>Ga0182016_10000584_pt1 | contig 45790 bp, 29 predicted proteins | sample 712S2MmetaG_FD_120491 | JGI IMG/M metagenome (GOLD analysis project Ga0182016, IMG submission 120491) | Permafrost microbial communities from Stordalen Mire, Sweden - 712S2M metaG | ecosystem: Environmental > Terrestrial > Soil > Wetlands > Permafrost | place: Sweden: Stordalen | collected...
GGAGCTGATCATTCACCACGGCATGAAGCCGGGCGTGGTGTTGAATCCGGCCACGCGGGTGGATCTGATCAGCAATATTCTGCCCATGGTGCACCATGTGCTGATCATGAGCGTGAATCCGGGCTTTGGCGGGCAGCAGTTCATTCCGTTTTCGCTGGACAAGATTCGGCGGCTGGCGGAGTTACGTACCGAGCTGGGGTTGCAGTTTAAGATTGAAGTGGACGGCGGTGTGGCTCACGACACGGTGGCCCAGGTCGTCAAAGCAGGAGCAGAACTCCTCGTGGCAGGCAATGCCGTATTCGGCGCCGGTGAGCCGGAGCGGGATGCGCGTGCGCTTCTGGCGACGGCTCGCGCGGCTGGCGGCGAGTAAAATTGAAGGTACAGGAAACGGCGATCTTCGGGCCGCAAGGGCCGACGCCGCAACGAGGTTTTATGAACCGGTTCGTCCCTAAGTTTGCCGCACTGGCCCTGGCGTCGTTCGTTTTGGCTGGAATGCTGGCTGGAACATCCGCGCACGCTTCAGATCGGCTGAAGCAAAAGAAGAAGAAGACGGACTTGAGCGCCAACCCGCTGGCCGCTGTGGATTCAAAGCAGCCAGATAAGGAACTCTTCGATAAGGCCATGTTTGCGATGAAGAAGGGCCGGTACGACGTGGCGCGGCTCGACTTGCAGACCATGCTCAACACTTATCCGGAGTCGGAATACCGCATGCGCGCCAAACTGGCCGTGGGCGATAGCTGGTTCAAAGAAGGCGGAACCGCGGCGCTGACCCAGGCGGAAGCCGAGTACCAGGACTTCATCACCTTCTTCCCCAACGCGCCGGAGGCAGCGGAAGCGCAGATGAAAGTGGCGGACATCTACTACCAGCAGATGGAGAAGCCAGACCGCGACTACAACAATGCACAGCGCTCCGAGCAGGAATACCGGAAGATGATCAACATGTTTCCGGATTCGACGCTGGTGCCGCAGGCCAAGCAAAAACTGCGCGATGTGCAGGAAGTGCTGGCCGAGCGCGAAACTGAGATTGGCCTGTTCTATGGCAGCCGCGAGAACTTCAACGCGTCCATTGCGCGCCTCGAGACGGTGGTAGATACCTATCCTCTCTACTCCAAGAGCGATCAGGCCCTGCTCGGCATCGGCGATGCCTATGCAGGCCTCTCGAAGAACATTCAGAACACCAAGCAGATTTCCGCCGCAATGAAAGAGCGCCTTGTTGCCGTCTACATGGATAAGGCAGCCGAGGCTTATAACAAGGTGATCACGCGCTATCCGATGGCCCCGCACGTAGACGATGCACGCGACCGCCTGGTGGCCATGAATAAGCCCATCCCCGAGCCGACCCAGGATGCGGTTGCCGAGAGCGATGCGGAAGAACGCAGCCGCCAGCCGTTGCGCTTTACCGATAAGACGCTCGACATCATCAAGCACGGGCCTACGGTGGTCGAGGCTGTCCACGTGGGCGAGCCATCGCTCGACGATCCCAAGCGGACAAATGCGCCCGAGGTGAGCAAGGCCAACGTGGCCATTTTTACCGACATTGTCAATGCGAACAAACCCTCGACCCCCGCGCTCAACCCAACGCCTACCGGCGCAAACGAGCCTCCGCGCAGCGATCGGCCTTCGGAAGCTCCGGTGCAGATGGAACGGCCAACTGGCGGAACGGGAGTGGGTGTTGAGATCATCTCTGCGCCGTCCAGCGCTGCCGCCGCCGACCCCAACGCGGTGGTAAAGCCGGTGATAGCTGCTACTTCAGAAGCGTCCGCACCGCCAGTGGAGAGGCCCGCCGATGCTCCGGCACAGGTGAACGATATCAAGCCGGCTGGCGCAACAGCGACCACAATCGACAACAGCAAGAAGAAGAAGCCGAAGGTCGATTCAGACGAATCCTCCAGCAAGAAGAAGAAGAAGAAAGGGCTTGAGAAGCTCAATCCATTCTAGGGAAAGGCTTTAGGTTTGCAGCAAAGGCCGCCGAGTTGGCGGCCTTTCTGTCTGCCTCAAACACAAGAAAACACAAGCAGTATTACGATGGAACATGTGGTAATGCTTCGATGAGCTCTCCTGCAACTACCCTGACGAGCAAGGGTCAGGCCACAATCCCCAAACGAATTCGCGAATCTATGAATCTGAAACCGGGTAGCCGGCTGGTATTCGACGTGAACGAAGCGGGAGATATTGTTCTGCGCCGCGAGGACGGCACTCCGCCCAGGTCACGAATCAATTTGGACAAGGTCATTGGTTCCGCGCAGATCAAGTGGCACGGTACGACCGACGAGTATATGGAACTGATTCGCGGCTACTCCGATGATCCTCGTTGATTCAAACATATTCTTTGACCTTGTGGATCGTGACCCGGTTTGGGAGCCATGGTCCGTCCAGCAACTTCGAATAAACTCGACGCTGCACGAACTGGTCACGAATCCGATTATCTTCGCGGAACTATCGCCCCGATATGCAACGCCGGACGATGTTGATGCGGTACTCACGTACACAGGGGTGCGCCTGATAGGACTACCGAAGGAAGCCGAATTTCTTGCGGGAAAAACCTTTCATCTATACAGGCGACAGGGCGGACTCCGAACCTCACTTTTAGCCCACTCCTTTATCGGCGCACATGCGACCGTCCTCGGTGCCGCAATCCTCACGCGTGACACCCGCCGCTACGCCACATGCTTCCCGACCGTCCGCCTCATCGCGCCATAAGTCCATTGCTTCCATCGGATGGTATGATTGCGCCAACAATCGCGGGGGATTGATGAAGCGCAATGTTCTTCTGGCAGTTGCGGCAGTGGCATGGGCGGCGAGCCTTGTGTGTGGGCAGGACACGTTGAGAGGACCAGACGGCGGTACGTCGACTCACGTTTCAGGCGTAGTGGTTCTTGCCATCCCCGGAAAGCCATTCTCAGCCAGGACCACCACCGAATGGACCCAAACCCTCGCGGACGGCAGCACGATCACCAAGCGGCTTGATTCAAATCTGGCACGTGACAGCCGGGGGCGCATCTACCGCGAAAACCACGCATTTGTCCCGGCAAGTTCCGGCCAAAAGTCGCCACTCAACAACATTCATATCTCGGACCCCGTGGCTCATGCCCAGATGTACTGTTACCCCAAGGCATTTCAGTGCATTGTCACCAATTACACGCCGCAGACATTCTTCCAAACCCAACCAACTGGGTCCTTTGACAACGGCAACCGGTTTCTTGCGCGCGAGAGTCTGGGACCAAAAACAATCGAAGGGATCTATGTGACCGGTATCAGGGAGACGACATCTGTGAATGCGGGAGTGCTGGGTAACGACCAGCCGCTCGTTTCAACCAGGGAGTTCTGGTACTCAGACGAATTGCAAACCAATCTTGCAGTCACGCGGATTGATCCCAGAGAGGGTAAGCAGGTGATTCAGCTCTCGGAGATCTCCCAAGGCGAGCCGGACGCTCACATGTTTCAGGTTCCCATCGGTTACTCAGTGCGCGATGACAGGTCTCCCGCAGGGAATGGTGCGGTCATCACCAGGAAGCCCAGGTAGAAACACAGCACCAGTGGCATTCTTTAGCGTCAGGCTCGTCGCGCCGTGAAGGAGCATTTCAGATGGAGATGACCTTTCATAAAGTTGGCCTCGAAGCCATTCTCCCCCTGCGCGCGCTTTTTCTTGAAGAAGTAAACCAGCAGGTTCGATACAACGCCGTCCATGAGCGCGGCTGGTCCGATTCTTATCTCCTCAACACTGACGGCCGGGCTATCGGCTATGGTTCAATCCATGGCCGTGAGATTCCTGACCGCGACACGGTTTTCGAGTTCTTCGTCATTCCATCATTTCGCAAGCACGCGAGCAACGTCTTCGCGCAACTCCTCGCGGCCGCGCGGCCGGCGTTCATCGAATGCCAGAGTAATGACCCGTTTCTTTCGGCCATGCTCTTTGAGTTTGCACGCAATATTTCTTCCGACGTCGTTCTTTTTGGCGAACATTCAACTTCCAATCTCGCTGTTCCCGATGTCCTCGTTCGTCGCCGGCAAACCGGCGATGAGGTCTTCTCCCATGCCGCCGAACCCGTCGGAGAGTATGTCGCAGAACTCAAAGGTGAGATCGTAGCAACCGGCGGCTTCCTCCTCCACTACAACCGCCCCTTTGCCGATCTCTACATGGAAGTGCGTGAGGACTGTCGACGCCGCGGGATCGGGAGTTTTCTTTTGCAGGAAGTTAAGCGTGAATGCTACCTGGCTGGTCGTGTTCCGGCTGCCCGCACCGGCATCGCCAATCATGCATCGAGAGCTTGTCTGACCAGAGCTGGCTTGCGCGTCTGCGGGTTCATGCTCACAGGCGAAGTGAAGCTCTGATCGCGGTCCCAGCCCGCCCCCTCTATCTGCTACCCTGATGGCTGGTCCCAGCGCTCAGAAAGTCCCTGTATTCGTGGGAGTTTCCGCAAACTGTACTGGCCCTACCGAAGACAAAATGCCCCACGAACTCCCCAAAGCATACGACCCCGCCGCAATCGAAGATCATTGGGCAGAATATTGGGTTCGCGAGAATCTTTTCACCCAGCCCACGCCCACTGACCCGTCTCACCAGAAGGCTTTCACCGTCCTGCTGCCGCCACCCAACGTGACCGGCAACCTGCACATGGGCCATATGTTCGAGCACACTGAAAGCGACATCCTGGTCCGCTGGCGGCGCATGATTGGCGATCCGGTGTTATGGATTCCGGGCACCGACCACGCTGGCATTGCCACGCAGATGCTGGTGGAGCGTCAGTTGGCCACCGAGGGCACCTCGCGCCAGAAGCTCGGCCGCGAGGCCTTCATCGAGCGCGTTTGGGAGTGGCGGCGTCACTACGGCGGAGCCATCCTCGGCCAGATGAAGCGGCTGGGCGCGTCCGTCGACTGGCAGCGCGAATACTTCACCATGGACGAGAATCTGTCGGTGGCCGTGCGCGAAGCCTTCGTGCGCCTCTACGAGCAGGACCTGATCTATCGCGGCGCTTACATCGTGAATTGGTGTCCGAGCTGCCAGACGGCTATCAGCGACCTGGAAGTCGTCCACAGCGAGCAGAAGGGTCACCTCTGGGAGATCCGGTATCCAGTGATCGACGAGGCGAGCAAGGAGACTGGCGAGTACCTGACTGTCGCAACTACCCGGCCGGAGACGATGCTCGGCGATACGGCGGTTGCGATTCATCCCGAAGACGAACGCTACACACATCTGCACGGGAAGAAGCTTCGTCTACCATTGGTGGGCCGCGAGATTCCAATTGTGCTGGACGAGTGGGTCTCGCGCGAGTTTGGCACCGGCGCTGTCAAGGTCACGCCCGCGCACGATCCCAACGACTTTGCCCTGGGCCAGCGCCACAATCTGCCGTCCATCAACATCATGGACGATACCGGCCACATCAGGATCGAAGGCGGCTCCGAAGGCGGCGCATACGCCGGTCTCGATCGTTATGTTGCGCGCAAGCGGGTGGTCGCCGATCTCGAAGAGCTTGGCCTGCTGGGCGCGATCAAGGACCATGTCAATAACGTAGGCCACTGCGACCGCTGCAAGACTGTGGTTGAGCCGCGCCTGTCGACGCAGTGGTTCATCAAGATTCAGCCGCTGGCCGACAAGGCGATTGCCGCCGTCAAGCCAGGGCCCGATGGAAAGAAGCCGATCCGCATCCTTCCCGAGCAATACGAAAAGGTTTATCTCGACTGGATGACCAACATCCACGACTGGTGCATCAGCCGCCAGCTTTGGTGGGGCCATCGGATACCGGCCTGGCACTGCTCCAGCTGCCGTAAGACCACGGTGGCGCGTGTCGATCCCACTGCCTGTGCCCACTGCGGCGCGGCGACGCTGACGCAGGAAACAGACGTTCTCGACACCTGGTTCTCGTCGGGTCTGCTGCCCATCTCCGTGCTTGGCTGGCCAAATATTGATGACCAGACCAAGGCCAGCTTCGAGGCGTTTTATCCGACCAGCCTTCTGGTCACCGGCTTCGACATCCTGTTCTTCTGGGTTGCGCGGATGATCATGTTCGGCTGCTGGTTTTCGCCGGATGTGGCTCTACCCGACGGCTCAGCACGGCCGCTTGAGGAGTCAGTCCCCTTCCGCGAGGTCTACATCCACGCATTGGTGCTCGACGCCAACCGCGAAAAGATGTCGAAGACCAAGGGCAACGTTGTTGACCCAATCGAGATCGTGAAGAAGTACGGGACGGACGCAGTGCGGTTCACGCTGGCGTCGATGGCGTCTCCTGGCACCAACGTCGCGTTCAACATCGCCCGTACCGATGGCTACCGCGCCTTCGCCAACAAAATCTGGAACGCGGCGCGATTCATTTTCATGAATGTGGATCGCGCGGCAGAGATCGGCATCAAAGTCGATCCGGCGGTGCTTGGCGAGATGCCAGTCGCAGCTGCGGATGCACCGATTGAAGCGCGCTGGATTGTTGCTGAGCTCAACGACACGGCCGCAAAAATGAATGCGTCGTTGGCGGATTACCGGTTCGACGAGGCCGCAAACACGATCTATCAGTTCTTCTGGGGCAGCTTCTGCGACTGGTATCTTGAAATCGTCAAGTTGAGGCTGGACTTTGGCGGGACCCTGGTCACGAATGGAACCGAGGGCCAGATCGAACGCGATATCGAGGAGACAGGGGCCGCACTCACAACCCTCGTCAGCGTCTTCGAAGCGTCATTGCGCCTTTTGTCACCCTTCATGCCGTTCATTACCGAAGAAATCTGGCATGCAATCTACGATGGGAATCCACCGGCAAAGTCGATCGCGCTAACGCGGTATCCCATAGCGGCTCCGTATGCGGATGGACGTGCTCAGGTCGATATGGACGTGCTGCAAAGCCTGATCACTGAAATTCGTGCGCTCCGCAAAGAAGCCGGCGTTGAAGAAAAGGCCGTGGTCCCGGCAGAGGTTCGCGCGGATGCAGCCTTCAAAGAGCTAGCAGAAGAAAACCGCGACATTATCGAGAAGCTGGCCCGCGTAAGCGAAGTTCGATTCGTTGAGGCGATCAGCGGAGGCCTATCCAAATACTCTACGCCTTCGTTTGACGTTGCTGTTGTCTACGAGCGCACACTCGACGTGGCCGCTGAGCGTGCTCGCTTGACAAAGGAAACCGTCAACTACGAAAAAGGCTTGCTCTCAGCCGCCCGCCAACTGGGCAATGAAGGCTTTCTGGCCAAGGCACCCGCACACGTGGTGGAGGGCCTGAAAAAGCAGGAGGCAGAGACGCGGCAACTGCTGGAGAAAGCTCGCGCCGCTCTCGACGCCCTGCCGCCCGAAGCCTGAACCATATCCAATGGATGCCTGCCCCATGTCCTCTGGAACCCAGCCCAATGCCTTGTGATTGCGCAGAATGCCGAAAGCATTGGGCCACACTTGGCCTGGAAGGCAAGCCCGTGACCCGGCCTGCCCTTCGCCATGCCTACCGCGCCGCAGCCAGGCTCTGCCACCCGGACCGTTTCGAAAACGAACCCGACCTGCGCCTGGAAGCCGAGGAGCGCTTCAAACTTCTCCAGGTCGCTTATCGCGAACTGGTCGAGCACCTGCCCCCCAGCGACGAAATTGCGGATACCGACGCCGACCCTACCCCGCCCGGTGCCATCTTCGTCGAATCCACGCCATCAGCGCCCCCACTCTCCTTTGGCGATGCGCCCGGCTGCTTCGTCGCGCCTGATTTTTCTCCCCGAGCCGAACGCATCGCCGGGGAGAATCTAGGCCCCGGAGTCCATCTCGTTGCCATTGTCGATCTGGCTGGCGACCACACCTTTTCACGCTTCTTCCTCTTGGCAACTCATAGCGCTATCGTTAAGGATGTATTGGGAATTACTTCCCTCATCTGGTATGAGGATTTGGGCAAGGTGGAGCTGTTTTCCCGTTTCCCCGACAGCAATCGCGGGCTCTGGCTGCGCTTCAGAAAAATGATCTCTCGGCCCGACCGAAGATACGTACTCAATATTTATCGGCGCAACGGAAGTCGCTTTTGCTCGCTGACCGATGAAGTGGATGACGATGTCAAAACAGACCTCTACCGCTGCTTGCTGAGGAAAAAGTTTCAAATCGATCAATGAAAGCGTAGCCAACTGAATGGACTGGAAGTCTCACCGCATCGACGCATTGCTGGAGATGGCGCTGGTTGAAGACCAGGCAGCGCATGACTCCACCTCCAACCTAACGCTCGATCCCGATTTGCGGGCGACAGCGTCAATCGTCGCTCGCCAGGAAATGGTTGTCTCGGGTCTGGGCGCAGTGCCACGCTTCTTTGAGATTTTTGCCCGCCTCGATCATCGCGCTGAGGCGCACACCCGCTTTGAGGTGGTCAGCCATCCCGAAATCTTCGATGGTGTCCGGGTTCGCGCGGGTCGGGTGCTGGCCGTGATTCGCCACAATGCACGCGTACTGCTGAGCTCTGAGCGCGTGATCCTGAACCTGATGCAGCACCTCAGCGGCATCGCCACGCTTACCCGCCAATATTGCGACGCGATTGATGGAACCCACGCCAAGATACTGGACACGCGCAAGACCGTGCCCGGCATGAGGACGCTGGAAAAATATGCCGTGCAATGCGGAGGCGGAACTAATCATCGCATCGACCTTGCTTCAGGCATCCTGATCAAGAGCAACCACATTAAGCTTGGGGGTGGTCTGCCTGCCGTGTTAACAGCGGCTCTCGAAAAACGCCGCAGAGGGCAGCGGGTCGAGGTTGAGGTAAGCAACGCGGAGGAGCTTGAGTTGGCCCTCCAATATGGCGCAGAGGCGATCCTGCTCATCAACATGACGCCGGCGCAGGTGCGCACTTCAGTCGAGCGCGTCAAGCAGGAGATCGCACGGATTCAAGTGGAGAATCCTGAGCGCTGGATTCCGACTGAGACTTCGGGGGGCATTGTGCTGGATAACATCCGCGCATATGCCGAGACCGGCGTCGATTTTATATCTGTCGGCGCTTTGACCCACTCTGCCCGGGCCGCAGACATCTCCATGAGCATTGCCGCCGAGTGAACACAACCGGTTCGGACATGCATCAGCTAGACCCGGCGCCCTATGACTTGCCCGCGCTCGAGCGAGCTTTGGTCGGCACCGTTTATGCGGGCAAGCTCCACTACACGCCAACTACCGACTCTACAAACACCGATGCATTGAACGCCGGCCGCACCGATGCGCCGGACGGGTCGGTCTACTTTGCCGATGAGCAGTTGCTGGGGCGCGGTCGCGGCAATCATGGCTGGCACTCTCCGGTGGGCGAGGGGCTGTACGTTAGCGTGCTGCTGCGGCCCGGGTGGCCTGCGCGGCGCGTGCACCTGTTGCCGCTGGCTGCCGGTCTTGCTGCTGCCGGGGCTGTGAGCACGGCTGCGAGCCTCACGATCGATCTGCGCTGGCCCAACGACCTGCTTATTGGCACGCGCAAGGTGGGCGGCATTCTGGTTGAGGCGAAAACAGACGGGGATCGCATCGCCTTTGCTGTGGTCGGCATCGGAATCAATGTTCACCAGACTGAGTTCAACCCCGGATTGTCGACCGCCGGCACGTCGCTGGCTCTGGAGACCACTCGCCTGGTAAGCCGGCAGGCGTTGATGATCGAGCTGCTGCATCGCTTGGCCGAAGAAGCTTCGGCGCTGGCCGATCCAGATGCTGCGACGAGGATTCCGGCTCGGCTGGAAGCGGCATCCACATGGGTCCGCGGCAGGCGCATCGACGCCCATGGACCGCAGGCCTGCACCGGCGTCACCGAGGGGCTCGACGCTCATGGGTTCTTGCTCGTTCGAACAACGGGGGGCCTGGTCACGGTGCAGACTGGAGGGGTCCGCGAGCCGGCGGCATCCGCGAGTCAACAGATTAAAAGCACGTCCGCGGATATAAGCTAGAGTCATCATGTTGCTCGCTCTTGACGTCGGAAATACCAACACCGTTCTCGGACTCTACAAGCTGGATGGCGAAAAGCCCGAGCTCGCCGCGCATTGGCGCGTGACCACTCACCACCACCAGACTTCCGATGAGTATGGCGTGCTGTTTGTGAACCTCTTCGAGATGAATGGATTCACGCACAGCAACGTGCACCACATCATCATCTCTTCGGTGGTGCCGCCGGTTGAATCCACTCTGCGCGATGTTTGCGCGAAGTACTTCAATGTCCAGCCGCTGTTTGTCGAGCCGGGCATCAAGACCGGCATGCCTGTGCTGGTGGACAATCCCGCGGAGCTTGGTGCAGACCGGCTGGTGAATGCCATCGCCGCGTTTGAGCGCTATGGCGGCCCGTGCGTGGTGGTGGACTTTGGCACGGCGACTACGTTTGATGTGGTCTCAGGCAAGGGCGAATACCTTGGCGGGTCGATCGCTCCCGGCATCGGCATCAGCGCGGATGCATTGTTTGCGCGGGCTGCTCGGCTGGGCCGTGTGGATATCAAGCGCCCAGCAAAAGTGATCGGGACAAACACCGTCACGCACATTCAGAGCGGCCTTTACTACGGCTACATCGGCCTCGTCGATGGCATTCTTGCGCGCATCATCGAGGAACTGGGCGCGGAGCCGCGCGTGATCGCGACGGGCGGGCTTGCGCGGCAGATCTCAGGCGACTCTCGCTACATCAAGGAGATCGACGATATGCTCACGCTCGACGGCCTGCTGATTCTCTTCGAACGCAATCGCGCGCCACGCCTGCGCACGCGGCCGCGGTAGGGCTGATCGTGCTGAACTATTTCAATTACTTCACGGAGATCGAAGATCGCTTTCAGCAGCGGCGCGGGGCACTGCTGTTGTTGTCAACGCTGGACTGGTCGCTGATTGAGATGTGGCGCGAGGCTGGGGTGCCGCTCGAAGCGGTGCTGCGCGGCATCGATGCGGCATTTGACAAGTATGAAGCGCGGCAGAAGAAAGGCCGCATGCGACGCATCAATGGCCTGGCTTGGTGTGCGCAGGCTGTGATGCAGGCGGCCGAGGAGTTGCGCGAAGCGGCAGCGGGAAGTGCAACGACAGGCGGCGCGGCAAGATCTGCTGACGCACGTGAATCAGGCTTCGAGCATGAACGAGTCGCAGTTCATTTGGAAGCTGCGGCGACTGCGCTGCAAGCGGCGTCGGTGGCCGAGGAAGCGTGCAGAGCAACAGCGGCAAGGCTGCGGGAACTGGCTGCGGATGTGCGCGGAACGACGAGCGAGAGCCCGAAGGCGAATGATCTTGAAGCTCTGGAGCGGACCCTGACCGTGCTGGAAGAGAAGCTCTACGCGGCGCTCACAGCAGCCGCACCGGAGGATTTGCTTGTCGGTCTCAAGGAGCACGCGGCCCGCGAACTAGCACCCTATCGCGCGCGTATGGGGGCTGTGCTGTTGCGGCAGGTGGAGCATCAGTTTGTGCAAAAGCAGTTGCTGGTGCACTACAACCTGCCACGTCTGAGCCTGTTCTACATGAGTCAGCAATGAGCAAGGGCAAACGACACTTCGCACGCAAGCGGCCCAAGCAGGCTTTGCAGCAGAAAAGCGCTCCCGACGCAACGCCGCAACTGGTCGAGATTATGAAGCCCCTTTACGGTGGGCAGTTCCTGGCTCGGCATGAAGGCAAGGCCGTGTTTGTGCCGTTGACTCTTCCCGGCGAGCAGGTGCGCGTGCGCATTACCGAAGATAAGAAGAGCTACTCTGTGGCGGAGCCGGTAGAGATTGTGCACGCATCGGCAGATCGCACAACGCCGCAATGCCCGCACTTCGGCGCTTGCGGCGGATGCAACTATCAACACGCGAGCTATGAATTGCAACTCGCGATGAAGGAATCGATCCTGCGCGAGACGCTTATGCGCAGCGGCGTGACGCCGACCGAGAAGGTCGATGTGCTGGCCGCCGATCCGTGGGCCTACCGCAACCGAATCCGGCTTGCATTTGATGCGCAGGGCAACGCCGGCTATCGCGGCCGTCGATCGCACGCCATCGTTCCCATCTGCGAGTGCCCGATCGCCGCGCCCACGCTGGTCTCCGCGGCGAAAATCATCGCGGAGGTTTGCCGTAATGAGAGTCCATTACTCCGCCTGAACGAGCTGTCTCTCTTTTGCAACCACGACGAGTCTGCGATGCTGGCCACGCTGTTTGCGGCAGGCGGGGACCAAGAGCCAGCCCGCAAAAAGCACGAGTCAATTTTCCGCGACATCGCGGCGCAAGTCCCTGCACTCACAGGCGCAGAGCTAGGGGCGGAAGGTGACGAGGATCACCCCGCGTGCACAATCGCCCAGTGGGGCGATTCGTCCATCAACTATCATGCCGCGGGCGCCGACTTTCGGGTCGATCACGGAGCATTCTTTCAGGTCAACCGATTTCTCATCGACGCGTTGATCGATCGCGTCATCGCGCAGCACAACGGCGCAGTCGCGTGGGATTTATTCGCAGGCGTCGGCCTCTTTGCGCGTCAACTTGCGAAGGGTTTTGCGAAGGTAGTCGCAGTTGAATCGGCCCCCTCCGCCGTCGCAGCACTGGAAGCAAACCTCAATGGAACGACAGCATCAGCCGTGCGCTCCACTACACTCGATTTTTTGCGTAGCGTCGCCGAACCTGGCAAGAGGGTTGGCGCAATTGAGCGGCCAGATCTTGTGGTCGTCGATCCTCCACGCGCCGGCCTCGGCCCTGAAGTGACTGCGCTGCTGGGCCAGATCGCGCCGACGGCGATCGCCTACGTTTCCTGCGATCCAGCGACGCTGGGGCGCGATTTGAAGACGCTGATTCAATCTGGCTATGCGATCGACTCCATCGCGCTTGCGGATTTGTTCCCGCAAACCTATCATCTGGAGTCAGTAGTCAAACTGCATCACTCCTGAACTCTTTTCCCAATCGACAGTCTGCGCTGCGTGTGTCCAATGGACGCCTCTGCGCCGATTTCTGTCCAAACCCCGCCTGTTGATCAGGCGACCGTAGCGGGCTATCCCGAGGGCGCGGGCGCGCGTGTCGCTGCGCATGCTGCGATTCCTCTGTTCCATGCTGCGTGGCTATTTGCGTTTGGAATCGCGGCCACGCAGTTCATCTATCTGCGCCCTAGCTGGGTGCTATTGGCTCTGGCGCCGATCGCGTTTGTCTGTGCACTCACTGCTTTTCGTGCGCAGCGCATCGCATGGTTGCCCATGGCCGCGATGGGACTGCTTTTAGGAATATGGTGCGCTGAAATGGAGCCGCATCCAGCGCCCGCGCAGCAACTCGTCGCTGCCTCTGACGGCCTTCTGCGCACTGTCGAAGGCACGGTCGTCGACACCGGCCCAGTCCGAAATGAAGCCGGGACCGTCATCAACGAGCGCAATCCTGAGGCTCCCGCATCAGAAGCGGAGGGCGCATCGCAACCACCGGAGAGCCCTTCGCAGTCAGTCGATCTGCGTGTCTCGACGGTGGAAACAATCACGGACTTCGAGGACATTCAGGTCCCGATGGAGGGAGGTGTGCGCATCCAAGTCCGTTGGCCGGAGGATGCTTCCACACCGCCAGTTCCTTTTCAGTGCGGCGACCGGATTCGCGTCATTCTTCGCATGGGCCTGCCCGAGGTGTACCACGATCCCGACGTCTGGAGCCGCCAGGATTACCTGCTCGAGCAAGGCATCACTGCAACCGGCCACGTGAAGATTGATCGCGTAGAGATGTTGCCTCGCTCAAATGAACTCCTGATTTCATGCCGCCTGAAGACAGTACAACATGCGACTGCCCAGCGCATTCTTGCCTTGCCGGCGGCAATGCACGCACTGCCTGCCACGCTGCGGCTTTCGGAAGACGATGCGATCATTCTGGCTGCAATGATTGCCGGCGATCGCACATTTCTCTCTCACTCGTTGCGAGTTGGCTTCGAACGAACTGGTTCGTTTCACATGCTCGTCGTCTCGGGCCTGCATCTGGCCATCGTTGCAGGTTGCGTGTTCTGGTTAGCTCGACGGCTCCGACTGCCGCGTGTTCCCGCGACGCTTGCCACAATTGCGTTGTCGTTTGCCTATGCGCTTTTTACCGGATTCGCAACGCCCGTCCAGAGGTCGCTATGGATGGTGACGCTCTACCTGATCGGTCGCCTGATTTATCGCGAACGATCCCCGCTGAACACCATTGGATTTGCCGTACTGGTGCTGCTCGCCGAGAGCCCGCGGAGCTTATTCGACGCCAGCCTGCAGATGACGATTCTTGCCGTGGTGGCGATTGCCGGCATCGCAAGCCCACTGCTACAGCAACGCGTCAACCCACTCCTGAGCGGTTCAAGGCATCTGGGAATGGAAGAGCTCGACAACACACTCCCGCCACATCTGCTCGAGTATCGCGCCACGCTGCGCTACTTCGCCAGCCTGATTGAGGCGGGGACACATCGCGCGGTTGGCTGGGTTTTGTTTCCGTGGATGGTCCGCTTCTGCCTTCGATGTTTTCAGCTATTCGTGATCTCGCTGGTTATAGAGTTGGCGATGGCTTTGCCCATGGCCCTATATTTCCATCGCATTACGCTAGCTGCTTTGCCCGTAAACATCCTGATCGTACCGATGCTCGTGGCGCTCATTCCTGCGGCCCTGGTCACAATTGTCTTGCTGGTAATATGGCCGTCCGCAGCCGTGGCCCCGGCGATCGGCGTGGCGGTCCTGATGCACTTGAGCGTCGGAATGGTTCATCTGTTCGGCTCGTTTGCGCTTGCCGACTTCCGCATTCCCGGACCGCTGCTATGGCAATCAACCGCCTTCTGTGTGCTGCTGGGACTCTCGGTTTTGTTGGCGCGCTCTACCAGAACTCAACCACGCCTCGCTTGGATCCCCCTGGTCCTTGCAGCCGTAGTGGGTATGGTTCCGCGCGCTATTGACCACCCGCACGACGCTCTACTGGTGGAAGCAATCGACGTTGGCCAGGGCGATTCAATTCTGCTGATCACGCCGAATGGGCACGCGCTGCTGATCGATGGCGGCGGGTTTGGCGGCGGCCCACGAATGGCGTCGCAGGATTTCGATATCGGCGAAGAAGTGGTCTCAGAGGTGCTGTGGTCGCGCGGAATTCGCCATCTTGACGCGGTTGCTCTGACGCATGGGCACTCCGACCATATGGGCGGTCTGCCGGCCGTTCTGCGCAATTTTCATCCCAAGGAGTTCTGGGTTGGCAATAACCCGCGCTCGCCGGCTTACATCCGTCTGCTCGACGAAGCGGCCGAACTGCACATTCCGATTCGATCCATGCGCGAAGGCGATGCATTTGCATTCGCTGACACGAGCGTTGACGTTCTTGCACCGCTGAAGGGTTATGAGCCTGGCGAAGAGGCTACCAACAACGACTCGCTTGTGCTGCACATCGCATACGGCGCCACGTCGGTGCTACTTGAAGGCGATGCGGAGGCTCCAATTGAAGAGGCGATGCTGGCAGAGCCGGGGCTGGAAAGCACGCTGCTCAAAGTCGGGCATCACGGCAGCCTGACTTCTACTCGGCCAGCCTTTCTTGCGCGCGTGGCGCCGCAGTGGGCCGTCATCTCCTGCGGTTTGCACAACAATTACCACCACCCTCGCGAAGAAGTTCTTGAGGAGTTGCAAGACACACATGTCCAAACGCTGCGAACGGATATCCATGGCGCGGTGTGCTTTCGGCTGGACGGCAAGAAACTGGTTGCCGATCCCTACTGCGGCAGCGAGGCACGGATTCACTAGGGGTCAGGAAGTGTTATTTTTTCGATTGCTCAATTCGATGAGTTCGGTGATCGCCTGGTTCAGGTCGTCGCGTTTGCGTCGACTCATCTGCACAAATCGTATCTCCACTGTGCGTTTGTCGTGCATCTCCTGAGTCACTGCACCGAGACGGAAGGGCAGCCCCTGCATGTGAAATGTGACCTCAGCTTGCGCCATTAGCCGCACGTTGCACGGACGCGAGAGACGCATCAGGCAGCCGGTCAGGCTAAGGTCGACAACATCCCCCGTATACACGCTGTCGTCGCCGGGCAACGTTAGGCTTGCGGGCGAATCTCCCGGCTCCATGATGAGTACCTGCTCTTCGCCGCTAAGCGTGGGCCGAATTGGCTGACTGAGCTGCTCAAAGTGCGGCTCGGCGCACTCCAATGCAACCTCCCCCGGTTCTGGCTCAGGCTCCGGTTCAAGTTCCGGTTCAGGCACACAGGTTGCGGCAAGCGGGTGCTCAAGGTGGAGGATCGGGTTCTCACCCGGCTCGGCGACAATCGCTGCCATAGCTTTCTTTACGACTTCCGTCGCGCTCTTGTCGACCAGGCAGGTGAGCAACCCAGCCATCTGATTTTTCGATTGAGCGGTGGGATGACGAAACTCAATTCCGAATAAATGCTCTCCGCCTACCCACTTGATCACGCCCCAAATGCTGAGGGTCATTTCGAAGATAGGGAAGACGACCTTGACTGTTTCCTGCGCCCCGGCCAAGAACGGCTGAGGAGTGCGCACGCAGCAGCCGGTCAGACTGATATCGACTACCGAACAAGGAACCTTGGTTCCCTTGTGAATCAGGCTGCCGGATGTGTTGTCGAGGTCGAAGCGGTCAGCGGCACGACGATCGCGTCCACTGGCCTGGTCTTTGGCCCGCGCCAATGCGGTGCTCGCTTCCCGCCCGCGGGCTGCCACGATGTAGTCCTCTGCCCTCAAGGTCAGGCCTCCGCTCTCACTCACCCGCCTCCAGGAATTCGTCGGCCAGGTTTAACCTCTTAGCGCCTCCTAAGGCAAAATCAGGAAGACTATGCCCGACAGGCTAATTCGAAGGTCGCCGCTCCCTGTTCCACCCCAACGACGAAGACCTGTCGTCGGGGACCCCGGAGTTGGTCGCGTCGACTTATCGGCGTCGGCGTCTCTTGAGCCATTCCTGATCCTGCTCTAACCGTTCAGTCCTCTTGCCGCGGATACCAAGCTAAATCTCTGCACTCGAAGAGCTACCCGCTACCTAGGTTCGTTAGAAGAATTTAATCCAGCTACGCCTAAAACCGCATTCGCATTCCCACCTGAATCTGCCGCTCGCGATAAAAGTTTGTCGCGTTGATGTTCAAAGGCTGGCCAAAGGCGGTTGTGTTCGCCTTCAGCCCATTCAGGAAGTTGAGTGTCGGCAAGCCTCCAGAGAGATCTCCCGGCTCGATAAAGTATCCAGTCGTCTCGAGCTCGGTGACGTTCTGATGGTTGAAAAGGTTGAACGTCTCGGCCATAACTTCCAGTTGCCGCAGGTGGCCGAAATCAATCCGCTTGGCAAGCCGCAGATCTGCCTTCCATGTTGCAGGATAGCGAAACGTGTTGCGGCCGATGTTGTAAGTGTGACCGTCGTTGCCGAGGCCGTATACGCGGTTGTCGCCGCCGGAGCCGAGCATGCCAGGCCTTAGTCCCATGATGGGTGTGCCGAGGGGGACCTTCGCATTGAGCCCCGTATCCAGATCCGGCAAATTGCAGGGGGTTACGCCTGCACTGACAAGGCACTCGGGCAGTGAGCCCGAGATGCGCATGGTGTAGGGCAGACCGCTGTGGAACTGCCCGATGCCGGAGACAATCCAGCCATTGCCAAACTTCCCGGCTATGCCGCGCAGCTTCCACGGCGCCTCATAGATCGCCATGACGGCAGCTGAGTGGCGAATGTCCAGATCGCTGGTGCCGTACTCTTGTCTGAAGTCCTCTGGGTCTAACGGGCTCTCGTTTGGGTTCCAGTCCATGGCATGGGAGTAGGTGTAGTGGGCGTGCAGGCTCAATCCCCGGCGTCCGTAGCGGGTCACCTTGAGTATCGCCGCTTCATAGGTCGAATTGGCGATGCTCATGATCTGATCGATCTCTTGGTAGTCCGGGTTGAGCCATCCAACGGATCCGGACGAGGTGGGCCAGGAAGCGTAGAAGGGAGCTGTGATCCGCTGGGCCTTGATAGGACCCGAACCGCTCGCGTCTTCGACGGCGTAGGTGATGGTTCCCGGCTTGACCGCTGGATTGACCGCCGGGTCATATAGATTCGTGTCGATAGGGACAGGCAATCGACGCCCGAGGCTGAGCAGCGCACTGGCCGTGACCTGAATGCGACCCGGCAGTTCCTCTTCCAGTTCGGCCACTGCCTGGTTGACCTCGGGGTTGTGGAACTGCGGCGCAAACTCTACTGCGCCTGGCTTGACCAGGCTTCCTGGCGCGCCGGCCAGCACATAAGGGAACGGCGGTGCACCACCTTGATTCAGGTTGTCGGTCGGCCGCATGAAGAAGCTCAGATCGCCATTGAATGAGCCCGTTTGCGAGAGTGCCGTCTCAATCACCTGGTTGGGCGTGGCTGAAAAGTACATGCCATAGCCAAGCCGCAACACCGGCCAGTGACTCTCGCCACTGCCCAAAGCCATGCTCACGCGCGGCCCCCAATTGTTACCCAGCGAAGGCGATTTCTGGGTCAGCGGCAACTCGGGATTGTTGAGATCGGCAATGGGCGTCGGCAGTTGTTCCCGCTCCCAGCGCAGCCCGGCGGAGAGGACCATCCGCTTGGCTGGTTGCCATTGCGCTGTCGCAAATCCGGCCCAATCGTTGGTGCTCACCTGCGTGTCCGATGGGCCGATCATCTGCGAGTAGTAGGAGTAGCAGGGCAAATAGCCGAGGCCGCGAATATTGCCCCCGGAGTCAGTCCACACATGGCCGGTCTGGTCGCAGTTGTGCTGGTCATAGGGGTTCAGTTCGCCCGCCACTCCGAACTTCTGAAACGCAAGCGCATCGGAGGCAAAGTTTTCGACTGTGGAGTAGTGGTACGTGCCAGTTTGGTTGCGCAGCAGGCTGGTGGCATCGGCATTGTGGGCCAGCTCAAAACCGGCCTTCATCAGCAGCGAGCCTCGCACCCAATCAAAGCCTTGCTTCACATTCTCGACCCGTTCATCGGGATAGCTTCCTCTACCGAAGCGCGCGGGATTGCCGATGGTGAAACCATAGCGCGAGTCAACAACCATCTGCGGCAGCTGTCCCCAGATGCTCGGCCCGAGTAGAGACTGCTCAAAAGTAGAGGGCGTTTCGGCGTGGGTAGCCAGAATATTGCGCCCAGCTGAGGCTTGAGTTACCGCTAAAAAGTTAGAAGTTAGAAATGCCTCCCAACGCGCCATCAGCAACTCTTCGCTGGCAACGCCGTTCCCAAGGCTATGGCTTCCATAGGTCTCAGAGACGCGTGTGAGGCCTCCGCCGGGCGAATCCCATCGCCCGCCGATTGCTTCGAGTGTGAAGCGGTGATGTTCTGCCGCCTGCCAGTCCAGGCGCGCAAACTCCACCCACTGCGAAGCTGTTCGCGGCGCGGGGCCAAGCAGCCCAGCCAGGGTCTGAAGCAGGTTGGAATAAGCAGCCAGGCCCTCGGTGACTGGATTGACGGCAGAGAGCCCGAGGCGCGCTGCCAGCACCTGCATCTGGTCGTTGGACGGCTGTGCGAAGAACCCTGTCAATTCGGTGCATGGCCCAATCGTGCATCCGCTCACAGTGTCCACGAGATAGGGATGCTTGACCGTCGACACCGCGGGATCGTTGCGCTGATAGCGATCGATCGCGCCAAACCAGAAGAGCTTTCGCCGCTTCCACTCGCTTCCCGCGCCAGCGCCCCAGACGATCTCGTGGTCGGGTGGCGTGTAGGGTTCGGCGGTGTACCCCGGCACGGTCTCTGCCGTCGCTGGCGTGGTTTGCTGCACCCACGTGGTGAATGGATTTCGCGCGCCCCAGGAATTCTGCCGGTCGAAGAGGAACCCCTGGCCGTGAAGTCCCTGCCCACCCTGTTGCGTGGTCACATTCATATGCCCACCGGCGGCACGGCTGGCTTCCGCCTCGACACTGCCCGCGGCGGATTCGACTGCGCGCACTGCTGCTTCGGCCACTTGAAATCCGCGTCCGCTTGCCCAGGGCTGGGCCATCCCTTGAGAAGGACTTCCATCGGGCGATCCGGAAGCTGTTGAGCCTGAAGCCGTCGAGTTCCGCCCGGAACCCGACACAGGACCGAAGGCCAGCCGCGTCGAAACGCCGTCGATGGTGGTTTCCTGCGGAGTGATCCCACTGCCTGATGTCGAGCTCGACGGCTGGCCAGACGGGCTTGATGTGTCGAGTACGAAGTTCTGCCAGTTGCGGCCGACAACGGGCAAGGCCTGGATCTGCTCCGCGGTCAGTGTGGTCGCGACAACCGGTGTCATGGGGTCCAAATGCTGGCGGGTGCCCAGTAGTGTTCTGAGCCGGGCTTCAGAGACTGCAATCTGCGCGGCCGAATTGCACAGCTGAATGCCTTTTAGAACGTCAAGCGCCCACTCCCCCTGCGGGCGTCCCACGACCGCCGCCGTTCGCGCGACCGGCGCTGGCAGGCTAACCGGACTAAGTGCTTCTGCGGATTCATCCCCCGCGGCAGTTGGGGTCTCGGCAGGCCTCGCAACCAAGCTGAACGGCTGTGCGCCTTCCGTTGGAAGGGCCGAAAGAATAACTGCGGTCTCCATCGGCGGAGCAACCCGGCCAGGACCAGCGGATTGGCGCGGAGGGATGGCAAAGTCAGTTTGCCGCTCAACGTCGAACCGAGCCTCGACAATCACGGAGTTGACCGGGGGCACGATGCTTTTTCGCGAGCCGGTCAGGGCCGCAAGTTTTACGTCCGGCTCCGCGGGTTGCGGACGAATAACCGCGAACTCCATCGCCGCCTGCACCCTAGCTTCTGATCCCGAAGACACAAATATTCCATCGAGCGAGCCCTGGCCGAGAATTTTGCTTTCAGCCAGTATCGTGTACTCCCCAGCGGGCAGGGCTGTGAAGCGATAGTTGCCGTTCTTTTGTGTAATGGTCCGAGCCTCTGCGCCGGTGGAGACATTACGCAGCACCACGGTTGCGCCGTCGAGAGGCGTTGAACGCAGGTCTGTCAATCTTCCGCTGAGAGAGCCTGGTTTTGCGCTCACGGCTCCAACCGGCGCCTGCCCCACGGCCTCGACTGCGACCGCACCCGCGAGCAGGGCAGCCAGGAGATACGCAGCCAGCAGCGACCATGCCAGAGCTACGCTCCGAATTTTGAGCGCGAATCCAGAACTGAAGCAAGTCCAGCTTTCACTCGGTGTGTTGGTCGGGGTTTCGGTCCTGCCAGTCATCCAGATATCCGCACATCGCAGGATCTGGGAGAAGGACAGCATCCGGGGGTTGCGGGCCCGCTCTTACGGCAGACTCAGCAGGTAAAACGGGTGGGAACCAGCATCATTTCGGGAATCTCGCGCGCGAGAATTCCTAAATCGGCACCTAGCAAGCGATTCTATTCCCAATCCGGTAAACTGAGAAGACGTGCTGGGGGATTTAGCCCTGCCCGTGCAGTGCGGGTCTCGCTGGATTAGTCCTGAACCGATTTCAGATTGCTCCGGGAAGCGCGGATTTTGCACAACGATTTGCCCAGCAGTCGCAGGGTTTACCCGGCATTCAAGGATTCGACGGTTCCCAATGTTCATCGATGAAGCAAAAATTCGTGTAAAGGCCGGCGACGGCGGCAACGGCTGCATGGCCTTTCGGCGGGAGAAGTTTGTCCCCCGTGGCGGACCATCGGGTGGGGACGGCGGACGCGGCGGAGACGTGGTGATGGAAGCCTCGCAGAGCCACAACACGCTCATACACTTCCGCTATAACCCGGAGCACAAAGGGCAGCGCGGCCAGCACGGCATGGGCTCAAACTGTTCTGGGTTCGATGGCGAATCGGTCACCCTCAAAGTGCCAGTGGGCACATCGCTCTTCGACCAGGAAACCGGCGAGCTGGTGCACGACTTCCAGACTCCCGGCGAGCGGCTGGTGATTGCCAAAGGCGGGCGCGGTGGGCGCGGCAACCAGCACTTTGCCACCAGCACGCATCAGGCTCCGCGCGAACATGAACTCGGCCGCCCCGGCGAGGAGCGGACATATCGCCTTGAATTGAAGCTGCTGGCCGATGTGGGGCTTGTCGGCTATCCAAATGCCGGTAAGTCGACGCTGATCTCGGTTATCTCCGCCGCAAAACCCAAGATCGCCGACTATCCTTTTACGACTCTTGAGCCAAATCTGGGCGTGGTCACGGTGGGCGAAGAGCCCGACCAGCAATCCTACGTGGTGGCCGATGTGCCGGGACTGATTGAGGGCGCGCACCTGGGCCAGGGCCTGGGCACGCAGTTTCTGCGCCACATCGAGCGCACCAAGGTGCTCGTTCACCTGGTGGATGTTTCGGATGCTTCAGGCCGACCCGACGCTGTTGAAGACTTCAAGGTGATCAACAACGAGCTGGCCAGCTTCTACAACGGTAGCGAAGTAAACCTGCTTGCGGGTAAGCCGATGATCGCTTGCGCCACCAAGATCGACGCCGCTAACCCGGAAAAGCTGAAGAAGCTAGCGGCCCACGCCAAGCGCCGCAAGCTCGAGTTCCACGCCATCTCGGCCGTAACCGGCCAGGGCATCGACGACTTGAAGTGGGCGCTGGCGAGGCACCTGCGCAGACCGGAAGACGAAGCCTAGCTTCTCACCCGACAACGTCTCTCGCATTCGCTTGTCATGGCGGAGCGGACCGTCGTTGTGATAGCGTTCCCACGATCGGGATTTTGAGGTGATCTGCCCTCCCTGCGATCGCAATTGCTCGCGAAAGATTGGGCTGGCAGCGAATGGGCAGACCGCTTTGATAAGTGGGGGGAACGCACGATGAAATTCGCTTTTGTCGCAGCGCTTTTGATTTTGGTTTTGGGTACTGGGCTCACGCGGATTCAGGCGCAGGCGGCTGTTGCCGCTCCTCTTCCACCGCCCAGCGCCGCGCCCGTTAATCCGGACGCAACGCCTGAGGCGCGGGAGCTGCTGAAGCGCATCGATGCCATCAGTGGCCACTACACGCTCACAGGGCAGCACAATTTTCCCAACCATCTCTCCCGCTGGTCCGATCGCATCTATGACCTCACAGGCAAGTTTCCTGCCGTCTTCGGATCGGACTTTGGCTTCTCGGGCGGGGAGGATAAGGACTCAGTCCTGGGGCGGCCGGGAATGATTGAGGAAGCGAAGCGGCAGTATCGCAGCGGCGCGGTGATCGCGCTCTGCTGGCACGAGGTGCGCCCCACCGACGACGAGCCGGTAACCTTTCGCGACAGTGTGCAGGGCAAGCTGACCGATTTTGAATGGAACGAGCTGCTGACCCCCGGCACCGACATCTACAACCGCTGGGCGGAGCAGGTGGACGTGGTGGCCGGCTACCTGAAGCAATTGCAGGACGCCGGAGTGCCGGTTCTCTTCAGGCCGTATCATGAGATGAACGGAAACTGGTTCTGGTGGGGCGGGCGACCCGGCCCGAACGGCTCCGCGGCGCTCTACCGCCAACTGTTTGACCGTTTTGTTCACGTGCACCATCTGAACAACCTGATCTGGGTGTGGAACACCGATCGGCCCAGCCCGAATGCTGGCAAGCTCGTCGACTTCTATCCCGGCGCGCAATATGCGGATATCGTGACCATCGACATCTATGGCGAATACCTGCAGACCTATTACGACACCATGCTGTCGATTGCCGGGGACAAGCCAGTGGCGCTGGGCGAAGTTGGGACCATGCCCGCGCTCGAGGTGATGGCCAAGCAGCCGCGCTGGGCCTACTTCATGGTCTGGAGCGCCATGGAGTCGGCTAACTCGCTCGAGCAGCTTCAGGCGGTATTCCACGCACCCAACATGCTCAACCGCGGCGATGCGCCGTTTGTTCCAATTGGGACCGCACCCTCGGCGACCCCGAATCCGCCGACGCCCGAGCCGGTTACGCCGCACGCTTCCGCGCAAGCTAAGATGCTGCTCGATCGGCTGCACGCTGTCAACGCCGCTCAAATCCTGAGCGGCCAGCTGAATGATCCCGCCTTCCCAACCGCTTCCAGCGACCTCGTATTCCAGGCGGCTGGCAAGCAGCCCGCCGTCTACGCTGTTGAACTCGATAGTGCTCATGCGCAGGCTGCACTCGACGCCGTGATAAGCCAGGCCAAGGCCGGCTCCGTGGTCAACATTACTTGGAAGCCGCAGAATCCGGCGGACGAGAACACCGCAGCTGGCACTCCGAGCGTCAGCAGTTCCAGCCCAGCCACGGCCTCAAACAATGGCCAGAAGCGCCCGCTGACCGACTTTGAATGGAAAGAGCTGCTGACCCCAGGCACGCACCTTAACCAGCGTTGGGCAGCCCAGGCAGACGAGGTGGCTGCGCAGCTCAAGCGGCTCGACGAAAAGGGCGTAGCGGTCATCTTAACGCCGTATCCCGAATCGAACGGCAAGCAATTCTGGTGGGCAAACCGGCCAGGAATCCACGGCAGCGCGGCGCTATATCGAATGCTCTTCGACCGTCTCGTCTCCCAAGCCCACGTAAAGAATGTGGTCTGGGGATGGCAGGCTGCGCCCGGAGGCTACGGACCCCAAGCCAATGGTCCAGCAACGGACTACTTCCCCGGCCTGCTTTACGTTGACGCAGTTTCCGTCGCGGCCAATCGCCTGAATCCTCAGTTCCATGTTGCGGCTATGCTGAAGGGGATCGCAGGGGACAAGGCGATTGGCGTCGCCATTACCGGTGGCGCGCCTGATCCGGCGTTGTTCAGCAAAGATCCGGGCTGGTCGTGGTTCGAGTTGGCCCCAATCGCAGCCCCAATGGACGACGCAACAGCACTGGCATTGAAGGCGCTCTACGGCGACGCGCAGATCGTGTCGCGGTAGAACCTGGACTAACATGGTGATGGAGCACCCAAGCCCCTCCGGAACTGCGCCTGGGCGGTGGGGTCGCAATGGGCCAGCCCATATTGCTGTCAGCAGAATTTGTATTCCATTACCAACCTTCCCCGTCCATTCAGAATGGGAGACATTCAATTGAAGCGTTCCTTGTGCACGATTGCCCTCGCCTTAAGTTCGATTGCAGTTCCGCTCGGCTCGCAGACCAGCCAGCCCGCATCTCCGGCTCCCGAAGCCACTCTGCACATCAACTCCAGTGCCGTGCTCGTCGATGTCCTGGTGACCGATCGAGATGGCCGTCCTGTCAAGAGTCTGAAGCAGAGCGACTTCACCGTTAGCGAACAGGGCAAGCCGCAGACCATCTCCTTCTTTGAAGAGCACACAACTGCTGCGCCGGAAAAAGTCAAAGAGATTCCCAAACTGCCCCCTAACGTGTTCTCGAACTTCTCGCCATTTCCCGAGCCACCGGCCGTCAACCTGCTTCTGCTTGACTCGCTCAATACGCACACGAACAACCAGTCGGAGGTTCATCGGCAGGCACTGAAGTTTCTGAAGTCGGCAAAGCCCGGCTCGCGCATGGCCATATTCACGATGGGGCTTGGGCTGCATTTTGTGCAGGGGTTTACAGACGACCCCTCACTGCTGCTGGCTGCTTTGAATGACAAAAAGAACAACGAGGTTCAATCCTCGGTGATGCTGAAGAGCATGGAAGAGAACAATGCCCAGGCGAATCTGGTGGGCATGATGAGCTCAGCTCAGTCTGCCGGGGCAGGTACGGTACCTTCCGCCTCTCCGGAGATGATCGCAGCGCTTTCAAACTTTTTTGCAGAGACCGACGGCGCGCAAGCCGCCGACCGAACCTTGCTCACCCTGGAAAACCTGCAACGCCTGGCCACATTCCTGACCGGCTTTTCCGGGCGCAAGAACGTGATCTGGTTTTCCGAATCTTTTCCGCTGACCAGGCAGAACATCGTCGATCCGCAACTTGCCAACGAATTCGAAAAGACAATGGCGATGCTGGCATCCGCGCGTGTGGCCCTTTATCCGGTGGATTCGAGGGGAGTCGATACGGCCGCCTTTTATCAGGCTGGCAACAAGCTGCCTGGGTCAACCAGCGCAGCATACCAGATCATCGGTGTGGATAGCGCCCCCTCGGGAGCCGGCGGAAGAAATGCGCCCGGGTCACAAGTGGGAAGCCTCCAGCAGGAAGACCAGGACCGTGCCACGTCGCGATACACCGAGGATGAAATGGCAAAAGAGTCAGGCGGAAAAGCTTTTATGGAGACCAACGGACTGGCCCAGGTAATCGACGACATAACTTCTTCGAGTGGGGATTTCTATACGCTCTCTTACGTGCCCGCAAATCAGAAGATGGACGGGAGTTATCGAAAGATAGAAGTCAAAGTTGCCGGGGGGCACTATAACCTCTCCTACCGTCGCGGCTACCCTGCATCCGATGCCGCGCTACCCGGCAGTGCGATGACGATGCGAGCCCAGGAGGTTAGGAAACTTGCCGCTCAAAATCCCGGCGCGGTCGATCCGCTCATCCCCTTCATGGACCTAGGCATGCCCCAGTCTCAACAGATTCTATTCAAGGTGCTGGTAAAGCCTCTGCCGCAGAAACCTGCGCCTGACACAAGCCAGGCCACGCCAGCAGCGTCGTCAACGCCGGCGGCCGCAACCGCAACTGCGCCAACACCAGCCAAAGATTCAACGCCAACAACCAACCTGGCTTCCGACAAAGGCCCGCAGACAAACTACAAGGTGGATTTCGCCATCGATCTCAAGGATCTGACGCTCAGTCAGGACGCGGACGGAGACCATAAGGGCGCGCTGAGCGTCTCCATCTTCGCCTACGACCGCTACGGGAATATTGCAAGCCGGAAAGAGACACAAGCCACGCTGGGGATCAAGCCCGAAGTGTGGGCGATTTACCAGAAGACCGGCCTGCTGTTTCAGTCCCAGATTCCAATACCCAAAGGCCAATACTGGCTGCGCATCGGAATCTTCGACCAGGGCTCAGGCAAGGTGGGCACACTGGAGCTGCCGCTGGACGCGGTAACGACGGTGGCGCAGAAGTAGGGTGTTGCGACTTCCTTTGCTCCCGGTCAAGCGCGAGGTTTACCCGGTGGTGATTGCGCAATCTCAAGAGGCGGTTGCGTAGGCGCTGGCATGCTCAGTCTGAACGATACAATCCTTGTATCTCAAATCGTATACAATGGTTGCGAGGGACGTCATTATGCCGAATGCAACTGCGATGATTCATGTTCGCATCGATCAAGAGCTGAAGTCTAGGGCCTCTAAGACCTTTGGCGCCATGGGGTTAAGTCTTTCTGAGGCGGTACGTGTCTTTCTTACGCGAGCGGCGACCGACCAGGCCTTTCCCTTTGAGCTTCGCGTTCCAAACGCTGAAACCATAGCGGCGATGGAGGCGGGCGACAGGGGCGAGGTTGTGAAGTTCGGCAGCGTCGAAGAGTTGATGGCTGACCTCCATGCGGACGGTTAGCCGAACGGCCAAATTCAAGAGGGACTACAAGCGCGAAGCCAAGGGAGAGCCAACCGCCAGTGATGATCGGAGGCCACTCCCTATGGGGCAATAAATTCTGGCTGGAACGCATTCCTTTCACGCCATGTGGTACTATCGGCTCGTCTTTCCCGTAGAAATGGACGGTAAATGGGGATGCAAAGAGCAATGCTCATCATTTGTGTATTGGGTGTCTCGGTTGGATGTTGGGGTCAATCGGCAAATGATTCGAATTCTGGAAATCACTTACTTCAGGTCTGCCTTCCCGAGGTTCGGTCTTTAGATAACCCTAGCCTGCCGCAGAACGCCTCGGAATTGTTCAATGAAGGCTACTGCCTTGGCTTCGTAGCAGGTGTTGCTCAAGCGTCTCCCTCTGTATGTCTACCCACTGGAGTCCAACCTCGTCAAGCCGTCCGAATCGTTGTGAAGTATTTGCAGGACCACCCCGAAAAACTGAATCAGAATGGATCTATTTTGGCTGACACTGCACTGTCTCAAGCATTCCCATGCTCGAGATAGGACGTATCAACCCTGATTTTTATATGTTGTAAGTTTAACTATCTATACGAGAATTCATTGGCGCGTGAAAGCCAGAGGTAGCCGGTTACCATCGCTGCTGGATGGTGGCATTTTAGCGTCATCGCTTGCCGTCCGATGGACTCGGTTTCTTTCTCCGAGGATCTGCGTCGCGAGTCGACGACCAAACAACAATCAACGCAAATGCACGAGGTTGCCTTTACTTGCTTCCCTACTGACAAACTTGTCTCGCGCGGCTTCGGCTACACTTTTGTTCGCAAATGGACCTTCGCAGCCGCGTCCCATCTCATTGCCATAAAAAAACGAGATCCAGATGAACTCCCATTTTCCGATGCTGTTTCGTTCTACTGCTGCGACATACCCGGTGCCCTCGCTAGCGTGAACGCTTCCTTGATTCACTATTGTCATCACTGTCATTATCTCTCTCGCTGTCTGAATTCTTCTTTACGAAACCTATGATAGCAAACAAGAACGAATATGCCGATGGTCGGCACCCCAGCTTCCGCTTCTGGAACTTGGGGCACCTGGCTGGCTTTCACCGCGGAGCAAGCTGGCCCCACCGCAGGTGGTTATTCTTCCTCCTCCTCCACCGGTCGCTTGGCGTTGGCGAGGGTTTTTCAGGCGGCTATGAACTTGTAGCGCCGGCCTCCTGGCCGGCTGTGGCGCGGACGTCCCCGTCCGCGCTCCAAACCCAGATCCAGTTCTTCAATCCCGCCCTGGTGGGGTTTTCTACGACATACCTGATGGCGCGGTCGAGTTCATCTCCATTTCGGATCAGCCGGTCGTAATACTCGCGCTGCCAGAATCGACCCTGTCGGCCGAGCGCGTGGTTTGCTGCTTTTGCTGAAAAGTTCTTCCAGGCTTTTACAACCTTCGCAAGCTCTTGGCCCGGGAATAGTCTCGCCACAGCATGAACGTGATTGGGCATGACACACCAGGCGAGAAGTCTGTAGTGCAATCCTTCGCGGAAGCGCAAGGCAGCGGCCATGGCGCCGGCTATGCGCATATCGAGGAAAGGACACAAACCAGCGCCGCGGTCGAAGTACTCTTCGATGCGCGTGTGGCAATAGTCTGCGAGCAATGCTTTCTGCTCGGGTAGCAAATTGGCCTCATTCTGTTTGGCTGTTGCGAGGATGCGGTGTCGTTCGGCAATTTTCACGCGCACGGAGTGTGGAAGCGAATCAGCGAGATGAAAAGTAATAAAGTAAAGGCCATCTTCCTTCTCCCAATGAGGAAGCCGGCCGCGATTGCGAATGTGGACTTCGCCGTAACGGGGCTGCGCTGCACCGTGGAGGTATGCCGAAGAATACTCTTGCGCCATGGGCGTGATTTTACTCCGAGTATCCTGCAACGCTCAAAGTGTACTGCACCCGAAAGCAGAAAGCCTGCTGGAGCATTAAACTTCCACTGGGTACGAAGAAACCCATGTGAAATCCAGCTTCAGCCCGGCGCAGACGAGGACGTCCGCGTTACAGCCGGCCAGGAGGCCGGCGCTACTTCAGCAGATCGCACTGTGCGATGCAGTCGCTTACTCTTCTTCCTCCTCCACCGGCCGCTTGGCATTGGCTAGGATCTTGTCGGCTACAAGTTGCGGAACGATGTCGTAGTGGTCGACTTCCATGCGGTAGCTGCCTTTGCCTTGCGTCATTGAAGTCAGAATAGTTCCGTAGGTGAGCATCTCCGCCATGGGAACCTGCGCATTGATCACTGTTGTCCGGCCCTTGGACTCCATGCCGGCGACGCGGCCGCGACGCGAGTTCAAGTCGCCCATCAGCGCTCCGGCAAACTCATCCGGAGCCTCGATTTCGACCTTCATAATTGGTTCAAGCAGGCAAGGCTTGCACGATTCCATCGCCTTGCGGAAGGCCAGGCGGCCGGCCTTCTTGAACGACATTTCATTGGAGTCAACGTCGTGATAGCTGCCGTCGAAGACGGTGACCTTGAAGTCGACTACCGGGTAGCCGGCGAGGAAGCCACGGACGGCGGTCTCGACGATGCCCTTTTCGATGGCCGGGATGAAGTTGCGGGGGATCGCGCCGCCGAAGACCTCATTCGCATATTCAAAGCCGCCGCCGCGCGGCAGGGGCTCCATGCGAATCTTGCAGTCGCCAAACTGACCGTGCCCGCCGGACTGCTTCTTGTGGCGGCCCTGCGCTTCAGCCTTGGCGCGGATGGTTTCGCGATAAGGCACCTTGGGCGCCTTCAACGTAACTTCGGCGTGGTAGCGCTTCTTGAGCCGGCTGACGATGGCTTCAATATGCGGCTGGCCCGCGCCCGCAATTAGAAACTCGTTTGTCATGGGGTCGCGGAAGAAACGGATCAGCAAATCCTCTTCCATGAGTTTGTGGATTGCCGGAGCGAGCTTGTCTTCGTCGGCGCGGCTCTTGGGCTCAATGGCGTAGGTCATGGCCGGCTCAGGCAGCGGAAATAGATCCACCTGCACCTCGGCATTTTTGGCCCCCAGCGTGTCGCCGGTAAACGTCTCGCGCAGCTTGGCCACAGCGCCGATGTCGCCTGCGTGAAGCTCAGGCACCTCGACTGCCTTGCGGCCCTGCATGACGGATAGGTGTGCGAACCGTTCCTGGCCGCGGCGTGTGTAATTCTCCAGGGTTGCGTCGGTCTTGATAACTCCGCTGACGACCTTGAAGAAGGAGATGCGCCCGGCAAATGGGTCGGTCATGGTCTTGAAGACGATCAGGGCTGCCGGTTCAGAATCGCTGACCATGCGGAAGGTGTCGCCTGCGCCAGGGTCAGCCTCACCGCTGCCGTTAGCCGCAGCAAGAGTGGGAACGCGCACTGGAATCGGCGAGCGCTCGACGGGTGCCGGCGAGTAGACCTTGAGGAAGTCAAGCAGGTGGTCTGTAGCCACATTCGTCTCGCCGCTGGCGAAGAGCACCGGGAAGATGCGGTCTTCGCGAATGGCCTCGTGCAGCGCGGTGATAAGGTGCTCTTCGGGGATGGTTCCCTTCTCAAAATACTCTTCCATCAACTCGTCTTTGCCTTCGGCCACCAGCTCCACCAGAGCCTCATGGCGGGCCTTGGCGTCGGCAGCCAGGCTGGCCGGAATTTCGCCGGTAACTTTGCCGCGGCCATCGCCGCCTGGCGTGTAATAGAACGCCTGCATCGTTACCAGATCAACCACTCCCTGGAATCCCTTGGCATCTGAGATGGGCAACTGGACAGGAACACAGTTGCGGCCCCAGCGATCGACCAGGTCGTCGATCAGCGCGCTCAGGCCTCCGCCTCCACCGGCCTTGGGGTGGTCCATCTGGTTCACTACCACCACGCGCGGAATGTTGGCCTCTTCAGCAAATCTCCAAATCTTTTCTGTAACGGACTCAACGCCGTTTTGAGCATTAACCACGACGAGCGCCGTCTCTACCGGCAGCAGCGCGGCTCGGGCTTCGTGGGTAAACATGTGAAAGCCGGGGGTATCGACGAGGTTGATCTTCACGCCCTGCCACTCGGCAAAGGCGGCCGCATTCTGCATGGTCGATCCGCGGGCGATCTCTTCTTCGTCATAGGCGGTCACGGCGGTTCCATCGGCCACGCGGCCCAGGTTGGGGGTCATTTTCGCGGCATGCAGCAGAGCGGAAATCAAAGTTGTCTTGCCGCTGTGCGCATGCCCCACTACAGCTACGTTGCGGATCTCACTTCCCTGGTACGTTTTCATGGTGTTCTCCTTCAAATGCGATCAGGCAGACCCCTGCGCTGGGGCAGAGGCCGTCGGCTGGTCCGCGCCCGAAGATGCGCGGAGAGTAGGTTTTAGGGCTGTATTGCTGTGAATTGCGACCTTGAAGTAAAGCTGCGTCAGGCCTCGCCCTGCTGGATGGCAGATGGGTTGAGGGCAAGCTCAAACGGCACAGGGATGGCTCAGGGGCGTCCTTGGGGGCGTCCAGATGGCCGATTTTTGAGGCCACAGGTCCCGGTCTGCCTTGATCCTCGTCCATAAAGGTGAGGGCCGGCGCCGGGCGAGTTGAACAGAAGATGAATCCGTCCGGCGTCATTCGCTTAAGAAAAGGGATGCTATCACAGCCAGAGTGTGAACGTCCTGTGAACCAGATCACCTGGATGACGAGGAATCTTCGCCGCCCGTCTTGCAACACCCCTTCTCCAAGGGATTTGGACCCGCCACATTTTCAACTCAACGAACCAACGAGCGATTTCCACTCGATCGATGACCGGGCCAAACGCCGCCAAAACGCATAATCATTTCCGCCGGAACTTACGGCGTCGTGTGAAACTCAAGACGCGATGGAACGCTTCCGATAACTGCGCAAGAAACCCTATAACTCTAATTCCCAGCGTGGTTGGGCGTGAACATCCTGCAAGTTACAAAACTGTAGTGTTGCGGGATTTTGCTACACATTTGTGAGTTGCGTCACTCTTGTTCGTTCATTCCGTCCAAATTCACAAGCCCTTCAAGATGCGGGCCTAAGCTCCATTCAGGTTTATCGAACGATGCGTCTATTTGTCGGCCCTGTGGCCGCTTTGAGGAGAGCCATGAATACATTCCGTTTTAATTTTGTTGTCTTGCTCGTCTGCCTGTTTGCAGGCGGATCAGCGCTGGCCCAATCGAGTAAAGGCACTCTGACTGGAACGGTCGCAGACAGTGCCGGGGCTGCTCTAAAGGGCGCGCAACTGAAACTGAATCCCATCGGTCTCACTGCGACTTCGGATGAGGTTGGAGCTTTCAGTTTCCCCCAAGTATCGGCTGGAGACTACACCGTCAGCGTCTCATATGTTGGCTTCAAGCAGAATGATACCAAGGTTCAACTTGCAGCAGGCCAATCGCTTAACGTAGCGATTAAGCTGGACGTTGCCTCTACGAATGAGGAGATACTGGTGACCGCCGAGCGGGCACATGGAGAAGCCGACGCGATCAATGAGACCCGCACGGCCGACAACATTCTTCAGGTGCTGCCTGCGGAGGTCATCGTAAGTTTGCCCAATGCCAACGTCGCGGATGCACTCGGCCGTCTTCCGTCTGTCACGCTTTATCGCATCGAGGGCGAAGGCGTGTACATCCAGGTCCGCGGCACGGAGCCGCGGCTGACCAACGTGACGGTGGACGGAGTCACGCTTCCGGCGCCAGAGCCTACAGTTCGCCAGGTGCGTCTCGACGTGATTCCTTCGTCGCTGGTTGAGTCCGTCGAGATCAACAAGACCCTCTCTGCGAATCAGGATGCCAACGGAATTGGCGGCTCGGTGAACCTGCGCACCAAGACCGCGGGCGAACAACCAACGCTCGACCTCGCTCAAGACGGCGGGTATACGCCCATCATGAACGGCCGCGCGAATGCAACGACCACCGGCACTTACGGCCAGCGATTCGGCGCGACAAAGCAGTTCGGTATCCTCTTCAATGGTTCTTATGACTACAACGGCCGCGGCATCGATAACATCCAGCCTGCGCTCGATCCGCTCTCTACCTTTGCGCAGCCCTTTTACGACAACGACACGATTCGTCAATATCGCTATTACCGCTATCGCGACGGCTTCGCCGGCAGCGCTGACTACAAGGTGAACGACCACACAAACTTTTATGCGCACGGCCTGTACTCTGACCTGAAAGACTGGGGGGATAAGTGGTACTATGAGCCGGTTTCTAATCCGCTCACAACGATCGGTGGAACGCCGTCCGCCAAGCTGCAGGCTCCCAAGTTCTATACCTCGAGCAAACGCCCCAATGCCTCCGCGGGAAGCCTGATTCTGGGCGGAAGGCACGTAGGTGACAACTCCTGGATCACATTCCAGATCTCTGCCTCGCGCTCCTATGAGGTAGATTCAGCTGGCAACCCAAAGGCCGACTTTGCCTGGAACACGACCAAGCTTGATTGCAACTATAGCCCAGCTCTTCAGACCGACCAGTATCGCCCCAGGTTTGGCGCGTGCGACGGCCCCAACTCACCGCTTCAGACGGCCGCTAACTGGACCTTGAAAGATATAACCATCTCCACTGGTCTCGTGGCGCAACTCGACCTGACCGCCCAGGCATCTTACGCAAGAAACTACACCATAAATGGGCATTTTGGAATCTTCGAAGCGGGCTTCAAATTCAGTAACGCCCACAAATCGCAGGACTCGACCGAGAACGTCTATGACAGTTGGCCGACCAGCGGAGCCGGTACGTCTGTTTACAGCATGCCCGCGCTACAGAGCGGCTTCGATAACCACAACTACTTCGATGGGACTTACTTCGGAGGTAACTTTGGCCCAGTCTCGGATTTCCTCAAGGTCAAGACCTATACGCTGGCAAATCTAACTGGGTTTCTTGACCCGTATAAAACCGCAACCGACACCTGGCCGAACCTGTTCCATACAATTGAACAGATTCCGGCGGGCTACGTGATGAACACAATCGACTTTGGAAACTATCACCTGCAAACCGGCCTGCGCTTCGAGCAAACCAATATGACCACATTCGGGTACGACCTCACGTTCGTCTCCAGTCCGACAAACCCAACTACGCCAACTGGGCCTTGCAGCGCGACCGTGGCAACCAATTGCTACAACGTGAATGGAGTCCAGAACAACCCGTCTTATCTCGATGTTCTGCCCAGCATTCAGTTGCGCTATTCCATCGATCAAAACTCCAACCTGCGCGCTGTGTATGCGCGCGGTGTTGCGCGCCCCGATCCGTACCAACTGGTCCCCTACACCACGCTCGACGATTCCTCCAACCCCGGCGCCATCACAGCGGGCAACCCGGCTCTCAAACCCGAGCACGCCAACAACTACGACATCCTCTACGAAAACTTCCTTCATCCGCTGGGCATGATCCAGGCCGGTGTCTTTTTCAAGCAATTGACGGCCCCGCAAATTCCCTTCACAGTTCCCGCCACAGTTAGCGTCGCCGCACTTCCCGCAGGCACGATTCCTGCTTCAGTCCTTCCCACCGTCGAGGCGCTCCAGCAACAGCAGGTGGGTGCGGGCTTTGAAGACCCGTCGGTCGCCATCTATATCAATGGAGAGAACGCCTACCTCTACGGCTTCGAAGCCAGCTACCAACAGCACTTGAGCTTCCTCGATGACGTGCTCAAGGGACTGGGTGTCTCAGCTAACTACAGCTATACCGGCTCGCGCGAGAAAGGCGTTCCGTTGCGCACCGACCATCCCCGCATGATCGACCAGGCATTCAACACCTGGAACTTTAGCCCCACCTACGATACCAAGCGATTCTCCATGCGTCTCGGCGTCACCTACAACGGCCCGAGCCTTTTCTCCTATAACTGGATCTCCCCGACGCTTGCTCCTGGCGCCGGAACCGATCCCAGCGGCCTTGGCCCCGCCGGACCTTCAGGAGATGTGTGGACGCTGGCTCACCTCCAGGTCGATGTCCAGGGAACCTATCGCTTGTGGCGCGGAATGTATGTTAAATTTTCAGGCCTGAATCTCAACAACGAAGTCTTCGGCTACTACACCGGAAGCACTCAGTTCGTGAACCAGCGCGAATTCTACAAGCCAACCTATACAGGCGGCCTGCGCTATACCTTCAACCGCGAAAACTAGCTCAGAGTACCCTCGAAGACTGAGGTAAATCATGGCCCTGCACGCATCTTTCGTGCAGGGCCATGACTCGTTTATCAGTGAATGAGCGGGAGCAGGCTGGAGTAGTCGTCGGTCCACAGATGGACGCGCGGGTCGAACACCGGCGGGCGCGATGCTGATTGAACAGTCGGAATGGAAAAAAAGCCGTCATTGGCGGTCGCGAGCATCCAGGAGGCGGAAAACTCGCCGCGTGGCTCGTTGGCAAATGTGGAGACGCGCCTTGCGCTCAGACCGGCGTCTTGGGCCAGAAGCGCAATCTCCGGCTCCAGCCCAACATGCTGGTTGGAGATATGAAATGCCAGAATTCCGTCGGGTGCAAGGTGCAACTTGTACAGCGCAACGGCTTGGCTGGTGAGCAAGTGGATTGGAATCGCATCGCCGGAGAAGGCATCGATTACAAGCACATCGAACATCTGTGTCGGTTCGTGCGCAAGAGAAGTGCGGGCGTCTCCCTCGACAATCGTAACCTGCGCCTTCGACTCTCTTATATAGGTGAATAGATTGCGAGCAATGGGCTCGACGGCAGGATTGATCTCGTAGAACCGGATCTGATCGCCGGGGCGGCCATAGGCGGCGATGGTTCCCGCCCCCAGCCCGACGACCCCGATCTTCCGTGGCCTGTCAGCGCAGCAAAAGCGCAGCGCCAAACCTATGCCGGAATCCTCCGCGTAGTAAGTCGTCGGCGTTGTGCGGAGCTCGTTGGTAAAAATCTGGTTGCCATGCTGAATGGTCCCGTTGGTAAGCGTGCGCATGACAGCCCCCGGATACGACATCGACTGTCGCACACGCAGGGCGCCATAGAAATTCCGGATGGCGAGCGGCGTGTCTCGGTGGTAGCCAACATAGAGCATCCCAACGAGAACGCAGAGAAGAATGCAGGCGGTAGTCCATAGCAGCCTCTGCGGCCATCCGCCAGACCATGTAACAGCAAGCGCCAGCGCTGCGGTAACTAGAAATGTGAGAGCCAGATCGTAGTTGAACGAAAACACAAGCGGCGAAACGATGCCGATGAGGAACGATCCGAGTGCTCCGCCGGTCGCAAACAAGAGGTAAAACAATGTGGATTCCGATGCTCGCTGCGGTCGCAGGTTACACGCCTCTGTATGACAGAAGAGACATGCAAAGAAGACTTCCGCAAGAAAAAAGCCAATAGCAATGCGGATTGGCAGCGTGACATCGACCTGGGTGAGCATGTAGCCAAGGCCGGCGAGCATTACCACCAGGAACCGAGTGAGAATGGAGCGCGGCAGAAACCCGGGGAATTGGAACGCAAGAATCAGTGTGATGAGATAGACAGCAAGCGGCAGAATCCAAAGCAGCGGAATGGCAGCGATGTTAGCCGTGAGATAACTCGTGACGGCGCTCAACTGCATGGCAGCCCCCATAGGCAGCAGAATCCACAGGAGTTTGGCATTCACTGAAGCAACGGGGGTTTGAGACTCGTCGACTGCAGCCTTGGCCGGACGAGTTAGCGTGGCACTGCGTGTCGTTTGCGTAACCCATGCTGACAGAAGCGCAAACAGCGCGAAGCCGCAGCACCAGGTCAGGCGCTGGTTCCTGAGCGTTAGATACGGCTCGATAATGGTGGGATAAGCGATCAGGGCGAGAAGCGAAGCAAGGTTTGAGAGCGCAAAGAGCCTGTACGGAATCCTGCCCGTTTCAATCCGTGCCACCCACACCTGAAGCAGCGGGCTGGTAGCGCCGAGCGCCAGAAACGGCAAGCCGATGGTGAGGCTGAGCACAGTAAATATGGAGAGGATCGGATGCGCAGTTCCCGGCATAACTGCGTGCAAAGTCCAGGCTAAAGCAGACGCAGCGGCGACAACGAGCAGGCCCATGTGCATAAGCCAATTCGACCGGAGAGCCAGCCAGTGAGCGTATAGATATGCGACGAGTAGGGTTGTCTGGAAGAAGACGAGGCATGTAAGCCAGACCGCGGCCGAGCCGCCGAAGATCGGCAGCAGTTGCCGTGCAGCTATCGGTTCAACAAGGAACAGCAGAAATGAGGATAGAAATATGACCGCGGCGAAAAGAAATCGCAAACGTGGATTGGGTCCGGTCTCACTCATGGATTCGGTCTCAGGCAGCCGCAGAAAGCAGTCGAATTCAACGCCCAAAGCGTTCTCGCTGCGAAAGCCGGATGCTATCACAACGAGACCGGGGCATTGAAGTGGTCCCGCGCCAGCCCATGCAGATCCGTCCCCTCGACGGCCACAGCCTCGATGATGTGGAATGGAAGAGCTCGATGAATCGCTGATGAGTCTCGTTGCCGTTTGCGGTTCGTCCCCGAAAGGCTATTCCATGTTTCGTTGTTTGGGCCGCATGAGTGCCGCCGCTATCATCGCCGTTTTCGCGGGATGCACCACGCATGCGCAGGCGCCGGCCGCCACACAAAGCGCACCAGTCCCACTTCGCCCTCCACAGCACGTTAATGCACCGCTTGGTGATATCCCTCGGTTTCCGGGCGACGGTGCTGGGGCTTACAAGACGCGCCAGTACCGCGACCTTTTTGCCGAGCAGGGACATCCAGCAGCAGAGAGCAAAGCGAAGATCGAGAAAGCATTTCAGCAGTTCTTCCACGGCGATGGCCAGGAGGAGCGCGTCTATTTTGAGACCGGCGCAAACGAGAATGGACCCTTGGCCTACATCACCGACTGGGCCAACAACGACGCACGCACTGAAGGCATGAGTTATGGCATGATGATCGCCGTTCAGTTGAACCACAAGCGCGAGTTCGACGCGCTGTGGAACTGGTCGAAGACCTACATGCTGATCACAGATCCGGCTAACCCGTCCGTGGGGTACTTTGCATGGTCGATGGCCACCGATGGCTCGCCGCGCTCGACCGGCGCAGCACCCGACGGCGAAGAGTATTACGTGATGGCGCTCTACTTTGCCGCCCATCGCTGGGGAAACGGAACTGAGATCTATAACTACCGAGCCGAGGCCGACAAGATACTGCGTGGGATGCGACATCATCCAGTGCTGACTGGGACGGGCCCATTTCGGATTCATCCCGGCGATGCACCGTTCACTCCTCCGGATCATCCGTTTCCAAGCCCAAACAACAAGCATCGCGTGCAAGAGGCAGCGGCCAAAGATATAACAGTGCCCGCCTTCCGCATGCCGCGCAGGAACTGGACTGAACAGGTTGGGCCAATGGTGGACGAGGATCACTTCATGATCAAGTTCGTGCCTAACTCGCCGGGCGGCGTAACCGATCCCAGTTATCATCTCCCTGCGTTCTATGAGTTATGGGCGCGCTGGGGTCCAGAGGAAGACCGTGAGTTCTGGGCCAAGGCAGCCGACGTGAGCCGCGACTTCTTCAATCGAGTAACCGGTCCGGACACTGGGCTCACACCTGAGCGAGCGAACTTTGATGGCACGCAAACGGTTGACTGGGGTCGCGGTGCAGTGCCCTTCAGCTATGACTCGTGGCGCAGCGCAAGCAACTGGAGCGTCGACTTCGCATGGTGGAAAAAGGATGTGCGAGAAAATGCGCTGAGCGACAGGATTCAGAAGTTTCTTTATTCGCAGGGCATCGATAAATTTGCCGACCGCTATACGATCGACGGCCAACCGCTGGGGGGAGACAACAGAACGGGACTTCTATCCACGACGGCGGTGGCCAGCCAGGCAGCAAGGAGCGGCGACGTCTCAAAGGCTTTCGTGGAAGCGCTGTGGAACGCGCAGTTGCCCTCCGGCGAGCAGCGCTACTACGACGGTATGCTTTATCTGATGAGCATGTTGCACTGTAGCGGAAACTTCAGGATTTACTAACTCGACAGGCTAAAGCCCTTATGGAGAGAAGGACATCAATGACAGAGTCACAAACAACGCACGGACAGAGATTAGATAAACTCGCCGAGGTTGCCGTAAAGGTGGGGCTCGGTTTGAAGACCGGGCAGGAATTGTTGATGACAGCGAGCCTGGATTCGGTGGATCTGGCGCGGCGAATCACCGAGCAAGCGTATCGAGCGGGCGCTTCGCTGGTGACGACGCTCTACAACGACGATGAGGCGGCGCTGCTGCGCTATCACCATGCGCCCAATGAGAGCTTTGACACGGCGGCCGGATGGTTATACGACGGGATGGGTGCGGCATTCAAGAGCGGCACCGCGCGACTGGCGATTACCGGGACAAACCCGGGACTGCTCTCAAAGGAAGATCCGGAGAAGGTGGGTCGGGCCAATCGCGCCGTCTCCAAGGCTTACCGGCCGGCGCTAGAGTTAATAACTCGACACGCAATCAATTGGACGATTGTGGCCAGCGCAACGCCGGCTTGGGCCGCTGCGATGTTTCCTGACGACACGCCGGAAGTGGCGACGGCCAAATTGTGGGAAGCAATCTTCTTCACCACGCGGATTCTGACTCCCGATCCCGTGCAGGCGTGGAAGGAACACGACGAGTTCCTACACAAGCGTGCGGCCACGATGAACGAGAAGCGTTATTCCGCGCTCAAGTATCGCGGACCTGGCACCGACTTTGAGCTGGGCCTGGCCGACGATCACCAATGGCTTGGCGGAGGAACCACCGCAGCGAACGGGCTCTACTGCATTCCTAATATGCCTACCGAAGAGATCTTCACAACGCCACACAAGGATCGTGCCGAGGGCACCGTGACGGCTTCGAAGCCGCTGTCGCACCAGGGCACGATGATTGAAGGAATCCAGGTGCGGTTTGCGGGTGGGCAGATTGTGGATGCTCGCGCAACCAAAGGGCAGGAAGTGTTGCAGCGGCTTATCGAGACGGACTCTGGTGCACGGCGGCTGGGTGAAGTTGCGCTCGTGCCGCACTCCTCGCCCATTGCGCAAAGCGGGCTGATATTTCTGAATACACTCTTCGACGAGAATGCGGCTTCCCACATCGCGCTTGGTCAGGCGTACAGCTCCTGCCTGCGCGATGGCGATCACCTGACGCCGGAGGAGCTTGCCGCGAGGGGCGCAAACGAGAGCCTGATTCACGTGGACTGGATGATCGGCTCGGCAGAGCTCGACATCGACGGGATTACGGCCTCGGGTAAAGCAGAGCCTCTGATGCGCGCCGGAGAATGGGCGTAACAGAACTCACCTCGGGCAGTTTCACTTCGGACTGCCGGGGGTCATTTGCCCATCTGGAAACAAGGCGCGGCCAGAGTGTGCCACTCGGATCAAGCTACTTCTGAACCGGAATTCCGCCGCATACTGTGGCCCGAGTTTCGCCAGCGACTAGCGGCCGCACAAATACGCTGCCGGGATCCGATCCACAAATGATCAGACCATACAGAGGGAGATAGCTCGGCTTTATCGCAAAGTTTCCTACAGCGATCGAGCCAACCTCAAAAAACGTCGACATGACAACGGGGTTACCTGGCTCCGGGTGGATCCGGAATTGGCCCGTGGCTGGCTCATAATTCGCATAGTCGAAACAGTGCCCCACGCAGGCGCGCGAAAGCAGATGATTCGCCGATAAACGCGAGCAACAAAGTGCAACTACACGATTGCCAATGCGCGTTAAAGGCCCTGTTCGCGGCGCCGCAACGCTGTCCTTGACACCGGGTTGCGAGCCAGCTATCGACACAACGCGGGCGCCATCAGGAAGAGTTGCAACCAGGCTCGCGATCCTGGCTTCGCTGCGCGCTTGCGCACTAACATCCACATAAAGAGCGCCGAAGAAGATCGCAGCGCCGGCAAGTCCCACGTAGAGGTACCAGCGCCTGGGAGTTGAATGACTCAGCAGAGCCAACAACAGAATAGCCGCGAAAAGGGAAAGGCGGTCTGCTATCAGGCTAGCCGCTGGCGCGTACGTCGATGAAAGAATCGCGGTTGGCAGCACGGCGATTGCAATTGCGGTCAGATAGTAGGCCTGCGCGGCCACGCCCGTAAGCGTGTGGCGACGATTCTCCGGTTGAGACAAGAGAATCACACAGAACAGAAAGAGAGCAATCGCCGGTAGCACGTAATGCCAACCATTCAGGAGTATCTGATCGAGCCCCGTAGTGAAAGTCAGTTGGCCCCATGTCCAGCGCGTCATGTAATGGGACGAAAGGTAGATTCGGATTGCAAGTAGCATCGCTACGCAGACAAGAAAGAGCACCATCCGCAACCGATTGGGCGCGCACTTCGCAACCCAGCAGTAACTCACCATTCCGACCAGCCATAACACCGGCATGGGATGTGCAAGGTATGCCAGAAAAAGAAGCGGTATAGCCGCGACAAACCACCATCCAATTCCTCTCACCCAAAAAGCGGCAAAGACCCAGAAGACAATTCCGCAAGCTAGATAGTAGTTGAGAAGTCCCGCCTGAAAAACATACCCATATGAAATGACCGCGAGCCATGGTGCCAGCCAATAGCACCGTTGCCCTCTAACTGCAGAGATAAAACTGAATGCACCCCAGAAGAAGGTGAGCACAATTGCGCAACAGACAACTCGCTCAGCCGCCGAAACCCCAAAAGCCCTCAAGAGCCGGGACAACAGAATATCGACAAGCACGTTTGTGCTCTGATGCCCAATCGAAAGACCGTGAATGCTGCCGTCTTCGATCAGGGTTGCCAGCCACGCGTTATATAGGTGGCTCTGTAAATCAAAACCGGAAACGATTGGCTGCCAAAAGCATGGCACCAGCACCGCGGCTGAGATCAGGATCGGCCTGAGCCCGGGAATTCTTGACAACCTGGATGAAGGAAGGTCCATGGCGGGTGGTTGCTTCACTCCCCTTTGCTATCCTCTTGATCTCCACTAACTTTAAACGACAGAGGTCAAAGCTTCCCCACGATGCACGCCCTAGCGCACAGTATGATCTTGCGCGTTGCTCGGCGCAGGAGCGTTCCAACTCGGCCCTAACTCTGGCACTTGAAAGTAGCTGTCCTTGAGGCTGCAAAAAACGTTATAGAGAAGAATGTAGTAGAGAGCCGCAAAGCCATCCCAGATGGTTATCTTCTTCCCCTCTTCATAGGTCCGCCCATAGTAACTGATGGGTGTTTCATAGATTGAGCACTTGAGCTTTGCCACTTTTGCAGTAACTTCGATCTCAAATCCAAAACCGCTGGAATTAATCTTCATCTGCCGGATGATGTCTCCGCGAAATGCTTTGTAGCATGTCTCTACGTCAGTAAGGTTAATGTTGGTGGCCAGATTGGAGAGAAATGTAAGCAGCTTATTGCCGATGTAATGATAGAAATAAAGCGCCCGCGAGGCCTTCCTTACCAGAAATCGAGAGCCGTATACAACATCCGCCTGGCCCAGAAGAATCGGCTCGATCACATCGGGGATCTCCGCCGGGTCGTATTCCATGTCAGCATCCTGAACAATCACGATTTCCCCGCGAGTAAGCCGGAATGCGGTTTTGAGCGCTTCTGTCTTTCCCTTGTTCTTGTTGTGCCGGGCAACCTGAATGAAGGTATGCTTTGTGACGAGCTGCTGCAGGATTTCCGATGTCTTGTCGGTAGAGCAATCGTCCACAATCACTATCTCGAGGAGTCGCTCAAGAGACAGAAGCTTCTCGACAATCGTGGCAAGCGTGCGCTCCTCATTGAAGACGGGAACAACGACAGACAGGCACTTCTCCTGCATTGCTTCTTCTCCCGCTATTGCGTATCGAGGCCAGCCTAGCCAGAATACAGCACGGTGGCCGGAAGAATCTCTTCTACGTCCACCCACTGAGTTGGATATTGGCCTGTATAGCATGCGGTGCAGTAACCGGGCGTGTGTTCCCCCTTGCAACTCTGGAGCAGGCCCTCGAGCGAAAGATACGCGAGTGAGTCCGCCTCAATAAACTGGCGAATCTCTTCAACCGATTTTTGCGCCGCGATCAGCTCATGCTTGCTGGGCGTATCGACTCCGTAGTAACAGGGCGAAATAGTGGGCGGGCAACTTATGCGCAGATGAACTTCCTTTGCGCCCGCGCCGCGCACCATGCGCACGATTTTCCGGCTCGTCGTTCCGCGAATAATGGAGTCATCGATCAAGATGACCCGCTTCCCTTCCAGCAGATTGCGCACCGGATTGAGCTTGAGGCGAACGCCGAAGTCACGAACCCGCTGCTCGGGCTCAATAAATGTCCGGCCAACGTAGTGGTTGCGAATCAGGCCAAGCCGAAATGGTATCCCTGCCTCTTCTGCGTAGCCAAGCGCCGCAGTTACTCCTGAGTCAGGCACCGGAACCACAACATCCGCAGGCACCCCAGATTCACGTGCAAGTTGCCGGCCCATCTGGTCGCGGCTCTCCTGGACCCAGCGGCCGTAAATCTTGCTGTCGGGCCGCGCAAAGTAGACGTGCTCAAAGATGCAGCTCGACTGCGGCAGACCGTTCGAGTATTGACGGCTGGTCACTCCGTCATCGGTCACCATGACCAATTCGCCGGGCAACACATCGCGCTCATACTCGGCACGCAACAAATCAAATGCGCAAGTTTCGCTGGCAAAGACGATCGTGTCCGGACCATCCGTATTGCGAATGCGCCCCATGGAGAGCGGGCGAAAGCCACGGGGATCGCGCGCTGCAAAGATGCGGTCGCGGGTCATCATCACAATCGAAAATGCGCCGTCGATCTTCGACAGCGAGTCGGCAATCGCGTCGACAAGATGGCTTGCCTTGGAGTGCGCGATCAGTTGAACAATAATCTCTGAGTCCGAAGTGGTCTGGAAGTATGCGCCTTCGCGCTCAAGGCTGGATCGGATGTTGCCCAGGTTCACCAGGTTGCCGTTGTGGGCGATGGCGATCAGGCCCTTGGTGGAGTCGACACGAATGGGCTGCGCATTGAGCAGCGCCGAGTCGCCAGTGGTGGAGTAGCGTGTATGCCCAATTGCCATCGGACCGGGAAGCTTTGCAAGCACGTCTTCGGTAAAGATTTCGCTCACCAGGCCCATGCCCTTGATGTTGGCCAGGCGCTGGCCGTCGGCGGATGCGATGCCTGCCGACTCCTGGCCGCGATGCTGCAATGCATATAGTCCAAGGTAGGCTTGGCGAGCCGCATCGGGATGGCCATGAATGGCCACAACGCCGCACTCTTCGTGCAATGTGTCAGCGCTCTCCGAATCGAGAGGGGCGACATGGATGCGGGTACTTTGCGACCTTTTTAACTCAGCCTCCGACGAGTCGATCTCGCCTTGCACTCCTTGATAGAGGCGCGGGGTCATCGAAGCACCTCAACAACTTGATCGTGTAAGGTGGCCTCAAGCGATTCGGCCCACAGAGGACGAAGCTCAGCCAGCGGGGCCGAGATAAACGGCTCACGATCCACGGTGATTTCCAGTCGATCTCCACCCGTAGTTCCAACGCGAACGGCAAAGAAACTGTACTCGCGCGCGAGCTTCTCGATTGCATCCACGCTGCCCGGAGCGGCCGTTACAAGGATGGTGCTAGCAGGCTCAGCAAACAGGCCAAAGAGCGGGTAAACCATCAACGAGGGGTCCTGATCGATATGGGCTCCTATGCCGAGCCCGAAGCATCCCTGGGCGACTGAAACGGCGATGCCGCCATCGGAAATGTCACGGGCCGAGTGAAGCAGTTTTTGATTGGCCAGCACGCCGAGCAACGTATGAAGATCGGCCTCTGCGCCGAGGTCAAGCACCGGCGGCCGGCCCCACAGCGATCCAAGAAGAACCCTGGCAAACTCGCTCGATCCAAACGTAGCAAGATCGCGCGCGGCAACAGCTTCAGGCGCTTCCGGGTCGACGTCCGGAACCGGCTCCGCCTTGGTTTCGACTGCGTAATAGCGCATCGGCTCAGGCTCGAACGGGACCTTGAGATTTGGATTGGGCCTCTCGCCGTGAGGGATGGGCCACAGCATGAGTATGGCGTCGCCGCCGCGAATGAAGTGTGCGGGCACGGCCTTGGTGACATCGTCCAGAATTCCGACAATCCCCAACACAGGCGTGGGATAAATGCCCTCGCCGCGGGTCTCGTTGTAGAGCGATACGTTGCCGCCAGTGATGGGCGTGCCAAGAACCTTGCATGCCGCGCCTATGCCATCAATCGCCGCAGAGAGCTGCGCCATGATCTCCGGCTTCTCCGGGTTGCCAAAGTTGAGGCAGTTTGTCGCGGCTACGGGCGTTGCGCCACTCATTGCTACCTTGCGCGCCGCCTCTGCCACAGCATGCATCGCCCCTAGTTTTGGATTGAGATAGCACCAGCGCCCATTTCCATCGAGAGCCATCGCGAGGCCACGCTCGTGACCGGCTGTGCCTGTACCCTTGATGCGCATCACTCCTGCTTCACCGCCGGGGCCAATCACTGTGTTGGTCTGCACCATGGTGTCGTACTGCTCGTGAACCCAGCGCTTGGAGCAGACATTAGAAGACGCCAGCAGCTTCTTCAAAACAGCCGTGTAATCGCGTGGCTGGTCGAGCGCGGCAAGAACTTCTTCGGACGGATCGAACGGAACCGGAGCCTTCCACTCGCCCACGGGCCGGTGATAGAGCGGCGCATCGTCAGTGAGCGACTGATTCGGAATATCCGCGACCAGCACGCCATGATGGCGAATACGCAGCCTCGGCTCATCCTTCACCGTTCCACAGATGACCGCATCCAGACCCCACTTGGCAAAGACGCGCAATACCTCATCTTCGCGGCCCTTTTCCGCAACCAGCAGCATGCGCTCCTGGCTTTCAGAGAGCATGATCTCGTA
>Ga0182016_10000586_pt1 | contig 45615 bp, 36 predicted proteins | sample 712S2MmetaG_FD_120491 | JGI IMG/M metagenome (GOLD analysis project Ga0182016, IMG submission 120491) | Permafrost microbial communities from Stordalen Mire, Sweden - 712S2M metaG | ecosystem: Environmental > Terrestrial > Soil > Wetlands > Permafrost | place: Sweden: Stordalen | collected...
AGTGTAGAAGTGTAGAAGTGTAGAAGTGTAGAAGTGTAGAAGTGTAGAAGTGTAGAAGTGTAGAAGTGTAGAAGTGTAGAAGTGTAGAAGTGTAGAAGTGTAGAAGTGTAGAAATGCAGAGATGTGGAGAGTAGATATAATATCTGATCGAAATCGGTCTCAGGAGCGCATTAAAATTGCCGTTAATATATAAAATATTACCACTGGCAATATTGTTATAAGATGTTGCAAGATATGTTACGAATTTCGTATCTATAATATGCAATTTTCCACAATGTACTTTATATTATACTCACTATATAAGGTATCCTTTTCCACAATATACTTTACATTATACTCGCTATATTATACTCGCTATATTATACTCGCTATATAATATATTCTTTTCACAATATACTTGTATACTATACTCACTATATAATATATACTTTTCACGATATAAAAGTATATTATACTCACTATATAATATATTCTTTTCACAATATACTTGTATACTATACTCACTATACTCACTATATAATATATCCTTTCCACGATATAAAAGTATATTATACTCACTATATAATATATCCTTTTCCACAATATACTTTTCCACAATATACTTTTCTATAACGTACTTTTCCACAGTATACTTTATATTATACTCACCACATAATATATCCTTTTCACAATATACTTTTATACTTTACTCACTATATAATATATCCTTCTCACAATATACTTTTATACTTTTATACTTTTATACTTTACTATATAATACATCCTTCTCACAATATACTTTTATATTGTACCCACTATACAATATATATTATATAGTAATACTCTCATATCTGTACATACAGATATATAATCACCGAATTTAAGGATCTTAGGTTACGGTAACAGTTCCCATTCCAAAGCGCAAATTGGTACCGTCATACCACAGGACGGGTTTGCTTTGTGTAGGTGGAGGAATGGTTACTAGTAGGAGATAGTTGATGTTGACAAGGTTACTGTCACTAATAACTACACCAGTGGCAGTACCACCGGTAATAGTGGCCTCATTGATGTTAGTGGTAATAAATAAACCACCGATATTAGTAGTGGTACCAGCAACGGTTCCAATGTTAGTGCTACTACCGGAAGCATTTCCAATATTAATAACACTGGTAGCAGTATCACCAATGTTAGTATTCCCAACTAAAGTAGCATCAGTCAAGGTAGCATTAGTGAAGAAATTACTCGAGTTAAAGGTCAAAGTGTCCGTTACCGTGAGATTCTGAATCTTGTCATTTCTAGTAACATCGAGTTCATCAACAGTGAGTTTACCATGAATAATCACATTGTCATTGTACACAGGGGTCCGATCTCTAGAAAGGGGATGGCAGCGATACATTTAAGAGGAAAAATAGCGTGGGGTGTTTATACGTGAATTCGGAGTGAAAAGGTATTAACATGATATCTGAAGTACTTGAGTTTTACATGCGTTTAATAGTCCGAATAGCTCCCTTCTAAGATGACCGTCTCAATATCATAATCATACAGGACACATTTTCTTTCGTCGTTGTTATTGTCAAAATCATCAGCCACTAATCCTTGGTATCCTAAATATTTCATGATATAATTAATGGGTAAAACTACTAATTCCAACCGATCACGAGTAGATAGTAGAGGCGCGCGACTAAAGAAATCTTGCAGATATTGGGATAATAACATCTGTAATTGCTCGTACGGTAGCATATCATTGGTGCGCACTAAAACGATTTCCCAAAGAGTATATAATTTGGAAACCTCCTCACTATCGAGAGTTATCTCGACATTTTCCGAATTCCTATATCCGACGATCAGACTATCTAAATATCTATTGGTATAAGTGGAAGCAGTAGTGATACTCTCACCATGCTCCTTATCTTGAATGGGATAACATCGGTATGTGGATACATCTATAGCATAGACTCTATTTCTTAAAGATGGAGGAGGTTCTGCGAAGTAGGTCCCATATATTCCGGCACCTAGAGACATTCTTGATGTACTATCCAAAGGATTATCCATAGTATTGCGGATGCAAAAACTAGAAGCCGTGACTTTCGACGATATGGTACTGGTGGCAGGTGCCTGTAGAACAGAAGGATAGAAGATGAGTGAAGCATCCTTCATTTGGTAGATGGTACTAATTTTAACCTCTCGAAAAGGACGAGTAGATAGTATATTGCTCAAAGGTACTCGAACATCTCCGCCTATAGGACTTCCATCCCTAGCGTTCAATATCGTGATAGTATAAGTTTCACCATTAATATCAGTTATGACGCCCCATCGAGTGGTACCATCCGTAATAGTAAAGAGCTCCGTACTCACAATATACACCAAAACTCTGGTCGGTGTTTTGTTATATATTTGGGCAAGTGTCCGTGTAGAAGATTGGGAAAGTGTCCGTGTAGAAGATTGGGAAAGTGTCCGTGTAGACATATATTTAGTAGACATTTTAAAAACCATGTGATTTTAAATGTTACGTCGTCAGGTGTTTAAAAACACCATTAATACTAGAATAGACACATGCATTTTTTGTCCATGCTATCTGCCGATGCCTTCTGATTTATTTTGAGTTCCCGTGCCGCCAGAAGGTAGTTTTGCAGGATTATATTAAGGGAAGACCTTTGTTTTTTGAGGATCTTCTTTAGATTGAGTGCCGTCTTACGGTCAATGGTTTCTCGACCTACTAAATCTTCCAACAGATCGGGAAGAAAGGTGATGGCTAGGTCAATCTGTGCCGAGATTTTAAGGTGTTTATACTTGGTGGAGTATTTATTAACCGTGAGTAGAGAGAGGGTTAAGAGAGAATAAATATTATCTGAGGGGGCGAAAGGATCGGCGGTTAACTTTCGACTCAATCTCAGGAGACGTCTTACAGGAATAGTCTCATTGTTCATTTATATAGCATACAAATTCTTGTACATAATATATTTGCAAGTGCTTATAGATAAGAGTCCCGTTGCTGAATATATGCGCGCGTATTCGCAACCAACAGGGCCTCATCATGGGTCCCCCGATACATACTACTTGACCCGGGTGCGGCGATATCCAGGATAATGTGGGGGTGGGAATAAGCCCACTCCGGAATAAGATAGCCTTCTCGTGGTATAATGCAGTATTTGTACTTATGGATGGTAGAAGGTACCCAGTGCTCATTGGCACAATCGGCTCCCAAAACATAATAGACATCGCCGAAGGTTTCCGTAAAGCTATCCCAGTATTTCTCAGTCAGAGTGCTCTCCTCAATGGTATAGATTTCTATTTTGGGTTCTTGGGAGATCGCTAATCTACATATTTCACGACGATAGTGTAGCGGAAGGAGATCTTTGGTAGGAGAATCGGCTTTGGGTACTAATATCACCCTATCAAAGCGTTCCTGTAAAGCTTGGGAGATGATCAGATGATGTTGACAAAAGGGACTGAAGGATCCTGTGAAAATTACCGTCTGTAACATGATCTATGATGTAGGATTACAATGTATGAGATAGTGCGTGGAAGCAAATATTAATACTGAATTTACACGATCTATATGTACTCATTTTTCATATTTCACTAATGAAATATTTCCCTATTCCTATATCGGATTATCCATATCACCCTATATCGGATTATCCATATCTCCCTGTCTTCATATATCAGATTATCCATATTATCCTATATTACCCCATATTAGATTATCCATATTATCCTATATCAGATTATCCATATTTCCTATCTTCCTATATCAGATTATCCATATTACCTATCTTCCTATATCAGATTATCCATATTTCCCTATCTTCCCGCATCAGATAGTCCACATTACCCTATATTATCATATATCAGATTATCCATATTTCCCCATTGTCCTATACTATCATGGCCTGTCTAATCCGCTGTACAATGGTAACTGTGGTAACTGTGGTGCTCCGGTGTATCCTTTACCCAATATCACGATATCCACCGCTGTAGATATTTCGATTATGAGATCATGGAATGGCCTCTGTACCTTCACGTAAAAGCCCTACATCAAAACACCAGAGGCTAATGGACTCGCCCTACTATATATCATGAGTCAAAATCTGAAGATATGCAGGAGTACTCTCGAAAGAGAATCCTGCAATTTACGATCTGCGGAACCCATATCGTAAATCTCGGTATAGATGCTGCGAAACGGGATGTTAGTGCTATTATAAACTGTATACCCCTAAAATCAAACACATCACTTTACATATCGTCATACTTGATTATATTCATATGCAAGCTTCATGATACATATGATCAGGTGTAAATAGATAATAGAAATGATAATTGACGGCGAATTAGCTTTTATTAAATTTAATAAAATGAGTACAGATACAGTACCGAAGGGGGTGGCTTTGCCATTGGAAACCTGGATAGAAGAATTGGGGTTATTTGAAGTCCTACGACGTGAGTGGAAGATCAAGGAGGTTACCGAAAAAGCGGGAAAAATTAAAATTATCGATACCAATCAGGATACCGCTGTGGTGCAATTTGAGGGTGGTAGACAGAGGACCGTAAAATATGCAGCTTTGATATGGAGCGTATAATCCGTAATGTGTGTTCTCCTATGCCTTTTTGAAAGAGTTTCAAATATTTACAGGTATGATTCGAGAGCGTTCGTAAATATATCAAAGTCTAGAAATTGATTATATATTTTCAGAAATATATTTCTGTAAGTCATGCCCGAAGGACCGGAAGTGCGCACCGTCGCCGATAAATTGCGTAAGCATGAAGCCTCTACCTTGTACAATATCGTGCTGGGGGAGCGTGCAGCCTTTCAAGGTTATAACACCACTAATGCGGATACGTTAAAACACCTGAGCTTTCCCGTAGTCATCACCAAGATTTCTACTTACGGAAAAAAGATCCTTTTCTCCCTAAGTAGTGGGCAGATGCTAGTAACCTCTTTGGGGATGACGGGACATTTTCAAGACATCATAGGAACCCACAGTCATATGTCCTTTGAACTCTCTGATACTACTTTATACTTCGATGACTATCGTTATATGGGCAATATCACTTTGCTCTCGGCCGAGGAGATAAACCCATACTTCGAGAAGTTGGGTCCGGATATTTTGGCGGCGGCTCTCACTACTTGGATCGATCTCGACACGTTTAGAGATAGATTTAGAGGTGTGAAAACTAAAAATATTGGTAATGCTCTACTAGAGCAGAAACGTATTGCCGGAATAGGAAACTATCTTAAGAGTGAAATCTTATATTATGCCGGAGTCCATCCCTACCGTATGGTCAAAACTTTGAGTGATGTCGAATGGGAACGCATCCACCGTTGTTCTCATGAAGTTATCCTTGTGGCGTATTCCTATGGGGGCTGTACCATAGAATCATTCATTAATCCAGACGGAACTCCCGGATTGTACTCCACTGCAGTATATGGTAAAGAGTATGATATCCAAGGTAATGCCGTAAGCACTGATAAACGAACTACGAAAACGGGAGGTCGCACCTCTTATTGGGTGACAGCATATCAGATGATATAGATAAGTTAATACATGCAAATTGTCATTCCATGTCTAAAAATTCTATATGACTCTATATTTCTATCTCCGCGAGAAAACCCGACTAAGATCATTCCAAAGATGCCGAAGATATAAATTCCACGAAACATCGATCAGATGCTCGTGCAGATGCTCGTGCAGATGCTCCATCAAGAAGCTACTCAATGATAACGCGGGTGGCCATATCATCTCATAATCTCATAGTTACCATGGTCGTTATATCACTTTACAGTGATATATTCCTAGTGTGTGTCTTAAGAATGTCGCCAAATCTAAAAAATGATCTCACATTCTGCATTTAGCGAGGTTAGTAACAGTTCACACAGTAGTATAGTATGCGCCCGTTTGAAATTAGCCCCGTGCACAGAACCAGCAGCGAAACTGTCCGTCAACCTTCCGCGTCGGAATCCGACCGTGATGCGGTCATGAAGTTCTTAGAGCGTACCAATTCTATTGATGGTGACTACGCTTCGGGGGAGTCGATCAAACAGGGTAATGCTGCTAATTCGAGTCCTCTTGCCGGAGCCGGTATCAGCTCCAAGCGCGTTCGTGGAGGTGGATCTATGAACGTACCTGTCCCTCCCCTCGAGCGTTTCTAAGTGTGTGTAAGCGGTACCGCTAGATCTTGTATATATATATATATATATATATATCCCTATAACAGGACTATATTCCTAGTGTGTGTCTTAACAACATCCAAATCTAGAAAAAATGATCTCAGATTTCGTATTTAGCGAGGTCAGTAACAGTTCACGCAGTATGACTGCTCCCCAGGGCTTGACTTTAAATTTCGAAATTATCACACCAGAAAAAGAGACGGAGATAATCACATGGCTAGACACTCAGCAGTGGTCAACTGACCTATCACGCAGAACTCAGCACTACGGCCATCTTTATAATTACAAAGGAGGATCTCTCAGGATCGGCGTTGGAGATGGCAAATCTATTGAACACATGGCACGTGTTTAGTTCTGTCCCCTCTCAGTGCATCGTAAATGAGTATACGAGGAATCAGGGAATCACTGCACACACTGATCGTGATACTTTCGGACCAGTGATTTGTGGTATATCTATTGGTGGAGATACGGTGATGACTTTTGAGAGAGGGAGCGAAAAGTTTGATCTTTTCCTCCCGAGTAGATCCATGATGATAATGTCAGGACCAGCTAGATATAAATGGACGCATGCTATTGATAAGAAGAAGGTCTCATATGTCGATGCTTCTGGAAGAAAGATTACAAAGCCTCAGGACTACAGGCGCATTAGTTTAACTTATCGAACGATTGCTTAAATTCCTTTACATACTATACATCATTAGATGTATAATTATTTGAGAAGATTCTTTCTCATATCGTAATATAGTTGATCAGAGCTCGATATCCGCAGTATCCGCAGTATCTGCAGTATACAGATGCCGCTAGATCTTTTATATATTCCCGCAACATGAATATATTCCTAGTATCTGTCCTAACAATATCACAAAATCTAGAAAAAATGATCTTGTATTTGTCATTTAGCAAGATTAGTAACAGTTGTTCAACACAGTATGTCTACCGCCTCCCCATCCGTCAGTGCCTCGTCTATGCCCGCCGAGGGTAATGTGCCATTACCTCGCCCCAAGAATGTGGGCAAACGTTGGCAGCACAAGGACTCGGAGGGTGTTTTGGCCATGGCTAAAGCCGGTACTGATTACCAGACTATTGCTGATAAGTATGAACGCTCTCTGCTCGCCATTCAGTGGAAGGTTTATAAGGCAGTGATGGTCCAGAGCGGGGCTTATGAGGCAATGACGGAACCGAGTGCAGAGATCGAGGGCGACAAGGCTGTCGAGGTTCCAGAATTGGTCCAGGAGTTTTTGCGTGCATACCACCTTCCCGTTGAGGTATTCAACGACATTTCTGAAACCGAGAGACGTAGGGAGGCTGAGAGTGAACGTATCCAGCTAGCCAAATCGATGTTACGCAAACGTACCCCAAAAGGTAAGGAAGATCAGGAGCCCGGGGAGCAGGTCACGGAAACGAAAACATCCAAGAGAAGAAGAAATCGTAAGAACCGAGGACTCAGGGGCATTGTTACTGGGGAGAGTGTTAAGAACATGAGTGAATCTACACTGAGACGTCGCATCGACATCTGCACACGCAGCATTACTAAAATCGATGCCGCGATCACCAATATCGATGCCGACATCGCTTACTTGGTATCCGAACGGGAAGCTCAAAATGTGAAGCGCGCCGCCGCAGAAGAACGTATGAGTATACTCATCACCCAAGTGGAGAGCGCCAAAAACGGAGCCTCGAGCTCCACAGATTAATCCCACAACATGTACATTTAATTACTTATAATATGTCTCGCACGAGATATATTTACCACCCAAAGAAATAGTAAGCAAGATACCATGTTCTATTGCTGACACCATTATCACTAATTGCCTCTCCACCACTATAATTATACTAGGAAACGTGATCTGAAAATAGCACTCATATCGTTTTTATCTAAGAGTCATCTAGTCTATCTAATGTATTTAAATTGATAAGATGTGTCTTCTGGGGTCTACCCCACAAATGAATTTTCTATCGTTTCAGAGACCCTATAATCCTTATAATTATACTAGGAAATGTGACCTAGAAATAGCACCAATGACACTTTTTATCTAGGAGCCATCTAATTTATCTAATCTATTTAAATTAGTAAGTTTGATTAAATGGGATAAGATGTGTCTTGTGGGTCTACCCCACAAATGAATTTTTCACCATTTAGTTGCGTTTCAGAGACCTATAATTCTTATAATTATACTAGGAAATGTGACCTAGAAATATTACCCATGACACTTTTTATCTAGGAGCTATCTAATTTATCTAATGTATTTAAATGGGATAAGATGTGTCTTGTGGGGTCTACCCCACAAATGAATTTTCCACCATTTAGTTGCGTTTCAGAGACCCTATAATCCTTATAATTATACTAGGAAATGTGACCTAGAAATAGCACTCATATCGTTTTTATCTAAGAGTCATCTAATCTATCTAATCTATTTAAATTAGTAAGTTTGATTAAATGGGATAAGATGTGTCTTGTGGGGTAGACCCCACAAATGAATTTTCCACCATTTAGTTGCGTTTCAGAGACCTATAATTCTTATAATTATACTAGGAAATGTGACCTAGAAATATTACCCATGACACTTTTTATCTAGGAGCCATCTAATTTATCTAATCTACTTAAATTAGTAAGATGTGTCTTGTGGGGTAGACCCCACAAATGAATTTTCTATCGTTTCAGAGACCTATAATTCTTATAATTATACTAGGAAATGTGACCTAGAAATAGCACTCATGACACTTTTTATCTAGGAGCCATCTAATTTATCTAATCTATTTAAATTAGTAAGATGTGTCTTGTGAGGTAGACCCACAAATGAATTTTCTATCGTTTCGGAGACTCCGGAATCCTTATAATTATACTAGAAAATGTGACCTAGAAATAGCACTCATGCTACTTTTTATCTAGGAGCCACCTATTTCATCTAATCTATTTAATAGAAAAGATAGCATAAATAACTCATCGCTAATAGCATATATTATATGCTATGTACTCTACAATATTCTAATATACTATATATTATATGCTATGTACTCTACAATATCGTAATATACTATATATTATATACTCTACACACTCTAAAATATCCTAATATACCATAAATATATACTGTGCGTACTCCACGATATCCCAATATACTATAAATAAATACTGTATATATCCTACAATATCCTACAATGTTCTAATATATACTTCTTGTATATATTATTCTGAGGACTCCATCTCCGAAGATATGGATTGCATGTATTGGCATTGGCTGTGGGTCTTAGTATCGGTGCTAACCTGTTTGATTTGAGGAGCGATCTTTTGGATAATGTTCATGAACTCGTAGTAGACCTTCTGTACCGACTCCTTATTGGGACCCGATTGCGTTACTGATCCTGATCGGTATACTAGGATACTATGATGTGGGATCTTGTTCTTCCGACGTTGAATCTTAGAAGTTTTATCAGTAGTGTACTGCACTTCAATCAATACATAGGTTACCAGATCCTTGTTAAAAGAAGCGGAGAATCCTGGTTCTGTATTCATATGATCAGACAGAGCATCTCGCATCACCTCAAAGCCCAAAGAGTAGTTATAATTTACCATAACCTCTTCTACGCTGGCGATTCCCAAGTCGGGGCTTATAACGTTAGAAACCTCATATAGATATTTTAACTTCTTGCAATACTCACTGTGATGTTCAAAATCACCCATCATGTCTAGTAACACACTCAGAATCTCATAATCCATTTCAATGGGTGCGGTTAAAGGATATGACAAAAGGTTATCTTCTTTATGGATTACCAAGGTTACTCCTGATGCGGTGACCGTTTCCGTACGACGAGAGATCGCCGGACCTTTGGTATTCTTTATCACCCATTCGACGATCTCATCCATGAGCGGGCGCTCATGTTTAATCTTTTCAATAATGTTTTGTGCTTGCTTGAGATATGTCATGATATAAGTCGCAGTTTCATACCCATGATCTTTGGAACGCGCACCCGTGATATACAGGGACTTGGGACTAAGTTTAACGTTAACGTTCTTAGTCTGTAAGGATATTTCTAAAGTACAGCTGTTGCGGAAAGCGGCAGCTTCCGTTTTGATGATACCTCGTCTCTTATGTCGATAGCTCATGGATAATATAGATCCTGGCTTTGAACAATGTGGCAACTTGCACTTAGAACTGTATGATTTTCTGACAGGCATATCTATTTTGATTATGGGAAGGAGGTTAAAGGCAGTCTCTCGATTGATGGTGCCGATTAGGGAAACTAGAACGGTCATGGTGGTAACATTGAGATCCTCATAAGGTACGATTCCGGAAGTTTCCATGGTCACCTAGAATATATTATAATATATCTTTTATAGATATCTGCTGCTTCGTTTTAGACTACTATCCTAAATCAGTATAAAACATTAATTTCAGAAGCCTCTAGGATATGTATCACATTTACCTATTGGGAGGGGTTAGTGTATCCGGAAGGGAGACGCGGCATCACAAGGGGCGCATTTATAGAAGTACTTGGCAGAGCGAATGCACTCGATGTTGGAAGGGGCGTGGAACTGGGAAATTTGGGAAGTGCCAATGGCGCTCGCGCGCTGGATATGCTTGCAACCTGTGGAAGTCTTGGGAATGGTACATTAGATGTGCTTGGAAGCGTTGGCAGTGTTGGTAATAGTGTGGATATGCTCGCAAGTTGCGGAAGTGCGGGGGATGGTGCGGGTGATGGTGCAGTAGATGCAGTAGATGTTCTTGAAAGAGCAGGGAGCATTGACGACGTGGAAGATTTCAGCTGAGTCGGTGCTGTTAATGTCGTAGAACTGACGTTGGGAAATGAGGCCATCGGCGTCGATGTACTGGGAAACTTAGGTAAACTTAGAGGAATCGCACTAGCACTGGGAACCGAGATAATACTAGGGAGCTGAGATTGACTAACAGATATACTAGGTGATAATATGGTATTTGTGTTCAAAGGGAACCGGGGAGCTGCTAATATGGATGGTTGCTGGGGAACCTGAGGTATTACTATCGGTGTAGATGTCATCTGAGGAGATATAGGGGTATTGGATGGGAGTCTAGGAATATCTAAGATATGTATACCTACTTTAGGTTGTGAGATTACTTGAGGTCTAAGTTGAGGAGACATTGGTGAAGGTAGATTTGGCTTAACCAGGGTGCTGGATACTGGCATCACAGGGACACTTGGTGCTGCTATAGATGTTGCTCCAGATGTTAGCGGTGCACTTGCTAAAGCCTCTTGCGCTGTGATAGTCGTTCCCGTCTGAACTGTAGGAATCCTCGCAGCAGCCACTCGATGTGGGGCTATTGCCGGAGTGGTTGATGGCATTGATGGCATTGCTGAAATAGTCGATGGTATGGTTGGTGGTGCAACTGCTGTAATGGTTGATGGTATGCTCGATGGAATCCTGACCGATGGTGCCACAAGGACAACACCTCTATTTGGAGGTAAGACCACATTTTCCTTAATCGCTATAGCTTTTCCCACCGTACTTTGTCGGGGTGATACCACCCGGCCACCTCGTTCCATAACTTTAACCTCAGGAAGCAAGGATATGGGTGTAATCATGCTTATGGGAGCGATGGGCTCGGTTATGGGTTTAACCGTAAAGGCATCAGGGAGAGACACATAATCAACATTTCTTCTCTCGGCCAAAGTTTTAGCCGGACCACATGCATTCAAATGTAAAGTTATCTTACGACTAATAATGATAATAGCATCGATGGTCACGGGAATGTTAGCACGAACCAGATATTCTTTGATTATGGTTCCTTCGGCCATACTATCATAATCAGTCATGAGTTCAGGATAATCTAATGGCGTGGCTTCTCCGTTGACAATATTTTTATAGGTCATTAGGCCCCGTTCTACCTGAAGATGATACTGACACCATTCGTCATATACGGCGGCATCCCAGGTCACCATATTACTTCCTACGGGAACCAAATATGTAACCTCATCGTCAGACCCCCAGGGTACCAGATATAAACTTCCTGAAAGATAATATAATGTGCTAGCATCCAAATCTATGCTAAATCTTAAGAGCGCTCGAGAAGGATTCATAAGACGATACCAATTCAACTGCGTATCCATATTATCACTATCGCTAATGAGATAGGCTCCCGAATATTTACGAGCCTCATCATAATTAAAGCTAGTCTTGTGCACAGTTACATGGGGTCCTAAATCGGGACAAGTAGTATCATCGTCGTAGAAATCCCAACGTGCCGAGGGAAAGAGATTTAGGAGTAAACTAACCGCAATATGTGGTACTTTAACTGTGACAATGGTGGGGGAACCTTCCCCCTTCCAATAACGAGTGAGAAATGACAACATCAGCAGAAACATACTGCGTTCGGGCCACTCTATTGGAGGTTGAAGTATCTGATCGGTAATGTCATCTCGTAATCTTCTACTTTTACTAGTTATATTTAGAGATAAAGTGTTTCCAGATAAGTCCGCAGGTAAGCTCATGACTGCGGATTTATATTGGCAGTAATTCTTATTTTAGAGAATCAATCGTGGCACATTTATCATATACTCCACAATTGATTCTCTAAATACCCTGTCTTATGCTATAAATGATTTTCCCGAGAGCCACCGTAATTGTTGGAACCAATAAATATACTTCGACACTTACGCAAGAAGTACATGATATTCTCATGTATGCACAACGTCTTACGGTCCAGATTTATCACGGCAGTGCTTATGTTTCCAGTGAATACTCTCATAATCATAAGCTTATAGGGATAGAGAGAAATGCGAAGATTTCCGATAACAAGTACACCTCGACCTTCCGATATGATTATTATGGTAACCTGCAAATCTACGTACAGGCTACGAGCTAGCTATACATCTTATGTTGGACTGAGTATATATTGTGGGGAGATATTCTATGTAATTGGTCCAACATGAATAGTGTGAACTGAATATCTATATACTACAGAGACCAATATTCCAGGGTATTTTATATATTGGACTCCCCAATATAAATAATGTGAACCGAGGGTATTTTATATATTGGACTCCCCAATATAAATAATGTGAACCGAGGGTATTTTATATATTGGACTCTCTAATACAAATGATAATCTGCTCCATAGAGGATTTCAATATTCTAAGATCCTAGAATATTTGTGTCATTAAGTATGGGTCTAAGGATGCATCTGAAGATTTAGACATAGTTACTGGTACAATTTTAATAAATGATCGATAATGTTGCAACGTAGCCATCCTGAGTGCATCACAACGTATCGATCCATAGATGTTCCGCGATTGTGATTCCTCTCAATGGTTTGGGTTATGGTATTGACATCTTTAGCATGCCACAATGCACACCAGAAATTAAAGAGGAAATCATCCCGAATAACCTCGTTATAGATATCCCGATCACCCATTAGAGATAATATGAGATTATATACATCATAAGATCCGGTAAAGAGAGGAAAGCCAATGTGCCTGATAGCAGTAAGGGTTTCGTGTTTCTTATTGTTGGATAAGCGGTAGAATAGACTTCCACAGGAACATTCATTACACCTGAAAGTAGATATTTCAGGTGCAAATATACCGTGGGCAAGATATACTGGATGTAAAGTATTTTCTACAAAATAGTGTGAACCGTTAATCGTGAGTGAAGAATGTGTAAAGTTGGTTAAAGCTACCGTCATGGGACACACTACACGGATCCCTTCATACATATATGACACCGGTTTATTGAGAAATAGTAGCGACTCCAGAGTGGGGGTACCATGGTTAAAATTTAAAGCGGCTAATTCTTTAAATATAACAAGGATCTGTAATAAAATCCCTTTAACGATTTCAGGTGTGAGAGAATTGAGATCGAACTCTTGATGACATTCTTCTACCTTATATCCCATCTTATCACAAACGAAAGCGGTGTATAAAAGGGGGATATGCGGGAGTCCTTTCTTGAAGAAGTAATCGTGAAGATACCACTGGATTAACGTAGAAATGGTAAAACTGTCTCCCTTAATGCAATTCAGAGCAGTGTCAGGGGTCCCACAAGAAGTTAGACTCTTGTAATTCTCAATATATACGGACATCTTATTCTCTGCGTGAGGATCATTCTCTAAAAATAAACTGTTAACCGGGGAGGCGCTAACATTCCAATAGCGGCCAGCTTCCCGCCCATTCTTAATCAGTACAGGAGTATTTAACACGAACTTGCTTAAATCTACCAAGCGACTTAAATTCTTACACTGAGCACAGTGATATGACGATCTAAGGGTTCCTAATCCTGAACCTCTGCCCATCTTCCAGGTACAATTACTATCTACTGCAAAAAGAGAGTTCTCGGATACAGTATGGTTATTGAGGCTATTGATAGCAGCCGTGCGCTCGTTTTCATAATGTTTTAACAGTTTGTCTATACCTAAGGTGCCGTCACAGCAGTTGAGGGCGCCATACATACTTTAAAATAGGGAAAAATAATTGGTGTTTAAATATGTACTGTTACAACAACTTTTATTGAGAGTGATACTACGACACTTTAAACGCGAGCGGTGTTTTTATTAAATGCCTCTAACCTGCTTTATTCACTCCTGTACCAATAGTGTCTGGGGAACAGAAATATTGGAATACCTCATCACTTATATTTCCAAGAGCGGACTCTTGAAGAAATTGGATGCCATATATATCAATAACGTAGGGATCGAGATCGATACTCATATGTTCAATGATGAGAAGATCATCATTATGAACTACTCTTCTCGCATAGATGGCTGGGAGAATACTACTTTGAAGATCATGCACTTTTATGCCCTCACTCATCCCGAAGACAAGTTGCTCTATTTACACACCAAAGGATGTTCTCATGATAAAAATAGCCCCATAAATGTCAATATCCGATCCTGGGTCGAGTATATGCTATATGCTCTGGTGCATAATCATGACGGCTGTACCGAGATCTTGGACTACGTGGATACTGTAGGGGTTAGTTATGAGAAGCCTTCCAGTTATGGGCCTCGGAAATGGACCGCCCACTTCTCCGGTAACTTCTGGTGGGTGAATGCGGCCTACTATAGTACCATCCCCATATATAATATTGAGGAAAAATACGATGCGGAATGTCACCACTTCAACGGGAGTCCTCGTTTCGTCAATCTATTTAAGTTGACCGGAATGTATGGGGCTTCATATCCAGTTGCTACATATGCTGATAAGATCGAAGATAATATAAAAGAGTATCTCCGTATTCTCCCGCAGATGTCCAGTATGAGGATATTTTACGGGACAAGAAAAGTCTTCATCGACGTTACCGAAATCTGTGTCCAAAAGTGTGTGAAAAATAATATATTTTATATTCCCCCTGATAGCGGGGCTCGTGATGAGCTATTCGGAGATCCTATGTATGGTGTCCACAAATTTATTAAAATCGGGAGCATAGAGGTATCAGAGAATGAGGAAATTCGTTTACCTTATTAATCATTCATTTATACAGTCTTTAGGAATGCGATATATATTTTCCCGTGCCTTTTTATAATCTTACCTAAATATGGATGGGATACTAATCACCGAGTCTATGGTCCTTCCCCAAACCGACGGTATTATCAACGTGGATACCAAGAACGGACCTGTGGTTCTACAAATGCGTTCGGGGCACTCCGAAGATGCTCTGGTAATTAAAAAGGTCTCCAATGATAAGAATTCCATAGCACTTTTCTCCGAAGATCATCTTGTATCAGGTAATGAAATCACATTATTTGGGGTTCCTAAACCCTCTCGTCTAGCCACAGCCACTAGCGTCACTTTAAAGTACATTAAAGGGGCATGGCAGGTGATCGCTGAACAATAAAATAATTTGCCGTCTCTAAAAATGCCTGAACCTGCGGAATTTTTGGAAGCTTATGGCTTCACTGAAGGTAGTAAGTTCGGACCCATGACTCTCATCAGTGCCTCTGCCACTCATACTCAAGTCAAGCGTTGGAAGGAATATTCCTATCACATCACCTTGACCCTACAAATGTCTTCACGATCTCAAGGTGATGAGGCCTATCATGAGGCCTTTGATGCCGTGGCTAGGGTTTCCAAACAAGAATATTCTGTCAAGGCTACGCGTAATTACTATAGCTGTGAGATCGATCCGCCGCAATACGGAAATGTAGAAATTGACGATTCTCGGGGTACCATGACCATGCATCTGACCGGCCATGCCAGTCGCTAAAACATTGTGAATCAGTGGTGATATCTTCTGGGGCCTCCCAACACCTTGCAAAATCTCCCAACATCTTCTAACACTTTCTAACATCTTCTAACATCTTCTTACAGCTCCTAACGTCTCTGAACACCTCCTAACATCTTCTAGTATCTCTGAACACCTCCTAACATCTTCTAGTGTCTCTGAACACCTCCTAACATCTTCTAACGTCTCCTAACATCTTCTAACGTCTCCTAACATCTTCTGACGTCTTCTAACGTCTTCTAACAGATTATAACATATTCTTACCTTAAGAATATACTTCAAAATACCCTTTGGTACGGAAGCGGTGCTCGGGAATGAATTATTTTATGCCCTCCAGTGTTATTATATATTATACACTCTCTCTAATATATAATACTGAAAGGCACCACAATAATTCATTTTATTCCCGGTCCCAGAAATACAATAGAGGATATTCGACGATATTTGATGGTATTCTACAGCATATTCTTATATAAGAATATATATTAGTTCATTACTGTACTATGTTCGCTTATCTGCGATCGCAAGGATTGCAGGGGTTAATGGGACGACGATCACAGGGATTGCAAGGATTATAACCATAATAAGGAGGGACAGGGAAGGGCTGAGGAACTGGCAAGATGATAATGTTAGTGTTGACGGCCACAGTGGAAGAACCAGCAGGGATGACAAAAGCAGCTTGAGAGGAGACGAAAAGGGCTTCAGAGTTTCCACCGACAGCGCTCACACCAGAGACAACTGTAACTGGGAAGGCAGCAGATCCCACGGTAACGAACTTGACGATGTTCTCAACGGGCTGTGTGTACACGAACTTGTTATAATCATACTGGATGAAAGCAACGGTGAAGGAAGTGATATTCTTTCCAGAAGTACCGGCAGCACTAATGAGATAAGCACTGAAGGCTTGATAGGCAGCCAAGTTAGCAACATCGCTAGCAGAAGCACCAGCAATAGAACCTCCACCGACGGAAGCAGCAGCGATCTGAGCAGCGACAGTAGAAAGGACGTAAAAGGTGGTGATGGCGGGAGTAACTCCATTGATGGTCAATGCGGTGATGGCGGTCAAAGAGATGGCAGTTCCGATTTGAAGGCGGTGAATAGTCTTATGTTGGTTGGGCTCGATGAAAGATCCCTGAATGACGAAATCTCCCAAGAGAGTATCACGAATGATAATGGGGGAGTTGATGGGGACGGTTCCGGTGTTCAAGAGTCTGTAGTCAATATCATAAGCTAAGTTGAGGGTAAGCTTGTCACCGGCGATTGGGTTCTGTGCAGAACCTGCTCCGGTGTAAGAATAGGAACTGATGGCGAAGTTAGCCAAAGCAGGGAGAGCGGTAGAGACAACGCCGGACAAAGCACCTCCGACTGCGACGGTGGCGGAATTCAAGTTACTGAAGGGAATAGTCAAATCTCCGTAGACATTAGGGGCAATGTGATTCCACAAGGCTGCAGAAATATTACCGCAACGGACACGAGCACAGGGCACGGCCTTGGGGCAGATGCAGCAAGGTTGACGGCACCCTCCACAGGGCTTCTTGTGCTTCTTCTTCTTATCGCCTTCCTCGATTTTGACATCAATTTCAACCTCGAGCTTCTCCTCGTCCTTTTTGGAGTGATGAGAGCTGGAGTGATGAGAGCTGGAGTGAGACTTTCCACAGTCGTCGCAGATGTGCTCTGAACGGCTATGATCAGACTGCGATGACTCGTCCTTATCATGTTTTCCGCGTCCGCAAGGTCCGCATTGTTGAGGGTAAACATAGTTTCCGAAGAAGGGCTGTTCCTGAGCCACTGGGCAAGGGATAGCGATATTGATGGGATTTCTTGGTTGTTGAGGGCAGCAAGTTCCAGGAAGAGGTTTCCATTGACGATCGAAAGACATGGTTGTTTTAGATACCATGGAAAAAAAATGTTTTATACTTTTCCATATTTTTGTGATCGTCTCCTCAACATTCTACACATTTCACAGCACTCTCCATATTATGAGTATTTCCTACAATATTTGTATATCACAGCCTATAGTACTATAGTATCTGTAAATGTTTAAAGATCGGGTCTCTTTGCGGGTAATGTTGTCCATATGTTTCCCAAATATACGGAAGTCCTGGGGGGACAGCTATGTAGTTTACATCGTACTCCTAGCATCATCTTTATATCGTGTCAATATCGTTCTAGACGGTACTCCCGTAAATTAACCGCAAAAATGATTTATTGATGATGATATTGTAATTATGGTAATCACTTATGATGTGCGATCATAAAGATGAATTATGCAATATCACTAAAACGGAAGAGGGTGCAGAAAATAGAAACGATGTCAATTATGAACCTCGTTTTCCACCGCTTGCCGAAGCCTTAAGAATTTTCCCGGTAGCACAAAAACGAACCACCGCCTCTAAGGCCTTCATATTCTTGGGACGGAAACACGTTTATAAGGGACCTTTCGCCAACCGTAAAGGGAGATGCACAAATATTTTGGTACGAAGTGAAATTTTCCGTAGCTGGAAGACTCCCCATGTGGTTTTGGCCCGTGGAGAGATCCTAGCTCAAGATAACTCCACTTATCTTGTCTTTGATAACCTTGTCACCGGAGTGGAGCTGAGAACTGAACTCTTTGTGGAGCGTGATGGCAAATACACCTATCATGTTGTTAACACTTCACCGCTAATAACTTTGAGAGAAGCTCTTCTAGGAAATCGTGGAATCGTAGAGAATCCCGTGGAACTACTGGTCGCTCTATGCCACTGCAATATCTTGAGTGTGGGAGAAATGAATCTTCGAAATGTTTTATATAATAAATTGAGCAATAGCATCCATATTGTTGACTTCGGAGAGCACCTGAAAATAGATCGCGACGACGCGCAATTCTATTTCGATAAGACTCCAGCAGAGAAATTTCATTGGGAAGGATTGGTTCGCTACGCATATATGGAAGTTTATAATCGTATCCTCCCTCTATTAAATGATAGTATAGTGACAGAATCGCAATTGCAACGCCGCGTGCACCGAGTTCTGAGATTGCTGCAGCAACATGCCTTTAACAGCGTCATTGGACACAGTACCTCTGAACCCGTAGACAATCTTGAAACTATTGGACAGATGGTATGGAGCGGATTGAGGGGTGGCACTACGAAAACTGTTAGCGGGATCGATTTCGATATTGCCAAATCTGCCCTTCAAAAGTATATCCGTAGGAATATTCCTGAAAAGGCGCTTCTGGCGGCTATAGAGATTTATCGGTTGGGCGAAGTGGGAGGAGGCGCTGGCGTAACTAACCTTTTCAATAGAGTTTCCATCATTGCCGCGGAGGATGTAGGAATTTCTAATCTCCCTTTAGTCTTATCGGTTATCAAAACCATCGAATCGGGCGATCGTGATCTTCATCGATTGATGGCCATGATTCAGCTCTTATGCTGCAGTAGCAAAACTCGCCTAACCGATCAGGTAAATTACGTTTATGGAAGCGTCAGAGGTCGCAAGGTGGCACAGGCTTCTGGAATATCTCTCGATGGAGAGACCATAGATTCCGAATATGTTGAAATGCATATGAATGACGTTATATTTGATGACACCGATCCCCTGGCTTTGCGTCCCTATGTTCTGATGTTTCAGAAACGAATTGCTGAAAAGGATTTCAATGCTTTTTCCTGGGTATATTTCTTAGAGCTTAAGCTCTCCACAACCCCAGTAGTAAAGAAGCGTAATAAGTACATGGGTAATAAGAAAGGACAAACAACCAAATCCATAATTCTATTGTGGAGGGTCCTCTCTACATTTCTCGATCCCGTGGTGCACGACATCTTAGTGGAAGCAGCCTTTAACCATATCGAGTATCGTCCTTTTCTTGGTGTGGCCATCCTCATCGCCATTAATAACTTAACCTACGTTCCCATAGAATCTATGGTAGAATCTATGGTAGAGGTTTGGCGGACCGCTCCCGTATTGAAGCAGATGTTACGTGGAGAGTTTACCCTAGTGGTCGATGACTATGTTATCGATAAACATACCGCCAAAGGTCGCATGAATGGTACTACTATCACCGACTTTGTAAACTTTGGGGCTCTAATTATCCCTGAAGATGAACGATATCGTAATAAAGAATTGGAGCGCATTTACCAAGCCCGCTAAGCTATATTGTAGAGATACAATATATGTGTAATCCTATATAATCTATATAATCTATATAGTGCAGACACTATATATACATTATATACTCAATATATTGTAGAGAGTAATGTAGAAAGTAATGGTGTCACCGCAAATTAATTATGTGGACCCCATACCATATTATATATAACAGACTTTATATATTATAGAAAGAGGCAGAGCCGCCAAAATAATTAATTTGCGTTCGATTGAGTTTAGTATATTACATGGTGTAATATATGTAGAAGCTTGGGATCTGTGCTGGTCAAAATATGAAGGGATAGCCGACGGAGGTGGTGCGGGATAAGTTGATGATATGCCTAGTGGTACGCTTAGTGATAGGTATTGGATGGATCAGTATAGCTGAAGGACGGAGTACGGGACAAATTGGGGGTGGTGATAGGTCCTCCTGAAGTGAGATTCCAGGTGTTGTATCGGTGAACGATTGGTGTAGATGTAGGAGAAACCTGCCAGTATCTCAGGGCATTATCCGCGGTGGGAGTTCCTTGACGAGAGGCTGCAGGTGTACTGCCATGTGATGATGTACTGCCATGTGATGATGTACTGCCATGTGATGATGTACTGCCATGTGATGATGTACTGCCATGTGATGATGTACTGCCATGTGATGATGTGCTGCCAGTACGAGAGAATGTGGGAGTAATTGGTTCCTCTACTTCTGCTTCTTCAACCTCTGCATCCATCTCTCCATCCATCTCTCCATCGGATTCTACCGGTGTGGGAGGGATATAGGGCCGTGGAGATTTACTAAAACGTTTGCCACTAGGTGAAAAAGGGGCTTTGACCCCCTTAGTCGTTTTCTTAATCGTCTCTTCGACAACTTCAGTATCATCTGACCTTTTACATAGATCAGGGATGGATATGATGATATAGGCCGACCCCACGATTGCACATACAATCGCATAGTACAGGACATTATTGATGTAATGTCCGTTCAGAGCAGTATTGAACGCACTAAAGAGTCCTACCTTGGTGAGGATTGGTACCATAGTTTTATTAATATTTCTACTACTATACCAGCTATACAGACACAGGGTTCCCAGAGCAATGACGATGTAACTATGGTAGAACAGGATAATATAGGGGAGAATGAAGTGATTACCTGTCAATTCCTCGGCGGTATCGAACAGAGCATTACTAGGTAAATAAATGGCTTGCAACCATGCCAGAGGACAGATCAGGAAATAGGAGATAGCATTGCGTATATATATGGTGATACCGCATGATACCATCAGAGATTCCACATTAGGGGTCACCAGTTTCTGGAAGCATAACATCATTAAACAGGTGGTCAAAACGTTGCAGGCTGTCAAGAAGAGAGTATACACTGGAAAAATATCCTGTGGATCAGTAGGTTTTTCCAAAGTATAAATCCTGATAGATGTTAGGGCCAATTGCACTAAGAGCATTTGTATGTAGAAAAGATGATATTTTGAGTATAAGGAGCATACATAAGTAGAGGCCTTGGAAAAGGATGATAGCGATGCCTCCATATTTAAACTAACAAAGACGTGGTTTTATACTTCTACGTATAATAGAAGAACTATATTAATGATTAGTTTTACAACATTCTGTCATATGCACGATGCTCTACAATTTCATGCGGCCTCATGCCATTTTATAATCTCATGCAGTGTCACAATTTCATGCATCATATATCGTTTTATAATCTCATAGAGTCTCATAGAGTCTCATAGAGTCTTACAATCTTATGGAGTTTCATATACATCGTTTCATATACATCGTTTCACATACACCGTTTCACATACACCGTTTCACATACACCGTTTCACATACACCGTTTCATGGAACGACGGGTACGTCCACACACCACATAATATAGGGGAGCATCTTCATCATGGAGAGCTCTTCGATTAAGGATGCTCTTTTGCAGAGCCCCACAGAAGCAGCGTCGCGACTGTCGCTTACAGTGTTTGATATGATATGCATCAATAATAGGTGGATGATAAAAAAGACATTTCTTCAAACACTTGCCGCTGAGCCATCTCTTGCATATAGGGCGAGTAGGATCATTATTTATTTCATTGGCACAACGTCCTAATATGGTGCCCACGGGGAGAAACTCAGTAAGTTCATCATGTAAGGTGGGAAGGGGGTCGTGCTCTTGTGGGGATTTCTCGGGTGTGTGCGATGGCGATGATACCATCGCAGAGACGTCAGTTCGTCCATCACTAGGATCAATATCTCCGTCAGGATATGCTAGAACAATTTCTTCGTCTCTATCGTATTGTGACATTTTCACGGATCTCCACAGATAGTAGAATATGTTCGCAGATAGTAGAATATGTTCGCAGATAGTAGAAGATAATCACAGATATTTGTAGATTGCTATGGAGATAAAGTTTAATATTCAGCATTAGATTTTCTAGTGTACATAAATGCGTAATGTGGATCGGGGTGTCGTTACCGTGGTGGTTTTAATAGCGGTATTTCTTATTGCTATCGTCGCCGTCTATTTTTATTCCGGTGACCCTTTGCCTCCAACTGATGTCGATACCGATGGAGATAAAGTTGATCCTGTTACCACTATGGATTTTCCCACTTACGTGATTAATTTGGAGAAGACTCCTCAACGCTATGAATATGTTTCCAAACAACTCAAGGCTATGAGAATTTCTCATAAGAGGTGGTTAGCTACCGATGGACGAGCGACTTTCAATGCCGACTTACTAGAATTAGGAATAAAGTATAAGACACACAAACAACCGGAACGACGAGGACCCGCTGGTTGCTCCGCCAGTCATATTCGCTTATGGAAACACTTGGTAGACATAGAAGCAAATTGGACCTTAGTACTTGAGGATGATGTACACTTTCATCCCAAATTCTTAGACTTATTCCCCACATACTGGAACCAGATTCCCGCCGATGCTATTATCATTTTCCCAGGATACTGTTTCCCCAATGGCAAGAGTACCACTCCTGTGTGTAGAGGCAGCAACATGTGTACCCATTCATATATTATTAATGCTAGAGGCGCCCAGTATCTCCTGGACAATCTTCTTCCCATGAAATGGAACATTGATATTGCCATTCAGGAACACTTCCGTCTGCGTACTGGAAGTTACTATTTTAACGAAAATATGTTAGTGAAGTCGAGTACTGGTGAGAAGATTCTTCCTATAGCATATAAGCATGAAAATAACGATAAATATATGTTTAACGGAATAATTTATCAGAATCGCAAGGAGTTCTGTTCCACTATCAACTAAGGATTATAAATAAATAATTTCCGCTAATAATTAAACTATCTTAAATGGACCGTATGGATGATGAGAGTGTTACCAATGCCATGCCCAAAACATTACAGCAGTTACTTGTAAAACTAACTTTTATCGGAAATATCGATAAGGGAATCAAGATAAATACACATGATATGTCAGTTTCCGATGCTAATTCGTGGATCGCCCGTATCGCTCGTACCGTTCGTACTTTTACCTTTACCACAGAAAGTCGCAAGACTATGATCATCGCGGTAGAGCAATTAGTGGATGAAAGTATCAAAGCTATTGAACAGTACAGTTCCTCCCCTTTCCGCAAGGAGATTGTGAATGCCCTAGATAATGCCACTTCGGGTATCAGCAACCTCATGGATACTTATAGTGCCGATCTTATCGTGAAATCGAAGCTAGAAGTTATTCTTAAGAACATTTCCATTCAGTTGGAGAAGAATCAAAACTATCTAGAAGGGCGAAAGTAAACGGGACGAAAGTAAACAGGGCGAAAGCAGTGGACTAAGATATAATGTTGTACAAATATATCTTATCAAATATTTATACATTTATAAATATGTACCATGCCTATTGTGGTTATAGATGATAATCAGATCCGCACTGTGATCGTTCCTCCAGTTAACGATGGTTCTGATGCTATTATCCCCTTGATAATTCTAATGGTGGCGGTAATTTTCTTTGGGTACATAATATACTTATTAATCTCCTCTAATTTTGAAACTTCTTCAGCCTCCGCTGGGGCCACTGTTAACTCCGACATCAGGAGCGTAGCCTATATCACTTGCCCTCCCGGACAGTGTGGTACCGATATTCTCAGTGGTCAAAAAATATGTCCTGAATTCGATGTCGAAATAGCTATTGATCCCCGTACCCAAGTGTGTAATAGTCGCTATGTTTGTGATAACCTTTTAACTCCCTATGCTGTTGGTAGTGACAGTGCCACTAATATTAATGGAGTATGTCCCCCGGGAGTAGAATGTCCCTGTATCAATCATTTCCAATGTGCTGATTATATTACTGCGGCCTTCACCAGCAATGGGGGTAATCCTTATGTTACTACTAATGGACAGCGGATAACATTTCCTCAGATTACCGAAGTTCCTCCTATAACTTTTATCAATCCTAGTCTAACCTTCTGTACCGCCCCTGCGGCCTGGCTTCCCTTTTCATCACCAGGATGCAACTTCGTAAATGGACCCGGAGATATGGATTATGATAATATTGTTCTGTGTATGGGTCTGCTGGAAGGATATGAAGGACTATCTGGATCCGCTTGCAAACACGGTATCTTAGCTGTTATAACCGGAGAACCAGATGCTCTAACTCGAACCAATATTACCCAAGCCCAGTTTGGTTGCGTCCGGGGGGAATCCTGTCCAGGGGGACAGTTGAATGTATATGATACTAATTATAACGGGGTTATATGTCGGGTGCTACCATAATATATTACGAGTATACAGTTAAATAATAATATATATCACGAGTATACAGTTAAATAATAATATATATCATGAATATATAGTTAAATAATAATATATATCATGAATATATAGTTAAATAATAATATATAAACACATACTATGAGTATGCGGTTAAATGGTAATCTGATAATATTTGTTATCAATCGAATGTTGCCTGCACGCGAGAGAATTCCAAAATTAATCACCACTATATAGATATAGTATCGCATTCCTGCATTTCTTTGACTAAGTATCTGTTAGAGTGTAGAGCTGTTCATCCTGTATTTAGGAGCATTGTTTCTTGAGCTCTTGGTGGTCAAGCCTCTACATTCTATAAGTCTTATGTTAGGGAACTGATCTTTGTGTGACGGTAGGTGCGACGAATTTGTGAACGGGTAAAAACATACGGCTGATGATATGGATATACTACTAACTATTAGTATATTCAATTTATGATGGTTTTATCAAGATCATAGGAGCTTTGCTCTTAAATAGGGAGCAGACTTGGCGGAAACAGGAAAAGGAATCCGGACAGGCAACGGGAAGGACTCCGGGTAAGGGGTTCCAATATCCTTTTTCATCAGAATACACTGGTAGCAACAGGGTGGATCTAATGATAGGATTTCCTTGATATTTTATGTTACAATCGGCAGGATTATTATCTTGTAGGAGTTCAATTCCCATAGAGCTCACATTTTTACAACTTAGTCCGAGATCCATCATCTTATAACATTCATTGGGATCGGAGAACTCACACCCTCCTACCATTGGTGTGGTAGTGCGATTACAAAATACCATAGTATTACCTCTCATGGTGAAGAGGATATGATCACATCCATTCCAAGTCCTAGTATCACAATGGGCACAAACACCTGCGAACAAGATTACGAGAAGTAGGTACCACATTGTACTTGCGCAAGCTTTATAAAAGCTTATATGGAGTATAAAAGATCATTTATTTTCCTATTGTGCTGCCATGAGGACCATGGGTACTTTTCGAACTGTAAGTAGTTCACATATCATTTTAAAACACTGGAAAGAATGGGAACATGACAAGGGAATAGTTCCCGGAAAAGGATTCCAGTATCCCAATTTATCGGGATATACCGGTAATAATGTTTTTGCGGTGATGATGGATCGTCCTCGGAACAGTGTTCCACAATCGACACCGGTATAAATGAGTTGGATTCCTACGGCCGTTATATTAGTACAGCTTAGCCCCCTATCGATATATTTGAGACATTGATTAGGTTCCGAGATGTTACAGGCCCCAATTATAGGCGGCGTAGTTTTATTACAGGGGCGAATATCATTATCTTTCACAGTTAAGGTTATGAGATCACAGCCGTTCAGAGTATTAATATCGCAAGCTGTGTAACTATGACATGATGATGCTAGCACTAACGCTATGAGCAGAATATACTCCATTTAAATTACGTTCTTAATATTATATTACATTGTTATATTACTTTTCAGATGGCATATTATAGTTAGGAAGTCATGATGAATCAAGTTACTCGTTTTCAGATAGGAATAATGTGCCGCATTGTGGATAGTGAATTCAGGTCGTCCTTACCATCACCAGCCTACCCTGTTAGCAGTAATAGCAGCGGCTATTACTGCCTACCCTGTTAGCAGTAATAGCAGCGGCTATTACTGCCTACCCTGTTAGCAGTAATAGCAGCGGCTATCCTATGTATGATCATGAGAAGATGATAATGTAAAAAATGATCATCATATATATTATAACTTATAATATAGTCTTAGCCTCAGAATAACGTATGCAGTATCTTCATCCTGACGTGTGGTCGCAAGTATCCACTTATTTGTGTGCCGAGGATATTGGCATCCTTTGTTCTTCTAATCGTCGTATCTGTAGATATATCCTTAATCGTACTACCCGTTTATTTTATACTGAACGAGTTACTCGTTTATTCCAAGAATTCCCTAACCTGAACACTCTTATGTGTTCAAATATGAAACATGGCGTCGACTTATCATTACTTCCTAATACCCTGACGGTGTTAAGTTTACCTGAAGATAGCATGCTCATGGATAATGACCTCTGTAACCTTCCAGTATCCTTAACCTCTTTAAATTTGGAGAGTAATAATAATATAACAGACGTGGGAATGTCTTATCTTCCACCGTACTTAACATATTTGAGTTTGAAGACAAATAAGAAGATAACGGATGGAGGAATTTACTATCTCCCTCGTTCCTTAACCCATTTGAACTTTGGGGATAATGGGAATATAACAGATGAAGGAATTTCTTATCTCCCTCCCTGCTTATTATATTTGAATTTGGAGGGCAATAGGAATATAACCGATATGGGAGTCGTTCGTCTTCCTAACTCCTTAACCTATTTGAATTTGTCGTCGAATGATGAGATAACAGATAAAGGAATTTATTATCTCCCTCGTGCCTTAATCTATTTGAATTTGGAATTCAATTATAAGATAGCAGATGCGGGAGTTGCTGATTTTCCTCGTTCCTTGATCTATTTGGATTTGTCATGGAATAATAAGATAACAGATGCGGGAATATTTCACCTCCCACCATCCTTAACCTATTTGAATTTGGGAATCAATGAGAATATTATGGACGACACACTCCGTAATCTCCCTCGTTCTCTAATCTTTTTGAATTTGTACCGCAATGATAAGATAACGGATGATGCAGTCCGTAATCTCCCTCGTTCTCTAACCTCTTTGAATTTGTGTTGTAATAATAAGATAACGGATAAGGGAGTTCATGATCTTCCGCCATCCTTAACCTATTTGAATTTGGAATTCAATCAGAATATAACGGATGTGGGAGTTACTGCTTTCCCACGTTCCCTAACCTTTTTAAACTTGCATATGAGTGATAATATAACAGATGCGGGAATTCCTGATCTTCCGCCATCCTTAACTTCTTTGTGTTTGGGTGATAATAATAAGATAACGGATGATGCAGTCCGCTATCTCCCTCGTTCCTTGACCTTTTTGGACTTAAGTGCTAATGAGAATATAACGGATAAAGGAGTCCCTGATCTTCCACCATCCTTAACTTCTTTGAATTTGTACCACAATAAGAAGATAACGGAAGCGGCACTTCCCCATTTTCCTCGTTCCTTAACCTCTTTAGATTTAGATGGTAGATATACTAGATTAACGATTAACGAGTTCCCATTCTTCAGACTCATTAAACTAAACTGATGGTCACTAAAAAATGATCATCATAAATTCATATTATAAGTTATAATATGATCTTAGCCTCAGAATAAAGCATGCAGTACCTTCATCCTGACGTGTGGTCAGGAGTATCTACTTATTTGCGTGCCGAGGATATTGGTATCCTTTGTTCTTCTAATCATCGTATCTGTAGACATATCCTCAATCGTACTACCCGTTTATCTTACTCTAAACGAGTTACTTTTTTATTTCAGAGATTCCCCAACCTGAATACTCTCATATGTTCAACTTGGCAACATGGCGTCGACTTATCATCACTTCCTAATACCCTGACGGTATTAAGTTTACCTGAAGATTACATGCTTAGACATGATGACCTCTGTAACCTTCCACTATCCTTAACCTCTTTAAATTTAAAGAGTAATAATAAGATAACGGATGAGGGACTTCCTTATCTCCCTCACTTCTTAACCTCTTTAAATCTGAAGAGTAATAAGATAACGGACGAGGGACTTACTTATCTCCCTCGTTACTTAACCTATTTGAATTTGTATAGTAATAAGAATATAACGGATGGAGGAAATTCTTATCTTCCTGCTTGCTTAACCTCTTTGAATTTGGCGGGTAATTATAAGATAACGGATGAAGGACTCGCGAATCTTCCTCGTCTCCTAACCTCTTTAAGTTTGCAGAGTAATAAGATAACGGATGAGGGACTTCCTTATCTCCCTCGTGACTTAACCTATTTGAATTTGTACCGCAATGATAAGATAACGGATGACGGAGTTCATGATCTTCCGCCATCCTTAACTTCTTTGGAGTTACATCGTAATAATAAGATAACGGATGCGGGAGTTGCTGATTTCCCTCGTTCCCCAACCTTTTTGGACTTGCATAGTAATGAGAATATAACGGATGATGCAGTCCGTAATCTCCCTCGTTCTCTAACCTCTTTGAATTTGTGTTGTAATAATAAGATAACGGATGAGGGAGTTGCTGGTTTCCCTCGTTCCCTAACTTCTTTGTTTTTGGATAGTAATAATCAGATAACAGATACGGGACTCTCTCATCTTCCTCCTTTCCTAATCTCTCTAAATTTGGGAGAGAATGAGAATATAACCGACACAGGAGTTGCTCGTTTCCTCGTTCCTTAACTTCTTTGGATTTGCATTATAATAATAGGATAACGAATGAGGGAATTCATGATCTTCCTCCTGCCTTAACCTATTTGAACTTACGTGGTAATGAGAATATAAGCGATGCTGGAGTTACCCATTTCCCACCATCCTTAACTTCTTTGGATTTGGGTTATAATAAGATAACTGATGTGGGAATATCTCACATCCCACCATGCTTAACCTATCTGAATTTGGGGTCTAATAAGAATATAACGGATGATACACTCGGATACACTCGGTAAGGTCCCTCCTTCTCTAATCTATTCGATGTTGTATAGTGATAAGATAACAGCGGAGGGACTCTCTCATCTTCACCCTTCCATAAAGAGGTTATCTTTGGATAATAGACCGATGACAATTCGGCAACGAGTTCCCATTTCTCAGAAACACTAAACTACTGATGATACACATTAAATATGAAGATATATTATGTATAATATATTTGAAGATGTTTTGGAAGATATATTAAGTATAATATATTTGAAGATGTATCAACTATAATACATTTGAAGATGTATCAACTATAATACATTTGAAGATGTATCAACTATAATACATTTGAAGATATATCAACTATAATACATTTGAAGATATATCAACTATAATACACTTGAGGATATATTATAGTTGAGGATAGATTATAGTTGAGGATATATTTGAAAATGCACTGAAAGATATACTAAGTATAGTATATATTGGAGATGTCGGAGATGTCGGAGATGTCGGAGATGTCGGAGATGTCGGAGATGTCGGAGTGATGGTTCATCTTAAAACTTGACTTCACAGTTTACCTTTAGAGCTTGACTTTGGCGACGATGAGAGACTCCAATTGAGATTCCAATTGAGTCACAAGATCACCAGCTAGAGCCACCAATGCTTTTTCTAAATCGGCTCCCACACCTTCAGCGACAGTGGTGAAGCATGCTTCGAATTTTGCAGCAAAGGCTGCCCATTCTGTGGCAGCGGCAGATGGAGCGGTAGATGGTGCGGCTACAGTATGTGCGACTGCGTGCTCGGTAGAAGGAGTAGCAATTGCGTGGGCGGTGGAAGAAGCGGTGGAAGAAGTGGTAGAAGCAGCATGAGTGGCGGCTACAGCTGCCACAGCAGTCTTGTGTTTGTGAATAAATTCATTCTTAATGCGCATGATCTCCCCGGAAATCTTGGAGTGGATGGCGTCGAAGGAAATTTCGAGTTGTTTGCCGAGGTTATCAGTATTAGAGGCAGCCATGTTGTTGTTAAAGTGAAAGCAAAATTTAATGGGAGATCACTTTTTCCCCACATTTTATGGAAACTGATGTAAGTACTCTATCAATGTGCGCATCTTAAACTAAGATGATCCTATCAACGTCCTGCTCTAGCTTAGTAACCAAAGTGGATTCCGTGTGTGCTAAAACGGCAGTGGCCGTAGCTTCAACTGTGGCCACAACTGCACGTTCCAGCACCTGACCGACCTCCGAATGTAAAACATTTTCTACCAAAGTTTCTGCCTTTACCACCAAAGTTTCTGCTTCTGCTACCAAAGCTTCTGCTTCTGCCACCGTTTTAACAACAACATCTTCTATCTTTTCCGCTAAAGATTGACCTTCATTACCTAGTACATGATCTACCACATGATCTACCACATGATCTACCACATGATCTACCACATGATCTACCACATGATCTACCACATGATCTACCACATATTCAGCAGCATGTTCAGCTGCATGTTCAGCAGCATGTTCTATCACACCCTCAACTTTATCTTTAACCTTGTCTTCGACTTTAACTACTTCGGCATGCTCCTTGTCCTTCATTTCGGTTGCCAAATTTTCTAAGCTAATTTCCCTATCATTAATGCCTGCACTGATGGCTTCCACATGATTACCATCAACATCCTCCTCGACAAAGGCTTCAGTGTTGCTAGTACCAGCAAACTTCTCAAAATTTTCAACCAACATTTCAACGTTTCCGCCTAACACTGTGAGTTCCTGTTGTAAGACATCCCCAATATAGAATTCGAAAGCAGGTATAGCCTCGATGTGGGTACAAATGGATTTCAGCTCATGATTGGACACATTAACCTCCAGACACATTACCTTATCATATTGGGACGCCAGCCCCTTGAAAATGGGGGCCATCATTCGACAAGGGGGACACCATTTGGCAGTATATTTGACTACTACCGACTGCCCCTGTTTACTCTGCGCGAATTCGTCTACAGTATTAATTACTTTTATCGTATCTGTAGACATTTATAATATGGTAAATATTATTTATCACGTCGCAAATGTCGAAATTTGTATATAATGAGATAGGATGTCCTATGTCATATTATTCCCGAAACCTATAAACGCGAAGGTAATCAATGAAAAATAGCTTCAAAACTTTTCATACCCTAGTATTCCCTTAGATTTGTTTCCTACTAAAAGTCACACCCATAACATACTTCATAGCTATGAAGTACATTATTCACATGATAATCCACGATCCATTGACACGGGCAATAATAACATAATGGAGTTGGGCTGTTAGCATGAAGGCGCTTGAAAAATGATCAACGATTCTATTTATACAGAAACCATGGATCAGGATTCTAAATATATCAGATATGGATATAATAATATTAATCGAAGTTTACAGAGGCATCCTCAGGGTTATGCGCACGAAATCCCATCTAATCTACCATACCTACTGATACCGATAATATACCGATAATGTATTGCTACGTTAATTACTCCCAATATTTAAAATAATTTCTAAATAATTACACTATTACTCTACGGAGATATACGAGTACAGTATAATATTTCTCCTAATAAGCAGATTCCCTATCTGAGTTGTAATTAGTGATGGAATATGTTAATGGGAGTATTATAAATGTATAGTACCACTTATGACAACATTATTCAAAGTATGAGTAATTACGTTCCCACTCCATACAAGTTGATAGACTTGCACAGAGGAGAATGGCAGCAAACCCTTTCCTGGTATACAACACCGTCTACAACAGTGTCTACAACGCCGTCTACAACAGTGTCTACAACACCGTCTACAATATTGTCAGCGCATCTGATTCCTGTAGAAGACTATTCCCCTAATCTCGTAGATTCCGAGTATATCAGAACATTGTTAACTTTGTGGGGACAGAGTACTGAAGGAGACTACGATCAAACCTTTCTTAACGTTGTTAATATTTTTGTTCCCAGTGGCGAATGGCAATGGTATAAGAACGACCAGCAGTTCTACATCTACCGTACTTTCCCCATATTAGATAAAGCTATTCAAGAGTATACTGGTTATGGCTATGATACCATTAATGAGGGCTTGCGATTATATCCTCAATCTTGTATAACTGAGAGCATCAATATTAGTAATGGGATTCAAGCTATTGCTAGTGTGACTGCCGTTACCGATCAAAACATTGTAGTATATCGTTATGTTGATTATACTTCTATGTACGAACAATTGATAAAGAGTGATACCCTCATACTAAGAGCATATACTAGTACTAGTGTCGCTCCCATAAATACATTACGAAGAGTCATTACCGATGCATCCATGTGTATGATGGAGATTCGCATACATGTGGGTACTCATTGCGTGATTGTTCCAAGTGACGAACGAGAGCTAATCTTACCCTATAACTCAGTGATCAAACTGATAGCCAACGTTATGTTAAAAGATGTACCTTATCTGGTATTCGACTTGCTGAGTGATGGCATCTGTTAATATATACATTAAGTATATATGAATCACCAAAAATGGCACATAGTACCTTATATATTGTCCCCTGTAATATATTAAATTGTCACAGTGATCTATAAGAATCACCGTAATGACATTATATATTGTCCTCTGTAATATGTTAAATTGTCACAGTGATGTATAAGAATCACCGTAATGACATTATATATTGTTCCCTGTAATATATTAAATTGTCACGGATATCCTGAATGGGTTAATTCTCATCCGTCACTATAATTCTGTATTTTGTCGGTTTCACTATTGCTAAATATCTTAACCTATTTACATCAAAAAATATATATACTCCTGTACCTGGGTCGGTAATTTCGATATTACTAAATCTTTGTCTGCTATAATGTTATTGGAATTCTAATGGCTAATGTCTGCTGTTTATGGTACCGTATCACAAATTTAGAACCATTATATAGGAAAACACTTCGAAACTGATTGTTGGTAGATAGTGGCACCTCCACTATTCTCCACTATTCCTAAATATCTTGATTTGTGAGGCTAAAGTTCTTATTTCATGATATCGTGATTGTACCATAAATATAGTGCCCGCGAATTATTTTATCAACGGCAGGTCTTTTATATATTATATATCCTCTATAATATATAACAGTAAAAGACCCAAAATAATTCATTGCATTTGCGGGCATTCGATATCATATACCTCGTAGAGGTATATTTATAAGGCTAAGTTCATACTGGGAGGCAATACTACCGATCGGCGACCTCCGTAGATCTTAATGTACATTTTCTCCAGTTCCTCCAACTCTCGAAGGTATATCGTCGTTTCTGGAGTACGTTTGATCTCCTCTAACTTCTCCAGAATGGCTCCCTTCTCTTTCATTAGCTTATCAATGCGTTGTTTGGTGAAGGATCGACCGGAGGTATGCTCTAAGAGATCACGGGATAGGCCCAATTGATCCATCACCGGGAAGGTTTCCGTCTCCTCATCGGCATCTAGAACTTTTATCTGCTTATTCACCACAGCAGTAACAAAACGTATCCTTTCGTCCAATACGTGCATCTTCCTCTCCATATCACTTATGGTATGGACCTTACGCTTTCGATATGCTTCTAATCTTTCGATATAGAAATGCTCTATGATGTTTTGCGCAGTACCATAGTTCTTAGGTTTGTTTTGCTTATCTAACATAATCATATTACACATGCCGTAAGTACGCTGCAGACGAAGATTCTTGTACGTAGGCTTCTCCTTGAAGTCAAAGATCTCGAAATAAATAGGACTATCTTTGGCAGTATTGTCGGTAAACTTGGAAATGATTTTCTTCTCTTGCAATCCTTCCAACCAGATGTGATAAGCATGAGGCCAGCGACCAATAGGTAATTCTGTCACTACGATAACTCCGTCTTCGCGAACGTGGAAGCTTCCCAAAGTACGCATAGAGATCTTCTGAGCGGTATTCAGTAATACGATATCATCGGCCTCCTCATCATTAAGTGCCTCTTCCATCACCTCGTCCTCATCGTCATCAGAGGTTGAGGGTTCGGATGTTGCTTTGACACGACTAATAATATCAAAGAGCGCAGCGCTAGATGGAGTTATTGGAGAGGGTACCGACGACGATGCAGATGTTGTTGTGGAAGTTGTTGTAGATGCGGGTGCACTTTTTGACTTAGACTCCCTTTCGACTATGGTTACCAGACCATTGAATCCACGATACCATGGGATTAGTTGTGGCACAGCGGTCTTATTTATTTTAGCCTTCAGATAATCTATCAATGTGAGGGGATCGTAGTGAGGAATATAACTGCTCCATGCCCATCCGATAGCTTCGATTCCATTAACCAAGATCATAGGAATGAGAGGATAATAGGTTTCCGGTTCAATGGCCTGTCCCTCACTCTCCAAGAAGTGCAGAATAGGTTCATCTTCTATTCGGAGAATATATGGCCATAGATCTCGCGGAGCTACAAAAACGTAACGGGCAGCAGCAGCAATACCACCATTGTATCGACTTCCTAATTGTCCATTCTTAGTGAACCAGGGAATATTATTGGCACCCACAAAGTCCTGAGCCATTCCCGTAATCACTCCGGTTAAGTTTGATTCACCATGTTCGTAAGTAGTAGCTTTGATCACTGAGGGACCGAGACCACCTACCTTATAGGGTTCGTAATCATCCTCCTTTTTATCTCGACGAACGGTCCAGTGATCCTGAGCCGTATAGATGATCTTTCGTCGAGATTCCACAAAGCCATCTTCTAATCGTGGTAACGCACGCAAGTTATTTCCCGTAGCAAAGAGGATAAACTCTTCCTGAAAGAAGGTACTAATTGGTTGCATGGCAATATCCTGAATCCCCATCAAAGGGTTCCACAATGCAATCCACTTCTTACGTTGTTCGGATAACTTTCTATCGAAGATTAGGCGAATATTGGCTGGAGCGGCGTCATCGTACACACATTGAATGGTCTTCATAGATTTCATATCATCAACGATATCGGCATCCTTGGAACCGCCGAGTCCCTTGAGATAGCGCACCCTCCACTTCTTCTTATTTACGATGTCAGGGATATTAGTCGCCCACGAATCATAATCGCCTTTGAAGAAGAACTTATGTTCTTGTCTGGTTGTGACATTAAAGACACGAATGATGGGAGAACGATAGTGCATCACAAATCCACGGGCAAGAAGACTAGGAAAGCGACAATGGAAAAAGTTGATTATCAATCCTATAATATGCTTACCGTCGACATCAGAATCTGCCATTATCAAGAGCTTACCGTAGCGCAGAGTGGCAAAGGCCTTAGGATCTCGATAATCTACACCTTCACAGAGTCCCAGCATCTTCTTAAGATTGGCAATCTCCTTATTCTTATCGATTTTAATGGCGTGAGCATTCATAACGTTTAATCCTTTACCTTTCATGGGCATGACGCCGATATAATCCCTTTTAGTGGGATTGAGCTCAATGATGGTTTCGGAATATTCGCTGCCGGATGAACCTTCAGATATTAGCAAAGTACATTTATCACTATCTTTAGTCCCTGCATAATTGGCATCAATACCCTTAGTACCGAGAACTCGTCCTCGCTTCTTACCGTCGGTCTTGGAAGAATTATTGAACTGTTTAGCTTCCACGGTGGCAAAAAGACGATCCATCAGTCTCCACTTCATAATGGTCTTAAGATTATCTTCCGAAACCGAGATATTGATCTTAGGTGATTCCAATTTGGTCTTAGTTTGAGCATCCAGGTTGGGATTCTGGACATGCACCGATAGTAGTATGGAGATATGGGGCTTGACATCGGCAATGTTAATGCATAAGCCGCGTTTTTCCGCAGTCGTGAGTTCAGATTTCTTCTGTTTCTTCAAATTTAATAATAATTTATCGTTGATTTCCTTAACTGTACTATCAACGACCGCATGAACGGCTGCATCCAGATGCACTCCACCATTTCTGGTCATCATACAGTTGACGAAGGAAACGTTGAAACCGTTATCGGGAGTGTCCATAGCTAAAAGCTCCACTTCAGGAATCACCGTGGTATCTTTGGACATAGAGTGACCCTTCCGCTTCTGTACCACTTCGGTACCTTCAGGCCACTGATAATGGATAATGGACGATTTCACTGCTTCGGCGCCAAAGTAAAGTGCGGCATATTGTTTCAGGGTAGGAAAATTGTATAGCACTCCGTTGAAAACTACACCGACCTTAGCATTAAAGGAAATATCGATGGCATGTCTCAGGAAAAGGGGATAGGTTTCGGATGGGTATCCTCCCATACCGATAACTTCATTACCAACGGTGAGAGTACTAGGAACACGCCACCCGAACTTAACAAAATCCAAGAAGTAGGAAACCTGTACCGATGATTCCTTTCCTTTATGAGGAGTAATTACCGGTGGTTCACAAATAGTCATGTTCTCACGCCAAGTTTGATTGTACAGCAGTTTGTTAATGGGATCATGAACCGTAATGTGAAAGACTTTGCTGAAGATATTAGTGGCTTTACTTCCGATACCATTGGTACCGATACCATGTCGAGTCTTACCATTATCAAGATTCGTTCCTGTCATAAGTTGACCGAATGCTGCTTGGGGAACATACACGCCATCCTGAGGACGTATCTTAACCGGCATGGTTATACCATAGTTTTTGATGGTAATCCATCCCTCCTTAATAGTGATTTCTATGCGTCCCGGATCCATTCCTGCTCGACGAGAATCCCCTACGTGATCGGAAGCATTGGTGAGGATCTCCAAATACAAACGCTCTACACCCGCAATATACTCAAAAGTACGATCTTCCATCATCTGAGTGCTGATGTTAAAGGTGAACGTTTGATAGGTCGAAGGTACAATGGAACCGATGTACATATTGGGCTTGTTATAAACGTGCTCCGGACCCTGCATACTAGTATAATCGGAAACTGAGCGCGATACTTGCACGTTGGTGGGGGTCTCTGGGACACTAGTTGGGGGAACTGCCATCACAGGCGCAAGCTGTCCCAAGACATCGTTAAGATTCATAGAGACAGTATTGACCTTGGGAATAACCGGTACCGTAGACATCTTAGAGTTGATGATGTGAAATGATTTCGCCATATCATTTCAATTTTGAGGTTTATATATCTTATTTTACAATATTACCGGTCCCGTGGGTACCGCCGGAGGTCCAGTGGCATCGTTATTATCGGTAAAAGCAATCTTACTGTTAGTCTGTTCATTCATAGCCTCGATAATATTAGCTGCCACCTCGGGATTATTTCTCAGTAGATAATACACAGCGACACAGGCTAGGAGCGCGAGGAAAAGGAGACCCACATAGAAAAGGAATCCGGGACCCTCAGCACTCTCAACACTAATGGCATCTGTGGTTCCTGGAGTCATTTCCCAAGCCAGAATGGCATCTTGATTCACTTCGGCCTCTACCGATTTACCTTCAGTCTTGATCTCTACGTCTTTCTCATCAGGAAAGGTCCAAGGGTCACTCATATTTTAAATATCCCAATATATCTATTTAGTGTGTTGTGTTATACTGAGATGGTTTAGACCGAAACTAAATCTTTTAAGTATGTTGAAGCATGCGTAGGAGTGTGTGTTGAAGCATGTGTAGAAGCATGTGTTGAAGCATGTGTAGAAGCATGTGTTGAAGCATGTGTGTTGAAGCATGTGTAGAAGTGTGTGTTGAAGCATGTGTAGAAGTATGTGTTGAAGTATGTGTTGAAGTATGTGGTGAAGCATGATATCAATAAACCTATGGAACACCGTTATCCAATTTAAAGTATCGAGGGTTGCGGATGCTCATAACTGTGTGCAGAAGTTTTCGATACGAAATTTCTTGTATCCAGTGTATCCACATTGACGGATTGACAGAATGTGCAAATTTAACTATGGTATATTATTCATAATGTGTATATTTCGACATTGCAAAACCTTAGTCATTTCCAATATCATTGTGATTGTGCTCTAATACTCTAACACTCTACTATATCTCCAGAAATTATATTATCTTACGCAATGTATCTCTCATTTAAATTGATTCATCGTATTAGAGCACAATCACAATGTGATTCCAAATCTGAAATACTATCACTCCATATACAATAGCTCGTTCCCATATAGATATACAGTATTACTAAGCTTATATACATAATACTAATGTATATTAGAAAATTCCCGCCAATTAATTGGGACAACCTGTTTTACTGTTCTACATTATGTCCTATATAATATATGTAAAAGGACAACGGCCCCTGAATTCGTTTTCCGTATTCGCACATATTCACTGTTATATTCACTGTTATATTCACTGTTATATTCACTGTTATATTCACTGTTATATTCACTGTTATATTCACTGTTATATTCACTGTTATATTCACTGTTATATTTATGATGTATATTAACTTAAAGATGGTATGAGTTTGTTGTACTGACCCATTATCCTATCATACATATTATATATTGTACATTATATATTATACTACATGGGGAAGATAGTCCTCTGCGGTTTCCTCTCGCATGCACATATATTCATAGTATATATACATAGTTTCCTATGTATATTAGGTAAAAACGCGAGTTCGCGCGAATGAATTAATGTGGCCGGGGCGGTTTTACTGTTATATATTATGTCCTATATAAAATATATAAAAGGGGAAATGGCATTAAATAATTATCGGGGACATGCGGTGATCTAAGACATATTCAGGTTATATTAAGGCAATATACTAGCATAGTAGTATATTATATGTGAGTTTATACGATGATGTGATTGTGGAGTAAGATTATGTATTGGCACTGCGGTATCGTTGCATCTCGGCAGCATAGGTTCCTTCGGGAATAGTAGTCATGGATAATACCGATTGTGCTGCCATGGTAATATCGTTAGAGAAGGGAGTACTCTCGATAACCGGTTCCACTAAACCACCGGCATTAGAGCTACTGGTGGCTTCCAAAATCTCCTCTTCTAACTCCTCATCAGAATCTTCTTCAACATCATTTCCATAGTGGCGACGTTCTCCAATCTTGAGTAGAGTATCGATCAAGGATAGAGGATTTGCAGGTGCGGGGATCATGTGACTATCGTCCTCATCATCACCCTCGTCGGTAGCAAAGTGTCCACCTTCATCAACGAATTCAGTAACATCTTCGGCTCCTTCCAGAGCTTCGATATCCGCCATAGTACTTTGGTAATTGGCGGCAATACTCTGAACCACTGCATCGTCTCGCTTCCACTCTGTAAAGACACCATCGTTCATAATCGTCTTCTTTTCTCCATTCACGATAATATCCTGAGCAACGTCACTGAAGCCGGTACCTACCTCAACTCGAACTCCCATAGCAATTGATGCCGAAGGATTGCTAACACTTTCCCTCTTTCCTGCAATGGCGCTCTTGCGTAACACCTCACCAGCTCTAGAGATGGTGGCTAAGGATAGATGGCCATTCGCTTGTCGAGAAACTCCGGTGAAAGAGACACCATACGGCCTACCACGACTAGTGATAAATTCAGCAATAAAGAGAACATGAGCAATATGGATATAGGATCCGCTATTAGCAATAGTTTCCATCAATCCTTTGACGATATAATTGTAACAAGATTCGATACCAAGAACAGAGGCGATGGTATGCATGTTGTTACATACGGTTCTAGTGTTATCCACCGTAGGGAGTCCTAGCAAGTCTACCAGGTTGGAACCATTAGTTTCCAACCTGATAAATTCCGATACCTTGATGAGGGCACTGCGAGGTAAAGAGATTACCTTAGATATTTGTAAACGTCGTTGCTCGGGGGGAAGAGTACGAGCATACCGCAGATTCTCATCATTCAGTCTTTTAACTTCAGCGGCAGTACGAATCTTTTCATTTTTCACACTCTGACTGATATATTCCAAAACTGCTAAAGGATTAGGAGGGAGCTGTACTATTATGTAAGCCATCGTAGTCGTTAGTACTGTCATTTTGGCTTCGGTACAGAGTTGACTCAGAATCTGCACACTATTTATATCACCATCTATCTTACTATGATCGATCATGAGAACACATTGTCCAACGCTATCTCCATAGGTATTAAGGTTATCGGGGGTAATACTTTCTTCTCTAGCAATGATATTCAGGGCGGAATATAGCGGATTCTTGTCTTGGATAACCTTTCGTAGATATGCTGAGCAAAGTATGGGGTTGGGAGGGAGGCGCACCATAAGATAATCCTGAGTCTTTCTTTGCACTAAAATTCCAGTAGTGCGACATAACAGTTCGAGATTATCGGGAAGGAGGCCTCGAGTTTTCATCACTTCCTTATTATAAAACAGGAGAACGGCATCGACATCATGGATATTCAGGTCCGAATGTTCTCGGATATACTCATCGGTAACAATCTTTTCATATAGAACCATACTCACCACTGGAATTTGTACAGGAAATATCTCCTTTATTCGTGCCAGACCGTTAATGCGAATCTTATCCAATGAAGGCAAGACTGCGGTTTCCAGGAAGGAGAGAGCCTGATAGCCATCGGGTATCGCCATCTTGTGGTTCTTGCGCTCCTTTTGCTTTAATGCTCCAACATTAGGATATATGTCGATCATGCCAATGGAGACAGGACTAGGAACCGCCACCACAGAGCCAACAAGATCTTCGGTCTCAACCTTACTTCGATCAAAAGTATCCACAATCATGGATAGGGTGACTCCTTGACGATACATTTCCGTAAGATTCAAGTTTAAACGTAATACGGCGTCGGTTTGAGGCAAGATTGTATTTGGGAATAGTAGACTGTGGGCCCGATGCCACCAGAATTGAGGGAGGTTCGCTGGATCATCGATGATGTAATCGGATACGAAATCTCCGAGCATGTGACCGACTATGTATTTCCGAGAATCTAGAGCCTTCTCGTAGGAAAAATAGTCCTCGCTGGAGGGATTACTAGGAAGTTGATTCTTAAAATAGATGGTGCATACCTCATGCTTGATGTTTTTACTAGCAAAGATGATATTGCGAATGGCATCGATACCAAAATTGGGTGAGTGAGCACCACCGGCAGTGTGAAAAGTGTTAAGGGTAGCTTGTGTGAGGATGGAGCCCAAGGCTTCAGAGACGCTGGTACCCACCGGCGTACCCGGTTGAATTAAACTAGTATGATGCGCTTCCAAGATCCGATTTATTAGCACCGTGATTGCGCTGGGGACGATGAGCTTTCCAGTTAATTTGGAGCGAATCCACCCCTTTATGGTAGTAAGAGCGCTGTCACTCGATTCCTTATCCGCCGCTTTTGGTGCAGGTAAATGATTGCATATCACTTCGATCACTTCTGCAGTCAGCACTTTGGGAGCATCGGCAATCGTAGGCTTATAACCGGGAACGTGTACCCATACTTGAGAGGACATCTTGTTAATGAGTGCCGATGATTCTCAATTATAATGTCAGTTTTAAATATCATTTCTCATAATGATATTAACGTAATTATCGTAGGATGTTGTAATTGATATGGTGATACAGTGATAGGGCCGTTAAACATGATGGTCATTGATACAGTAATATGGTAATATAGTAACATAGTCATATAGTAATATGGTGATATAGTAATATGGTGATATAGTAATATGGTGATATAGTAATATGGTGATATAGTAATATGGTGATATAGTAATATGGTGATATAGTAATATGGTGATATAGTAATATGGTGATATAGTGATATAGTGATGTAGTAATATGGTAGTATGGTAATATAATAGTAGTAGAACACCAACTAATAGTAGTATACTTGGCAACACCGGCAACATGTATCAATGTGCGGACAATTTTACGTTTTCAATGTGGTTCCATTACCTTATCAGACATGAAATCGCCATCCTGTAAGAAGAATTCCACATGAGTACTTATGGATTCACTCCGCTCCAATTCTTGCGACAAACCCCCGATCCTCATTCGGAATCGCCGTTGCAGCCCATCCTTTTAGTATTATCACTGTGGTAATTGAGTTCTGTCAAGAGATTTCGGCGGTGGTTCCCGAAAACATCACCAAGAACATTTCGCAACCGAGTCTATAAAGGTGTAGGTACAACTCTTAGTGTCGGCAGTGTTGATAGCAATGATATGTCTTACCATCACTAAATGGAAAATTTAATCTATCAATTCTCCTCATATCTTGGGAATAAAATAAGGAATCCACTCCACAATAGCGATGTTGCTATATAAGGCTTTGGTCTCACTGGTAATGACCACCAAGTCATTATAATATGTGAGGGCGGCTTGATAAACGTTGTCATGAATCTCATTCTCAGGATAGGTACGAGCAGTATGTTTCAGATCATCAATGATAACATAGTGATCCTTAGTAGAACCGTATACACGGCGACTCTGGTGTGAAATCTCTATAAATTCTGCTTTCACTTCCTGATCGTATAATATACCTTGGGTGGCAGTTTGGATCCATAAATGGTTACCATCATGAGTGGCACTAATGTGCTTAATATTTCCCTTGTATTCTTGACACCAGGGCACTTCCTTCCATTTCCAGAGTTTACTCTTACAATATTCGTTAGGTAACATAAACAAGATACCATCACTTAAACCGTGAAGATATCCTTGATAGGAGAAGATCTTACTCAAAGTGATATTATTGGTAACGCGATATCTTGTCTTATCAGTACATTCGCAAGTGATATCTGAATTTGATAGGAGAAAAAGTTTGAGACTGGAGAAAGAACATACATCTATAGTGGTAGTATCATGGTCAGATAATTTGCAGTAATGCGACCCTTGATATACTTCATAGGGGGTAGTAGGAACTTCATTTCTATGGTAAGAATCCGAAGATTCTTGATCCTGCTCCGAACTGGACTTCGATCTGATATCAAACTCTCTATCGGAATACTCTCCTTGGCTATTAATTTCATCATCCTCTGAATCCGTGCCTACAACCTCATCGTTACGCGATGATATTGAACTATTCCGGAAGGGACGATCAAATGAACTGTGGGATGACCCTTCCAAGTCATGGTAGTACTGTAATTGCTGATCATATGACAGCGTGGGATTACTTCCCAATAGTACTTGTAGATCTTCACGTCCGTCATAGTTATGCTTGTGCCTATTGTTCTTTGTATTGCCCTTATTACCACTATAATTATTTGCACTATAATTATTTCCATTCTTACGACCATTGTTAGATTTGTTAGGATGTTGTTGTGGAGGAAGATCTTCTCTCATTCCCGCACCAGGATTCCGTCGATAAGGGCGCTTCTGCTCACTAGATACTGATCTACGATAATCTGAGGAATCTCTCGAATCCTCGTTCCAGCCTCCAGAATCGGACCAACTTCTTCCCCCTCCACTGATTCTACTATCTGAAGAACACTTCGCACTGTCATGACTATTGTTATGAGTATTATTAGAGGAGTTGTTGTATGGAACACCACCAGGAGCATTTTCCACAATATTATAACCTGGATTATTGTTAAATATGGTTATGACACCGGTAGCTCCAGTATTTCCCGTGGTTCCGGTATTTCCGGTATTTCCTGTTGGTCCCGGAGGCACTGGAGGATTAATACACATACCATTGCCACAGATAAGGACACCAGCACAATCGTTGTTAGTGGTGCAGGGGAGACCCATACCAGCTTTACATAGTTTGTTAAAACAGATATAACCATCAGCACAGTCTCGGTTGCTGATGCACACCGGATATGGTGTCGGTGGTATCGGTGGATTAATTCCTCCGGGAACAACGGCAAAAACAATTATTAAAATGATAATAGTGATCACAATAATCACAATTATAGAAATTAGAACTATAATCCAGGTATCCATTTGTAATGCAGAAATTATTTGCTGCTAAAATTACCCAACTCCAGATGGTCCGTGATCGAGGTTTCATTATCACACCCGAACTCAAAGCCGGATACTTTGATATGGATGTGGACAAGTTTTCCAAGTACCTCGACCACACCGTGAAATTGCATAAGGAACGCCTTCAGAACATGGGGGGGGCTGCCGGTGTATCACAACTGAATGATGAGATCGACCGCACCACCGTCCGCAGCATTCTGAGTAGAGTATACTTTGATGAGGATGCAAGGGGTATCAGTGTGTTCTATGGCAGTGTGGAAAATAAAGAGATCTCGGTGACTACGGTGCGAAATTTCATCGCCAAATTGGCGAGTGAATCCGAAATCGTTAAGAGTGGCATTCTATCAGATAAGGACTTGGGTCCAATCGTGAATAAACTATCTAAGGCTTCCCATGCTTCTAATAATATCGTAGCCGCCATCTTCATCGGTAATGGGCCTCTGAGCTCAAAGGCCAAAGAAGAATTGGCTAAGCTCCCGATTCCGTGCCAATTCTTTTTAGAAGCAAATCTGGCATATAATGTCACCGAACATATTCTTTGTCCCAAACATATTCTCCTCACTCCCGAAGAAAAGGAGGCCAAGCTGGCTGAATTGAAAGTAAGTAGCGGAAAGAAACTCCCTGCTATTCAGATTAAGGATCCGGTGGTACAGTACTACGGGTGGGAATTAGGTAATGTTATAAAGATTACTCGTGATACCGGTATTGCTTACCGCATAGTGGTAGATGAGCAAATATAAAAATATACACTTTCAGTGTATATGTCAAGATGGAAAGGAGACTCTGCACAATATACTACCGTATAATTACTATATATTACCGTATATATTACCATATATTACCGTATATATTACTATATATTACAATGTACGGTAATATATATATATATATATATATATATATATATATAAGTACATAACATATGTCTTTTCCCTTTTTTCTTTTTTTTATATTATACACCATATCTATATATATATAT
>Ga0182016_10000587_pt1 | contig 45502 bp, 39 predicted proteins | sample 712S2MmetaG_FD_120491 | JGI IMG/M metagenome (GOLD analysis project Ga0182016, IMG submission 120491) | Permafrost microbial communities from Stordalen Mire, Sweden - 712S2M metaG | ecosystem: Environmental > Terrestrial > Soil > Wetlands > Permafrost | place: Sweden: Stordalen | collected...
ACTCGCCGCTCTACGGCATCTGGGACGTGCGCCAGATGTCGATCGACGAACAACCGCGTCCGCCGCTCCTCACCGACCACGGCCGCTGGCGGCGCGCCATCTTCGATTTCCCCGCCCAGATGGACTTTCAGCGGATGGACGATTCGTTCGCTCATTATGCCGCCTCCATCGATCTCACGAACAAAACTCTTACCCTCACTAAGAGGGGCGACCGGAACTGGAAGGCGAACTTCACCTTTCAGCGCCCTGCCCGGGATCAGCTCATCCTCGATGGTTGGATGGACAATCATGAGGTTCACATGGAGCTTCAACTGACTGGCCGCAACAAGTTCCTGCTCGTCGGGAGAGGCTTCCACTGGATCCAGGAGTTTCCCTTCAACCGATAGTCTGGACGCAAACAGCAGTGGCGGAAGCCGGTCACTTCCGGGTGGCGCCTAAGAAGCAAGGCGTCAATTGCGACTCATTGCTGCGTGGAGGCGCCATTCTCGCATACTCCTGCGCAGGCGCAGTTCAAGCGAAAGCGCGCGAACGAGCTTCCTTTTCGTGCAGACGGACTTCGGTCAGCCAGTCGATGCCGGTGGGTACGCCATTTTGGACGCAGTAGCGATCCCAGACAGCCGGCCACGGGAGGCTTTTCAGCTCTTCGAGCAGCGCCAGCCTCTGCGTGAAATCCATCTGCTGCTCCGCCTCCTGTAACTTTGCGGTGGGTTCGAGGAGGGCAATGAGCAGCGCCTTGATCATATTGCGCATTCCGATGACCCATGCCGCCACGCGATTGATGGAGGCGTCGAAATAATCGAGACCGATATGGATGCGATCGGTCTTCCCGCTGCGCACGATTTCACTCGCGATGGCCTGCAACTCGTCATCGAGTATGACCACGTGATCGCTGTCCCAGCGGACGGGCCGGCTGACGTGCAACAGCAGTCCCGGGCAGAACAGCAGCACCGAGGAAATCTTCTCGGAGATTCTCTCGGTGGGATGGAAATGTCCGGCATCCAGCGTCAACAGCTTGGCCCGCGAGATGGCGTAGCCCATATAAAATTCGAACGATCCCACGGTGTAGCTCTCGGCGCCGATGCCGAAGAGCTTGGCCTCCACGGCGTCCAGATGCACTCGCGGGTCGATTTCCTCCAGGAAAATGCGATCCAGCGATTCCTCCAGGCGCTGGCGCGGCGCGGTGCGGTCGATGGGGATGTCTTTGTAACCGTCCGGGATCCACACGTTGGTCACCGTGGGAGTGCCGAGCTGCCGGCCCATCTCCGCGCCGATCTTGCGGCACAGGATGCCGTGCTCGATCCAGAATTCGCGGATGGCCCGGTCGGGATGCGCCAGCGTGAAACCATCGGCCGCTTTCGGGTGGGAGAAGTACGTCGGGTTGAAATCGAGCCCCAGGCGATGGTGTTTGGCCCAGTCGATCCAGCCCTGGAAATGCCGCGGCTCGATGGCGTCGCGATCCACGAACTTGCCGCCATTTTCGAGATAGCTGGCGTGCAGATTCAGGCGATGCTTGCCGGGCACGACTCGCAGTGCCGCTTCGATATCGGCGCGGAGTTCATCGACGGTGCGCGCCTTGCCGGGGTAGTTGCCGGTAGCCTGGATGCCACCGCCGGAGAGGACCGCGCCGGGCGCCTCAAACCCTCCCACGTCGTCCCCCTGCCAGCAGTGCATGGAGACCGGAAAGGTCGCGAGCTTCTGCAGCGCGGCGTCGGTATCGACGCCTAACCCGGCGTATTGTTCACGTGCCAGCTCGTATGATTTGACGATTTGTTGTTCGCTCATGGCTTGGTGTCCCGCGAAAAGAAGCGTAGCAATACGCGGCGGGCACCGCAAGGGAAGGTCTGTTGGGGGCGGGCGGTCCACCGGTCCGCCCCTCTTGAAAAATTGACTCCCTCACGGTCGCGGCTCGGTAACACTAGCATCGCTCGGTCGAGCATTCCCTTGCGGCGGCGGCTCATTCAACTGCTTTCCGAGCCGCGCGCGTGAGCAAGCGGTTTCGACACCGTTGTCACTGGAAATGCGCCGACTGCTATCTTTCGCCAGCGGATCTATACCCACTGGCTGGAAGGCCTAGTACTTTCCCGATGTCTATTTTGTGATCTTCAGGACAAGAAACGAAAAAACTTGTGATTCCGCATAACCTCGCTCTGTTAGAAGACGTCATTTTCCCAGTAAACTAAAAGCCGGGACCATGCCAGCAAAGCGTCTCTTGCGTAGCCGGGATAAACGATTCCGCATCCTGTTCCAGGAACACCCGCAGCCCATGTGGATTCTCGATCCCAAGGGCCAGCACCTGGAAGCGAACGCCGCTGCGTGCACGCTTTACGGCTACTCGCCCGAGGAATTCGCCCAGCTGAGCATCGGCGATATCCAAAGCCCCGAGGATGCCCGCCGCTTTCTGAGTGAATTGCACAACCCCGCCCGTCCCGCGGCCAGCGAATGGCGTCACCATACTAAGGACGGCCGCTGGATCGACGTGGAAATTGCGCTGCACAAGATTGACTTCGGCGGCGAAGAAGCCGAATTGGCCGTCCTCATGGACATCACCGGACGGCGGCAGTTGGAAGATCAGCTTCGCCAATCGCAGAAGATGGAAGCTTTGGGTCTGCTCACCGGCGGTGTGGCGCACGATTTCAACAATCTGCTCACCATCATTACGGGTTATAGCCAGATCATTCTCGGGAAACTGAGCGTAGGCGACCCCAACCGTCACTTCGCCGAACAGATTGTGAAAGCCTCCGAGCGGGCCGGCGAACTGACCGGCCGGCTCTTGCAGTTCAGCCGCCGGCGGGTGCCGCAATCCAAGGTCATCGACGTGAACCAGGTGGTGAATGGCCTGGGCACCATGATGCGTCGCCTGCTGGGCGAAGAAATCGAGTTGCAATTCAACCTCGCCGCCGACCTGGGCAGCGTCAACGCCGACACCGGCCGCATCGAACAGGTGCTGTTGAATCTGGCGGTGAACAGCCGCGATGCCATGGCCCACGGCGGCACTCTTACCATCGAAACTGCCAACGTCGTAGTGGAACAGGCGGGGGTGGTGAAGCCTGGCTCTTATGTCGTGCTGACGGTGAAGGATACCGGCACGGGGATGGATGCTGCCACGCAGGCGCATGCCTTCGAACCGTTCTTCACCACCAAACGCGAGGGCTCAGGCACTGGCCTGGGACTCTATACTGTCGCGGGAATCGTCAAACAGAGCGGCGGCGCGGTTGAACTCAAGAGCCAACCCGGCCAAGGCACATCGTTCCGCGTGTATCTGCCGCGGGTCGATCGCACCCCGGCAACGCTGGAAGCGGCAGCGCCCAAAATGGCCGTGGCGGGCGGCGCGGAAACCATCCTGCTGGTGGAAGACGACGAGATGGTTCGCACTCTGGTGCGCGAGACCATGGAGAGCAACGGCTATCGCGTGCTGGAAGCCAGCGATCCGCTGGAGGCGCACGTGGTGGCAGGCAACTACGGCCACGCCATCGATCTTCTGATTACCGATGTGGTCATGCCGAAGGCGAGCGGCCCGCAACTGGCGAAGGAGCTTATCCGCGTGAATCCCGGCCTGAAGGTGTTGTACATGTCGGGCCATACGGAGCACGCCATTTCCAAGCGCGGCGTGCGGCGCAAGGAAGTGGCATTTCTGCCGAAGCCGTTCACTCCCGCGCAACTCATCGCCAAGGTGCGCGAAGTGCTGGAAAACGGCGGCCGCACTAATCAGGCCGGCGAGTAGCGGAGCCTCCGATGAGCGCGCAACCGACTCCCCTAACGGTCGCGGCTCGGAAACGCAGTGTGCCGATACCGAGCCACGACCGTTTGGGAGTGGTTTCAATCGCGATTGCGCAGGTCGGCGTTGGCCAGGGCCAGCGCGGCGAATGCCGTGGCGCCATCGCGCATGAAAAGGTCGGGCATGGATCCCGCATCGTAGCGCTTGTTCATGGAGATGGATTCCCAGTAGCCGGCCGGGTCCTGGTGAACCCGCAGCCAGCGCAGCGCCTTCGATAACGACGGATGGGACGCCTTCCACCCCGCTTGTTCTAGAGCCAGCGCCACCACGGCCGTGGCGTAGTTGTTGCTGCCGGAGGAAATGGCTGCCTCGGGATGATCCTTCCACGGGCCGAGCGATTCCATGGTCCATCCTCCGTCGGCCTGCTGTTTGCCGAGAGCCTCGTCAACCAGTTTCCCGCAACGTGACCTAGGCCAGGCATCGGGCGTGGCAGCCGAGACCCACAACAGCATCAGGCGATTGTGCAACGGCTGGGTGTCCTCTCCGCTTTGCAGGTAACCGGCGAGATCGACGACGCGCGCTTTCACGTCGGGCTGCTCACGATAGGAAGTGGGAGCCGCGCCCACGGCCAGCGCCGCCAGAGTAGCGCCGTAATAGGCCGAGTCCTGCGTCTCGTAGGGATCGTCATTGAAGTCGAACCAGGCCCACGCGCCTTTGGTGTGACCCTCGCGCTTCTGCGCGGCCCACATCCGGCTGAAGGCCTGCTCCGTGACCGGGCTCATAGTGGGCGAGCTCTCGCTGCGGGCGAGCAGCAGCGCGGTGAGAATCGACTGCACGCCATCGCCCTGCGACGCCAGCGGCTCTTTGGCGAAACGTGCGGACCCGAACATCCGCTGGTTCTTCTCGGTTCGTTCCTTCAAGCCAGCCAGCAGACCGGTTTCATATGGCGTCGGTTGCGCTTCCCCGAGCAACTTGCGGAGCGCCGGCCGCGCCAGCAGATACGTCATCCCGGTATGGCATGACACGCAGGTTCCGCCGGCGCTTTCGGCGGCCGGCCAGGCGAACCAGTCCTTCTCTCTGGCGTCCAGATATTCGGCCGCGCGGCGGGGCTTCCAACTGCCGCCCCAGGCGGACGCCCCCGACAACCACAGCAGGATACCGGTCCTCAGCGCGTTTGTCATCGCATCCCCCTCTTTCGAGCCGCCCGCCATTTCTTTCCGAGCCGCGAGCCACACCTTTCCGAGCCGCGCGCGTGAGCAAGCGGTTGTCGGCTGAGAAAACCGACCCCCTCACGGCCGCGGCTCAGTAAGGTTAGCTTGACGCAACCAGTGGTCATAGACAATGACCAATTGAAGACGTTTCGATATAACCACTATGATGGACTCATGAGGAAGACGACGGGTAGTTCCGCTCTGCCGATGGTAGCCATCGACCGGCGAGATCCGAAACCCCTGCACCGCCAGATCTACGACTCGTTTCGCGCCATGATTTTCGACCGCAGGCTGCGTCCGGGACAACAGATTCCGGCGAGCAGGGCGCTGGCCGCGGAACTGGGCGTCTCGCGGATCCCCGTGCTTGGCGCATATGCGCAACTGATGGCCGAGGGGTATCTGGAGAGCCGCGCCGGCGCCGGCACATTCGTCGCGGCATCGCTCTCCTTGAGTGAGGAACGGGCGCGGCCGAGCGGTCCGCTCCAGGAGGGGCCGGTAACCATCTCCCGCGCGGCCCAGCGGCTGCCGCTGAAATCGTTACCGTGGCTGCGCGAATCGGGGCCTTTCAGCGTGGGCCAGTTGGCTTACGACCATTTCCCGTTTCACGCCTGGTCGCGAGTGGTGACGCGCCATGCCCGCCGCGTGAGCGCCAAATCGCTGAACTATCCCGAGCGGGCCGGGCTGGCGGAATTGCGCGAAGCGGTGGCGCTGTATCTCCGCACCTCGCGCGCTGTGCAATGCGACGCCTCGCAAATCCTCATCGTCAGCGGCTCGCAGCAGGCACTGGCGCTATCCGCGCGCGTGCTGCTGGATGCCGGAACCCCGGTGTGGATCGAGGAGCCCGGATATCCATTCATGCGCGATGCGCTGAGCCTTACCGGATGCCGGCCGGTGCCCGTACCAGTCGACGGCGAGGGGTTGGATGTCGCGGCAGGCATCGCCAAATGCCGTCACGCGCGCGCGGCGTTCGTGACACCCTCGCACCAATTTCCGCTGGGGGTCACGATGAGCGCCGCGCGGCGCCTGCAACTGCTGGAGTGGGCGCACCGCGCCGGCGCCTGGATCGTGGAGGACGATTACGACAGCGAGTACCGCTACGAAAGCATGCCGGTGGCGTCGCTGCAGGGGCTCGATGGCGGATCGCGCGTGATCTACATCGGAACTTTCAGCAAGACGCTGTTCCCTTCCCTGCGCGTGGGCTACGCCGTGGTTCCTCCCAGTCTGCTCGATTCTTTCCTGGCGATCCGGCACGCCAGCGATCTCGGTCCGCCGCACCTCTACCAGGCGGCGCTGGCGGATTTCCTGAACGAAGGCCATTTCGCGCGCCACGTCCGCAGGACCCGGCAGTTGTATGCCGATCGGCGGAGCGCGCTGGTCGGCGCGCTACGCGACGAGTTCGGACCGGAGGTGGAGATTCTGGGAGCCGAGGCCGGCATGCATCTCGTCATCACGCTTCCGCCGGGCTTATCCGACCGGAAGATTGCGACCCGAGCGCTGGACGAGAAGCTCTGGCTCTGGCCGCTTTCGACGGCCTATGCCGGCGCGACGTGCCGACAGGGATTCATTCTAGGGTTCGCGAGCACCAGGGCGGAGGAAATGCCCAAGGCGGTGCGGCACCTGCGGGGCCTCGTCGAGAGCGAAAGTGGCTATGGGCGGCGCGAACGGAGTGGTCATTGAAGCGGCCCGGCTAGCGTCTTATGCTTGCGGAAAAGGGAGTGGGCCTCAGAGGCTCAGGGGACCGTTGAGAGGACAGCGCCACTGACTCTCAGCGGTCTCACGATGAGGCAGCTTCGGCGGCCGCCGCTTCCACCTGCTCCAACGCGCCGGCGAAAAAATGGTCCGGCGCTTCGATCCACACCACTCGCTTGGGCTCCGCGAACCGCTCGTACACATGCTCGAAATCGTGGCGCGGAGAGAACGCGTCGTGCGTGCTCTGGATGAAGATCTTGGGGACAGTGCAGGTCTCTAAGTAATCCGTGCTGCCGAGGCGCGTAGAGAATCCGGCGGCCAGCAGGAATTGCGCGCCGCCCGTCTCGCAGGCGAGCTCGCTGATCGCCCGCGCGCCGAAGGAAAAGCCGGCCAGCGCGAAGGGGAGCTGGGGGTACCGCTCTCGCAGCCACCCGAGCGCCGCGCGCGCGTCTGCGATTTCACCGGCCATGGCGCCGTATTCGCCATGGCTTGCGCCCACGCCGCGGAAGTTGAAGCGGAGCACCACGGCGCCGGCGGCGCGCAGTCCGCGAGCCAGGCGGTAGACCACCTTGTTATGCATGGTCCCGCCGTATTGCGGATGGGGATGGCAGAGCACCACGGCGAGCCGCGGAGACGCATGCTCAGGCTCTTCCAGCAACGCCTCAAGACGACCGGCGGGACCGGGGACCCAATGCGATTCGATGCGCCGGGGCATAGTTTCAGTACGCAACCGCTCCCTTACGGTCGCGTAAGCAAGCGGTCTGCGCCACGTCGAATCAGTTCGTACGATAGTTGATGAATTGCATGTCGATGCCGAAATCGGTATCGCGCAGGATCTTGATGGCCGCCTGCAGGGTATCGCGATCCTTGCTGGCGACACGCACGAAGTCGCCCTGAATGGACGCTTGCACCTTCAGCTTGCTGTCCTTGATCTTCTTGACGATTTCTCGCGCCTTCTCAATGGCGATGCCCTGTTGCAGGGTGATCTCCTGCTTCACGGTCGACCCCGCGGAGGGAATGATCTCGCCGAATTGCAGACCTTTCAAGGGCACCTTGCGTTTGACCAGCTTCGACTCCAGAATATCGATCACGGCCTTCAACTTGAATTCGTCTTTGCTGGCCAGGACGAGCTTGCTTTCCTTCTCGTTGAGCTCGATGTTGGAGTGGGTGTCCTTCAGGTCGAAGCGCTGCTGCACTTCTTTCAGCGCCTGTTGCACGGCGTTGAGCACTTCCGGCATTTCAATCTTGGAAACGACGTCAAAGCTGTTATCGGGCATATCTTAAGTTTATTCGGGAATAGTCTGGTCCGGATCTGGCGAGGGTGGTTCGTGGCGGCTGTAATCCAGGCCCAGGATCGAACGCGAGCGAATGCGCAGCGGGTTCACGCGGCGGACCGGTTCGGCTTCGCAAGGCGGCGCGGGGGCGGTCAGCTTCGGTGTGTCAGTCCGGTGCGGCGCGAGAACGGGCTCGGGCGGGGCCGGCTCAGCGATCTGCGGCAATCGCACACGGGGTTCGGCGATCTTCTGTTCGAAAATCCTCTGCTCGAACTGCCGCGGCTCGGAGTTGCCAGACCGCATGGCGGCGAGCACGCGGCGCGTAATCTCGTCGACCATGGTCTCATGCGCGGCATCCAGGGCCACGGTGACTGCGGCGCGCACCTGTTCGGAGTCGACTACCGCTACAAATGGAATTTCGGCTTTCGACTCCTGGGGCGCCATCCCCGCAGTGCCGCCGGCAGAGGTGGAGGCGCGATCCTTGGCCGCCGCTTCCGCCAGAGGCTTCACGGCGGAGACCAGCGCACTGGCTTCGAAGGGCTTTTTCAGTGTGCCATCGGCGAATACCTGGCGCGCCCGTTCTTCGTCGAAGGCCTCCAGCACGCCGGCGGTCAGGATCACCCGCACGTAGCGGTGCCGGGGGCTCATTTTGAGATATTGGCAGATTTCGTAACCGGTTCTGCCGGGCATCACGGTATCGGCCAGGACCACGTCCGGATCGACATCGTCCAGGCGGATCAGCGCGGAATCGGCGTTGCTGACGGTTACGACTTCATAGCCCTCGTCGCTGAGAATGCGCTCTCCCATGCGCTGGGCATGCGGACTATCGTCCACCAGTAGAATCCGGCTCATGGTTGCGGCACGCCGCCACCGTTACCGGCAGGTTTCGCCGCCGGAGTGGCCGTCTGCGCAGGCGCCGGAGCGGTGGCGGGGGCCGGCGCGGTGCTCTTGCGGTCGGCCGGCCTTAGGCGGCGCTTGGGCGCGGCGGCCTTTTGCTGCTGCAGCTTGGCCTTCTTGAGAGCGGCCAATTTGGTATTGGCGTTGGCGGCGGTCACGGCGATACTCGATTCGGGAGCGCCTTCTAGAGGAGCGGCGGTAACGGTATTCGTGCCGGCGTTGGGAGCGCCCAATCTATCGGAGGGTTTATCGGTGGCCGGTTTATCGGTGGCGGGTTTGTCGGGGGAAGCGTCGCCCGCTACGGGCGGCGTGGTCCCGGCGGCCGGACGCGCATCGGGGGCCGAGTTGAGAATATCGCGGTTGGGAGTGCCGATCGTCACGGTGCTCTCGGTTCCGGCCGCGGTGTTGCCGCGAGCGGCCTCGGGGACATCGAGCGGCATCCCAGGCTGAAAAGTGTTCATTTGATTATTGCCCGAATGCGCGGCGTTATAAGTCGTCGGCCGATCGCTGAACGGGTCCACAATCTTGCTGAGGAATCCCGGCTTCTTGCGATTTTCCAGCTCGAATTTCATGCGGGCTTCGGCCACCGGGTCGGCATCGGGAACGGGACGGCCCATCGCCTTCAAATTCCGCCTGGCCTCCTCGGCATGAAGGCTCATCGGATAATCGTGGACCAGGCGCGTGTACATGCTAGCCTGCCTGTCCTCGTACTTGTCGCCCATCTGGTTATAGTCGCCAGCAGCCAGCCACAGGGCGTCGTCGGCGCGGCTAAAGAGTGAGTATGTATCCACCAAGGTGTTCGCCCGAGTGGCGGAAGCGAAGTATCCATTGCCGCCTTTCTGGGCGTAGAACTCGGCCACCTTCATCTCACCCTCAGCCAGCACTTCCTGGATCTTGCGGTCCATATCGGCGGCCTGGGTGGCGTATTGGCTGTTGGGCCACTTCTGCAGCACGTCCTTGCACTCGGCGTCGCCCAGGCGGGCGTGTACGTTGTCGCGGTCGGCCTTGTCCATCTGGAGGAACTGCATTTCGCAGATCTTGAATTGCGCTTCGGCCGACTCTTCCATGTTGGGGTAGAACAGGATGAAGTCCTTGTATTCGGCCTCGGCCTGCGCCATGCCATGCGCGCCGCCTTCGCGCTTCCAGCTATCGGCCACCGCGAGCTTCGCCTTGGCGAGAAATTCGCTGGTGTCGTAGGTGTTCATCATGGTCTGCAGCGTGAGCCGCGCGCGCTCATACCGGCCGTGCTCGATGTCGTCGATGGAAGTGTCGAACAGAACCTTGTCAGGCTGTTGCGTGTCCTTGGTGATGGGATTTTCGTATTTGTGGGCACAGCCCGAAGCGAGCAGCAGAACGGGTGCTACCCCAAACCAGTATTTACGATTGCGAACCATTATCGATTTCCTCCCCGTTGACTTTCAGACGCGAACGGCGGTTGCCTGAACCGCGATTTCGCGAAATTCCCGCACGGTGCTTTCGGGATCGGGACTGTGAAAAATACCCGACCCTGTGACGATCCAATCACACCCGGCGCGCACCACTTCCGCCAGATTTTCCCCGTGGACTCCGCCATCGATCTCGATGGGAAAAGCTAAGTTCTTTGCGCGCCGCATGAGCAACAGCCGGCGCACCTTGTCGAGCACATATGGGATCAGCGTCTGACCCCCAAATCCGGGATTCACGCTCATGAGGAGCACGTAGTCCACCACTCCCAGCACATCTTCCAGCACTTCCACGGGAGTGGCGGGATTCAAAACCACGCCCGCCATGGCGCCTGCCTCGCGGATCATTTGCAGCACACCATCCAGGTGGCGGCAGGCCTCATAATGCACGCTCACCGAGTTGGCGCCGGCCTTCACAAATTCAGTGACATACCGTTCGGGGTTTTCGATCATCAGGTGGACGTCGAGATGGAGCTTGGTGCATTTGCGAATCGACTCCACGACAGGCGGACCTATGGTGAGGTTGGGCACGAAGTGACCGTCCATTACATCCAGATGGAGCATGGTCGCGCCACCGCGTTCCACGCGGGCAATCTCATCGGCCAGCCGGGCAAAGTTCGCCGACAGGATCGAGGGAACAATTTCAACCATTTACGGGTATTTCCGATTTTATCACAGCGGCGAAGAAACCGTCCCCCGGCTCGCGCCCCGGAAGCCTCCGCATAGTCTCGGCCACGAGGCCTTCGGGGACTGCCTTTTCGACTACTTCTTCGTTCTCTTCAGATTCGAGCGAGCAGGTGGAATAGACCAGCAATCCGCCGGGCGCCAGAGCCTGGCGGGCGTTGGTGAGCAGCGCGATCTGACGGGACTGGAGATCGGGCAGATCGGCGGGATTGAAGCGCCACTTGGCCTCGGGGTTCCGGCCGAGGGTTCCGGTGCCTGAGCAAGGCGCGTCGACCAGGATGCGATCGAATTGCCGGCGGAACGGAAGCGCGCGGGTGCCGTCGAGAACCACCAGGCGCGCGTCCAGGCTTTTCATTTGTACCAGACGATGAAAGTGGACGTCGCAAGCGATGGTGTGGACGCCCGCTTCGAGCGCTTGTGCGGTCTTGTTTCCGGGAGCGGCGCAGAGATCGAGAAAGCTCTGTCCGGGTTCGAGCGCGATCAGCGGCACGACGCTTTGCGCACCGATATCCTGCATGCGCGTGCCGCGGGTGTATTTTTCCGGCTCTTGCAGCGCGGCGCGCGCGATGGCCTCGGCGGATTCCCATCCAAATTCTTTTTCCCAGCGGGCCAGCAGCGGCTCGGGACACGATAATTCGATCTCGCGATTCGGCCAGGCGATGGGGTCGCGATCGACCTGTCGCAGGATGGCGTTGACGAATCCCGCGGCGGAGCGCTTGTGCGCGCGCTTGACGAGGTCGACCGAGTCGGTGACAGCGGCATGGGAAGGAATCCGCTCCAGGTAGCGGAGCTGATAAATTCCCATGCGGAGGGCGATGCGGACCTCGATATCGAGCTTTTGGCGGCGGCCGGAATAGTGCTCGATGAGGAAATCGAGCTGCGCGCGATATCGCAGTGTGCCGAAGACGATCTCGGAGGCGAGCCCGGCGTCGCGCGAGTCGATTCCGGCGGAATGGGCGAGAAGGAGATCGGACGCCCAGGCGCCGGATTCCACGCGGCGCAGGATGTCGAAGGCGAGAATGCGGGAAGCAGCGGGCATCGGAACTCAGCGATTCGTCACAAGCTTATTATCTACGGTGATCTCAGCCGTGGCGCCGCGACCGATTTCTTTCCTGCGCAACTGCGAGCTCAGAGGCGCCACGCGGGAGGAGTTGCTTCGTCGAAAACAAAGCCAATTCTGCCGCGGGGCGGGAGCGGGGGCGCGGGATTGGATGTTTGCGGCGGGTGGAGGGAGACTGGGACCGGCGCCGGCGGGCGGAGTTCCATGGGCGGCGGCGGAAGGAGTTCGATCCGCCGGGCCTGGCGAGCGCGGAGTTCGGCGATGGCGCGGTACCATTCGCGGCTGGCGGCTTCGCGGCGGCGGAAGATTTGCTGAAGGGCCTTGGGACCTTCGCAATCCTGGAGGAATGCGGCGCCGAGCGGGTTTTCGACGTCGCCGGCTTGTTGCGCGATGAGGGTATTGAAGGCTTCGGCTTCGAGACGGGACATGCGCCGCTGGGTCCAATCGGCGGCGATAATCTTTTCGAGGAGGAGGGCCTCTTCGGGACCGGCGGGCTGGAACTGCTCGTGGTAGGAGGCGGCGAGTTCGGCGAGTTCGGCCTCGTCTTCGCCGGGGATGACGAGGGATTTAGCGGAAGCGGCGTGCTTCAGAGCATTGAATCGGGACGCGGCTTTGCCCTCGGCGGAGCATGGGCCGGTAGATTTCTGCGCATTCAGGCGATTGGCATCGATTTGAGCTGGTGTGGCCATGGCCGGACGGTAGCATTGGATGTTGGGGCGGGCCGATCGGCGGGAGGGAAGTTGTTCAAGGATAAGGAAAAATAAGTTTTGGCCGGCGGTGATTTCACTAGTAGGTTATTCGGCCGGAAGTTGAGGCGGCATGCGGACGGCGCGGGGGTTTGACGGGGATCGCATCGCACCTTTCTTAGAAATGTTGGGCCGAAGTTGGGGACTACCTGGGTCCATCAACGATTCGCACAGTCGTGGAACAGCGCTGCTTCCTTAATTACAGGCTCAACGGCAAAACAGGAACGGTCCGACCTTGGGAGGTCGTGAATACGGAGCGCCTCGCGACGAAGAAATGGTTCAACCCTTCGGGACGGACAGCGGTCGATTCGGATCACTTTTGGCGGTGGCCGAAGCGCTCAACCAATCGAACGAAGTCCCGATCCGCGCTGGTTACTGCCGAGACTTCGTTTGAAGGTGAACCGCCCGTCCAGCCCGTGAGATCATGGCCCAGGTAGGCTGCGATGCTGCGAGTAAATGTAGAGCTTCCACAGGGGGTGTCGGCAATTCCGTTCCCATCGCCATAGCTATCGGTGGAGTAACGAGCCAGGCCAACGGACCGTTGCAAGCCACTAAGCAATTCAAAATCGCAGTTCGCTCGACCTCGTCGATTGAGACCTCATCCTGCCTCCCTGGCAGGGGACTCGTGCTCCTGCCACCTTTCCTTCGTCCAGGCATTCGAGCGAGTACTGATCGATGCATTTGAGAGTCAAAATTGCGCAATGCAGCCACCGGGGAGTAGCGAGATTCGTAGTCTTCACCGGCGTAATGCCTGTTCAGAAACCTGTTCAACTTCCGCCGCGATGGCCTCAAAAGGCGGGGCTATTACACGCCAAAGACTGAATTCCCAGCTATTTGCGATCTTGGGAATGTTTCGTAATCAGTTACTCAACAACGGCCCCTCAGGAACGGCGCGTCGATGAACGGCGCGGGTGATATACGCGAGGAACTGCTGAATCGGGATCGTCCAGACGTCGGATTGGTACTTAAACAGGCGGCGATTTCAGAAAATTTCAGAACGGATCATAGGATATATCCGTCGGGCTGTGGTAGCATTAGACAATTTTCTTTTGGAATAGGATTCCCGGGTGGATCCGCTATCCAATGCATCGGCCGTCAAGAATTGGCTTTCTACGCGATGCCTTGGCGCTAAACCGTGTCACAACTGCTGGCCAGGCGGAGAGTGAGATTGAAGAAGGAGAACTGAGATGAAGCGGTCAAATCGCATGTACCGTTTATCGACTTTCGGCACGATGGCGATGCTATTGCTTGTCGCGGGCCGCGCCGCGGCGCAGGTGCCGGGCTGGGACCCCCGATGGCCCGACGTTGCCAAGGTGCTGGCTGGATGCGATCCCGGGGAGGTCCGCGAATTCCGACTGCAGAGCGCGTTGTTAGCGAAGAACCCCAACGACGAAGCCGCTCTGGTCAATCGCGGAGTCACCGCTCATAGGCTGGCCAAGACAAGCAGGTTAGACATGTACCTGGATTGGCTCGCGGCAAAGGACCTGGAGAAGGCCATCAAACTCGATCCGAAAGAGTTCACGGCATGGCACAACTATGGCGACTTGAACTACGCCGCGGGGGACATGTGGGCGATCAACGACCATTCGAACAGGAACCGCGCGCTTTGGGCGTTCAACCACGCGATTGCGCTCAATCCGAAATCGGCACGAAGCTATTTGGGTCGTGGATGGACGTATTACGAGTTGAACGACTTGCCGCACGCCAACGCGGATTTTCAAAAGGCACTGCAACTGGATCCGTCCCTACGAGCCGACATGCAGAAGGAGATTGCGAACATCCAGGAACGGCATCGGCAAGAGGACGCCGCAAGAGGTACAGTGAGCCAGATGTCCCGATACTATGTGTTAAAAACGGCGCGCAACGAGAGAGAGTGCGCCGAAGGCAAGGGATCCTGGATCATCACCACAAGCAAGGACGGCCACATAGCCAGTGGGGAGTGCCACGTCTCCATGGCGATGTATCCCGGACCCACGCAGTCATGGGAAGGCAAATGAGCCATGGCCGGGGCAATCCCCACTTGGCCGACGTCAAGGCTCGGATTGGCGTGCCGTGGTAGCGTTGCGCTTGATCTCGTTTCACGACTTCCTTCCGTTAGAGAATTCGATGCCGCCTCCGTAAAACTGGATACCGGCGCCTTCCGCCCGTCCAACTTTCCACTCGACAACTGTGCCACTCGGAAACACCTCCAGCGATTCGGGTTGTAGGCGGTGGCCAGGCGTTCCGCGTTCCGATAACCCCAGGAAAACGCCGTTGTCGTCCATTAATGACATTCGACCCTGCTATAAATTTTGGTAATGGACGGGAATGCCCACTTCATGGGAGCTTGCCGGAAAATGCCTTCTGCGAACCGCTCCACACGAGTGGCACGTCATCCGGCCGGAGCGGGTGCCCGAAAGTTCCTATCAACGAGATGGCGACTACAAGCCAATGTGGACACAACGCCAGGATTATCGAAAGTGACTCCGCACACGCATTATACAGGTGGACGCAGACACTCCGACCAGTTCACTTCATCAGCAGTGCGCTATAGAATGTCGCTAACACGCGCATATGATCGTCCAGCACCATTAACCGGCATCTGTAATCATAGGAGCGCCAAGCGGTGCCGCTCTTAACGAGGCCGGCGGCACCGACGCACATGGCGTCGCGGTACTTTTCCCAGGCCGCTTGCAACTGGTCGAAATCAGCTATCAATTCCGTTTGCGTAAGCGGTACGCCGGTGGGTCCCGGCTTCAGGAAGTCGGGCCACGGGCTCCTCTGCGCGAGTATGGCCCGCAACGCTCCCGCATAGGACTGGTAGTTGGCCGTTGCCGCCTTGAGCGCATCTGAAAGGCAGTTGTTCAGGTCCACGGTACTCCCACCGTAATCCTGAGTCTTTTCCCTCGCCATCTCCCGATCGAATGACGCCTGCGCTTTTTTCTGGAGTATTTTGCGCTGCTCGTTGTATGCGTCAATCTCTTTCCTGGCGGGCGTTTGCCCATGCAGAACGGCCAGGAGCAGCCAACTCAAGCTCGCGCGTTTCATAGCTTCATCTTATCGTCTGACAACCGCGCGCCAGCAGGTCCACGTTGCCGTCAAACGGGCAAGTCACCAACGTGCCCGGCCCAGCTTCGAGCGCGTGGTCGGCCACAAGGAAATTGCGCGCCGTTCCGGGTTGTGGACAAAACACGGCAGTCACGGAAACTGGAGCCCGAAGCTCCAGTTAGAGCCGCCAGTTCGACAAAAGCCACTTGCCGGGAGCTTATCGGAAGCCACGCCAATCGGAGTTCATTTGATTGACAGCTCCTCGCAATTGCGCGGGAGCGGCCGCCATAGATATCGAGCTTGAAAGGAGCCTTCGAATTTCCTTCCGTCTCTGAACAGAACGACGAACTGGCCCGAAACAGTCTTAGTGCCCCGCCGAGGAAACCGTGTGATCTGGACCTTGGCTTCCGCAGCGGGCTCACATTGCCGCTGGTCCGAGCATTCCCTCCCGCCCACCTCGGTCCATTGTTTTGCGCGCACCTTTTGACGCCAGTCGGAAGGTAGATCGAACTCGATAGAACGGTCCAGAATCCGTTCTTGAAAGCGCACCAACACTAGCCGGTAAGCATAGAACAAAGAGCATGGAACGGGAGACATGCTGCCAGTCGCGTCGCTTCGGTCCGCCGCGTGCAACGCGAAAAGTGAAAGACATCCAAGCAGCAACCGTAACTTTCCGGTCATTTCTCCGGTTCCTGGCACCCAACCCGATGTGCCACTACTTGCAGCGAGTTGTGATCGTTTCGCAGATCGGGAGGATACGGATCTGTATCCTTCCAAGAGTGGGCTCTCCCGCGAAGCTCTGTGGCAGACCGTTTCGTCAACATCGCCGCGCTCAGCTCCGTGAACCGAATTGGGTACCCCGCATAACCGGTGCTCCATCTGAGGGCGAGGGAGCCGCCAGGGTCGGCCTTCCAGGAGGGCAATACCATCGCATAGTGCACCTTCGGATCCTGGTTGCGTGCGACGAATCCGATTCCTCCGGTTTCGGACTCGGGAAGCATTGTGAGTTGGAAGCGCATGGGCAGTAGTTCGTTCATTCTTGCTTCCTTCGTATTCCATGAGGGCACACTTAATTCGTAGCAGCCCGCGAATCGACTTGCCAATACGATTGATTCTGCCAATGTTTGAGCGGGGAGACGAGGCGGGCAGTGCGCCAGGATGGCAGCCACCACCATAGGACCGGCTCCGAATCTACCCATAATTCAATTAGAGACCAGTTGCAGTAACGATAGCATTGATGACTTTTGTTAAGGGTTCACCGGGAGTCCCGGGCTGGGTTCGGGCACGTGCGCCAGGGGGGAGCATTGGTTCTGGAATTTGGATCAATTTCCGATATCGGTTGATAGACGGCGTTTGCGGAAAACTGGACATCGGCTAGTCCGCGCGGCCCCAGTCGGACTGCTTTGGCCGTATACGCATTTGCTTCGGGGACAGCCGAGCCAGCATATCTTCGCGCCCCGCTACTCGTTGCCTCCCTGCCAATAACCTGGCCGCGAAAACAGAACGGCGTCGGGAACATCTACTTCGACTTTGATGGCGTGATAACCCGGCTGGCTTTCGCCTGGCGAAAAGCTCAACTGATAGGCGCTCCTTAGTTCTTCGCCAATTGCCGAGATCGCCTCCTCGAATTCTCTCTGTTTGCGGATGTGAACTTGCGTTCCCCCGGTTGCGGCTGTCAAGACAGAAAAGGGATCGGTTCCGGCGTCCGCGTTGCTGCTTCGGCTCAGCGCGGCGATTAGCGCACCGAGGTTCACACTGGCTCTGTATCCCCCTCTCTCGCTCCTGTCGACTCCCTGTAGGGAAAAATTGTCAGAAACGAAGGCTTTGCCGAACTTCGGCAGGGTGATGGCGAATACGGTCACGTTTTCTTTGTCCGCCGCTTCCTTGAGGGACTGCAGAGTGGTCTCGCTGCCGCTGTCCATCGACTGCCCGATGAAGATGAGAAAGCGAGCGCGCCCGGCTGGTCGCTGCCTCAAGAGCGTCAAGCCACGCCATCCTGCGTCGAGCATATGGGCGTCGCGACCGGTTGCCGAGATTTTGCGGATCGCAGATTGGACCTCGCCCGTTTCGAATGGCTTCACGACGGCGACATCATCGCGATAGGCGATCACTGCCGCTTCGCCGGACTCACCCAGCATAAGACTTTCAATAACGGCACCAGCCCTCACAATGAAGGAGAGATATTCGCGGACATCCGTATTGGCCTGAACAGCGACGACCACCGAAACTGGGATGGAAAAAGTGTCCAGTGTGCCTCTCATCTGACGCCCGTTGTCAAAGACGCGAAAATCAGGTGCGTCGAGTCCCGGAATGAGCCTCCCGTCTTTTGAAAACACCAGCGTCGGCACGGTTACGAGCCTCACCGATGTCCGAATCGTCGGACTGGAGGACTGGGCAAGAAGTGCCGGAATACCGAACGCAAGCATGGCGCTAACGATTTGAGCGCGCGGCATGAAATCCCTAGTTTGGACGATAGCATCGCCGCTACAATCTGTCATCTGTATCCGAAAGGCACACCGTGCCGGGGGCGGGCCAACTCGGGGTTTCCGATAATGGTGTAAACAGGCGTTTCATCCAACTTGCCGGATGTTCACGTTTCTCAGGTGCGGTTGTGCCAGAACCGAGGGCGTCTCTTCCCATGTGCTACGGCAAGGACGACAATGTTCAGGTCGTCTGCCCGGAAGACGATGTAGAACGGAAATCGGCGAAAAACCGCTCGCCGGAGGTCGCCATCGAAAACCTGAAATCTGTTCGGCGAAATGGCGATTAGATCAATCAGGCGATCCAACTCATCGAGAAATCTGACCGCGGCCCGCACACTTCGCTCGGCGTACCAGCCGGCAGCTTCTTCGGCATCCTGCAGCGCTGCCGGATGGAAGCGGACAGACCTTGGCATCAGCCGTTCAATCTGGTGCGGAGTTGACGACGAACTTCGTCCCAAGCGATCGTTTGAACGGCGCCCGAATCCAAGTCTCGAACCCGCAGTGCGATCTCGCTTCTCCAGGCCTCTTCAGCGTCTTCATCGACCTCCTGGTCAAGGCTGTCAATGAGAGAGTCGGCGAGGGCCGCCCTTGCTGCCGGGGGTAGTTTCAAAGCGTGCGTTAACAATTCCGCTGCGTCCTCAGCCATGACTCATTTTACCCTGCGCGGTGACACCGCTGCCGGGCCAAAAGGGCGAAAGACGGGGTTACCGTCCATTAATGGCATTCGACCACACCATAAATTTGTGTAATGGGCGCGAACCCCACATATCGTTCCTCACCACAGTTGAGCCGTTTGATCCATCGATTTCATGGGGGGCCAATTCGGTGGGCGTGTCAGGGTTGGCGTTCTACAGATCATCTCGGGCCGGGCGCTGACTCAGTTCGCCGTAGGCATTTTCTCGACGTGGTCGATTACCAGTATCTCCACCGAACGACGCTTCAATTCGGCATTCAGACCGAGCGGTTCGAGAGCCTTGTTGACGGCGGGAGTTCCGTCTATGGGTCCGCCAGGACCGGGCATGGAATAGGCTTCCAGATAGCGTTCGTAATCCAGGTCGAAGTTGTAGCGGCCGGTGAGGCCCGTCTCATCCAGGATCAGGTACGGCACCATCGCATACAACCACTCATCCATGCGGGATAGGAGCGTACTGCGGAAATGGAGCACATCTCCTTCCGGGGAGACGGTCATTTCGCCCTCCTCGGAGGATCTCAGTTTCGGACCGTTCTTCGCCGTCGATATCACGCAGACCGTCATTTCCTTCTGCTCGCGATGAAGGGAAAGTTTGAACCTATCGGCCAGCAGTGTCCGCAGCATCCACCGAAGCTGTTCGACCGACACGGGCGACTCCGTCTTTCCCTCGATGTCGTACCAGATACAGCCCAGCCCCGCATCTAGCCACGAGGGCCCTCTGATTTCAAATCCGTGCTGATACGCGTGCAAGCCATAGCCCCAGCAGATAATGGCTCCAAGCGGAAATCCGCTCATCCGAATGCTGGTGGAATGGACCTTAATGCCGGTGGCCGCCTGCGGCGGGCCCGGCAATGCCCGCACAGACGCTACGTCAAATCGCGGCTCCTGCGCTATCGCGGCAGCAGTGGCGAGGAAGAGCAAGGCGGCACGTGGATTTCATCAATCACTATGACACTACGCAGCCCCGCCGCGTGCAGCCTCAAATGGCTATCATTCCGCTGGAGTCGCGCGACTGGGTCACTTTCCAGGAAGCCCATATCATTCCCAACTGCGGAAAACCACTTCGGCGACTTGGCGACATTGGCAACCGGATTCGCCGAGACTAACGGTCTTTGAGAGTCATATTCGGCTTGTCCCAGACTGTTCTCTCTGCTACACTCCCGGTGAGCGTGACTTCTTGCTCCCCCCCGGATGACCTGCCGTTACGTCGCCATCCAACACGGAGAAATCATGCAAACCTTTTGGCGAGTATTTCCCACTTTATTCGCGATCCTATTGCCTCGATTACTCGGGGCACAATCCCCGGTTTCAGTTTCGTTAGCCGCCACGCCCAATCCCTCGGTGTACGGCGCGCCGGTCACCTTAACGGCCACCATTGCTCCCTCCGGAGCAACGGGCCGGGTCACGTTCTACGACGGTGTCACGGTGCTTGGCATCGGTACCTTCACCGGCGGGCAGACTTCGCTGACCACGATCATGCTCGCGTCCGGCACACGCCAGTTGTGGGCCCATTACAGCGGCGCCTCCGGTTACAGCCGGGGTGATTCCGCGCCCCTATCTCAAGTTGTAACTCCAGTTTCGGCCGGCGCTCTTCAGCCGAACGGCCTCGCAACTGTAGGGACCAAGCCGGTGGCCATCGCGGCCGGCGATCTGAACGGCGACGGCAAGGTCGATCTAGTCGTCGCGAATGGCGACGGTACGATCAGCGTCTTGCTGGGGAGCGGGACCGGCACTTTTGCACCGGCCGTTGCCTATACCGCGGGCGTGCCCACCAGCTTGGCGCTGGGGGATTTCAACGGCGATGGCAAGCTGGATGTGGCGGTTTCGAATGGCGGCAACAGCACTGTGAGCATTCTTCTCGGAAATGGCGACGGGACGTTTCAGCCGATGGGTCCCGGTTTCCCGGTGGGCCGGAACCCGGTATCGCTCGTCGCCGGCGATTTCAACGGCGATGGCAATGTGGATTTGGCAACCGCGAACTTCGCCGATGGCACGGGCAGCGTTTTGCTCGGGAATGGCGACGGAACCTTCGGGCCGGCGCTCACGTTGACCGCGGCCTCCGGATCGGACACCATCGCAATCGCCGATTTCAACGGCGACGGATTCGCCGATCTGGCTGTCGAAAATCGGAGCGCCGGCAACCTATCGGTGTTTCTTGGTAAAGGAGACGGCACGTTTCAAGCGGCGGTGCAATATCATGCAATCCTCGCTTCCAGCTTAACCCCGGCTGAGGCGGCGGCCGCCGCCTTGAATGGCGACACATTACCCGATCTGGCCCTATCCAATTCCGGCTCGGCGAAAACATCGATTTTGGCGGTCGATATCGATGGAGACGGATTACCGGACCTGGCGATGACGAGCGCCACCGGAGATGCGGTTGCGGTTTTGATGGGCTCGAATTCGGATTTCTTCAATTCATACGGCTACGGCAGAGGCGCCAGCCCGGTCGCCGCGGTAGCCGGTGACTTCAACGGTGATGGACGCGTCGATCTCGCTGTACTGAACGGGAAGGAGGGCAAGGTATCGATTCTGCTGGGTTCACCGCCCTCGCAGATTTGCTGCTCGCGGTCAACGCGGACCGTGGCAAACAGAGTCGCCCTGGCGCCGTCGAATGTCTCCGTTTCGCCAAATTTCGGCTCAGGAACGAGTGCCACATTCACATTCGTTTCCGCCGCTTCGGGAGGCAGTTCGATTTATAGCGTGGGGATGCTGTTCGGCACGCCGGTGAATCCCTCCGGCCTCGAGACTGCGCCGACTTCCTCCTGTTTCATCAAATACTTCCCTTCCGGAAACTATTTCATCTTGTTTGACGACGCTGGCCTTGGGTCGAATACCGGCGCTCCGGGCAGCTTCGGCACCCTTGCCAACAGTCAATGCTCGGTGAACCTCCACTTCGCCGGGGTGTACCTCGACGACGGCGGAAACTTGGTCATCGTCGTGGCTATCTCCTTTTTCCCGGCATACCAGGGCACGCAGGGTATCTGGATGCAAACTGAAGACTACACCTTAGCCTATACTCCGATGCAGCAGATGGGCGCCTGGACGGTGCCCTTCTCGGCGACGGCCATGAGCCTGGGTGTTACGCCGGGCTCGTCCACTTTCGGCCAACCGGTCAGGTTGACTGCCTTTGTGAGCCCCACGGCAGCCACCGGTCGGGTGACGTTCTACGACGGCGGCAACGTGTTGGGCGATGCCCCAATCGTCTCCGGCACGGCCACCCTGAGTACCGTCGCGCTGGCGGGGGGCAACCACTCGCTGCGGGCCTATTATCCCGGTAACGCCACCTACGCTCTGGCGGGTTCGCCAGTGGTGAACGAGTCCGTCACCGCAATCGCCGGAAATGGCTTCGCCGGAGTGAACGGTCCGTTCTCGGTGGGTACGATGCCCGTAGCCATCGCGGTAGCGGATGTCAACGCGGACGGTCTCGCGGACCTGATCGTCGCCAATGAGGGAAGCAACAACATCAGCGTGCTGCTGGGGAATCGCGGCGGGGGCTTTTCCCCGGCGTCCGGCAGTCCGTTCGCCGTCGGTGTGCCGGACGCGTATGGCTACCTACCGGATGCCGTAGCCGTGGGAGACTTCAATGGCGACGGCAAACCAGACTTGGCTATCGCCAATAAGGCGAATAGGATGGTATGGCTGTTGTTCGGAGACGGAACCGGCGCTTTCACGCCCCCGCCCTATCCGTACTACGCAGGCGCCGGGCCTGACGCCATGGTGGCGGCGGACTTTAACGGCGACGGCAATACGGACCTGGCCGTCGCAAACTATGCCGACGGAACGATTCAGGTGCTGCCCGGCAACGGAGCCGGAGGATTTGGGCTCCCAGTCCGAATCACGTTTGGACTCGGCATCCCCGCGATTGCGGCGGGCGATTTCAACGGAGACGGATACGCGGATCTGGCCGTGGCCGACGTCACCGATGGCAAAGTGTGGATCTTATTGGGGAACAGCACTGGCGTGCCGAAATACCAAAGCTCGTTCGCGGCGGCCAACGTGACGTCGATTGCGGTAGCCGACTTCAATGTGGACGGCAAAACGGATCTGGCCTTTACGAATTCCAGCGGCGTCACGGTCATGCTGGGTGATGGCACGGGAACCTTTAACCCGGCGCCCGGAAGCCCGTCCCCGACGGGATCGCAGCCGTCTTCGGTGGCGGTGGGCGATTTCAACGGTGACGGCGTACCGGACCTTGCGGTAGCCAACCAGGGGGACGGCACGGTCTCAGTACTATTGGGCAACGGCAAGGGAGGTTTCAGTCCTATGAGCGGCAGTCCCTTCAGCGTGGGGGCCGGGTCGTCGCCGGCAGCCATCGTCGTGGGCGATTTCAACGGCGATGGGCGAGCGGACCTGGCGGTTGGGGGGTCGGCGGCCAACAACGTAATACAATTGCTCGCGACTCCGTGCTTGTCCGGTCCGGCCACGTTGCCCACTGGAGCCGTAAACCAGGTCTATCCTGCCACCACCCTCGGGGTCGCCGGTGCCAATGGAGCCCTTATCTGGTCCGCGACCGGGCTGCCCGCGGGCTTGAGCATCGATCCCTCGAGCGGCACGATCACGGGCACGCCTCTTACCGCGAACGGAAGCCCCTTCCTCGTGCAGGTGACGGCGATCGGCGACGGTCTAACGCTGAAGGGCGTCTACAGCCTGCCGATTTTGAGCTTGTGCGACTTGAGCCAGAACCTCACGACCACCGTTACCGACGTCCAAGCGATCGTGAATGAAGTACTGGGCGTGGCATCGCCAGTTCACGATCTGAACGGTGACGGCGTGGTCAACATCGTGGATATTCAGCTGGTGGTGAATGCCGCCATCGGTTTCGGTTGTCTGGCCAATTAGGCCGTAGCTGACAAGTGAACATCGGTAGGCGGTCGCCCGCTTTCCCTGTCACACCACCCGGCGTACGGGTCCTTATCGGGCGCTTCGGCGGGTTGAGTTATCGGCCGCCAGTCAATCCCGGAATCCCGAGCAAGTCGAAGTAGGCATTGGGTAGTGCGATATTGAGCGCCGGGCTGTTCGCATGAAACGGTGGTTCCCGACAAAAAACGGCGATACCGTAGATTGACGTCGGCCTGTAGCGGAGGCGTATAGCGATGGCGCGCCGGCACAGCTCGCTTACGGAAGAGCGGCGCACTGTCCCCAATGGTCTTGCATCGCATGCGCGCACTCGTACCAAAAGTGTTCTGGGACTCGCCTTCGCGCCCGCTATTGCACCCCGGGCCAGTTTCGGTTTTCGCTAGTGGGGGAAGACCGATCCCCGGCGCGACACACGGCTCAGGGAGTGCCTGCACTTTGTGCTATCATGCAGGCATGAAGAAGCAGGCGTCGCTGGTACAGTACACCGTTCGCGGCGTGCCGCGCGAAGTGGATATCGTCCTCAGGCGGAAAGCGGCGAAGCGTAAATTGAGTCTCAACCGGATGATCGTCGAGCAGTTAAGCGAAGCCGCCATCGGCGCCCGGAGCCGGGCGGACTTTTCGGATCTGGTGGGAAAGTGGACTCCCGACGCGGCGTTCGATGAGATCCTGGCGGCCGGGCGGAAAATCGACCGGGATCAATGGAAATGAGAGTCGCGGTCGATACCAACCGGCTCACCGACCTGCTGCGTGGCGATGCCCGGTTGGCGGAACGGCTGGGAGCGTGCGACGAAGTCTGGGTTCCGCTGATGGTGTTGGGCGAGATCAAGGCTGGATTCCTCGGTGGCGCCCAACGGCACCGCAACGAAGCTCTGTTGCAGCGCTTCCTGGCAAAGGCGACCGTATCCGTGCTCCTCCCGGGCCGAGAAACCGCGGAACACTACGGCAGGATCTTTGTGCAACTCAAGCGCGCGGGGACCCCCGTGCCGGACAACGATCTTTGGATTGCAGCGCTGGCGCTCGAACACGACCTCACGCTGATTACACGCGACCGGCATTTTGAGCGAATTGGGCAACTCCCGCGCGAATCCGAGTGATCCAACCAATCGTCTGTGTTCACCGAGGCGAGACCTCAAGGGAGTCCAGCCGAGAGGGGCTTCCGACAGGTCCCGAGATACGGCTTTATCATACACTGGCCCGGCTCGCGGGCCGACGGAACCGCGGAATGCCAATCATTCCCGTCATACGCCGATTGCGGAAACCGACAAAAACTAGCCAATCAGCTCGAGCAACCCGTCTACCAACTGGTCCAGCATCTCAGGACCGAGGGCCACGATCCTCTTGCCAAGGCGATCGATGGAAATTGTTCGAATCTGCGAGATCTTCACCCATGAGGGTTTGGGCATCGTGTCCGGCGGAAGCGCCATGGTCAACGGGAATCCAGCTTTCTGCGCTTGACTTGTAATCGCCATCGCGATCACGGTTTCGGACTTCCTGTTGAAGAGGTCGTGGCTCAGAATAAGGACCGGCCGCAACCCGGCCTGCTCGCGGCCGCGGACCGGGTTCAGGTCCGCCCAGTAGACTTCGCCTCTCAATATTCGGGCCAAGCTTGGTCTCCCAGACCCTGTTCAGCCAGCTGCATTTCTTCTTTGGGGTCGATTTTGGCGAGTTCGCGGGCGAGCCGGGTCCGCTTCTCGCGCTCACTCAATAAGTTCACGGCCGATTGGAGCGCCCGGCTGCGGTTCGGGTACCTGCCCTCCCGGACCCAGCGGTCGAGGTCCGCAACGGTTCTTTGATCCAAGGTGACCGCAATCTTCCGTACCATGCCCTGAGTATGACAAACTATCCCACTCTAGAGCAACCTGCCAGCGTTGTCGCTGATACACGGCTTTATCGTAGAGTGCACAGCGAAGGTATGGCTTGGCGGGGTAATGGATGACTCGGCAAATGACTGGCACCGTTTCAGTCTGTCCGCAAATGCAAGTCGGGTCTGAAAAGGCCGCGTACAAACACCCACGCAGCGACTCCACCTCGCCGCGCAGCTCCGGGTCGTCGGCACAAGCTTGCGCCAGAAACGCTAGCACGCTCGCCAACAGGCTGCTCCATGGCGGCGTGGTAGCACGCCTCGACTTGTTTCCAGGGGTCCGCGTTCACAATGAAAAGTGTACTATTTTCCCTGTGGTTCGAGACCGCCCAGGCGCGGAACATGACGCTGTGGACAAAAGACGGCGATATCGTAGATTGACGCCGGCCTGTGCGGAGGCGTATAGCGATGGCGCGCCGGCACAGCTCGCTTACGAAAGAGCGGCGCACTTCCAATGGTCTTGCATCGCATGCGCGCACTCGTACCACAAGTGTTCTGGGACTCGCCTTTCGCGCCGCTATTGCACCCCGGGCCAGTTTTGGTTTTCGCTAGTGGGGGAAGACCGATCCCCGGCGCGTCACACGCCTCAGGGAGTGGCTGCACTTTGTGCTATATCATGCAGGCATGAAGAAGCAGGCGTCGCTGGTACAGTACACCGTTCGCGGCGTGCCGCGCGAAGTGGACATCATCCTCAGGCGGAAAGCGGCGAAGCGTAAATTAAGTCTCAATCGGATGATCGTCGAGCAGTTAAGCGAAGCCGCCGTCGGCGCCCGCGCCGGCGACAGACAAGACCACGCGAAGGGTTGACTGCGATCCGATATGACCGTATGGTGGGAGAACTGAGACAATGAGAGGAGTGAGGCACAATTATGACAATTCAGCTCAATTCGGAACAAGAGCAATTAATTGGGCGGGCGATTCAGGCGGGTCTCATCGCCAACGCTGACGACATCGTGGACGTCGGCATTGACGCCATTCGTCAAAGGCTTCCGTCGCCGAACGAGTCGAGCGCCGACAGCGAACAGTGGCTACAGGAATTCAGGGCTTGGGTACATAGCCATTCCACCACAACTCCGCTTCTGTCCGAGGAGGCGATCGGCCGAGACTCGATCTATGGCGTTCGCGGTCTGTAAATGGCGTTTTCGATCGATACAAATATTCTTTTATGCGCCATGCAACCGCACCATCCGCATTGCGCCCACGCAGAGCGAGCGGTCGCGGCTTTGAGAGGTCGAAAAGAGGTGCTACATGTGGCGGCGCAGAATCTGATCGAGTTCTGGGCGGCAGCGACTCATCCGACGGGTGAAAATGGTTTGGGGATGTCGATTGAGCAGGCGATACACGAACTGACCGCGATTAAGCGGTTGTTCTCCCTATTGCCTGAGATTCCTGTACTCGGGGAATGGGAGCAACTCGTGGCGAGTACTCAATCCTCGGGAGGAGGACGCACGACGCGCGGCTGGCTGCAACCATGAAACTGCAGGGAATCAGTCACATCCTGACGTTTAACATCGACGATTTTAAGAGATACCGAGGTATTGTCGTAGTCGATCCGATGACTGTGCCTTAAATGCGCAATCCGCGCAGGATGCCGGCCAGCCTACTCCCTTAGCGCTATCGCCGGGTCCACGCGCGCGGCTCGCGCGGCGGGAATGAATGCTGCCAGCGAGGCCACCAGGGCGACTAGCAGCGCGGCGGCGGCCATCGAAGCGGGGTCGGCCGGACCTACTCCATAGAGCACTGCGCCCGCTAGCGGCGCCAGCAGGAACGCCGCCGCCAATCCTAGCGCTACTCCGATCGCCACCAGCACCAGCGCCTGTCCGCCTACCAGATTCGCGATCGCCTGCGGCCGTGCTCCCAGTGCCATACGGATGCCAATCTCGCGCTGCCTTTGCGCCACTGCGTAGGCCAAAAGTCCGTAGAGTCCGACGGCCGCTAGCAGGGCCGCGAAAAGGCCGAATATCGACGCCAGAATAGCCGTCAATCGCTCGGGCGCGGCGCTATCGTCCACCTCTTCGGCGAGCGTGTGGATTTCGGTAAACGCCAGCGTGGGCGCCAGCGCGGCGAAGGCTCGCCGGACCGGCTGGATAAGCGATTCCGGCCGGCGATGCGTGCGCACGTAGAGGGTGAAATCCCCAGAATCGGTAATGGTGTATAAAGTCGGCGGGATTGGTTCGCGCAAGGATCGGTAATGAGCGTCGGTGACCACGCCGACGATCTGGTGGTCGCCCTTTTCCCCGAATAGACGGCCGAGGGAATTTTCGTTGGGGAAGAAGCGGCGGACAAACGCTTGATTGACGACGGCCGGAGCCGGCTTGCGGGAAGCGTCGGCGTCCTCGAACGTGCGCCCTGCAAGGACGCGCATGCCCACGGTTTCGAAATAGTCCGCAGTGGCGTTGTTGAAGCTTGCATTCAGGAAATCGGTCGGTCTCGCCGTCTGGCCGACGTGCATCACGGTCATCTTCATGCCGCTGCCGCGCATCAGGGGACGCGATGCGGCGCCCACCGAGTCGACGCCGGGCATTTCGCGCACGCGCTCCATGAGAGTTTTCAGGAGGGCAAGGCCGTCCTCGTTTTTCACTCCGGACATTGTCGGATTGGCCGTGAAGCTCACCACTTGGGCACTGGCGAATCCGGGGTCCATACCGCGAAGCTCGCGGAAGCTGCGCACCAGCAGTCCGGCGCCGGCTAACAGCAGAGTGCAAAGCGCGATCTGGAGGACGAGCAGGAATTGCCGGCCTTTCCATCCGGAGGCAGCGCGTGCGCCGCGCAAGACGCTATCGAGACTGACGCTGGCGGCCGATATCGCCGGCGCCAAGCCGAACAGCAGTGCGGTGAGGGCCGAGATCAGAACGGAATACATCAGGACGCGGGCATCGGGGGCAAAGTTGATAGCCAATGTGAGGCGCGTGGTGGCCAGGTCGCGCACCGGAGGCAGGGCTCCCACCAAAAGTGGCGCTGCCAGGAACGCCAGCACGATGCCGCCTGCCGCGCCGAGCGCGGTGAGAACGGCGCTTTCCGTCAGCATCTGCCGCACCAGCTGTGCGCGGGTGGCGCCGATGGCGAGCCGGATGGCCATTTCGCCGGAACGGCGCGCCCCGCGGGCCACCAGGAGACCCGCAAGATTCGCGCACACCAGCAATTGCAACAGCGCCACCGATGCGATGAGCAGGCGGAGCGCTCCGCTAAAGCGCTGGCGGAGGATGGAGGTGCCGTGTTCGAGCGAATCGAGGATCAGGGGCTGGTTGGGCGGAGTCTCTTTGCCCTCGGGAGTGGCGAGCCACATGGCGCGGATCTCCTGCTGCGCCCGTTCCAGTGTTACACCCGGTTTGAGCCGGGCGGAGAGGTCGACCCAGCGGGATTCCATAGGTACGATGCGTGTTTCCGCCCACCAGGGAGGCGTGGCGCGCAATGGCACACACACATCGGGTGCGGTTTCGGCCGAGATGCCGTGGAAATCGGGCGGCATCACACCCACGATGCGGTACACGCGTCCGCGCAACTGCAAGGTGCGCCCCACGGCGGCGCGGTCTCCGTCGAAGCGTCGCCGCCAAAACCCGTAGCTCAGCACCGCGGGAGCGTCGGCGGAGGACTCATTGGCGTCGGCCGCGGTCAAGGCGCGCCCGATGAGCGCGGAAGCGTTGAGGGCGTCGAAAAACTCCGCCGTCACAGGGTGAACTCGGATCTCTTCGGCCGGCGCGGGCCGTTCGAGGACCGTCTGTTCCTGTTCCTCACCGAATGCAACCGAAATGGTAGCGGCGTGTTCGAGGACCTCGCGATAGAACGGATAGGAGAACGCGCTGCGATGGCCTATGCGCGGCATGTCGAGCACGATATGCACGAGCTGTTCCGGATGCCGCACCGGCAGCGGCCGCAACAGGATGGCGTCGAGCGCGCCGAAGATGACGGCATTGGCGCCGATCCCGACCGCCAATAAAGCGGCCGCCACCAGCGTGAATCCGGGACTGTGGGCCAGCGTGCGCAGGGCGCTGCGAAGGTCGCTCATCTGCATTGACTATAATCGAAAAAGCGATGGAGCTGGAAAAAACACTGCTGCGCAAGGTGGGGGAAGCGGTCGCCCGTTTCAAGATGATTCGCGACGGCGACCGGGTGGCTGTGGCGCTCTCCGGCGGCAAGGATTCGGCCACCATGCTGGAAGCGCTGCTTTTGCTGCAGAAGCGCGCGCCCATCGAGTTTTCCATCCGTGCATTCACCGTGGAGCAGGGCAAGTTTCTGAGTTCCATCGAGCCGGTGGGCGAATATCTGAAGCAGCGCGGCATCGACTGGACTTATTTCCGCGACGGGCCTTCCCTGCGCCTGCTCGAGGAGCAGCCGGGGCATGGGTGCGATCTGTGCAGCCGCTATCGCCGGCGCGCGGTCTACGAAATCGCGCGCGAACTGGGCGCCAATGTCATCGCGTTCGGCCACACGGCCGACGATTTCTGCGAAGCGCTGCTGCGCAATGCCATGTTCACCGGCCGCCTGAGCGCCATGCCGGCGGTCACGCATTCGCGCAAGCACGATTACCGTTTGATTCGCCCGCTGGTCTTCGTCACCGAAGATATTACGCGGGCTTACGCGGAGCATTTGGGCGTCCCGGTGATCCCATGCGGCTGTTCGCAGCGGACCGGAACGGTTCGCCGCTCCATCCGCGACATGTTCGGCGACCTCGAACGCGAGCACCCTCATCTGAAAGAGAATCTGCTCTCGGCAATGGGGAATCTCGATCCGTCGCGGCTGCTCGATCCGCGATTCTTGAATTTGGATGAAGTGGAAGCGCCCACGCCCGAGCTATTGCCGATTATTGAATAACGGTCAGCGTAAAAGTCTGGGTGAAAGCGCCGACGGTCGCCGTCACAGTGGCCCTGCCGCTGGAACTCCCAGCCGTAGCTGTCACGGAAGCTTGCCCGTTGACATCGGTATACGCCGAAGTGGTATCCAGGCTGACCGGACCGCTCACCGTATAGTGAATGGGAAGAGGAAAATAGGCGTACGGCCCCGACGCGTTGACCAACTGCACCACCAGCGGAAGCGTAAACGTCGCTCCCACGGCGGCGCTCTGATTGTCGCCGCTAATCTTGGTCATCGCAGTAAGCGCTCCCGAAACGGCCTCGTTAAATGTCGCTGCAACGCTGGGATTGCTCTGCAGCGCGGCCGTGATGGTAACGCCCGCCGAAGCCAAAGCCGGGCTATAGAGACTGACTGTGGTGGACACTTCTCCGTTGGCGTCGGTCACCAGCGATCCGTTATTGATGCTCGCCGCGCCCGCCGGCGATGCCGACCAGGACATCGTCTGCCCCGAAATGGCGTTCCCGTGGGCGTCCACCAATTTGGCTACCAGCGGAGCCAGAGTCTGGCTGATGCCCCCGACCTGATTGTTGCCGCTGACAATCTGGACCGCCGCGGGAGCGCCGGCAGCGCCGCCAATGGAGGTGAAGGTGAACGGTCCGAACGCCTCCAGGTCAAGCGCAGTGCCGATATTCGTGCCAGGGACACCGCCGATCAACAGATAGAACACCCCGGTACCGCTGCCGCTGAATGTCAGGTAGCACGAAGTGTTCCCCTGCGAGTCGCTGAGCACCGATCCCGGGTCGGCATAGTTCGCGCCGGTGGTGCAGATAAGGGCGGGCGAGGATTGCCCGTTCAAAATACGTACCGAGACGTTGGGAACGCCGTTGCTGGCGACCCCTGTGCCGGCAATCTGCATCTGGATGGGCGTGGAAAGTGTGGTCCCGATGTTGGCGGAAACACTGACGCCGCTGAGCAACTGGCCGCCGAAATACGGCGGGTTGGCGAAAATCACGGACGCCCCTTGGCCTGTGATGAGAGATTCCGTCTCGGTGAAAATCAAGGAGGCGTTATTGGACGACGCTTGGACGGTGGAAACGTAGTATGGCACGGACGTGGAGCTGAAGTTATTGAGTACGAGCAGACTGATGCCCTGGGTGGCGATGCCACTGCTATTGGTGACGCTCGTGGGCGCGGCCACTGTCATTTGCCCGCTGAGGACGCTCCAGTTGACGGTCGCGCCGGCCACCGGATTGCCATTGATATCGGTGGCCTTCACGGAAATGGGCTGGAAGCTTTGCAGCGACGCCGTGATGCAAATGCACGCCACCTGGCCATTGCCGGATTGCACGGTCAAGTGTGCGACAGTCGTGCCCCCCTGCGTCCCAGTCGGCGTGCAGCCCTTCTGCAAGACGGCGTTGATCACCACCTGAATGTCCGTGACATTGACAACGTGATCGGAATTCAGATCGTTGTTGGGGGCCGTTACGCCGAGAGCTTCGTTGATGATGAATTGCAGGTTGGCAACATTGGTTGCGCTGCTTCCTGCGACGTCGCATGGGCTCGGAATCGAGCTCACTCTCGCGGTCAGGTTGGCGATGCTTGCGGCCACCGGTTCGACGGGCCGGGTTGTGAAGGCGCCGCTAGTAAAGCTCGCTGGCGCCAGCGGTGTCGCCAGAAATCCGTGCGACACGCCACGAGCGTCGAAATAGGATCCCACGATTTGCCCGGCGCCGTTGATCGCGAGAGCGCCAGGCGGCTCCCCGCCGGGCTCATCCAGGCTGGAATAGCCCCCGCCGGCATAGCGAAATCCGCGCACGCGGGAGTTCGCGTCTGTAAACCATCCTACGATCTCGCCGGCATTGTCGATCCCGGTAGCGGAGGTGGAAACTGCGCCCGGCGCGTCAAGGGTGGTGAAGCTCCCTCCCAGGTAAAGGAATCCGTGCTCTCCGCGGGAATCCGTGAAGGCTCCGACGATCTGGCCCACGTCATCCATCCCCAGCGCACGGGTAGCGGTAGCGCCGGGAACATCGATGGTAGAAAAGCTTCCACCCACGTAGAGAAAACCGTGCAGGTTGCCGTCTTCGAAGGCGTAAGACCCGGCAATCCGCCCCGCGCTATCGATACCGGACGGGTTCGTGACCGTGGCGTTCGGAAACTCGATGGGTGAGAAGCTTCCGCCGCTGTAAAGGAATCCAAGTGTGACGCTTGGCTGGATGCAGGTCCCGACGATTTGGCCTGGGTTGTTGATTCCGTGAGCCGCCGTGCCGGCGCAGCCTGGCATGTCAAGGCTCGTGTAGCTATACGCATCGGACCCGGCTACGCCATTGAAACAAAACACGGCAAGCGAGAAAGCGAGAGCCGGTAGGGTTAACTGAGGCCTCATGGAACACCCGGGCCCTGAATGCGGCCACTCTCAGACTAGCCGATTTAGTACCGCTTCACAAGATGTCATGCCTTCTGGCGATAGAAGTTCTGCGTCAGATCGTGCAGGGACCGCTCGGGGCGGGCGGTCTGCAGATATTTGAGGATCCCCTGGCGGTCGGCCTCAGGCCGCTCCTGTCCGAGCTTGAACTTGCCTTCCAGCAGTTCGACGCGCATATCGAAGCCGACGATGTTCGCGAGCATAGGGTTCAAGTAGCTGTCGGGAATCTTGGAGAAATCGTAGCCGGTCCCCTCATAGCTTTCGAACTTTTGGATCAGGCGGCCGAGAAAGGCATGGAGCGCGGCGGGGTCGGTCACCGGCTGGAGCTTACCGGTGGCATGCACCACCGCGAAATTCCAGGTAGGCACGGCGGGGTTGGTCTGGTAGCAGGTTGGCGAAATATACCCGTGCGGACCGCGAAACACGATTACGGCCTCCTGTTTCCCGTCGAACGCCTTGATCTGCTCGTTGTTGCGCGCGATGTGGCCGTGGATGGTGCCGAACGGACCCGCCGCGCGTTCGAACACCACGGGGATATGGGTGATGTGCAGTGGCGATGGAGTGATCAGGTCGACGAAGGCGAACTCTTCCATGAAGTCGTGGAGGAGCTTGCGGTCATCGACGCGATGGGCGTTGGGGATATAAAGCGAGGACGGGGGCGCCGTTTCCTGCGCCTCGGCGTTCACGGCGGCGAATACCAGGGAAGAGAGCAGATCGCGGCGATTCATGCTGGGCTTCCTCCTCGCTAGAGAATATCATTGCACCGACAGTGAGGTCGAAAGTCGTTCCCCGCCACGTTTTAAGGATGCGTAAGATGGTTTCACGTGTCAGTCACTCTCGATACCAACGTTTACGTCTCCGCGCTAAACTTTGGCGGGCGAGCCGCTCGGCTGTTAGCGATGGCCGAGAAGGGCGCAATTGTTATCGACATCTCGGACCATATCGAAAACGAACTGATACGCGTACTTCGGGAGGATTTTCAGTGGGAAGGGTATCGATTGCATTTCATGATGGAGCGCCTGAGGAAAATAACCCGGCACGTGATTCCAAGCGTTCCGGTGAAAGTCGTGGACGATCCTGACGACGATCGAATTATCGCATGCGCTTTGGCGGCTGGCTCCACGCATGTTCTTACCAACGACAAGGCGCTTCTCCGGATTGGCCAGTACGCGGGAATTTCGATCGTTAAGCCGGATGAGTTCTTTACGCTGAGTAACGAACGGTGACGGTCACTGACGATGCCTGCGCCGATTCTCCCGCACCACGCCGGGAACTTCTTCCTCGGTATATCCCGATGCTCGGCCCCGTTCCAGTCCGTATGCCATCAGGTCCAGCCAGGCGCGATCGTCCAGGCCTTTCCGAAGGGCTTCTTCCGCTAATTGGTCGACAGTCTTGCCCTCAGCCGCCGCTTTGGTTTGCAGTTCGGCCAGGAGTTCATCCGAAACGTGAATGCTGTTCTGGGCTGCCATACGACCTGCCCTTTAAGATTACCGTAACGCCTTACAAAATGTGCGCCGGACTTGCCCCGCACCAAGTCCCGGCCAGCCGCGACTGACAATCGAAGGGCGAATGTTATCCTGGAAGGGAATTCGGTGTACCACCAACTTCACCTCCGCCGCGCCGGAGCCTTACTGATCGGCGGTTTCGCCCTCCTGACAGGCCTCTATGCCTGGCAAAAGCCATTCAAAGAGTACCCCGGGCTGGAGTATTCTCACTATCCCATCCCGCCGGATCCCAACGAGCCGACTGAATGGGTCTTCGCGCGCCTGATGTACCCGCCCGTAGCGCCGCGCAACGGCGGAGTCGAGTTTCTCGATAGCTGGAAGTTGGGCGGCACGAACTGGACCATGGACTATCCCCGGTCCGACCGCCATCTATCGGCGGCCGTGCGCCGTCTGACGCGCATTCACGGGCGCTCGGCCGAAGAGCCCACCGATCTCGACGACGGCGATGTGTTCAATCGTCCCTGGCTGTACGGCGTCGAAGTCGGCCATTGGCAACTCACCGATTCGCAGGCCGCCACCATGCGCGAATTCCTGCTGCGCGGCGGCTTTTTCATGTGCGACGATTTCCACGGCACGGTGGAATGGAGCTTCTTCGAAGCCAGCATGCACAAAGTCTTTCCCGACCGGCCCATTGTGGAGATCGAGAACAGCGACCCCATCTTCCACACCATCTACGATCTCGATAAGCGCTACCAGGTGCCTGGCGCGCAATACCTGGAGACCGGCCAAATCTGGGAGAAAGATGGTAGAGTGCCTCACTGGCGGGCAATCTATGACGACAAGGGCCGCATCATGGTAGCTATGTGTTTCAACATGGACCTGGGCGACTCCTGGGAGCACGCCGATAACCCGCAATACCCGGCCCGTTTCTCCGACCTGGGTCTTCGCATCGGGTTGAATTACATTGTGTATTCGATGACGCACTAAGCCGAGGAAACCATGAACTGGAGCGCGATTGCCGCCGTCTTCCTGGCGCTGGCCGTGGGTCTGGGCGCGTTCGGCGCGCACGGATTGAAGGCCCGCCTGGATGCCAACCATCTCGATATCTATAAGACCGCGGTGCTGTACCATTTTCTGCACGCACTCGGATTGCTGTTGGTTTCCGCCCTGCCGAGGGCCGGCGCGATTTCGGCGGAGGCGGCCAATTCCGTCTGCTGGCTGCTGGCGGCGGGCATCCTGATCTTCTCGGGGAGTCTTTACGTGCTGGCCATTACGGGAATCGATATGCTCGGCGCCATTACCCCGTTCGGCGGAGTGGCGTTTATCGCGGCTTGGGTGCTGCTGGCGTGGAAACTGGTGAGGAGCTAACGAGTGTCACAAGATCAATTCAATTTAGTGGGCGCGGCGCGCCAGGAGATGATCGACGAGGGTTTCCAGCCCGATTTCCCCGCCGAGGCGCAACAGCAGCTTAAGGGCATCCACCCGAAGGCCGACCGCAGTCTGAAAGATCTGACAGGTCTCCCGTGGTCTTCCATCGATAACGACGATTCGCGCGACCTCGACCAGATCGAGTGGGCCGAACGCGTCGCCGGCGGCATCCGCGTGCTGGTGGGCGTGGCCGATGTGGACTCCGCCGTTCCGAAAGGAACGCCGCTCGATCGCCACGCGGCGCGCGAAGCGACTACCGTTTATGCGGCGGTGCGCACGTTCCCCATGCTGCCGGAGCAGCTCTCCACGGACATGACGTCGCTCAACGAGAATCAGGATCGGGAGGCTGTGGTCATAGAGTTTGTGGTGGCGTCCGATGGGACGGTGAGCGCGCACAGCGTTTATCGGGCCATGGTCCGCAACAAGGCGCAATTGACCTATAACGCGGTGGGAGCGTGGCTGGAGGGAACGGCCGCGGCGCCTCCGAAATTGGCGGCATCCGCGGAGCTGCAAGCGCAGCTCAAGCTGCAGGACGAAGCCGCGGGCGAATTGCGCAAGAATCGCGACAATCTGGGCGCGCTGAGCTTCGACCGCATCGAGCCCGAGCCGGTGATCCGCAACGGCAACGTCACGGAGATCGCGGCGCGGCGCAGCAATCGCGCCGCGCACCTGATTGAAGACTTCATGATCGCCGCCAATGAAGCGATGGCGCAGACGTTGAGCGACGCCGGCGTATCGTCCATCCGCCGCATTGTCAAGGTTCCGGAGCGTTGGCCGCGCATGGTGGAACTGGCCCGCCAGCGTGGCGACACACTTCCGGCGGAACCCGATTCGGGAGCGCTCAACGACTTCCTGCTGCGCCGCAAGAAGGCCGATCCGGTGCATTATCCCGATATTTCGCTGTCGATTTTGAAGCTGATGGGCCCCGGCGAGTACGTGCTGCTGCGTCCCGGCGATCCCGCGGAGGGTCACTTCGGACTGGCGGCGCACGACTACACGCATTCCACCGCACCCAATCGCCGCTTTGCCGATCTGTTGACGCAGCGGTTGCTCAAGGCGCTGCCCGGCAAGCCGTACTCCGACCAGGAACTGGATGCGGCCGCGACCAATTGCACGCTCAAGGAAGACGCGGCGCGCAAGGTGCGGCGCGCCATGGATAAACGGATGGCTGCGGCCGCGCTGCACAATCGCGTGGGGCAATCGTTCGCGGCGGTGGTGACGGGGGTGACGCCGAAGGGCGTGTTTGTGCGCGTGCTCGGTCCGCCGGTGGAAGGCCGGCTGATGCATGGCGAACAGGGGCTCGACGTGGGCGATCGCGTGCAAGTGAAGCTGCTGAGCACCGACCCGCAGCGCGGCTTCATCGATTTCGGGAGGATCTAATGGACGGCAAAGTGGAATTGCTGCGCCACACGGTGGCGACTCTGGCCTATCGCGCCGGTAAAGCGCTGCGCGGCGCGCCGGCGGATTTCGCGGGCTATCGGGACGCGCCCGATTCGCGCACGCCCGCGCAGATTCTGGCGCACATGGGCGATCTGTTCGATTGGGCGATGGGGATGTGCGATGGCCGCCACGCGTGGCATGACTCGCCCCCGCTCCCATGGGACGAAGGCGTGGCGCGATTCTTCGCGGCGCTGGAGGCGTTCGATAAGCGGCTGGGATCGGGCGAGCCGTTAGGGTTTCCGGCGGAGAAACTCTTTCAGGGTCCGATCGCCGACGCGTTGACGCACGTGGGCCAGATCGCCATGCTGCGCCGCCTGGCCGGCTGCAAGATGCGCGGCGAGAATTACGTCGCGGCGAAGATCGAAACGGGACGCGTGGGAGTGGAGCAGGCGGCCGCGGCGATCGAGTTCGATTAGTAAACTTGGCAAGGGAGGTTAAGGACGTGCAGTTCGACCGCGTCTCGATCAATCCGCGGGTTTGCCATGGGCAGGCATGCGTGAAAGGCACTCGCATGCCGGTGCAGCAGATCGTGCACATGCTGGCGAACGGAGACACGATTGAAACATTGCTGGACGAATACCCCTTTCTGTCCCGCGAGGACATTCTGGCTTGCCTCGACTGGCTAGTGTAGTGTCCACGATTTGACTGGACAAGTCGAATCCGGCATAACCGCCAAAATCGGCGTTCATCGGTGTTCATCGGCGGCTAAGGAATCTTCTGGAGAGCTTTCGCGCCAGGACGCGACATCGATTCTAGCCGCCGATAAACGCCAATGAACGCCGATAAAGATCAGTTGGATTCGCTGACCGAGCGCGTGCTGGTTCTCGTCTCCGGACGTTGAGTTCGGCTCTCGGGATCGCCGACAGTTATACTTGAGCCGAATGGGCCGAAAGCTTCGAGATTTCTGGCAGAGAATCAGCGAGGGCATCGCGCTCCAGCAGCTTTGGGCGCAGTTTCGCGCCGACGCGCGATCAAGTTACCAGTTCTATTCCATGGAAGTGGACCGGACGCCGCTGGAGGGAGAGTCCCGCTCCAGGCGTTTCCGGCGGATCGTTCGGGGGCTGTTCTGGGCGATGATGATGAAGCTCTCGCCCATGCGGCGGGTGTTGCTGCTGATTGCGCTGGTGCTGCTGCTCCTTCCCGTTTTCCACTTTACCCACGAGGATCAAACCGTCGACACCTTCGAGACCCGGTTCATCGCCGGGGTGGTGTTGCTGATTTTGCTCGCGCTGGAGCTTTCCGACCGCGTCACCATGAAGCGCGATCTCGAAATCGCGCGCGAGATTCAAAGCTGGCTCATGCCGTCGGAAGCGCCCAAGGTGCCCGGCGTCGATATCGCTTTCGCCAGCCGTCCGGCCAATACCGTGGCGGGCGACTATTACGATGCCTTCTTCCGCCCCAACGAGCGCCTGCTGCTGGTGGTGGCCGACGTGGCCGGCAAGAGCATTCCCGCTGCCCTGCTGACCGCTACTCTGCAGGCCAGTCTCCGCACCCTGGCGGCGCTGCCGGGCAGCCTGCCCGAACTGGTGGGGCGAGTCAATCGCTACGCATGCGAACAGAGCCTGCAGGGGCGGCGATTCACTACCGCCTTCGTGGCCGAGCTGGAACCGGCCACCGGCGCGCTGACCTATGTCAACGCCGGACACAACTGGCCGGTGCTGCGGCACGCCTCGGGCGAAATCGAGCGCCTGGAAGCTGGCGGCCTGCCCCTGGGCATTAACTCCTCGGTGGCCTACCAGTTCGGGACGGCGACACTGGCCAAGGGCGATCTGCTGTTGATCTTCACCGACGGCCTGGTGGAAGCCGAGGACGACAAGGAGCACGAGTTCGGGGAAGAACGCATGCTGCCGGTGGTGCAATCGTGCCAGAGCGGTACCGCGGCGGAGGTGCTCAAGCGCATCATGTCGTCGGTGGACGCGTTCGTGGGGCTCACGCGGCAGCACGACGATATTACCTGCCTGGTGTTGCGGATGAGCTAGTCTAGTGCAGTGTAGTGTCCACGATTTGACTGGACAAGTCGAATCCGGCATGACCGGCCAAAATCGGCGTTCATCGGTGTTCATCGGCGGCTAAGGAATCTTCTGGCGAGCTTTCGCGCTAGGACGCGACATCGATTCTAGCCGCCGATAAACGCCAATGAACGCCGATAAAGATCAGTTGGATTGGCTGACCGAGCGCGTGCCGGGGGCCGGATTGCTCGAGATGGTCGCTGCTTACAGAACTCGGTCTTCGCGGCCTCCGGGCCACCGCCGAGGCTTCGTTTACAGTCACCTCCAAGAGTCACTCTGTCGGAGAGTACTTTGCCGATCTGCTCGTCGAAGACGTGTTGGTGGTCGAGCTGAAATGTGTGGAACGGCTGTCCAGCGAGCACACCGCGCAGTGTATCAACTATTTGCGAGCCTCCGGCCAGACCGTCTGTCTTCTGGTCAATTTCCAGAAGCCTAAAGTCGAGTGGAAGCGTATCGTCCATCGGTTTCCAGATTCGCAAGCTGATTGAGGCGCCGGTTGGGGCGTCCGTGGCCAATTCCTTTGTGGATCGAATTAGGCCGCCAAGCACGGTAAACGCCACCGTAAGAAGAATTTGAAAAAACAGTAAATTTCCTCCCCCCACCATCCGATATGCACTTAAGGATGGGCCTTACTGCGAAAAACCGCGTCGGTTGCCTCGCATCGCGTCAAATCTACGCGATCGCCGCCCTGCTGCCTGCGATCCTGTTATCCCTTTCGGCAGCAGCTCAGTCCCCCAAAGATAGCCTGCGAGTTTTAACCAATGTCTCAGAGATTCGAGCTCTCTCCACGGTTGAGGCCGCCCGCAAATATTCCATCCGGCTGACGGGCGTGATCACGTACGTCTCGCCGGAGTATCGCGTGACGTTCTTTCAAGATGACACCGCCGGCATATACCTGTTCGGAGTATTCGATTCGAAACTCGCCGCCGGCAACCGGGTTCAGGTGGACGGCAACACCACGCCTGGAGAATACGCGCCATCCATCGAGAACGCCCACATCAGCGTGCTAGGCCCGGGGACTTTGCCCGCCGCCCCGCTCAAGTCCATGGATCGCCTGCTCAGCGGCGTGGAGGACAGCCAGTGGGTAGCCGTTCAGGGCATTGTGCATTCGGTAAATATCGAGGACCGTTTGCCGCCCGACATGCGGCAGGGCCCACCGCAATTGGTCTTGCTCATCGCCGCCGACGGACACCAGTTCAAAGCCAGGATCCGGCAAATTCCGGCTAGCCAGGAATACCACAAATTAGTCGGCGCAACCGTTACTGTACGAGGCGCCTGCGGTACGCTGTTCAACTCGCGGCGGCAGTTGATGGGGATTCAACTTTTCGTTCCGGCTGCGGATCAGTTGACGGTAAACGTACCGGCGCCGGCCGACCGCTACGGATCGCCGGTGTCGCCCATCAGCAGCGTGTTACAGTTCGGTCCCGCGAACGCGTTTGGGCGGCGAATGCACGTGCGAGGCGTGGTGACGCTGAGGATGCCGGGCGTCGGCCTGGTGGTGCAGGACAGCACCGGCGGCGTGATGATCGAAACAAACGATATGGCGGAAGTCGCGCCAGGCGACCTGGTGGATGCGATCGGTTTTCCTTCCCCCGGGCGATATGTGCCCCTCTTGCAGGACGGCGATTTTCGGAAGATCGGAAAGGGTGCCCTGCCGGCAATCGTAACCATGGATGAAAAGACCGACGCCAGCGCGCATGACGCGGAGCTGGTGGCCATCCACGGCTTCTTGCTCGACCAGGCGCACCATGCCGAAGACCAGGTCCTCACCATGCAGCGCGGCAGCATTATTTTCTCCGGCCAGATCGTGCAGCGAAACGTCACCGCAAAAATTCGCTCCCTCCGCAACGGCAGCCTGCTGCAACTGACGGGCGTGTGGTCGGTGGAAACCGACGAGAACGGCAGGCCCGCCGCCTATCGTCTGCTCCTGCGGTCGCCGGCCGATGTCGTGGTAGTCCAAGAGGCAGCCTGGTGGACTAGGGAACGCGTACTGGTGCTGGTCGCCTTTCTCGCCGTTCTGATCTTCCTGATATTGCTTTGGGCGGCTGTCCTGCGGCGCCGTGTGGAAGAGAAGACGGAAGCGTTGCGAGGCGCGCTCGAATCCACGGCCGACGGCATTCTGGTGGTCGATATGGACGGGCGCAGGGTGACTTGCAACCAGAAGTACCTCGACATGTGGCGCATCCCGGAAGAGATGCGACGTGACCCGCAGGATCGTGAGCGGCTGAACTTCGTGGCGGCACAAGTGAAGGATCCGGACACGTTTCTCCGCAAGGTTCGGGATCTCTATAGGAATCACGACACCAAAAGTGACGACATCCTGGAATTCAAGGACGGACGGGTGTTCGAGCGCCATTCGGAGCCGCAAATCGTCAACGGCAAAGGGGTCGGCCGGGTTTGGGGATTCCGCGACATCACCGAAGACTATCGCGCGCAGGAGGAACTGGCGCGGGCCAAGGAAGCAGCCGAGGCCTCCAGCCAGGCGAAGAGCGAATTCCTGGCCAACATGAGCCACGAGATTCGCACGCCGATGAACGGCGTGATCGGCATGACGGGTCTGCTGCTCGAAACCGCTCTCAACCCCGAGCAGCGGGACTACGCCGACACCGTTCGCCGGTCCGCGGAAGCCTTGCTCACGGTCATCAATGACATTCTGGATTTCTCCAAGATCGAAGCCGGCAAGCTCGCCATCGAGGCAGAGCCGCTGGATCTTCGCCTGGTGATGGAAGAAGTCAACGAGATGCTGGCGCCCAAGGCGGAGGATAAGAAGCTGGACGTGGTCCTGGAATATCCGCCTCAACTACCGAGCTATTTCGTGGGGGACGCGGGCAGAATTCGCCAGGTGCTGACCAACCTGATCGGCAACGCCATCAAGTTCACCGAGGCTGGCCAGGTGCTCGTGAGCGTGGAATGCGAAAACCAGGATGCCAAGGGGGCTGCCATCGCCGTATCGGTCGAGGACACCGGACCCGGCATCCCCGAGCACAAGATATCTGCGCTCTTTCAGAAATTCACCCAAGGGGACGGTTCCACTACTCGCGTATATGGAGGGACCGGCCTGGGCCTGGCCATATCCAAACAGTTAGTGGAACTCATGGGAGGCACGATCGGCGTGCGGAGCCGGCCGGGCGAAGGCTCCACGTTCTGGTTCCGCCTGTCGTTACCGCTGGATGAACATCCGCAGCACACCATGCCCGCCACGGCTGCCAACCTGCAGGATTTGCGCGTGCTGATTGTGGACGACAACGAAGTGAACCGGCGCGTCCTCCACCAGCAGGTAACCGGTTGGGGAATGCGCAATGGCTCATTTGCTTCCGGGGAACAGGTGGTGGATGGCATGCGGCAGGCCAAAGCAATGGGCGACCCGTTCCACTTCGTCCTCCTGGATTACCAGATGCCGGGGCTGGACGGCGCCGCCGTGGCCGATGCCATCAAAAACGATCCGGTCCTCTGCGATACGGTGGTCATTCTGCTGACCTCCGTGGGCCACTGGAGCGATGTCAGGCCCATGGAGGGTACCCGCATCGATGCATCGTTAGTCAAGCCCGTACGGCAATCGCAATTGCTGAACGCCATGGCGAAGGCCTGGTCGAGGCGCCAAGGCAGTGCGTTCGCGGATCGTCTGGTACGCACCCAGGAGACCACCCGCGCGGTTGCCGGACAGTTTGCCGGGCGCGGCCTTCGCGTCCTGGTAGTGGAAGACAATGTGGTGAACCAGAAGGTGGCGGGTGCCATGCTCCAGAAACTCGGACTGCAGGTGGACTTTGCCGTCAACGGCGTGGAGGCGGTGCAAATGTCGGAAGGCGTCTCCTACAGCATGATCTTCATGGACTGCCAGATGCCCCAGATGGACGGGTACACAGCTTCGGGCGAGATACGGGCGCGGGCCCGCGGAGGGTGGCGGGTGCCGATTGTCGCCATGACCGCTGAGGCCATGGCAGGCGCCCGCGAACACTGTCTGGCAGCCGGCATGGACGATTACATTGCCAAGCCGGTGCAACGCGCCGAATTGGCGGAAAAAGTCGCCCAATGGGCTGCGGGTAACGTGCCGGCGGCTGCGAAGCCCTGAGAAATCGCACCGAAAGTGCTACCAGGACGCGGAGAACTGGAAGCCTTATCCCTCCGCGTTCTCTGCCACCTCATCGCCCTCCGGTTTTGACTTTGACTTTGTTTTCCTCAGCGTCTCGGAGTCTCCGCGGTAAACATTCTTTTGAGGCTGAGCCGCGCCAGGTTTGGTAGCATTACACCCATGAACAGCGACATGCCGACCCGCCGCGAGGCGCTCCAGGGACTGGCTGCCGCCTCCCTGTGCTCCGGCACGCTGGAAGCCCAGGCCGGCGGTTCGTCGCTTTGTTTCACCAGCGCGGTGGAAATGGCCCGGCTCATCCGCACCGGGAAACTCTCCGCGCGCGAAGCTTTGGCGGCGCACCTGCAGCAGATCGAGCGCCTCAATCCCAAGGTCAATGCCATGGTGACGCTGGCGCCGGAACTGGCCGCTGCCGCGGCGGCCAAGGCCGACGACATGGTGGCGCGCAAAGAGACGCTGGGACCGCTTCACGGCTTGCCGGTGGCGCATAAAGATCTGCTGGAAACTCGCGGCATCCGCACCACCTTCGGTTCCCCGCTTTATAGCGACTACGTTCCCCCCGAAGACGACCTGGTGGTGGAGCGTATGCAGCGGGCCGGCGCAATCACCATCGGCAAGACCAATACGCCGGAATTCGGCGCGGGATCGCAGACTTTCAATAAGGTTTTCGGCGCCACCCATAACCCCTACGATCTGACCAAGACCTGCGGCGGATCCTCCGGCGGCGCCGCCGCCGCATTGGCCTTTGGATTTACGCCGATCGCGACCGGATCGGACACCGGCGGGTCATTGCGCAATCCTGCCGCATTTTGCAATGTGGTGGGCTTTCGGCCGTCGATCGGACGGGTGCCGAGTCCGAAAGCGCCCTTCGGATGGTCGACCCTGAGCACGGCGGGATGCCTGGGACGTTCGGTAGCCGATCTGGCGCTAGCGCTCAGCACGATCGCGGGGCCGGATTCGCGCGCACCGCTCTCCATCGACGAAGGCGGAGATCTGTTCGCCCGCCCGCTGGGACGGAGCTTCAAAGGCGTGCGCGTGGCCTGGTTCAAAGACCTCGGCGGCGTACCCTTCGACCCGCGGGTGCGCGCCGTGGTGGATGGGCAACGCGCCACGTTCGAATCGCTGGGCTGCATCGTGGAGCAAGCGGAGCCCGATTTCGCCCCGGCCAATATCGCTTTTCGCGTGCTGCGTGCATGGAGTTCCGCCGATGCCTATGGCGCGCGCCTGCGCGAGCATCCCGACGCCTTCAAGGATACGCTCCAGGCGGAAATCGAGGAAGGGCTGCGCTTGTCCGGCTCCGACGTGGCGCGCGCCGAAACTGCCCATACGCAGATGTGGCGGCAATTCCAGGCATTCCTGGAAGCGTACGAGTACTTCGTTCTGCCCACCACGCAATTGCCGCCATTCAGCATCGATACGCCGTATCCCACCGAAATCGCCGGCGTGAAGTTCGACAACTATATCGACTGGATGAAGTCCTGCTGGTATATCTCGGCGACGGGCAATCCGGCGGCCTCGGTGCCGGCGGGTTTCACGCCGGAAGGGCTGCCGGTGGGAATCCAGATTGTGGGACGCGATAAAGAGGATTTCAGCGTCTTGCAATTGGCGCATGCTTTCGAGCAGGCCACGGGCTTCGGCAGGAAGCGCCCGGTGATCGCATAGCTATCTTTCCCTCCTTAGATTCGTCCAAGCAGAATGCTGGAAGACTTGCGTTTTGCCGCGCGGATGCTGCGCAAACAGCCGGGATTCACGGCCATTGCCGTGGTCACACTGGCTCTCGGAATCGGCGCCACCTCGGCGGTGTTCAGCTTGATTCAAGGCGTGTTGCTGACGCCGCCTCCCTACGATCATCCCGAGCGATTGGCGCTGATTCAGTCGGCCAGGACCGACGGTAAAGCCATGGCGAGGCCGCAATCCTGGGCCGCGGCCCAATGGCTGGAGTGGCAAAAGCAATCCAAGACGGTCGACTCGTTGGCGGGGTACGGATGGACTTTCAACTTCCTCATTCGGCAGGACGGCAGCGAGTCGATGGAGGGAATGTGGGTGACGCGGTACTATTTCCGCGCGATGGGGCTCAAGCCGCTGATCGGGCGCACGTTTTCCGACGCCGAGACCGCATATCCAACCGCGCCGGTGGTGATCCTCGGCTACGACCTCTGGCAGCGCAAGTTCGGGGGCGATCCGCACATAGTCGGCCAGACGATTCGCATGAGCCGGCGGGACGTCCCGCCCACGGTGATCGG
>Ga0182016_10000589_pt1 | contig 45370 bp, 39 predicted proteins | sample 712S2MmetaG_FD_120491 | JGI IMG/M metagenome (GOLD analysis project Ga0182016, IMG submission 120491) | Permafrost microbial communities from Stordalen Mire, Sweden - 712S2M metaG | ecosystem: Environmental > Terrestrial > Soil > Wetlands > Permafrost | place: Sweden: Stordalen | collected...
GCCAGGTCAACTTCTGTAACGCTGCGGCAACCCACTGCACTGACATCAATGTGCTGGCAACGGCGCAAATCACCAGCGCTGGGACGGCGGTATTCAAATTCCGCCCCGGCGTGGGCAGCCACAGCTACAATGCAGTCTTTGTTGGCACGCCCAATGGCGTCACTGCGTACTCCGGCAGCACTTCTAGCGCGGCATCGCTTACGGTGACCGGCCTCTGGCCGTCGTTCACCACCATTGCGGCAAGCCCAAGCGGCAACGCATACGACCTTACCGCGACTGTAAGCGGCAACGCCAGCACAGCCCCTACTGGCTCAGTATCATTCCTCAATTCCAGCAACGGCAACGCAGTCCTTGGCACTGCAACGCTCGGGGCGGGTACGGCAGGCTTAAGCTTCTTTAACTCCTCGAACCCAGCGGCCGGGACCAGCCCCATTTCCGTCGTTGTCGGCGACTTCAACGGGGACGGCATCCCGGATATTGCCGCAGCGAACTACGACAACACCACCGTCACAATCCTCTTAGGCAATGGCGACGGGACATTTACGGCCACGCCGACGAGTCCGGAGGTGGGCATTTATCCCTTTCATCCTTATGCAATCGCAGCGGGCGACTTCAACGGGGACGGCAAGATGGACCTGGCCGTTACGACCAATGGGACAACGGGCAATGTGACGATACTCCTCGGTAACGGTGATGGAACCTTTACGCCGGTCGCGGCGAACCCGGCTGTTGGCAGTCAACCCTCATCCATAGTGGTGGGCGATTTCAACGGAGACGGCATCCTGGACTTGGCTGTAGTGGCCCAGTGCGGTTACGACCTGAATTGCGTGGACCCCGGCACGGCGACAATCTTGCTGGGCGATGGGACGGGCAACTTTACGCCCACAGCATCGAGTCCGATTGTCCTGGGAGGCAACGCTTGGGGAATCGCGGTTGGGGATTTCAATGGGGACGGAAATCTAGACCTGGCAGTGACGCAGGCGCTATTCGTCGCCCATGGCGATCTCGACAACACTTTGACGATTTTGATGGGCGGTGGGGACGGCACATTTTCGGCCAGCACAATCCCAGGGGGCAATGCTCCCTCTGGTATCGTGGCAGGAGACTTCAACGGGGATGGCATCAGTGATCTGGCAGTGACGGACCAGCTCAGCGACAGTGTATTGGTGCTGCTGGGAAACGCAAACGGAACCTTTACGGTGGCGGCAAATCCCCAGACTGGCGAAGCTCCATTGTCCGTCGCCGTAGGAGACTTCAACGACGACGGCATCCCGGACTTGGCCGTGGCGAACGAAAACGGCTGCGTAGTAGGTTCGGTGACGATTCTGCTGGGGAGGGGTGACGGGACATTTACGCCCACGGCGTCGAGCCCGGCAACCGGGAACTGTTCATTTTCCATTGCCTCAGGCGACTTTGTCGGCGACGGCGTTCGGGACCTGGCCGTGGCAAACAATGGCAACGACACGAGCGTCGACACTCCCGGCTCAGTGTCGGTATTGTTAGGTGAAACCCAATCGTCTGTTGCGAGCTTGACCACGGTGGCCGTGCAACCGGTGTCCGGAGTGCTACCAGTACTTGCGAGCTACGCCGGCGATAGCAACTACGCGGCGAGTATCTCAGGAGAAGCGGTCCTGAACACGGGCCCGGCCGCGCCGACGGTAAGTGTTTTAGCATCATCCTATAACATCTCGAATGCGCAGGCGCTGACGGTCACGATTTCCGTCCACGGTGGTACGGGCAGCCCGACCCCAACCGGGTCTGTGACGCTCACCGGCGGCGGCTATACCTCTCCAGCGACAACGCTGTTCAGTGGTGCCGCCCAGGTCAATATCCCCGCCGGGTCACTGGCAGCCGGTAACGATACGCTGACAGCGAACTATGCGCCCGACGCGTCCAGTTCCGCCGTCTATACCAGCGCCAGCGGCACATGTGCGCGCGCGGTGGTCGTCTCCTCAAACTCCTTAGTCGTTCCAACGGTCGAGATTTCCCCGGATAATTCAAGCATCTCGACAACGCAGGCCCTTGGGGTCTACGTTTTCGTTGTCGGCGGCACCTTCGATCCGACCCCGACCGGGTCGGTAACGCTGACCGGCGGCGGCTATACCTCGGCGGCGACAACGCTGAACAGCGGCGGCGCTCAGATCAATATTCCCGCCGGATCGCTGGCAATCGGCAGCGATACTCTGACAGTCAACTACACGCCTGACGCATCCAGTTCCACCGTCTACAACAGCGCCGGCGGAGCCGGCGCTGTCCTCGTCACTTCAAACACGCTAGTCAAGCCCACAGTGGCAGTAGTGCCAGCTTCGCAGAGCATCACGACCGCGCAGACCCTACAGGTCAACGTCACCGTCAGCGGGCCCTCGGGCGACCCGACCCCGACCGGGTCGGTGATGCTGACTGGCGGCTTCTACGCCTCTGCAGCGACAACGCTGAACAGCGGCGCCGCTCAGATCAATATTCCCGCCGGATCGTTGGCAATCGGCAGCGATACTCTGACAGTCAACTACACGCCCGACGCGTCCAGTTCCACCGTCTACACCAGCGCCAGTGGCACAAGCACGGTGGCCGTCACCTTGGTGACGCCCACAGTCACAGTAACGCCGGCTTCGCCGAATACCACCCCGTTCCAGTCCCTGACAGTTACAGTGAGCTTGAGCGGCGCCGCGGGCAGTCCCGTCCCTACGGGGACAGTGACACTGGCAAGCGGCAGCTACGCCTCATCAGCTGCCACGTTGTCATCGGGTACGGCAAGCATCACGATCCCGGCCGGCGCGCTTAGCCTCGGCACTGATACGCTGACCGCCAGCTACACGCCTGACTCGGCCAGCTCCAATCTGTACACCGGCGCCACAGGCTCAAGCTCGGTCGCCGTCAATACGATGACGCCCACGGTGAATTTAAGCCCGGCTTTGAAGAGCCTCCTGATATCGCAGGCATTGAGCGTCGTGGTAGCTGTGAGCGGTCCGTCAGGGGGACCGTCGCCGACCGGAAGCGTCATGCTGACCAGCGGCAGTTACACCTCAGTGGCGACAACGCTGAGTAGCGGCAGCGCGACCATCAACATCCCGGCCTACTCTCTCAGTACTGGCAGCGATACGTTGACGGCCAGCTACACGCCTGACTCGTCTAGTTCATCGAACTACAACAGCGCCTCGGGAACGTCTTCCGCGGTGACCGTAGCCAAGACGACGCCCACGGTGACGGTGACGCCGTCCTCATCGAGCATCACAGCAGCGCAGGGGTTGACGGTGACGGTAGTCGTCAGCGGCGGCACGGGCAGCCCGACAGCTACCGGGTCGGTGACGCTGACCGGCGGCGGTTACAACTCCGGCGCGGTGACACTTAACAGCGGCAGCGCGGCCATCAACATCCCGGCAGACTCTCTCAGTACCGGCTCCGTTACGTTGACGGCCAGCTACTCGCCTGATTCCAGCAGCCCCGACTACACCGGCGCCAGCGGCAAGAGCACGGTGACGGTCAGTTCCTTCACGCCGACCGTTACGGTAACACCCCTTTCGACGAGCATCCTCACCACGCAAGCCCTTCAGGTCAACGTGTCCGTCAGCGGCCCCTCGGGCGATCCGACCCCAACCGGAACGACAGAGCTGACCGGCGGCGGCTACGATTCCGGGGCGATAACGCTTAGCGGCGGCAGCGTAGCCATCAGCATTCCGGCCGGCTCGCTCAGCCTGGGCAACGACACGCTTTCAGTCAGCTACACTCCGGACTCGGCCAGCATCGCTACTTACAGCAGCGCCACCGGCTCAAGCTCGGTAGCCGTGACAGCGCCTAACCCGTCGCCGGTCGTCGGCAGCATATCGCCCGCTGTTCAATCCGCCGGCAGTGCCGCATTCACGCTCACCGTCAATGGTTCGGGATTCATCTCCGGATCGACAGTCTACTGGGGCGCATCCGCGCTGACCACCCAATTTGGAAGCGCCGCCCAGATTACAGCCCAGGTTCCAGCGTCCGACATCGAAAGCTCGGCCACCGAGCCCATTTCGGTAGAAAACCCCTCGCCCGGCGGCGGCATATCAAACACTTTGCAGTTCGAGGTCGATTCTTCCGGCGCCGGCTCGCCGTCCTTTGCCGTCCTCACGGCGACAGTGACCCCTGGCCAGTCGGCCACTTATTCCGTCACCCTGCCTTCTGCGGCAACCGCGGTTACCGCAAGCTGCCTCAATCTGCCCAGCGGAGCCTCGTGCAGCTTTTCATCCACAGCCGGCACGGTGACGATTACAACTTCATCGACCACTCCCGCGGGAACCTACCAGGTCACAATGGTCTTCACTGCGACCGTGCCCGGCGAAGCTTCTTCCTTCGTGCTTTTGCCCATCCTGCTGCTGCCGCTCTTGCTCGTCAGGAGGAAATGGACTGCGGCGAACATCGGTTTCACGGCATGCCTGGGCCTTGTCCTGATGGCCGCGGCTGCCGGCGTCGGCTGCGGTAGCGGAGCAGCAGGCGCCCCGCCGGTTGCTCCCACTCACGAGGTAACCACTGCGGGCGCAGTCACACTTACCGTCCAGTAGATTGTCTTGGAGTGGGTTTATGGTGGGCAGTACTGGACTCGAACCAGTGACTTCCTGCTTGTAAGGCGTAATGCTTGAGTCGCCTTTTTCACTCATTGTCAAGCGTTCATATCATTGAATTAATCGCGTTTACTGACAACACAATTAACAATGTCAAGAGATTGCAGGTTGGATGAGCCCGAAAATGATCAAGCGTTATTCGCACGTCAGAGCACAAGCAATGCGCGATGCGATCAACAAGGCGTTCGGCAACGTTAGTTCAACGCAATGAACGCTGGCGATGCGTCGTTTTCGGTTGTTCTGTTGCCGTGAAACGATTCTCCTATACCTGAAGTTAAAGGGGCTATCCTAGGAAAAACACGCTTTAAGATTACCCTTTGTGAAATGGATCGAATTCAAACACGACGAGACCACTTATGATCTTACTCATTTACATCCCTGCACTTTGGTGTATGAGCGCCCCGCCGAAAACGACAAGGCCGCTGAAATTTACAACGTAGACGTGATATTTACCCTTCACTGCTTCTCCCGCGAGCTGAAACCTGGGGAAGGTTGCGACAATAGTCTCATGTACTCTGACGGCTACGAAAGTCGAGTTTTCGATTTTCGCCGGTACGAATTATCGAAACGACTTCCGGAAATCATTCAGGCTTTGCCGGATAGAAAGCCCTATCACAACAACAATCGCCGAAACTTCTTCACAATTGAAGTAATCACTGAAAACGGCGCATCTGTCGAATACGATATCTTCTTCAAGGTGAAGAAGAAAGCGAAAGGTCGGCTTGAAATGATTGTTGAGACGGCTTTTGTCCGCGATCCAGATTATGACTCGACACGGCCAGCTGGGAAGCCGATCCGATTCTGGATTATCCTGCACAACACTCTAAATAATAAGAAGATACGCACCTGACGGTGAAAAGGCCCCCGATGAAGGGAGCCTTTTCATATTTCCATGCGCCTCTTTTATCCCCACGCTCGTAGAGACCATTACTGGCGGGATCGACACCACGGCTTTGGGCCGCTGCACTTATATGCCGACATTCATACCCTGCGCTTTCCTGCGCACTTTGTCAAGAGCAAATGGCACCGCAGTGTCAATCGTTCCGACAACCGTTATTCGATTCAAAGGTTCACTCAAAGGTTCAAAAATATCGACTAGAGGTTCTTACAGCCAAAATTTGTACAAATCGGAAGGACATCCGTTCAATGATTTCTATAAAGTACTGATTTTAATGGTGGGCAGTACTGGACTCGAACCAGTGACTTCCTGCTTGTAAGGCAGGCGCTCTAACCAACTGAGCTAACCGCCCACGGCCAGGCCGCACGGCTACTGCGGTCCTTTGTCATCATATCAGTGAGTCGGGTGCGATTTGGGCTCTGCTTGATAAACTCAGCCGGTGAGCAGACTGATTGTGAATGCGGATGATTTTGGGCTGACCTCCGGGGTAAATCGCGCAATTTTGGAGTTGAACGCCGCTGGCCTGGTAACCAGCACCACGCTGATGGCGCGGGCCGCGGCCACTGAGGAAGCGATCGAAGCGGCGCATTCCGCCCCTCGGCTGGGCGTAGGCTGCCACGTGGTTTTGGTGGACGGCGAGCCGGTGTTGCCGGTGGAAAAGATTCCGACGCTCATCGAGGGATTTACAGACCGTTTCCCGGCCTCCATGAGCGTCTTCCTGATGCGGCTGTTCACGGGCGGCATTCGCGCCGCTGAGATCGAGGCTGAAGCGGGAGCGCAAATCGCGTTGCTGCAGAGCCGTGGCGTGCGCCTGACGCACATTGACGCGCACAAGCACACGCACATGTTTCCGGCGGTGCTGCGGCCGGTGCTGCGCGCGGCGCGGGCAGCCGGGATTCGCGCGGTGCGCAATCCATTCGAGCCGGCGTGGGCGGTGAGGGCCACGGCCGGCGCCGCGTGGGGGCGCATCGCACAGGTAAGCCTGCTGCGGAGACTGGAGACCAACTGCCTGCGCATGATCGCCGAGGAAGGACTTGTGACCACCGACGGGACCATAGCCGTGGTAGGCACCGGAGCGCTGAACACGGAGACCCTGCGCGCCCTGCTGTCAAAGCTTCCCTCCGGCACATGGGAGCTGGTCACGCATCCCGGTTACAACGATGCGGACCTCGAGAAGGTGCGGACGCGGCTGCGGGCCTCGCGGGAGGTGGAGCGGAACGCCCTGGACACAATCAGGGAATTTCCCGGCGTCGAATTGATCTCCTTCGCGGACTTGTGAGAAGGGGGAAGGTTGGCAGCGGCAAGCCTCTCCGCATATCTTTGCTCTGACGGGCTGCATCTTCGCCGGCAGCCGGAGCGTTCATAACCAAGACGGTCAAATCACTCTTTTTTTCAAGAAAGAATTATGCGCATTGGAATCACATGCTACCCCACCTACGGCGGCTCCGGGGTGGTGGCTACGGAGCTGGGAATTGAGCTGGCGGCGCTGGGACACGAGGTACACTTCATCTCCTATTCGCAGCCGTTCCGGCTGAACGGGCGGGACGAGGGCATTTTTTATCACGAGGTTCCGGTCTCGAACTATCCTCTGTTCGAGTTTCCTCCCTACGACCTGGCGCTGGCGTCGCGGATGCTGGAAGTGGCTGAATACTACGGGCTTGACCTCCTGCATGTGCATTATGCCATTCCTCACTCAGTAAGCGCGCTGCTGGCGCGGCAGATGCTGGCCAGCAAAGGGCGGCGGCTGCCATTTGTGACCACTCTGCATGGCACCGACATCACTTTGGTCGGACTCGACAGGAGCTATCTGCCGATTACGCGGCATGCCATCCAGGAAAGCGACGGGGTTACGAGCATCTCAGACTATCTGAGGGATAAGACCTTTGCGGATTTCGGAGTAACGCGGCCCATCGAGACGATTACGAACTTTGTGAACTGCGACATTTACACGCCCATCAAGGACCCGGACGCGCGGGCCAGGGCGCGGCTGCACCTGGCAAAACCGGACGAAGCGATCCTGATGCATCTCTCCAATTTCAGGCCGGTCAAGCGCGTGGTGGACGTGGTGAGAATCTTTGCGCAGGTGGTGAAGGAGCGTCCGGCGCAACTGGTTCTGGTGGGGGATGGGCCGGACCGGTCGGCTGCGGAGTGGTTGGCCCACGACCTGGGGATTCATGCGCGGGTTCGCTTCCTCGGCAAGCAGGAGCGGGTGAACGAGTTGCTGCCGCTGGGGGATGTTCTGCTGATGCCGAGCGAACTGGAGTCGTTCGGGCTGGCGGCGCTGGAGGCCATGGCATGCAAGGTGCCGTCCATCGCCACGCGCGTGGGCGGAGTTCCGGAGTTGATCGACGACGGCGTGACGGGGCTGCTCTACGAGGTGGGCGACGTGGAAGGCATGGCGCTGGGAGCGCTGGGCCTGTTGAATGACCGGGAGCGGCTGGAGGGGATGCGCGACGCGGGCCGGAAAATGGCGCAGAAGCGCTTCTGCTCGTCGCTGGTGGTGCCGCAGTATGTGAAGTTTTATGAGCAGGTGCTGGGGAACACCGATTAGGCATCAGGGAATCGACCGTGAGCAATTCTGGATAGATTAAGAATCCGCGGCAGCCAATAATCGGAACCGGAGACACCCGAATCGTCCCGTCGAAGCGATGCGTTCAGCGGTTGGCTTCGACTGCTGTTTTTTGCCGAGACTTCGATTCCATGACAAGTTCTAGAGCACCAGCCGGTGCGTCGCCCGCTTCCAGGCGGCGGCACAAGACAAAGTTCTGGACTCGCAAGATGAGGCTCTGGAGCTTGGGTCTGGGTTTGTCTATCGTCGTTTTGACGGCGGCAGGCGCTTACTTCGTCAGCACACATTGGCCTTACCGGTATCGCAGTGTTGAGCCAATGCTGGAGCAGGTTCTCTCGAGCCAGGTCAAGATCGGCCACTATCACCGCGTTTATTTTCCTCACCCTGGTTTCATGGCCACAGATATCACTCTGAGCCGCAACTCTGCGCCCAATCTTCCCCCTCTGGGCTCCGTACGCAGCCTGATTGTTCAAGGCACTTGGCTCGATCTGCTGCTCCTTCGCAAGCGTGTGCGCCTGGTAGACATGACGGGGCTGCGCATCGTCATTCCTCCATTGGGAAGCCCCGCGAATCATGAGGACTTTCCCGCCGGAAGCAGCGCTGATTTCGGCGGTCCAACCGCTGTCGTCGAGCAACTTCGCATTCACTCTTCCACTCTCGACATCATGCGTGCCGGCGGCAGCGACTACTCTTTTCCAATCCGGCAACTGATCATCCACAATCTGCAGAAGGGCCGCGCGCTCGCATACACCGTGGATATGCAGAACGCCAAGCCTGGGGGTCACATCCTGTCCACGGGCAGCTTTGGCCCATTGAACCCGACAAATCTGGGCGCCACCCGATTGTCCGGCGATTTCACCTTCTCGGCCGTCAAACTCCGGGACTTGGGAAACATTGGCGGAACGCTCTCTTCCAAAGGCCATTTCAATGGGACCCTGGCAGCCTTTGAAGCCGATGCAGCCTCGTACACCCCTGACTTTGCCGTCGGCAACGGCATGCCCACACCCTTCGCTGCGTCCGTCCATTGCGCCATAAATGGTCTCAACGGCGACATCGTTCTGCACGGCATCGATGCAAAGACCGGAGCGACCACGATTCACGTCGTAGGGAGCATCGAAGGTTCCCCCAAGGTCATCGATGTGGACATAGCCGTCGCGGGCGGGCGTGTGCAGGACATCCTGCGGCCCTTTATCCACGACAAAGTACCCGTCGCCGGCGCCGTGTGGGTTCATAGCCATGCGCGCCTCGGCCCCAGCGCCAATGGATTGAAGTTCCTTCAGCGCCTTCAGGTGGATGGAGCCTTCGACGTTCCCTCCGAGCGCCTCACCGATCAAGCCACGGAGCAAAAGCTCTCGGCTTTCAGTCAGCGCGCCCAGGGAGCGAAACCGCCAAAAGTGGATCCGGCCTCGGTCGATCGGGCCTCAAATGCATCTGCGGATGTACTCTCTTCGTTCAGCGGCCAAGCCAGGATACGCAATGGTGTCATTTCCACACAGCGAATCGCACTTGAAATGCCGGGAGCGGAAGTCGATCTAAGCGGCTCGTTCAACCTGCGGGATCGCACCGTCGATCTGATCGGCAATCTTCGCATGCAATCCGACATTTCCCACACCACGACCGGGCTCAAGTCGGTGCTCATGAAGCCGCTGATTCCGTTCTTCAAAAAGAACAACGCAGGCGCGGTCATTCCAATTGCCGTCACAGGCGGTCCCGGTAGTTACAAGGTCACGCAAAATATCCTTCATCAAAAATAAAGAGAGCCGCACCGAACGCCAGACGGGATCCGGTCCCTGAGCCCCGCATCCCTGACCACTGACCCCTGACCCCTGATCACTGATCACTGACCGACGGTTCAAACCCAAGCTGGCGCCAGAACTCCGTCACGAGCGCGATGGTTTCAGGACTGGTCGCCGGGCTGGTGCGGAGTTCGATATTCAGGCCGATGGCCTGGCCGAATGCGGAGGGCTCGGCGGCTATCGCGACAACCTTGTCGGGGCGATAGGTGCAGGATGCAAGGTCGGCGATGGAGTGGCGGATGGTGGGAGTGGCGAAGACGGAGTGGGGCGGGGCCATGCGGTCGAGAAGCCAGAGGATTTCGAGTTTGGATTCGAGCTCGTCGGGAACGCAATCGATAATCAGGTCGGCATTGCGAACGGCGTCTTCGATGGTGGAGACGAAGGCCACGGCAGGAAGGGTTTCGGCGTTGAGCTCCTGGCGAATGAACTCCTGGGCGTGATGAAGATTCGAAGGCATGACGTCTTCGAGCAACACGCTGCATCCGGCGCGGGCGGCGCGGAGTGCGAGCTGGCGGCCATGCGGGCCGGCTCCGATGATGGCGAGGGTGATGGGCAAGCGAGCTTACTTGGCCGCGAGGGCCTGGGCGACGTCGGCGGCGCTGGGACTGGCCTGCTGCAGGTGCTCGAGGACGCGGGTACGTTCCTCGGCGGAGAGCAACGGGACAGTGGCCAGTACGCGGCGCAAGGTGACGGCAACGTCGTCGATGTAATTCATGAGGCGAATGGCTTCTCCGGAGAGCGGCATGGGTTTTCCTCGGTGATGAAGTTCTGTGTTTATTGTAGGGGGTTGGATTGGGCGAAGACCTGTCCGTGGGATTCAAGGCCTGGATTCAAGGCCTGGATTCAAGTCCCGGATTCAAGGCCGGACCACCCGGCTTCTTGCTTCGGTAGAGAAGGCTCATCGTCTTCGCCCATTCTTCGCCACTCGCGTATAATCCTTGCATGGATTTTCAGCTTGTTTCGAGCTACAAACCGAGGGGCGACCAGCCGCGCGCGATCGACGAGCTGATGCAGGGACTGGCCGCGGGCGAGAAGCACCAGGTGCTGCTGGGGGTGACCGGGTCGGGCAAGACTTTTACGATGGCCAAGATCATCGAGCAGTCGAACCGGCCGGCGCTGATCATGGCGCACAACAAGACGCTGGCGGCACAGCTTTACCACGAGTTCAAGCAGTTCTTTCCGGGCAACGCAGTGGAATACTTCGTCAGCTACTACGACTACTACCAGCCCGAGGCCTATATTCCCGCCGGCGATCTGTATATCGAGAAGGAAGCCACGATCAATGAAGAGCTGGACAAGCTGAGGCTCTCGGCGACGCGGTCGCTGTTCGAGCGCCGGGACGCGATCATCGTGAGTTCGGTGAGCTGCATTTATGGCCTGGGTTCTCCGGAGGCGTATTACGGGATGCTGCTGCTACTTGAAAAAGGGCAGCGCATCAGCCGCAAGGACATCACGCGGCGGCTGGTGGAGATTCTGTATGAACGCAACGACACGGATTTCCGGCGCGGGACGTTTCGCGTGCGCGGCGACGTGATCGAGGTGTTTCCCACTTACGACGAGACCGCATACCGCATCGAGCTGTTCGGTGATGAAATTGAATCTCTCTCCCAGATCGATCCGCTGTTCGGCACCGTGAAGCAGAAGTACGCGCGGCTTCCTATCTATCCCAAGAGCCACTACGTCGTGCAGCCGGAGCGCAGGTCGGAGGCGATCGACTCGATTGTGAAAGAGCTCAGCGAGTGGGTTCCGCAGCTTGAGGCGGAGGGCCGTATGGTGGAGGCGCAGCGGGTCCACCAGCGCACGCGCTTCGACCTGGAGATGATCAAGTCGATGGGTTACTGCCACGGGATCGAGAACTACTCGCGTCATTTCTCGGGGCGGCTTCCGGGCGAGCCTCCGCCGACGCTGCTGGATTATTTTCCACGGGATTTTCTGCTGTTTGTCGACGAGAGCCATGCCACCATTCCGCAGGTGCATGGGATGTGGCACGGAGACCGGAGCCGCAAGCAGAACCTGGTGGATTACGGCTTCCGGCTGCCATCGGCGATGGACAACCGGCCGCTGCGGTTCGAAGAGTTTGAGAACCGCATTCATCAGACGATTTACGTTTCGGCCACGCCGGGGCCGTACGAGCTGACGCGCGCCGCCGGAGTGGTGGTCGAGCAGGTGATCCGGCCGACAGGCCTGGTGGATCCTGAGGTTGAGATTCGACCGGTGAAGGGTCAGATCGACGACCTGCTGGGCGAGATACGCGACCGGGCCAAGCGCGACGAGCGGGTGCTGGTGACCACGCTTACCAAACGCATGGCCGAGGACCTGGCCGGCTACTACACCGAAGTCGGAGTGCGCTGCCGCTACTTGCACTCCGAGATTGAGACGCTGGAGCGGGTGAAGCTGCTGGCGGCCCTGCGCAGGGGCGAATACGACGCGCTGATCGGGATCAACCTGCTGCGCGAAGGGCTGGACCTGCCCGAGGTTTCGCTGGTGGCGATTCTGGACGCGGACAAGGAAGGATTTCTGCGCTCCGCAGGCTCGCTGATCCAGACCATGGGCCGTGCCGCGCGGCACATCGAGGGACGCGCGATTCTCTATGCGGACAGGATCACCGACTCGATGCGGCGGGCGATGGATGAAACGGATCGCCGGCGGGTCATCCAGCGGGCGTACAACGAGGAGCACGGCATCACGCCGCAATCGATCATCAGCCACGTCGACATGGGCCTGGCCCAGATTCTCAAGGCCGAATACGGTGATGTGGCCGAGGAAGAGACCGCGGGCATGCCGGAATTCGCCACCCAGGAGCAGCTCGACGCATATATCGTCAAACTGGAAAATGAGATGCGGGAGGCGGCCAGGAAATTTGAGTTTGAAAAGGCTGCCCGGCTACGCGATACCATCAAGGACCTGCGCGACAAGGAGTTCCTCTTTGGCTAGCCTGCATTTCTCGCAAGCCGCCAAAAATCGTAGCGCCGGTCTCCAGACCGGCTGTACTGAGGGTCTCCGGACCTTCAATAATCTCGAGAAGCCTTGAATTTCAGGCATTCACGCCCTTTCTGAGAAATGCGGGCTAGCCCCTTGAAACTTCATGGATACAGGCAACAAAACCCATCATCGCGCCATCCTACGGTTAGGTTGAAGGGGTCGCCCGTAGAGATGAATGGCCCAGCTATGGGTCAGGGGTTTAGATACGAATGAGAACAATCCTCCTGGTCGAGGACGATCCGCTGCAAGCATTCGTCCGAATGTCGGTCCTGCAAAAGCGATTCTCGAATGTTCGGCGCGTGGTTGACGCCACCGAGGCGCTCTGCCTGATCGAACAGCCGCAATTCTCAGATAATCTCGGCTTGATCATCTCCGGGCACCAGGTGCCGGGAATGGGCGGGCCTGCATTTGTGGCCGAGCTGCGCACCAGGATCCCTTCGGTACCGGTTCTGGTGCTGGGAACGGGCAGCGAAACGGCGAGCGACTACGCGGCCGAGCGGGTGCAGTTCCTGGCCCGGCCGATCGCGAGCGAAGAGCTGCTGTCGCTGGCCGGCCGGATGATGACGAAGAACGGGGTTAAGACGGCCTGAGCGGCCTGATAATCGCACCTGGCCGCCTGGGCAAGCGATTCTCTTGGTGTGAGCCAGATCACACGCAAAGCGCCTATGATGGATTGAGAATACCCTCATCAGGAGGCCACGCGGCCCTTGGTCTGAGTGCGACAATCATCCTGGAGTCTTCATGGCATCATTCGGCAGTTTTGCACTTATCATCGCGTTAGCCCTGGGCGCCTACAATCTGTTGGCAGGGGCTGCGGCCCTGCGGATGATCGCTACGGGGCGGCAGCTCCGCATCCTGGAATTGCTCGGGGTGCAGATCCAGCCGGAACGGTTGGCGGATACGGCGCGGCGGGCGGGTATTGCGGGCTTTATCGCCATCACCGCGGCGGCTTTCGCGCTGGTCTGGTCGGTCTTTACCAACGATTTTTCAATTACCTACATTGTTGAGCACTCCAACCGCGCACTCCCCGCGGCCTACAAGTTCGCCGCGCTGTGGAGCGGGCAGGAGGGTTCGCTGCTGCTCTGGGCGTGGCTGCTGGGCACCTACGGATTTGTGCTGCGGCTCCGGCACAACACGGATGTGAAGCTCTATGCCTACGCGGGAACGATTCTGGCTGGAATACAGGTCTTCTTTCTGGCCATTCTCAACTTCGCGGCGCCGCCGTTCGCACTGTTGAGGGGCGCAATTCCGGGCGACGGCAACGGCCTCAATCCCCTGCTCCAATACCCGGAGATGGTGATTCATCCACCCATGCTTTACCTGGGCTATGTGGGCTTCTCAGTTCCCTTCGCGTTTGCGCTGGGCGCGCTGATGATGCGCTATCCGGGCGAGAAGTGGATCAAGATTACCCGCACCTGGACCCTGGTGACCTGGCTGTTTCTCACCTGCGGCATTTTTCTGGGCATGCACTGGGCCTACGCGGTGCTGGGATGGGGCGGCTACTGGGGATGGGACCCGGTCGAGAACGCGAGCTTCATGCCCTGGCTCACCGGCACGGCTTTTCTCCACTCGGTGATGATGCAGGAGCGCAAGGGGATGATGAAGAGCTGGAATGTGTGGCTGATCTTCTCCACCTTCCTGCTCACGCTGCTGGGTACGCTGCTGACGCGCGCCGGCCTGGTCAGTTCCGTGCACGCATTCGCGCAGTCGTCCATCGGCACGTGGTTCGTGGTGTTCATGGGAATCGTGCTGGCGGTGTGCATTTTCACGTATGTGCTGCAACGCGGGCACCTGAAGACCGAACATCACCTGGAATCGCTGGTGAGCCGCGAGTCGAGTTTTCTGTTCAACAACCTGGTGCTGCTGGTCGCGTGCTTTGTCATTCTGTGGGGAACGCTGTTTCCCATCATCTCGGAATACGTAGTAGGCAACAAAGTCACGGTGGGCGCGCCGTTTTATAACCGCGTTGCGGTTCCGATCGGCATCTTTCTGCTGCTGTTGACTGGCGTGGGACCCCTGCTGCCGTGGCGGGCAGCGTCGTTCAAAAGCATACGGCGGAATTTTGTGCTGCCGGTGATTGCGCTGTGGGCCACGGTGATCGTGTGCCTGGCAGTGGGCGTGAATCCATGGGCCAACGGCGAATTTTCGCAGGGCAGCTTTTATGCGGTAGTGGCATTTGCCGTATCCGCGGCGGTGATGACCGCGATCTTGTCGGAGTTCCTGCGCGGAGCCGGAGTGATCTCGCGCCAGACGGGACGGAACATTCTGGCGGCGACTTGGCTGCTGACGCGGCGCAATACGCGGCGCTACGGCGGATACATTGTGCACATCGGCGTAGTGATCGTGGTGGTGGGGCTGGCGGGCGCGGCGTTCAACCGCAGCGTGGAGAGCGAGCTGGGACTGCATGACAAGCTGCAGATTGGGCCGTACACGCTGGTGCAGGTTGGAGCCACGCAGGACACCAACGCGAACTACGACTCTGACTTCGCCCTGCTGGACGTCTACCAGGATGGCAAGAGAGCAACCGAGCTGACGCTGGATAGTTGGTTTCTTCACGTGATTCCGGTGTTTCATTGGACTCCTCTCCAAATGGCTCCGGAGAAGCGCGTTTACCTGGTGAGCGGGCAGCCGCAGACCATGGTGGCGATTCATTCGATTCCCAGCTGGGACTTGTACGTGGTGTATGAGGGGACCAATCCCGACACCGGCCAGCCGATCATCAAAGCGTTTTTGAATCCCCTGGTGGGCTGGATATGGGCGGGACTGGTGGTGCTGGTCTTCGGCACGTTTGTGGCGCTGGTGCCGAGTCTGAGCCCGGCTACGGCTTCACTGCGCGTGCCCGCGCCGCGGCCGATTTCACCAGAGGCAATGCTGAAAGGCGGCCATTGATGGGTGCTCGCGCAGGTTTCACTTTTTGGATTAGAGGAGTGCAGGCGTTGGCGCTGGCCGTGGCCGTGTGTTTCAGCATGGGAGCGACGGACGCCGGTTCGCGGACCAACAATCTGAGCCACCGCCTGATGTGCCAATGCGGTTGCGCCCAGTTGCTGGGCGAGTGCGATCATGTGGGCTGCCCGGACCGCGATAAAGAGCTGGGCGAATTGAGTTCCGGCATCGCATCGGGGGCTAGCGACCAGCAAATCCTGGATTCATTTGTTGCCAAGTATGGCGCAGTTGTTCTGGCGGCGCCGACTACCCACGGATTCGACCTGGTGGCGTGGATCGCGCCCTTCGCCGTGTTTGCCGCGGCGCTGCTGGGAACCATTCTGCTGGTGAGGCGGTGGGGCGGGTTGAGGTTCGGAAAGACGCAGGCAGCCGTGGCGCCGGCAAGCAACGATCCGGCGGATTTGGAACGCCGGGAGCGGATTCGCCGGGAGACCGGCGGCGATGGAGGGTTCTAAACCATGACGGAAACTCAGGGCTTGATTGCGGGACTGTTTTTGCTGTTCGCACTCCTGGTCTACACCTTTTGGCCGGAGAACGTCTTCGCCAGCCAGCGCCAGAAGACCCGCCTGGACTACCTGCTGGAGCGCAAGGAACAGCTTTATGAGAATTTGCGCGACCTGAGCTTTGAGCATCGCGCGGGTAAATATCCCGACGAGGATTTTCATGTGCAGCGGGCGCAACTGGAGAACGAGGCGGCGGAGTTGCTGGCGGAGATCGACCATCTGCAGCAGGCGTGATCTCTTTCCAGGCTTTCCGCAAAACGCCGCGAAAAGGTTGGGACATCCGGTTCATTGACGTTTTTTTTGCAAACGATTGAAGGGTTTCGACACGAAATGAAATCGACGCGAGTTTTTGCATGCACTTTATTTTTGAGCCTGCTGATAGCAGGCGTGGCGGCCCACGCCGCACAGGTAACCGGCACCATCACCGACAAGACAACGGGCAAACCCGCGGCGGGCGACTCAGTTGTGCTGGTGGACGTGCAGGCCGGCATGGGCGAAGTGGCTCGCGCGACGACGGACGCGCGCGGCCACTATGCGCTGAGCGAGCCTGGCCCCGGGCCTTACCTGGTCCGTGTCACGCACCAGGGAGCGGGATATTTTATTGCCGCGCCGCAGGGCGGAAGTCCGGGGGACATTCCTGTTTATGACGTGGCCGCCAAGGTGCAGGGCGTGTTTATCGAGGCCGACGTGATTGAGGTCGAAGCTGACAATGGCCAGCTCAAGGTGAACGAGCGCTATTTTGTGCACAACACCAGTTCGCCGCCGCTGACGCAGTGGAGCCAGCGTTCGTTTGAGATTGTGCTGCCGACGGATGCGGTGGTGGATGAAACCGGAGCGCAGAGGCCGAGCGGGCTGCCCACTTCAGTGAAGATGGACCCCGATGGTCCCAAGGGACACTTCTCGTTCAACTTTCCCATTCAGCCCGACGATGGCGAAAAGGACACGCTGTTTCAGATCAGCTACTCGGTACCGTACGCAAGCGGAAAATATTCGTTCAAGTCGGTAGTCACGCTGCCGGCCGACAACTTCGCCGTATTATTGCCCAAATCCATGACCCTCACCGCGGGCGCGGGAGCGGAATTCAAGCCGGTGAATGAAGATCCGGGCCTGCAGACCATGCTGATGAAGAATGCGGTTGTTGGCAAGGCGATCGAGTTTACGCTTTCGGGGACGGGATCGATTCCACGCGAGCAGCAGAACGCGAGCGGGCAAGGCGACAACGGCGGCCAGGAAACAGGCGGACAAAACGCCGGCGCGCCGGGCAACCAGCCGGGAGGCGGGATTGGAACGCCCATCAATACGCCCGATCCGCTGAGCAAATACAAGTGGTGGATTCTGGGCGGCCTGGCGCTGCTGCTGATCGCGGCCGCGGGCCTTCTGCTGCGCAAGCCGGTGGGAACGCCGGAGCAAGCGGCCGCGGCGATTGATGCGCAGCCGGCTTTCACGGGCTTTGCGGCCACGCCGGGGCTAAAGAACGCAGCGTTGCTGAACGTGCTCAAGGAAGAACTGTTCGCCATTGAAAGCGAAAGAATCTCCGGCACGCTCTCCTCCGCGGAATACGCCGAGCAAAAAGCGGCCCTGGAGACGGTGCTGAGGCGGGCGCTGAAAAGACAGTGATCGGTGGTCAGTGGGAAGTGGTTAATTCATCCCGGAAGCTTGGATCTCTGATCCCTGACCCCTGACACCTGACCCCCGACACCTGACACCTGACACCTGACCCCTGATCCCTGATTTATCCTTCCCTCATGAAAACTTTGCTTCGCACGCTGCTTTATCTGGCGCTTATTGTCTGGCTGGGCGCGGAAATATTCTTCCCTGTGGTTGCGGCGATCGCGTTCAATACGCTGCGGCCGGACACGCATGCCGCGGGCACGATCGTGGGCCAGTTGATCCGCATTCTGCACGGGATGGGGCTGGTTTCTGGAATTGTCGCGCTGGCGCTGCTGGCGCTGGCTCCGGCCTGGAACATCTACAAGCCGCGCGCGGTGCTGGCGCCCATGGCCCTGATCGTGCTGATGATGGCGTGCACGGTCTATTCGCAGTACGGCATCATTCCGGCCATGGACCGGGATCGCGCTGCTGCAGGCGGGACCATCGATACGGCCGACGTCCAGAATCCGGCCGTAATCGACTTCAACAAACTGCACAACCGCAGCGAGCATATTGAAGAAATCATTCTGGCGCTGGGCCTGGCCACCGTGGCGCTGGTGGCATGGGCAGAGACGTCGAAGACTTGAGACTTAACCAACCCTCGAAGGATACCCACCGATGGGTCGTGAAGCCAATTGCGCATGCGAATGGAACGGCACAACCTCGCAGGTGAAGGCTCTGCTCGAATCGCGGCCGCAGAAGAACGGATGCGTGATTCTGCGCTACGCGCCGGTCGTGGGGTGATGTCCGGCGGCAAGAAACACCACGCGGCGATTTTTCACGGAACTCGCAAAGGCGCTGGCGCGTAGTTGCATGAAGGCGGAATCATGCCGGCGGAGACAGCCTTGGAAAAACCGGACAATGAAGATTCGCGACCCGCAACAGGTCAAGCGATGGCGGGCCTGGCAGCAGCGCTGATATTGGGGTTGGCGCCAGTTGCTCATTGGATTGCTCCCGGACAAGCGATAGCCGGTATGCTGGCCCGCGAGGCGGTGTGGTGGGCTTCCGCGGCTGCCATTCTCGCCTGGCTCCGCTTTGGGGAACGATTGCCGCTGAGCTCAATCGGCTTCCGGCGCGTGACGTGGAAGAGCCTGGTCTTCGGGCTTCTGGCCGCGATTGCGACCACCATGGTGATGGCGGTGTTTTATGCCGTCGTTATTCCCAGGCTGCACCTGAACGCGAGCGCCGCGCAAGCCGAAATGCAGGTGATTTTGCGGATGCCCCTCTGGTTCCGCGTCCTGCTGGTGTTGCGCGCGGCGGTGGTGGAGGAGATCCTGTTTCGCGGATACCTGATCGAAAAGGTACACCAGTTGACAGGCAGCCTGTGGCTCGCGGTGCTGTGCTCAGTGGCCGTGTTCACTTATGCCCACCTGGCCGGATGGGGCGTGGCGCATCTGATTCCCGTATTCGGCGCCGGCCTGATCTTTGCCCTTCTTTACGCGTGGCGCCGCGACCTGCCGTCGAACATGGTGGGACATTTCATTACCGACGCCCTGGGTTTTCTGGCCCGATAAGACTACCCCCAAATTCTGATCCCTGAAACCTGACCCCTGATCCCTGAAACCTGACCCCTGAAACCTGATCTTGTATCATCGTAGAGGCCCGGGTGCGGGGTTCGCCCCGTCGAGAGGCCACCACGGAATCATTATGAAAACTGGCATTATCGGCCTGCCTCAGGTGGGCAAGACATCGCTGTTCAAGATACTGACCAAAGCCAAACTGGAAGAGCGCGGCCACTCGCGCCAGGAGCACATTGGCGTGGCGCGCGTGCCGGACGAGCGGCTTGACAAGCTTTCGGCACTCTACTCGCCGAAGAAAACCACCTACGCGTCGGTTGAATTCGTCGACGTGGCGGCCATCGGGCAGGAGGCGCTGAAAGAGACGGCCTTCCTCACCAGCCTGCGCAACGTGGACGCGCTGATTCACGTGCTGCGGGCCTTCGAGGAGGAGTCGATCGCCCACGTCGGCCCCATCGACCCCATGCGCGACATCAAAAGCGTCGAGTTCGACCTGATGATCAGCGACCTGACGCAGGTGGAGAAGCGCCTGGAGCGGCTGGAAAAGGACTTGAAAAAGGGCCGCACCAACGATCTGGAGCACGAGCAGGCGCTGCTGCTGCGCTCGAAGGAATCGCTCGAAAAGGAGCAGCCGCTGCGCGAGCTGGAGATGACCAACGAGGAGAAGAAACTCATCAGGGGCTTCATGTTTCTCTCCCAAAAGCCAATTCTCTATGCGCTGAACATCGGCGAGAGCATGACGCTGGGCGACGACCTGGACTCTGCGGTGAGCCGCTTCAAGCTGGACGAGGTGGCGCATCGGCCCAACGCGGGAGCTACGGCGATCTGCGGTAAGGTGGAGGCCGAGTTGGCGGAGATGGACGACGCCGAGGCGGCGGATTTTCTTGAGAGCTATGGGCTTCATGAGAGCGGTCTGGTGCGCCTGATCCGCAAGAGCTACGAGTTGCAAGGGCTGATCAGCTTTTTCACGGCCGGCGAAGACGAGTGCCGCGCGTGGACCATCCCGTTGGGCTCGAAGGCGCCGCAGGGCGCGGGCGCCATTCACACCGACCTGGAGCATCACTTCATTCGCGCCGAGACCATTCGCTGGGACAGTCTGCTGGAAGCGGGATCGGAAGCGGCGGCGCGGGCGCGTGGGACGCTGCGCCTTGAAGGCAAGGAATACGTGGTGCAGGATGGCGACGTGATGCACATCCGGCACAGCGGGTAAGCATGCTGAAGCTCTCCCTCATCCTCGGCACAATAGCCGCGCTGGCCGACGTGGCCGGCGGCCTGGTGCTGGTGCGGGCGCGCGGCGTGGAGCGCTACCTGCGCTATTTTGTCGCGCTGGGCGCGGGATTCCTGATGTCCGTCGCCCTGCTCGAAATGACTCCCGAGAGCATTCGCCTGAGCCCCAGGCTGGGGCCGATCCTCATTATGGCCGGCTACTGCGTGGTGCACCTGCTGGAACACACCTTCAGCGCCCACTTCCACTACGGCGAAGAAACCCATCACGCCGAGATGGTCACGCGGCACACGGGCAACGCGGTGCTGGTCGGCCTGAGCGTTCACGCGCTGTTTGACGGCGTAGCCATCGGCTCGGGCTTTGTCGTGTCGAACTGGCTGGGATGGCTGATTTTTCTGGCCATTCTGCTGCACAAGGCGCCCGAGGGGTTCACCATGGCGTCGGTTATGCTGGCCAGCGGCCGCAGCAGGCAGACGGCGTTCTACTCGGCAGTGGCGCTGGCTGCGGCCACGCTTCTCGGCGTGCTGGTGATTGAGCTGGTGCCCAGTTGGCTGCCGTATGGATTGCCCATCTCAGCCGGCGTGGCGCTCTACGTGGCTGCCACCGACCTGGTTCCGGAAGTGAATCGCGAGCCGGGCGTGCGCATGGCGCTGGTGTTTTTCGCCGGCGTAGCGGCGTTTTTGCTGTTGCGGATGCTGCTGCCGGCGCTCTAGGTCCATGCAAGAGATGTGTCTCCGACGGATAGTAGCGCCGGTCTCCTGACCGGCTGTCCTGGCGGCGTCCGCGCCGCCAGTGAGCATACAACCCCAAAGAACATTTCCTCCCGGTCACAGGCCCTAGCCTTCGACACCTTCGCCGAGCGACCGGCGGCGGTGAAAGCCGAATTTCACCGCATAGAGCCTGATCAGCAACAGAGCGTAGTCCCACGCCACCTTGAAGTTTATTTTGCTGGCCCCGCGAAAGCGGTGGCCGAAGGCGAACGGGACTTCTCTGACCGAGTGAATGCGGGCGCGGACCAGAACTTCGAGCAGCAGCTTGAAACCGGCACGCTGGAAGGCGATCTGGTCAACACAGGCGCGGCGAACCATGAAGAAGCCTGACATGGGATCTTTGGCGCGCAGGCCTCGGCGCTGGAGCGGCCATGTGGCCCATACGGCGGCGGCTGAAAGCAGCTTGCTAACCGGATTCCATCCGCCCAGTTCGCCGCCGGGCGTGTAGCGGCTGCCGATGGCCAGGTCGCCACCATCGAGTATGGCTGCAAACAGTTTCGGCAACAGCTCCGGCGGATGCTGCAGATCGGCGTCCATTGCGCCCAGCACATCGGCATCCGAGTGACGCCAGCCGTCGAGGACGGCTCCTGAAAGGCCGCGCTGGCCTTTACGCACGATCAGGCGCACCCGGTGATCGTCCCGTGCCACGGCCGAGACCACGTCGCCGGTGCCGTCGCTGCTGTCATCGTCGACTACGAGGATTTCGTAGACGATGTGCAGCGGGTCGAGCACGCAGCGGACGTGATTGAGCAGGCCGCCTATGTTGCCGGCTTCGCACAGCGTCGGAATCACCAGCGCCAGCTTGAGCGGCGCGGGATTGGCCTTGGAGACGCCTCCGCTTCCGGCGGCCTCATTGACCGGCACCGGCTCTGTTGTCCAAATGCCCATAGGAGGTACCATAATTCTATCGCTGAGGACGCCTCATTGAATATGAATCCATGGAGTCTTGCGGCTTGAGACGCCATTCGCTACTTGCCAGGTTTCTGTTGGTTCTGCTCTTCACCGTGCTGGGTTTTGCGGTGATGGGTTACCATCCGGGCCTTGAGGACGATGGGATCTACCTGGCGGCCGTCAAGGCGGACTTGAATCCCGCGCTCTATGCCCACAATTCAGGGTTCTTCCGGCTTCAACTGGAAGCCACGGTATTCGACGGCGCAATTACCCATTTTGTAAGGGCCACGGGCATCCCTGTCGCGTGGGCGGAGCTGTTCTGGCAGTTTGTATGCCTGTTTACGATTCTCTGGGCATGCCACAGCATCGCGCGGCGGCTGTTCGCTTGCGAGCGGGCGCAGTGGGCGGGCGTGGCCATGGTGGCGGCCATGTTCACGCTTCCGGTGGCGGGGACGGCGCTTTACCTCACCGACCAGCATCTGCATCCGCGCACCGTGGCCACGGCCATGATCCTGCTGGCCATGGCGCGAATACTGGACTTGAGCGCAGGAAAGAACACCGATCGCAGGGGTAGCAGGCGCTGGCTGGCGATTCCGCTGTTGCTGGTGGCCCTGGCGATGCATCCCATCATGGCCGCCATGGGAATCTCGCTGTGCGTCTTCCTGACGCTGGCCTTGATGGATTCAGTTCATGCCCGCGTTTGCGCATGGATCGGGCCGGCCCTGAGCCTGCGGCGGGCGGCCAGCCAGGGAGTAGCGGCAGCGGCGGTTCCTCTGAGCTGGATCTTTGAGCCGGCCACGCCCATGTGGCGCCAGGCGCTGAACACGCGCACCTACTACTACCTCTACAAGTGGACCTGGTACGAGTGGCTGGGCGCACTGGCTCCGTTGCTGCTCTTCTGGCTGCTGGGTCGCGCCGCGGAGAAGCGAGGCAACAAGCTTCTCGCGCGCTTTGCGCTGGCGGTCTTTGCCTACGGCGTGTTTCAGCAGTCGATTGCCATGATCATGTTGGCGCCGGCATCGTGGGTGCGGCTGACGCCGCTGCAGCCCATGCGCTATCTTCACCTGGTTTATTTCTGCCTGACGCTGGTGGCCGGGTGCCTGGTGGGGAAGTACCTGTTGCGGGCCGGCGTTTGGCGCTGGGCCGCTTATCTGGTGGTGATCAACGGCAGCATGCTTGCCTGGCAACTGACGCTGTTCTCAACCAGCCCACACCTGGAGATGCCGGGCGAGCGGGCGGCGAACCCGTGGCTGCAGGCGTTTGCGTGGATTCGCGGGAACACGCCCGAGGATGCGTATTTCGCTCTCGATCCCTACTATCTGAGGGCTCCCGGGGACGACTACTACGGTTTTCGCGCACTGGCCGAGCGCAGCCAGTTGGCCGACGAAATCAAGGATGGAGCGGTGGTGACGCAGGTTCCCGAGCTTGGCCCGGTGTGGGCGCGGCAGGTTGCGGCCGAGCAGGGCTGGGAGCATTTTCAGCTTGCGGACTTCGAGCGGTTGAAAGCGGAGTTTGGCGTGGACTGGGTGCTGGTTTCCTACCCGCAACCGGCTGGGCTCACGTGCCCCTGGCACAATAGCGCGCTGACCGTGTGCCGTGTCCCGTGATGCTGAAACTGCGAGCGGGAAGTTGAGGGTTTACAAGCCTCAAAATCGGGATAGGATGCATCCCGCCAGTTCGCGGAACATCGAATTTCGTGATCCTCAAGAGAATTGTGCGCGACGCGTGATTTGCAGGTTGAGCTTCAATCCGCGAAAATGAGAAAGTTAATCAACACTGGCGCGGAGACCGGCCATGCTGAATCTTACTCAGCGACTCATACTCGGCTGCATACTGCTGGCCTGCCTTGCCGGGGGGCTGGTTGCGGCCACGCACCGCGCCCTGGCGGCAGCGGGCGAAATGCGGCTGGCCTATGGCTTTATCGCGGGCCTGTTGCTGGTTGAGGCCGGCACGGTCTACTTCGTGTTGCGGCCCATCCGGATGCTGGCGCAGGATGCGCACCGCCTGGCGCAGGGGAACCTGGAGCATCGCGTGGAGTGGAGCAGCCGCGACGATTTTGGCGTGATCGCCAGCGAGTTGAGCCGAATTGCCGTGCGGCTGCGGGAGTTGCGCGACTCCGAAGCGGGGCGCAGGCAGATGGAGTTCCAGCTCTCCGATGCGGTGCTTCAATCCATCTTCGAGCCGATCATCGTGACCGACGGCAAGGGACATGTGCTCAAGGTGAACCAGGCGGCGGCGGAGTTGCTGGGCGATGCGGCGACTGACCGGATGGCGCTCACCAATACGCCGGGCGGCGACAAGATTCTCAGCGCCATCCGCGATGCGGTTTCGATGCAGAAGGCAGTTGCCGCGGAAGATGAGGCCGCGATGCTGCCCATGCGCATCGGCAAGAAGGAGCGCAGCTACCGCCTGCGCACCATGCCCATGCGCGATTCGGAAGGCAGGCTGCTGGGCACCGTGACCACCCTCGAAGACGTTACTACCCTGCAGGATACGGACCGGTTCAAGACGCAGTTCATCTCCGTGGCCAGCCGCAAGCTGCGCAATCCGCTGTTGCAGTTGCGGCGCGGGCTCTATGCGCTGGGTCAGGGCTTTGGCGGGGAGTTGCTGCCGCTGCAGGCCGAGCTGGTGGCCACGGCCACGGCCGAGTCGGAGAAGCTGAGCGACCTGATGAGCGACCTGATTGAAGTGGCGGAGCTGGACACCGGCAAGCGGGAAATGAAGCTGGAACGGTTGCGCCCCGCGCACGCGCTGACCGAGGTGCGGGACCGCTATTGCGAGGAAGCGGGGGAGAAGCATATCCGTCTCGAGGTGAGCGCTTACGCGGATCTCTCGGCAGTGAAGGCGGACCGGCGCGCGCTCCGCTCGATTCTGGACAACCTGCTCTCAAATGCGCTGCGCTATACCCCGCCGGAGGGCGAGATTCTTCTGGCTGCCGAGGAGATGAAGGACTTTGTTCAGTTCACGGTGCGGGATACGGGCCGGGGGATCGAAGCGGAGCGGCTAAGCTCGATCTTCGACCGCTTCAACGCATTTTCAGAACACGGATCGGGATTGGGACTGGCGCTGGTGCGGCGGCTCGTGGAATCGCTCGGCGGCCAGATTGCAGTCGAGAGCCGGCTGGGCAACGGAACGACGTTCAAGTTCACGATTCCCATGGCCCTGGCGGAAGAAGCCCGCCATCCTGTCGAGGTGGGCTGACGCCATGGCCGAGATCATTCTGGAAACCTTGCAGGAACCCGCGAAACTGCGAATCTACATCGGCGCGGCGCCGGGCGTGGGCAAGACCTACCACATGCTCAACGACGCCCACCTGATGAAGCATCAGCAGAACGTGGATGTCGTGATTGGGCTGGTGGAGACGCACGGGCGCAAGGATACCGAGATGCGCATCCGCGACCTGGAGGTGGTCCCGCAGCGCGTGATCCCCTACCGCGGGGTGAACCTGAAAGAGATGGACGTGGATGCCATTCTGGCGCGGCATCCAAATACCGTGGTGGTGGACGAGCTGGCGCACACCAACGTTCCCGGAAGCAAGAATCGCAAGCGCTACGAGGATGTGCTGGAGCTGCTCGACGGCGGCATCAACGTGATGACGGCGGTGAATATCCAGCACCTGGAAACGCTGAACGACGCGGTCAGCCGCTCGGCCAACACCACCATCCGCGAGACCGTGCCGGACAGTTTTTTCAAGCGCGCGGATGAAGTGGTGAACATCGACATCACCGTCGACGAGCTTCGGACGCGGCTGCGCCAGGGAAAGATCTACGCCGCGGAAAAAGTGGAACAGTCGCTGGCAAATTTTTTCCGCAAGGGCAACCTGAACATGCTGCGGGAGCTGGCGCTGCGCACCACGGCCGAGCAGGTGAGCAGCCGGGCAGCGGAATACCGGCGCACGCAGGGCCTGGAACAGGCGCCCATCCCGGAAAAGGTGATGGTGTGCCTGAGCACGCGGCCGGGCACGGAGCGCCTGCTGCGCGTGGGCTCGCGGGTGGCCGGCCGCCTGGCCACGAACTGGTACGCAGTGCATGTAACGCGTCCGGACGACAAGGGCCATGCCGACCCGGAAGCCTATCACCGCCTCGAGGAGTATAGGCGGATGGCGCGCGACCTGGGCGCCAAAGTGATCTCCCTTGTGGACCGCAATGTCTCCGACGCGCTGATCCGGTTTGCGCAACAGGAGAATATCTCTCACGTGGTCTTCGGACAGTCAGTGCGCTCGCGCTGGGATATTCTGCTGCGCGGCTCGGTGCTCAACCGGTTCTTGTCCGAGGTTCGCGACGTGACTGTGCAGGTGGTGCCAATGCAGAAGCCGCTGCGGCGAGCCCAGTAGCGTGACCGAATGATTGTGGTATCGCCTGAATGAAGCGCCGGTCTCCTGACCAAAATGAAGCGCCGGTCTCCTGACCAAAATGTAGCGCCGGTCTCCTGACCGGCTGTAGCGCGGGCGTCCCCGCCCGCGCTGGTCCAAGGGCAATTACCAAATCGTACGGTCTAGACACTGGCAGCGCCGGCGCGCCCCGTCGGCAGAAATGCGGTCGAGCCTCTGTTCAATCTGAGCTTGAGCCACCGGTTCCACCGGCTCAATACTTGAATGGGTCGCCGATGACCTCCCGGATTACTGTGGCGGCGATGTCTCCCAAGAGCGAATCCGGCTTACGGAGAGAATTCTCTGGCATTGGCCCATCCGGATCCCCAGGGAGAGGGTCGGAATATGCGATGGTGCCGTCGGAAGCGTGGACGATGCGCATGAGCCCGCCGCGATCGAGCCAGATCAGGCAGCATTCCTCGCACGAGTCGACGATGACGCCGCCGGGGCCGGCATAGAAATGGGCGTCCATTGCGTGGTGACACTTTGGACAGTCGATCTTGCGCCGCAGGTCTTCAATGTCTGAAGCGGGTTGAACCGCAGTGGCTCTGCCGCCAGAGTCGGCCTGCAGCTCGTCGATAAGGCTGGGAAGCACGAGCATCGCAATCAGCATGCCGTGGCATTTTGCGCAGTAGAGAATACGCGTTTTGTCCATGGCGGCCTCAACGAGCGGGAGGTTGCAGATGGGGCAGGCCTGATCGGACTGTTCGTCGAGCACGCGTACGCCTTCTTCGTTCTTTTCAGGAAAATAGACGCTCTGACAGTAATCGCACCGGAAGCTTTCCATATCCGGTTTGAGGTGCATGGGGGCGCCGCAGGAGGGACAATTCATTGTGGTTTCCCGCATTCTGCGCAGAATTTGGCGCGTAGAGGAATGGGTTTTCCGCATTCGACGCAGAACTTGGTACCGGACGCGGTTGGAGCGGCAGGCGCCGCAGCCGGAGTTCCAGAAGATTCTGGAGCAGCCACGGGCTTGAATGAGGATGAGAGTACCTGGGCGACCGCGGCGCCTGCGCCCAGGCCCATGCCCATGCCCGCGGCGCCTCCGGTGTTGGCGGCGGAGATGTCCAGCGACTCAGCAGCCGCGTATCGCGTGTATTGCCCAATGTCCCCGACCATGTTCATGCCGATGCGCTGGTCGAGAACCTTTTGCAGTTCATCGGGGAGGGAGATATTCTGGACGGCGAACTGGCTCAAATCGAGACCGTATGCTGCGAACGTGGGCTTCATCTGCGCGACGATCTTGTCGCCCAGTGCGGCCTGGTTGGCGCTCATGTCGAGGAACGCGATATCGCTGCCGGCAAATATCTCGGACATGCGGGCGACGATGGTGTCGCGCAACTGGCCCTCGAGATCGGCGACGAAATAGCTGCCGCGGGTGCCGCTGATCTGCGTAAAAAAGACGCGGGGATCAGTGAGCCGGTAGGAGTAGATGCCGTAACAGCGCAGGCGGACGGCGCCGAATTCCTTGTCGCGGATGGTGATCGGAGTGGCCGTGCCCCATTTCTGGTCGATCTGAAGGCGGGTAGAGAAAAAGTAGACATCGGACTTGAAGGGCGATTCGAAATCCTTATCCCAATTCTTGAGATCGGTGAGCAAGGGGAGATTGCGCGTGTTAAGGGTGTAGAGCCCAGGACCGAACACATCTGCGATCTTTCCCTGATCGACGAAGACAGCCATCTCAGTCTCGCGTACCGTGAGCTGCCCGCCATTTTGTATCTCCATGTCGAGCATGGGATAGCAATAGGCGAGGATGCCGTCTTCCGGTTCATTCCACTGAATGACATCGATGAACTGCTTGCCCAGAAACTGTCCGAGTGTCATGTTCTTCTCCGCCAGAAACTATACCAGAGATGTAGTTTTCAATTCCGCGCGCAACAAGTTGATGAAATTGGAGCAGCGTTCCTGCGCTGGATGCACGAGGAGTGCCCTGCATGAGGCCCAGGCAAGCCGGATAGAAGCATTAACCGCTTCGCGGATTATTGTGCCGGGGGGTTCTCCCAGACGTCTTGCGTTTCGTCGTCGCTTTTTTCTCGCACGAAGACGTCGCCCGATTTATGCCACTCTCCCATCTGTTCGCGGCCGCTCCCTTCGAGAGCCACCTTGTAGGCATTCGACCCATTTTCTCCCGTCGCCCGCGCCAGAATGATCCCGTCGTACGCGACTCCCTTGTCTGTGATGACCGTGACTTCCTGCCCCACGTCGTACATTGCAACTTCCCCCGTTTGAGAATCTTGTCGCAAGCTTAACCGATTTTCCCGGTGCTTGGTTCGTAATTTCCGGTTTGGTTTGTAATTTCCGGTTTGGTTCGTAATTTCCGGTGCTCGGCTCGTGGTTTGAAAAGATTTTTCGCGAGTACCGGGCGCGGCCCGGGAGCGATGCACTCGCCATCGCCGGGAAAGCATGCACCGCCGGCAACGCAATCGCATGAATGTCCATCGCGGCCGCAACTGGTTGTTTTCGATTCTCCGAATTGATCGGCAACCGCAATTCCTGCCGGAGGGAGGAGAGGAGAATAGCCCAGGGGAAGCGTAGCGCACCCCTGGGAAATCGTTCCCATTCAAATGCACAGCCCCATAGGGGCGGTACGAATCCGGAATCCCGTTCATGCAGTTGCCCGGTGCACCGCCGACCGGCCGAAGCGGCAAGACGCGCCCTGTGGTAGTTTTGAAGTAGCGGTCTTAAACGAGCTCGTAGCTCAGGTGGTAGAGCAACGCCCTTTTAAGGCGTGGGTCCTGGGTTCGAATCCCAGCGAGCTCACCATTCATTCTGAATGGTTTAGCCGCTATCGCGACTAGAAACCTCACCCGTGATTCACCCGCAGTCCGGGTGGGGCGCTACTGAACCGTGGGCGAAACGGGCGGAAAGAATGCCGCAGTCGCTGCGGTATGTGCTTCAAGCCGGTCGCTATGCCGCCCATGCACGTACAGATTGAAAGTCGTATTCACGTCGGAGTGACGCATGAGACCTTGTATGGTCTTTGGGTCAGTCCTCAGCGACGCCAAGAATGTCGCTAGACCATGCCTCATGGCATGCGCCCCAAGTCGTTCACCCGGCTTGATCAATCCCAAATCCAGAGCAGTCTGTTTGATGTATGTCCGAACCATCATCCCGCCGGAACGGGGTGAGGCTCCCTTGCGCTGTGAAGATGCAAAGACCCAGTCAGTGTCCTTGGAATAGAGGTTGACTGGGGAGTGACGCCGGCCGTCAAGGTACTCGCTAAGAATCTGTGAGCAAGGCACAGCAGTTTTGCTTGCGGCCGACTTCGTATCCCCCACGGTTTTCATCGTCCAGGACCGGCTGACGTGAATCAGTCCGTCCCTGACATCTCCCCATTTCAGACCAAGAGCCTCACTGATCCGCAGGCCAGTTGTAGCCAGCAACAGAACCAGAACGTTCTCAGGTGCCTTGAGTTTCAGGAAGATTTTGTGGGAGTCATCCGGAACAAGTACCTTGGGTTCGTATGAGGACACTGACGTAGTTCTGACCAAGTCCGTCGGGTCGCAGGCCTTCGGGATCATCAAGGTCCAGTGACCGTGAGCGTACACCAAGCCCATCAACTGCTTGATCCGGTGAAGTGTTGGGTCGGATAAATCGTTTTCGCCTTGGATTTGCTTGAGCCATTGCTGAATCTCCACGTGGCCAATCTTCGTGGCTACGCGAGTAGACCACCGGGGTTTCAGGTAAAGCCTCAAGTACATTTTGTAGGTGTGTTTTGTGCTATGTGCCCGTTTGGTGACCAAATGGTGCTCCCCAAGCTCATCAGTGATGAACCTGTCGGCAAGCATCCCAAATGTGACCTTGGGTGATTTGAAATCAGGTTTGTTGTTGATGGATGAAAGAATGTCTAGCCGGTGTCCCTCCGCCCAGGCGCTGGACTCCGATGGAAAGTTACGCAGCAGCCCGATGGGAAACGTGCGCTCTACCCTTTTGCCGTCCGACTCGCGAGTTTGATTGAACCGAAGAACCCACGTATCCCCGCGTGAGCGTAGTTCTCGCCGAAGTGATCCGCGTTGGAATCGCGCCATACATATTGCCCCGTCCTGACCTGCGTAGAGTGCCGAATACCCTTCGCTCTACCTTCTGCCGGGACAGTGAGGCTACCTTCTCCGTGGCAGAGGCAGCTTTCAAGCTCGCTCAAGCGAAAACGCCATACGCACCGTTTGCCGGTGCCCAGCCGGTGCCCCGATAGAGCATTGCGCCGGGCAAGGTCCAAGAGGTGACGCGGACTGATTGAAAGGAACTCAGCGGCGACAGCAGCATCGACATACTTTTCAGGGAGCATCGTCTTCACCCGAAGAATCGATACTGCGTCGGAGAGAATCGGGGAAATCTTGCGAACAACCGATAGGGCCGTCGGCCAACGTCGCACGGTCAGCTTCGTTGCGCGATTCGGAGCAGTGCGTTTTTCGGAGGCTGGTGCCCAACGCTAGATAGATTCTGCAAAAAAGTCATTTTTGGAACACCCCTTTTGTGTTACGGTCTGTTCAAGTGTTGAGGCTGCTCCGATTGCTTCGGCACATACACCACTATTTGCAAGCACTTCATCGAGCCGGATCTTCATCCACTTCGTTCTGAGTTGCGCTCGCATTAGTCCTGGGAGGGACTATGCGCACAATCAGGGACGAAGCCGTAGTTGCAAATGCCATTTCCGCGCCTGCGGAAAGTGCTGCGACCAATAAACTCGAAGCCACAGAAAATTCTCAGATTGCGCTTACTGCCGGTAGCGCAGAGGCGAAAGCTTCTACAGTCCTCCCGCCTGCCAACCACAACCTGGCGTCCGAAAGCGCCCCCTCCTTCGTCAACCTTCCGCTCACTGCAAACGGTAAATTTACCGTTTCCGCGGCCGAGATGACTGTGCAACTGGCCAAGCGCACCGACGATGAGATCGACGCGCTGGTTAAGCAGGCAAGCGGTGCTGAGTTGCAGGGCGTGCAGCTTTCACTTTACGGGCGTTGCATGGTGGGCGCCTATTGCTGGGAAAAGCGCCGCCGTATCAGCGAAATGAAAAGGAAGCATTTCAAGACCATTACCTGGGAAAAGTGGCGCATGTCAGCGGGTCTGCGTTCGCCGAAGTCTGCGAAGCTCTGGGCTGCGAATTTTCAAACGGTACTGGACACTTCCGCTGCTCTCGCGAACGCTGTGGTCCTTGCTGGTATTGATCCCTTTCTGCCTCGGGTGGCAGCAGCCCTGCGGGTCCTCAATGCAGAACTGGCTGGCCGCGAACCCCGTACAACCGAGATTATCGGCCTCTGATTAATCGGTCCGAGTTGCCCCCGTCATCGCTTTTCGATAGGCGCGGACTGGGCTATTCGTATCTGAGCGCCACGCTGGGATCTACACGCATGGCTCGCCGGGACGGCAAGTAGGAAGCGAGCAGCGCGATAGCCAGAAACAACATTGAGACACCGATGAAAGAGATGCCGTCGACTGTTGTCAGCCCATAAAGCACTTCGCGCAGCAGATGAGAGGCCCCCAGCGCGAGCAACATTCCCACCAGCAGGCCGGCAAGCACAGGACGTATCCGGCGCGTTAAAGGTGTCAAGCAGTTGGGTGTGCGTGCTGGAAATTGGCTCACCCTCGAACAATCGCAATCACTTCTGGAGAAATCGGATGGCGACAGCCTCCGGAACAGCCGTGATCTGGCAATGATCTCGACCCTGCTCGGCTGTGGACTTCGAAGAGCGGAATTATCCTCACTTCAGAAGGAAGATATTCAGATTCGCCAAGGCCACTGGGCGATTGTCGACCTGGTCGGAAAAGGAGGACACATCCGCACCGTGCCGATGCCGATTCGGGTGAAGAGCGCCGTGGATCGATGGTGTTGGCCGCCAATGTTGCAGAAGGACGTATATTCAGGGCTGTCAGTCGACACGGATCAGCCTGGGGCCGCGGGGTAACTGAGAGTGTCGTTTGGTACGCCGTCCGGGACTGTGCGCGCCGCCTTCAACTCGATCACCTTGCCCCACATGATTTGAGGAGAACCTGTGCTAAGCTGTGCCACGCGAGCGGAGGCGAATTGGAGCAGATCCAGTTTCTCCTTGGCCATGCTTCAGTTTTGACTACAGAGCGTTACCTCGGGTGCAAGCAGAACTTGGAGGAACCTGTGAATGATCGATTCGGGTCGTTGTTCAACTCGAAGCGGTTCGAATCAAGGTAAGGCCTGTTCTTAACCTTCGACGCCGATCTGCAGTCGGATTAGGAGGGCGCAGAAGCAGGAATCAAGCGCGGCAAGAAATCCGGTACACGCGATGCGACGTGATTTCAAGTCAGAAATCGGGCCATTACTAATTACTATAAGAGGCAATCCACTTTGAAAACTAAAATGCATCCAATATCTATTTGAGTGATCTCGTCCGAATCCACAATCGGGAAGGTGAAGGAATTCCGTTGCGGTATGCGGTGAGATTCGGTCTAATGGGTTACCGACCCAATGGTGAGGGTCGCCTCGCGGTGTTGAGGACGCCTCGATCGTCGCATACATTTTGGCGCGCTGACGTAGTGCGATTCCGCTAGACTGCCGACCTGGAGAAGGATGATGCAATGTCGGACCAGACTTCGCTGAAGGTTACAGATGGGACGTCGCTGGGGCGTTACACGATTCTGGAGCTTGTCGGTAGCGGCGCCATGGGAGTGGTCTACCAGGCGCGGGATGAGCGGCTTGAGCGGATAGTTGCGATCAAGGTGCTGACGCCGGGCGTGCTGACGGGCGATGAATCGCGACGGCGGTTTCGCAAGGAGGCGCTGGCGCTGGCCAAGCTGAACCATGCGCATATTGCGGCAGTCTATGACGTGGGAGAGCAGGACGGCATTGACTACCTGGTGATGGAGTTGGTGCAGGGCGAGTCGCTGGCGGCAAAGATCAAAGCGGCGCCCGTCCCGGTGAAGGAGGCAACATCCATCCTGCTGCGGGTGGCCGGTCGCCGCGTTCAGAACCACGCCCGTTACGTTCACAGCCGGCTCGGCCCCTGTCTGCGGTGGCTCGGTGGCCTTCGCTGCCTCTTGTCCCCACATTACCGGTGCAGCCACGGTCACCAGTCCGGTTACAAAGAACACCCCGCGCAACCGCCGCATGCAGGCAGAACCACAGCGCTTCTTCATTTGCTGGCAACATCCTTGGGATTCACGGCTAACTGTAACCCTTTCCACTTGTAAAAAACAACCGTTCGGGAGGTTCATCGGCATCCACTCACCGCCTGAGCTTCTCGTACTGCTCATCAGTCAGGTTCAGGAACACCCCGCCCCGGCCCATGGCAATCGCCTGGTTCAGCATCAGACGGCTCTCTTGGTCCGGGAATTCCCTACAGACATGCCTAGAGAACTCCCTACAGACGGTCCTCGGGGAACCCTCTATGGGTGTGTATATACATGGCCTGCCTAGATCTTCCTCACTCCATAGCAGCATTTCTCGAACCCTTGTCCTCAGGGACGCCGCTCGACTCGACGCAATCCATTCACGCCGGGCTGGTGTCGCCAAGCCGAACATCGGCCACAAACGGGCGCAATGCCCGCAATGTATCGACATGATTACGTTCCAGATATTTTTCCACTCTAGCATTGGCGAGCAGACGTTCCAGGTAGGCGCACGCCACGGTTAAGCAATCACTGAGAGATCGGCCGCAAATGTTGATTGAATTCGGGTTTTGGGGCGGAAGTTTGGAGTATACCGGAACCCAGAAGCCGTCATTTGACTTCTGTCCGCTATATGCTAGAGATGTTGCGGCTCTGCCGCCGGAGGCTCAGTCAACACTGGCGACCGAATTGAATTCAGCAGTCACGAACTGACATGCCAATACTGACAGACGAGATTGTCCATAGAGTGCTGCCAGAGATAGTCCCTCCGCCTCGTGTCCCTGAGGGTGTGTCGGCTGAGGCAGTCGCTCGCCGAGCGTCAGAACTGGAATCAGCGTTGGAGCGCCGAATATTCCTCTGGACAACGGCTCTGCAGGCGCACATCGAGGCGGAACGCTGGTCAGATTGGGCCAACAATATCCCGGGTTTCCAAGGTGCTACTTATGGCTTTGTACCCGTATCCAGCCAGACCCGGCTGCCTAACGGTGTCGAGAGCTTCGGCGGTTACGTGTTTGGCGTGGCTCTTGAGATAGAGGGCCCGAGTGAAACCCAGCCAATCCAAGAAGCTGAGCGATTTATCTACAGCCAAGCTCCCGTGGCTCTGATATTTAATCGCCGCCAGATAGAATTGCACGTTGCAAATCCGACATATCCGCGGAGTGGGACTGGGGCCTGTTGGGCGAGGTCAAAAAGAAGTGCGATAGAGCCTCTCGCTGCTGACGGCATCCTGACAGCTGCGCATATCGTTGATGGCCTTCGCCTGGGAGATACCGTTTACATGGACAACGGAGGGAAGCCGTGGCATCTAGGTGATCGCGGAACCAAACAAGTAGACGCAGCCTTGATCGTAAAGGCTGGCTGTATTCCAGCAACTGCTACGCGTCTTCATGTGCAGGACATGCCTGAGGATGGAGGAGCCGTCACTTTTCGAGGTGCACAAACAAAAGGCACCTTGAATGCCCGGATCACACACTCGATTTCACATCCGACATACTTGGCGGATATTTTTCCAATGCGAGTCTTCATGGACAAATTTGGCCGCCCCGGAGATAGTGGGGCGCTTGTCAGTGAGGCACGCACGGGAAGAGGTGTCGGCGTATACATTGGACGCGATCCCGTACCACGGTCCGTTGGCGGAGCTTCAGTGTGGGAGGGCACATCGCAATTTCTTACCCAAGCACAGTTCAACCTACGTATCGATCTCTTTATCTGAGATGGAGGAGGATGAATGGCGAAGAATGTAAAAGGCAGAAATAAGCCCAAGTTACCCCGAGAGATCAAGATCATCACAGGCCCGATAAGTGTTGCACGCGCTTCGGACGCGGACTTCTTGCCGCGTGAGCCTATATCTCAGAGGCCGGAGCAGCATTTCGGTTTGGGCTGGGTCAAGAAGAAACCAGTGAAGGCCCTGACAAAACAGATCGAGGAACTGAGGGGCCAGATTGCCGACATCGTGAAGGCTCTCTCTCTATGTGTCGCCGAGAAGGCCGAACTGGAGGAGATTGCTGTTGGTCTAGCCGTGTCAGGCGAGGGAGACATAGGTATCGTCAGTGTCGGCGCAGAGGTAAGCATTGAGTTGACCTATAAGCTCAAACACTAACGAGGATTCCAAGAGATCGCGTCAGGGCCGCTGAGAGTTGGGATGCTTCTTGCTCTGATGCTTTGGCTGCGGTGTTTTGACCTTTGGCAGTCTATTTTGACGGTGATATCATTGAGGCGTTTATAGCCGTAGTCCGGCGTATAAATCTCCACCCGTTATCCTCACCCGTGATTGGCCCGTCTTACACGTATTTCGCCGTATTTAGGCGGTCCATGAAGTCTTGTAAGTAGTTGTAAATACAAGTTATTAGCGCCCTTTTAAGGCGTGGGTCCTGGGTTCGAATCCCAGCGAACTCACCACCCCAGGCCGCGCAAATCTGTCTTCCAGCGACAAAACTCCCCTCAGAATTCACTGACTGGGCCGAATTTCCCGGCTTCAGGGCCGCGTTTCAGGCGCGGGGCCAGAAGTGCTGCCCAAGAAGTGCTGCTCTGGGGCGGCACGCAGGCGCGCGGCGGCGTCTTCGGCCGTGATGTCGCGCTGCGGCATTCCCAGCATCTCAAAGCCCACCATGAATTTGCGAACCGTGGCCGAGCGCAGCAGCGGCGGATAAAAATGGGCGTGAAAATGCCACTCCGGCGCCGCCTCTCCGGTGGTCGGTTTCTGGTGGAAGCCCATGGTGTAGGGAAAGCTGGTCTCAAAGAGGTTGTCGTAGCGTGTGGTGAGGCGATGCAGCGCGTCGGCCAGCGCGTCCCGCTCCAGGGAGCCGAACTCCGGCAAAGACCCGGCGTGGCGCCGGCTGATCAGCAGAACTTCAAACGGCCAGACGGCCCACCAGGGAACGAGAGCGGCAAAATGCTCGTTTTCGAAGACCACGCGTTCGCCTGCCGAGCGCTCGTCTTCAAGGTAATCGCAGAGCAGGCAGTCGCCGGTGCGGGAGTGATAATCGCGCTGAGCCGCCGATTCAGCGGCCGGTTCGTCGGGAATGAAGCCGGTGGACCAGATCTGTCCGTGGGGATGAGGATTGCTGGCGCCCATCATGGCGCCGCGATTCTCGAAGATCTGGACGTAATCGATCCAATCCAGATTGCCCATTTCCAGGTACTCGTGCGTCCACGCGTCCACCACGGGGCGAATCTCTTCGCGGGTCATCCGGGCCAGCGTGAGGGAGTGGTCGGGGTGGTAGCAAAGCACCTTGCAGAGACCGCGCGCCGGCTGGGCCACTAGCAGAACGGGTTCCAGAGGTGTACCGGGCGCTTGCGGCGGCGCTGGCGAGTCGGGCAGCAGGGCAGCGTAATCGTTCACAAAAGAAAACACGCTTGCGTACGCCGGGTTCACCGCGCCGCCTGCCCGCTTGTTTCCGGGGCACAGATAGCACTCCGGGTCGTAGGCGACGGATGAGGGCGCGAATTTCTGCCCGACCTCGCCCTGCCAGGGGCGCTGGGTGCGATGCGGCGAAACCAGAACCCAGCTTTGCCGCAACGGGTTCCAGCGGCGATGCGGATACTGCCAGTTCTTTTCCATGCTTGCAGCCATTGTAAAGCGCCGGGATTGTGGAAGTGGTCAGTGGTCAGTCGTCAGTGGGGTGGGCCGGGTGGCCAAAGGGTAAATCTGTGCCCCATTCATCGCAGCTTTATCGCGATGAGTGGGCGGGCAGGCGACCCACTCACCGATCCTGCCATCCATCTGCCCTTCCCCAAAAGGCAAATCTGTAAAAGGGTAAATCTGTGCCCCATTCATCGCAGCTTTATCGCGATGAGTGGGCGGGCAGGCGCCCCACTCACCGATCCTGCCATCCATCTGCCCTTCCCCAAAAGGTAAATCTGTAAAAGGGTAAATCTGTGCCCCATTCATCGCAGCTTTATCGCGATGAGTGGGCGGGCAGGCGACCCACTCACCGATCCTGCCATCCATCTGTCCTTCCCCAAAAGGTAAATCTGGAAAAGGTAAATCTGTGCCCCATTCATCGCAGTTTTATCGCGATGAGTGGGACATCCGCTTAGCCGCAGCAGCCACTGCCAGTCTTCGGCTTCTCCGCAGGCTTGCCGAGGTATTGCGCCGGATTATGATCGAACTTCTCTTTGCAACTGGAGCCGCAAAAGTAATAGGTCTGCCCAGCGTGGTCGGTGTGTCCAGCGGCATTAGCTGTGTCTACGTCCATGCCGCAAACGGGATCTTTCACAACGGTGATGCTGCTCATTGGCATCTCCTTGGTTCGTGAATCCGAGCCGATTAGGGCTCAGCGATTGAGTTGTGGCTTTCATCCGCGCATTCGTCGCTTGCCTGAAAGCTTCGTCGTGCTCGCAAACGATTCCAACTGAAACCTTTTCACTTCGGAGAGGAACAAGTCCGGTCAGTAATGCTCGGGTCAACGGCCATCGGCTATAACTTCATTGTTCGCAGCCTCAGCGCGTTGGCAATCACGGAGACAGAGCTAAAGCTCATGGCAGCCGCCGCGATCATCGGGTTCAATAGCAGCCCGAAGCCGGGAAACAGTACGCCCGCTGCAAGCGGCACACCAACAGCGTTGTATACGAAAGCGAAGAAGAGGTTCTCACGGATATTGCGCATGGTTGACTTGCTGAGGTGACGAGCGCGGAGAATGCCGCGCAGATCGCCTTTCAACAGCGTGATGCCGCCAGCCTCCATTGCCACATCCGTGCCGGTCCCCATGGCAATACCAATGTCAGCCTGCGCAAGCGCCGGCGCATCGTTCACGCCATCTCCAGCCATCGCGACCACAGAGCCCTTCTGTTGGCACAGTTTGACCACCTCTGCTTTCTTTTGCGGCAATACGTCGGCATAAAACTCGATGCCGAGCTTATCCGCGACTGCCTTGGCCGTCGTAGCGTTGTCGCCCGTGACCATGATGATCTTGAGACCTGCCGCCCGCAGTTCGCGGATCGCATCGGGCGTGGATTCCTTGATCGGATCGGAGACTCCAACCAGGCCCGCGGCCTTGCCATCGACGGCAACCAGCATCACCGTCTGGCCTTCTTTGCGCAACGCTTCGGCTCGATCGAGCAACGGCGCGGGATCGACAGACAAATCGCGGAACAGCTCTGCGTTCCCGACGGCAACCTGCTTGCCTGAAACTGTCCCCCTCACACCTTTGCCGGTTACGGAGTTGAATCCAATTACATCGGCCAGAGAGAGCTTCTTTGCCTCCGCGCCTTTCACGATGGCTGCTGCCAAAGGATGTTCGCTCGATCGCTCAAGGCTGGCGACGAGTTGCAACAGGCCGGATTCGTCGATGCCCGGCTGGGGAATGACGGAACTCAGCGTCGGCTTGCCCTCGGTGAGGGTTCCCGTCTTGTCGATGATGAGCGTATCTACCTTGCCGAAGGTCTCCAATGCCTCTGCATTGCGGATGAGGATACCGGCACGTGCCCCGCGGCCCGTGCCCACCATGATCGCCATGGGCGTGGCCAGCCCAAGAGCGCACGGGCAGGCGACGATCAGAACAGCCACAGCATTGACAAGAGCATGAGCGAAGCGCGGTTGCGGCCCCACAAAGTACCACACCGCAAAGGTGATAATCGCGGCGACGATAACCGCCGGCACAAAGTAGGAGGAGACTCGATCCGCCAGTCTCTGAATCGGCGCTCGCGACCGCTGCGCCTCGCTGACCATCTTCACAATTTGCGCCAACAACGTGTCTGCGCCAACACGCTCCGCACGCATCACAAATCCGCCGGTTCCGTTGACGGTACCCGCCGTCACTTTCGCGTCCTTGTCCTTTTCAACGGGGATGGGTTCTCCGCTGATCATCGACTCATCGACGGAGCTGTGGCCTTCAAGCACGATCCCATCGACGGGAACCTTCTCGCCGGGCCGCACCCGGAGCCGGTCGCCGGCTTGCACCTGGTCGAGCGAAACGTCTGCCTCCCCACCCTTGTCGTCCAGCCGTTTGGCGGTTTTTGGAGCCAGGCCGAGCAACGCGCGAATCGCACTGCTGGTCTGGCTGCGAGCGCGCAACTCCATCACCTGGCCTAAGAGTACGAGTGCGACAATCACCGCCGCGGGCTCGAAGTACACATCGATCTGTCCTCCGGCCCCACGAAATGACATAGGGAATATCTGAGGAACCACGGTGGCGAAGACGCTATAGAGATATGCTGAGCCGGTGCCAAGGGCAATCAGTGTGAACATATTGAGGCTGCGATGCACGACCGATTGCCAGCCCCTGACGAAGAAAGGCGACCCGCACCACAGAACCACAGGGCTTGCCAGAGCAAACTCGACCCATGCCCACGCTCTCGCCGAGAATAGGTGTTGCATAGGCATGGAAGGTAGAAATGCGGAGACCATCAGCGCGAGCATGGGCACGGCGAGTGCGACGCTGATCCAGAGCCGCCTCGTCATATCGGCCAGCTCTGGGTTGGAGTCTTCGGCCGTAACCTCGCGGGATTCGAGCGCCATTCCGCAAATTGGGCACGAGCCTGGTCCATCACGCACGATCTGCGGGTGCATCGGGCAGGTATATTCGGAGCGCATGGCTGGTGCGGGAACGGTCACGGCTTCGAGCGCCATGCCGCACTTCGGACAGCTTCCCGGTCCCGTTTGCTTCACCTCCGGATGCATTGGGCAGGTGTATTCCCCCTGCGGCTCGGTTTTCGACGCTGGGTGCGACAGAGTTGCGTCTGGCTTGGCCTGCACATACTTCTCTGGCGCGGCGCGGAACTTTGCGGCACAACCCTGACAGCAGAAGTAGACGGTTGCGCCTTGATAATCGGCGCTTGCCGAGGCTTTCGACGGATCGACCTTCATCCCGCAAACGGGGTCGTACTCTTCAGCCTGCTTCATCTCTCGATTGTGCCCCAGTTCACTCATTGCTGCCTGTATCTTTCTGCACCGGGAGTGGGGATATCGCAAACGGGGAATTGTGCGGTTCTTGGCATCATTCATGCATGGCGGGCGGCCCACGTCTCAATCTGCCACCAAATTTGGGTGCTCCAGTTCTCGACTTTGAGACCTGGGATCGATCGCCCCATCCCGTCGCGGCAGGTGGCCCACTCATTGATCCTGCCAGCCATCTGTCCTTCCCCAAAAAGGTAAATCTGTAAAAGGTAAATATGTGCCCCATTCATCGCAGCTTTATCGCGATGAGTGGGCCACCTGCCTTCAAGGAACGGAAGCCGGTGAAAACAACTGAATGTGACGAAGTGAAGAGCTCCCGCTCTCTGGAACCGCTTCAGGCCATAGGGCATGCTGCCATCGTAATCCCCCTGCGACTTTGTGCGAAGACCCGCTCATCGCGATAGGGCCGCGATGAACGGGGCACAGTTCCCAATTCCGTGATGAGTGGGCCACCTGCCAACTGAAAGTGAGGAAATGAAAACAACCGCGTTGCTGATAGCGAACCAGCCCCTTCATCATCCAATCATCCTACCTCCAATGTCTCAGAATCGAGACATGGGGCAACCACTCTCTTAGGGATGGTCAGACCTGGGCCGCCTGCCACGGCGGCCCTCACGCCGGCGTCAGCTTTTCCATGGGCGGCAGGGTGGCCAGGAAGCGGCGGGCGAACTCGGCGCTGTACTCCTCCAGCAACTCCTGGACGCGGCCGGGATCGACGGAGCGCACGATGAGGCCGGCATGGTGGTCCTTCTTGATGCGGAGGAAGACTTCCGGCGCGTCAAATGCTGACGTGTCGGGCTCTGCGGTCTGGGCCAGGCAGAGGACGCTGCCGGCGTAGCTCGAAAAAGATTGCGGAAGCGAATAGGGCTGGCCGCGGAGGCTGGCGATCTCAAGCCGCGCCCATTCGCGCCAGAGATTGACGCCGGTGGAGGCTTCGACCAGTTCAGCGATGAATGCGCCGCCGACGCGGGCCGCGATCTCAAGGAAGTAATAGCGGCCGTCGTCGTGGGCGCGAATGTATTCGGCGTGGGAGACGCCGCGCACCATGCCCAGCGACGGAGCGAGTCCGGCGTTGAGCGCGGTGAGCTCGACCCAGTCGCGGCTGACGCGGTCCACGGTGCGGGTGGTAAAGACGCCGCCCTGGTGCATGACCTCCATGGGCGGATGGCCATAGCGATGCACCACGGAGAACAGGACCTCACGTTCGTCGACGATGGAGTCGACGTGGAAGATGTCGCCGGGGACGAACTGCTCGAGCAGGAAGTGGCTCTGGCGGTCGCCGAGTTCGTCGAGGGCGCGCCACAACTGCTCGGGCTGCTCGATTTTGCGAATGCCCACGGACGAGGCCTCAGTGCGCGGCTTGAGCAGCCAGGGCGGCGGCACGCGGAGCATGTATTCGCGCAGCTCGTCGTAGTTGAGCACCGGGCAGAACTCGGGAACCAGGAAGCCGGACTCGCGCGCGCTGGAGCGCATGGCGAGCTTGTCGCGGTAGTAGCCGGTGGTGGTGATTCCCATGCCGGGAATGCGCATGTGCTCGCGAACCTGGGCGGCCGATTCGAGATCGAATTCATCGAGAGCGATGACGCGGTCGAAGCGGCGTCCACGGGCCATATACGAGACGGTGTTGAGGAGTTGATCGCGGCTGAGGCCGGGTGGCATGGTCACCAGTTCCTCGAGGGATTCGCGCGGCCAGTCGGCCCCGGCCAGCTTGTCGAGCGTGAGCAGGGTGGCCTTGACGCCCATCTCCGCGCATTGGCGGAGGAAGTCGTACCCCTTCTCGTAGCTAGCCACGCAAAGAAACCGTTCGATTCGGTCCGGCATCGGTCCCCCGTTTGGTCCCCACCGCGCAACCCGGGCCTTCGGAGCGCGCCTGTCATACTCTTAGAGTCACAATCGCGGCGTGGACCCTGGATGAAGATAGTTCTACCATAGAGCGTGCGGCGATGGCCCCCTGGGGCAGCGCAGAGGAAAGATCGAGAATGCTGTTCGCAGAGGCAATTGTGGAATTGCAGGATGCGCGGACGAGGGAGTGGCACGGAACTCCGGGCGCAGCGGCCCAGGGCACGGCCGGGGCCGCAGCCCAGCGGCGCGAGGGCGAGAGCACGCAGGCGGAGGAGAAGTGGCTGGCCGCCGTGGAGCGGCAACACCGGGCAAACTTCGATCTGTGGCACATTGAGGACCAGGCGCGCGTACCGGGCGCGTCCGCCGATGAGCTGGCCGAAGTAAAGCGCCGCGTGGACCGGACCAACCAGTTGCGCAACGACCGGACGGAGGAGCTGGACCGCATGCTGCTGGCGCGCCTCGAAGCGCGGAGCCTGCCCAGCGCGGAGGCTCCGCTGCATTCCGAGTCGCCCGGCCTGATGATCGACCGGCTCTCCATTCTGGCGCTGAAGATCTATCACACGCGGGAAGAGGCAGAACGCGAAGACGCGCCGGCGGGCCATGCGATGCGCAACCGGGAACGGCTCGCGATTCTGGAGGAACAGCGGGCGGACCTGGCCGCGTGCATGGACACACTGTGGAGTGAGACACTGGCGGGGACGCGGCGGTTCAAACTTTACCGGCAACTGAAGATGTACAACGATCCTTCGCTGAACCCGGCAATCTACGGAAAATCCCCCGGCGGCCAGGGAGTTTGACTGGCGGTTGGGGGGTGCCCATTGACGTCTTACGGGGTTATGCGTATAAAGATGGCCTAAGCAGCGTATTTCCTAAGACGTATGTTTGTGCCGGGAACAGCCAGGTTCAACTGAGCGGAAAGGAAAGTACGGGCAAGATAAAACCCATGACGCAAGAGGCCCGATCAGCGGCTCCCAGCCGCAAAAAAACTCTCCCGACGGGGGCCAGAACCGATGGCCATTCCGTGTCCAGCGGACCCGCCTTCCAACACTACCAGGCCGCCGTACTGTTGCTGCAGCAGGGCAAGTACGAAAAGGCGCTGGCCGCTCTCCAGAAGCTGCTTCCCGAAGCTCCGATCGAAATCAAGGAGCGCTGCCAGATGTACATCAGCACGTGCCTGCGGCAACTGGAGAAGCCGAGTCTGGCGTTCGATACTCCGGAGGAGCGGTATGACTACGCGGTGTCGCAGTTGAACACCGGCTACTACGACGATGCGCGAGAGCAGTTCAACGGCATCCTAAGCAGCCATCCCGGCGCGGACTACGCATTTTACGGATTGGCGGTGCTGGACTCGATCACCGGCCGCGCGCAGGATTGCCTGGCGAACCTGGCCAGGGCCATCGAATTGAACCAGAGAAATCGGTTGCAGGCCCGCGTGGATAACGATTTTCAGAACATGCAGGACGATCCGCGGTTTACCGAACTGCTTTATCCCGAGGCTCCGTAAGGATATTTTTGAATACCGCAATTTCCGTACCCGGTGAAGTGTTGTTGTCGCCGTCTCCCAGCCCGGATACCCCGGCCAGCGTGACGCCGATGCGGGTGGTGGCGATCGGTGGGGGCACAGGCCTGTCCACGCTGCTGCGGGGACTGAGCCGGCATGTGCATACCCCCGGCGACAGCGGCGCGGAAGCGGGCCTGATCGCCGATCTGGCAGCGGTGGTGACGGTGACGGACGACGGGGGATCGTCGGGCCGGCTGCGCCAGGATTTCAATATGCTGCCACCCGGCGACCTGCGCAACTGCATGGTGGCGCTCAGCCAGGAAGAGGATCTTCTCACCCGGCTGTTCAACCATCGTTTCAGGGGCGGCGACGGGCTCAAGGGGCACAACTTCGGAAACCTGTTTGTGGCCGCGCTGACTGAGATCACGGGCGACTTTGCGCAGGCGGTGCAACTGGCCTCGAAAATTCTGGCCACGCGGGGCCGCATTTATCCGGCCACGACGGCCAACACCACCCTGGTGGCGCGGATGGACGACGGATCGCTGGTGCGGGGGGAAACCGGCATCACCGCCAGCCGGCTGCGGATTGTGGAGCTGACGCTGGACCCGCCCGGCCCGGCGCCGCTTCCGGAGACGCTGGAGGCGATCGAGCGGGCCGACCTCATCACCGTCGGACCGGGCTCGCTTTATACGTCGCTGATCACCAACCTGCTGGTGGACGGGATTCCTTCGGCGCTGGCCAGGGCGCGCGGCCTGCGCGTCTACATCTGCAACCTGATGACGCAGGCCAATGAAAGCCTGGGGCTGACGGCGTCAGAGCACATCGAGCGCATCTACGAGCACACCCGCGAGCCGATCTTCGATTGTGCGCTGGTAAACACCGCGCCGTTTTCGCCGGAAACCCTGGCGCGCTATGCGATCGAGGGAGCATCGCCCATTCTGCCGGACATCGAGCGCATCCAGGCGTTGGGGGTGCGCTGCATCGCGGGCGATTTTGCCAGCGAAGAGAGTGTTGTGCGGCACGCGGCCGGCCGGGTCACCGGAGCCCTGCTGGCATTGGGGCGCTCGGCGAGCGTGTGAAGGCGCCTGAATTCCCGGCAATTTTAGAAAATTTCACTTCCCGACTCCGCTTTTGAGCTAGTACATTCTGGTGCATGCTGGGCGAAGACCGGCGAAAGAGGAGGGGTATGCGAATTCGATGTAACGTGTTGGCAGTGAGCGCCATGATTTTGGCTTTGGGGGTGTCTGCGGGAGCGCAGACCAAGCAAAAGCCCGGGCTTTGGGTGGTGACCACCACCATGTCCATGGGGGGCGAGCAAATGCCCCAGATGCCGCAGATGCCTCAGATGCCGCA
>Ga0182016_10000593_pt1 | contig 45229 bp, 38 predicted proteins | sample 712S2MmetaG_FD_120491 | JGI IMG/M metagenome (GOLD analysis project Ga0182016, IMG submission 120491) | Permafrost microbial communities from Stordalen Mire, Sweden - 712S2M metaG | ecosystem: Environmental > Terrestrial > Soil > Wetlands > Permafrost | place: Sweden: Stordalen | collected...
AGCCGGTTCATGCGCGCGGCCAGCGCGCGATATGGCGCCGGTGTCGCCATGTCGATGCCGGCCTTCTTGTACAGGTCATAAGCGTAGCCCGAGCCACCCGCGCGCAGCATATCGAGAAACCGCGCGCGTGCCGGCGCGCCTTGCTTGAGAATGGCGTCGGTCAGTTCGGCGGCGCCGGCCATCGAGGTGGCGTACTGCCACACATAGAAGTCGTCGTCGCGGAAGAAGTGGCCCACATAAGACCATTCGACGCAGTACGCCGGATCGATCTTCATGACACCCTGCTCTTCGCCGTAGTAGCGCTTGAGCAGGCCGCAATAGATCTCACTGAGCCGTGCGCCTGAGAGCGGATGGCCCTGCTCGACCTCCTCGTGGGCGGCGAGCTCGAACTCCGCAAACTGAACCTGACGGAAGTAAGTCTGGCGAATGGACTCAAGACCGGCGCCCAGGTAGTAGAGTTTTTCCGCCTTGCTCTTGGCGTGTTCGACCATGTAGTCGTTCAGCAGCATCTCGTTACCGATCGACGCGGACTCGGCGATGAAAGTCGAATACTGAGAATTTTCGAACGGTTGTGCCGCATTCGTCAGCAGCGTGTGAACCGCGTGTCCCCACTCGTGGGCGATGGTGGTCAGGCCCTGGTAGTTGTCGCTATGGTTGAGCAGCAGATAGGGATGCACGTCATAGGCCGAGCCGTTCATGTACGCGCCATTGGCCTTGCCCTCATGGGGCATGACGTTCATCCACTGTCCCGCAAACCCCTTGCGCATCAGCGCCAGGTAGTCCGGACCCAGCGGCGCCAGCGCGGCCAGCGTCAGGGTCTCGGATTCGTGCACGTCGAATTTCGGAACCGGCGAGACCCGGAACATCGATGGATAGTTGTCGTAGTACTGCAGATCGTCGGTAATCTCGAGACGCGCCTTGCGCATCCGCAGGTAGCGGTGCAGCGTTGGCAGGGCCGCGTGCGTTTCCTCGATCAGTGTTCTGTAGACGCTCTCCGGCATGTTGGACTGGAACAGTGCGGCGGATAACGAGCTGTCGAATTTGCGCGCCTTGGCCTTGAACACATCGCCCATGACGTGGCCCGTCATTGCAGCCCCGATGGTGCCCTCGTAATGGTGCAAGGAGCCCCAGTATCCATCGAAGACTGCCTTGCGCTCGGCTCGATCGTCGACCTGGCGATAGCGCTCGTACGCGGGCTGGTCGAGGCGCACGGTTTCGCCGTTCGGCAACGCGAACTGAGGGTATGGCAGATCCGCGTCGATCAACTGATCGCGTACCGTCTTGGCCTGCTCGAGCGGATCGGCGCTCAAGGCAAGCACGGATTCGGTTTCCGGACTCAGGGTGTGCGGCGCGGAGCGCAAAATATCCTTCAGGGTAAAGTCAAAACGATCTCGCAGATCCTTGCGCTGCGCCTCGAAGGATTCGACCTTGGGCGCTCCGATGGCAACGATTTCGGGATTCAGCCATGAGGTCTTCTCGCCGATCAGGGCACCAAGGGACTCAGCCTGCTGGCGCCGTTCCTGCTCGGCAGGTTTGCGCAGATCCTCATCGCCTTTGCTTTCGGCGTAGACGCCCAGCCGCGCCGCCTCACGGTTGACGCTGGAGATGGCATCGAGCGCCGCGAACAGCGTGTCTGCGCTGCCGCCCAATGTACCGCGGTAACTTTCCAGCTTCTCCGTGGCCGCCTTGGTCTTCTCGTACGAGGCCGTCCATGCCTCGGGCGTCCGGTAGAGATCCGACAGATCCCACATGGTGGGCACCGGTTCGGTTCCGCTGCTGGCCGCTTCTCCGGCCGCCAGCGACACAGTGGCGCAGGTTAGAGCCAGCGCAGTAGCAGTGAACAGCAGTATTCGGGCACGAGACATATTGGTCATCCCCCACTGAGGCCGCGGACGGAAATGGAATCAGCTCTTGGGCACCAGCGCGACCACGCGCGCCGGAAAGCCCGTGCCATTTACCGGCTTGGGAAAGCTCACCATGACGAGCGCACCGGCTTCCGGCACCTTGTCGAGATTCGCCAGCAGCTCAATCTGGTAGTGATTGGTCCCGAGGATGTAGCTCTCGAGAGAATAGTCATCCTTATTGACCGCGAGCCCCGGGTCGGTGTCGGTGGTCTCATGACCGGAGGCCGTGATCTTTCGTGTCTCATAGAGAAACTGCAGTACCGGTTTGCTCCAGCCGGGGTAGTGCGCAAGTCCCTTGGCATCGCGGTTCTGCATGGCCGCATCGTCCGGCCAGCGTTTCGACCAGTCCGTGCGCAGCGCCACGAACGCCCCGGCGGGAATGGCCCCGTGCCTTGCCTCCCAGCGCTTCACGTCCTCGATTGACACGACGTAATCCGGATTTTTCCCGACCTGCTCGTGCACGTCGAGAACCACCAGGCGCAATAGAAATTCCCTGGGATCGATCTGATCGACGGTCTTGAGGCCATCGTGGAAATGCGCCGGTGGATCGACGTGCGTACCCCACTGGCCCGGATGGCAGAAGCTTTCGGCGTGAAAGCCATCCGCAGGGATAGTGTAGAGCGTCGTGACCGTTTCCGGCTTGAAGCCCTTCCAGTGCGGAGTGCTCGGGCCAAACTCGTGGGTCAAATCGATGAAAGCGGCGTCCTGGAGCGCCGCATACGCCTGCTCCAGGCCGCCCGCGGCCGGCGTGGCGGCATGGGCAGTCAGCCCTGCCGCGAAAAGTCCGAATCCCAGCGACCACGCGGCAGATCTGGCATGCGCGAACATGAACGGCTCCTCGAGTGCTTCTCAATTGTAGCTAGGATGATAGGCTTGCTGCTAAGCATTTCGGCTTTGAGGTTGCTGATGGAGCGCGAGCAGATCGTGTTCGTAGGTACTTGCGATCTGTCGTCGCACTTTCGCGGCAAGAGCTTTCCTGCGGCCGACTTGTCCTCCAGGTTACAGCGCGGCGTTGGACTGGCGCCCACGAATATCTACCTGTCCGCCTTCGGCCCGATCGCGGTGACCACGTTCGGTACCACCGGCGAAGTCATGCTGATTCCGGATGCGTCCACGCGCGTTTATGTGCCCTTTGCCGGTAGCACGGCCGAGTACTTCTATCTGGGCGATCTGCAGACGCTGGAAGGGGCGCCCTGGTCGTTCTGTCCGCGCCAGATCCTTCGACGCGCGGTCGATCGGCTCAGGAGCGAAACCGGGTTCGGTGTGCTGGCAAGCTTTGAGCAGGAATTCGTCTATGACGGTGCCGCTGCGCATGCCAAGCCGTACGAACTCGATGCCTACCGCCGCCAGGGCGCCTTCGGCGAGGTGCTGTTAGCCACGATGCGCCAGGCCGGCGTGACGCCTGATTCGTTTCTGTCGGAATACGGCCCCCGGCAGTTCGAAGTCACCTCGGCGCCGGCGGCGGGTCTGCGCGCAGCCGACGATGCCGTGATCACGCGCGAGATCGCCCAGGCGGTCGCCTACCGGCACGGCCAGCGCGTGAGCTTCGCGCCCATCCCCGAGCCGGATGGCACCGGCAATGGTACTCATATCCACTGGAGCTTTCGCGATCGAAACGATGAACCGACGCTCTATGAGCCACAGCGCCCATGGCAGCTGTCGGAACTCGGCGCCCGATTCATCGCAGGTGTTCAATACCACCTGCCCGCACTGTGCGCGGTGACCTGTGCCTCGGTGCCCTCCTACTATCGTCTGCGGCCGAATCGCTGGGCACCGGTGCATGCGGACGTTGGGCCGTTGGATCGCGGCGCGGCGGTGCGCATCTGTCCGGTCGTGGGCGCCGACCCGGTAGCGCGCGCGCGGCAGTTCAACCTCGAATTTCGGGTCGCCGATGCTACCGGCAATCCTTATCTGTCGCTCGCGATGCTGATCCAGGCCGGCCTGGATGGGATACGCGAGGCGCGTGCCATCGAACTTGCGCATCCGCGCAAACTGCCGACCAGCCTCGGCGAGGCGCTGGACGCGCTCGAAGCATGCGCGCCAGCGGCCGATTGGCTGGGTGCCGATGTGCTGGCCGGATATCTGCTGTTCAAGCGCGCGGAAATCAGCGGCTTGCAGGGTCTGGATGAAAGCGAGATCTGTCATCGCTACTTGGAGGTGTATTGAGCGCTGACACACCGCAGGCCGGCGGCTATCCGTTGCTCGCCGCCGATGAGCCGCCGCCCATTCTGGAGGTCAATCGCACCGGCCGGTCGGATTTTCTGATCGTGGTCGACCATGCCAGCCACCGCATTCCGCGGCGCCTCGGCAATCTGGGGCTGCCGGAATCGGAACTGCTGCGACATATTGCCTGGGACATCGGCAGCCTGGCCGTTGCACAGCAGGTGGCCGCGGCACTCGATGCCACGCTGGTGGCTCAGAACTATTCGCGCCTGGTCATCGACTGCAATCGCGATCCGGGCGTCGAAAGCTCCATCCCCAGGAGCAGTGAATGGACCGACATTCCGGGCAATCTGGGGCTCAGCGAGGAGGACCTGCTCGCCCGGCGCACGGCGATCTTCGATCCTTATCACCAGCATCTGCGAAGTCTGATCGACGAGCGAACCGCGGCAGGGCGATCCGTGGTGCTGGTGGCCCAGCACAGCATGACCGACAGCTTCAAGGGCGTGCAGCGCGAGATGCACGCTGCGGTGCTCTACAATCGGGATCAGCGCTTCGCATCGCGGGTACTCGAGATGCTGCGGCGGGAAGCGCAGTTGACCATCGCAGAAAACGAACCCTATTTCGTCAGCGATCAGAGCGACTTCACCATTCCGCGTCACGCCGAGGCGCGCGGCCTGCCCTACGTGGCGATAGAAATCCGCCAGGACCTGGTCACCTCCGGGGCCGGGCAGGCAGAGTGGGCCATTCGTATCACCAATGCGCTGCGGGACGCCGGGCGCGCATTTCCGGGAGCCATTGCATGACCGAACCGACGAGCCGCGAGCTGGAGATTGAACCGGCCTGCACCGCATTGCTGTTCGTCGACGTACAGCGTTACAACTGCACCTGGAACGGCGGTGAATACGCGCACCTCGGCGCGGCTGAGAAGGAATCGCTCTACGGCCATTTCTTCCGGACACTCGAGAGCAGCGCGCTGCCCAACATGGTGCTATTGCAGCAGGCATGCCGCCGCGCGCGCATCGAAGTCACCTACACGGTCATCGAGAGCCAGACCGCCGATGGGCGCGATCGCTCGCTCGACTACAAGATCACCGGATTCAACGTGCCCAAGGGATCGCCCGATGCCCATGTGGTGGATGCCTTGCGTCCGACGAACGATGAGATCGTGTTTCCGAAGACCTCATCCTCGGTCTTCATCTCCACCAACATCGACTATGTGCTGCGCAATCTTGGTGTGCGCTATCTGATCGTCGCCGGCTGCCTGACCGACCAGTGCGTAGACTCCACGGTCCGCGATGCCTGCGACCTGGGCTATCTGGTGACCGTGCCGACCGATGCCTGCCTGACGCTCACGAGCGAACGCCATGAGTGGTCACTGCGCAATAACCGGGGCTATTGCCGTCAGCGCACCACCGCGGTGCTGGTGGAAGAAATCAATCGACTGGGAACCGAGCGATGAGCGGCGCAACGCGGGCGCCGATCGAGTACGCCGAGGCTACGCCTGAGGTGCGTGCCGTCTACGACGATATCATGGCCACGCGCAAGGTTGACCGCGTCAATAACTACTGGAAAGTGCTGGCCCACCATCCCCCGACCCTCAAGCGCATGTGGGCCAATTCCAGGGAAGTGATGGGTCCCGGCGCGCTCGATCCGTTGACCAAGGAACTCATCTACATCGCCGTCAGTGTTACCAACGCCTGCAACTACTGCATCGCCTCGCACGGCGCCGCCGCGCGCAACAAGGGCATGACGCCCGAGCAATTCTCAGAGCTGGTGGCGATCATCGGTCTCGCCAACGAGACCAATCGGCACGCCGCGGCGCTGGATCTGACGATTGACGAGCAGTTCCGCTAACGCGCCGCCGGCCGCAAACGCGCCGATGGAAGGCCTGTCGCTGCGTGAGCGCGATGCGCGCGCGATCGCACAGATTGCGCGCCTGCGCTTCTCGCCTCTGAGTCTCATCGGCGGCCGTGGCAATCGGCTGATCGAGGAAGGCGGCCGCACGCTGCTGGATCTGTCGGCATCCTTCGGGCCCGCCATTCTCGGCTACAGCCACCCCGCGATCCGTCAGGCGGTCGATTCGGCCTGCGCCAGCATGGCGGGCGCGAGTCTGCTGGCCTTTCCGAATGAGAACGCCGTGGCACTGGCCGAGGAACTGCTGCGAGTGACGCCCGGGCACGGCGAGCGACGGGTGTGGTTCGGTCACTCCGGCTCCGATGCCAACGATTGCGCCATGCGGGTACTGCAGGCTGCCACGGGCCGGCCGCGATTCATCTCCTTCATCGGCTCCTACCACGGCAATCTATCCGGATCGATGAGCGTCAGCGGCCACACCGCGATGACGCACACGCTGCCGCGTGCCGGCCTGGTATTGCTTCCCTACCCCGATCCCTACCATCCCACCTTCAGTGCGGATGATGTACTGGCGCTGCTGGATTTCCAGTTCGCGACGACCTGTCCGCCCCATCAGGTAGCGGCCATTTTCATCGAGCCGCTCATGGCCGATGGCGGCCTGATCGTTCCGCCACCGGGATTCCTGAGTGCCATACAGGAGCGGTGCCGGCGCCACGGCATTCAGATCGTGGTCGATGAGGTGAAAGTCGGGCTGGCACGCAGCGGCCGACTGCATTGTTTCGAATACGAAGGGCTCGAGCCGGATCTCGTGGTCCTTGGTAAGGGACTGGGCGGGGGGCTGCCATTGTCTGCGGTCATCGGACCGCGCGCCATCATGGACCACGCGCCGGCGTTCGCGCTGCAGACCACCGCCGGCAATCCAGTCGCCACGGCCGCGGGTCGCGCCGTTCTGCGTGCGATAGAAACGGAGCGGCTGATCGAGCGCGCTACCCTGGTGGGCGCAGTCCTGTCGGACGGTTTGCACGCCCTGGGTGCACGCCAGCCGATGATCGGAAACGTGCGCGGCCGGGGACTCGCTATCGGCGTAGAGCTGGTCAGCGATCGTGCCACGCGCGAGCCGGTGCCTGTTACGATGACGGCGAAGGTGATTTATCGCGCCTACCAGCTCGGCGCGGTATTCTTTTACGTAGGCTTGCGGGGCAATGTGCTGGAATTCACCCCGCCGCTGACGCTGAGCGAGGACGAGGCCCGCGAGGGCCTCGCCATCATCGAGCAGGCGATGATCGACGTCGGCACGGGTGCGGTGTCCGACGCGGACGTAGCGCCCTTCATGATGTGGTGACGTGACATGATGGGGTGACATGACCAGCCTCGTATCGCGCCTGAACCTGCCCGAAGCCATTGCGCTGTCGCTGTCCGTCATCTCTCCGACCGTCACGGCCGCCTTCAATATCACGCTGGTGGTGCAGGCGGCGGGACCGGCCGCGCCACTGACGTTTGCCATCGGCACCGTGGCAATGGTGCTGGTCGCCTTCTCCTTCATGGCCTTCACACACCGCGTCGCGCACGCCGGATCCGCATACGCCTACATCGCGCACACCTTTGGCAGCCGAGCCGGCTTCGTCGCTGGATGGACGCTGTTGCTGACATATCTGGGATTCGCCACCGGCTTTGCTGCGCTGGTCGGCAGCTTCACCGCGGCAGGTCTCAAAGGTCTCTCGATGGATGTCGGGCCCGGATGGGTCGTGATCGCCATTGCATCGATGATCATGGCCTGGTTGCTGGCCTACCGCGACATGAAACTCTCCGGCTGGCTCATGCTCGGGCTCGAAGCCGCCGCCGTGATCGGCATTCTAACGCTGTGCGTCTGCATCCTGTTTCGGGTGCAGCCCACGGCCGCGGACGTTACTGCGAGCTTTCAACCCTCACCCAGATTTGGCGGCTGGACCGGACTCGGCTACGGCATGGTCTACAGCATTCTGTGCTTCGCGGGGTTTGAGGGCGCCGCCACGCTCGGCGAGGAGACCATCAATCCGCGGCGGAACATTCCAATCGCATTGATCGGCACCGTATTGTTCTCCGGCGTCTTCTTCATGTTCGTTGCCTACTGCGAAATCGCGGGATTCGGCCCGGCCGGCATCCGGGATCTCGCCAGATCGCAGGCGCCGCTCAACGACCTCGCCCTGCGCTACACCTCTCCCGCCCTGGCCATCGGTCTTGATCTGGCAGCCGCCACGAGCTGCTTCTGCGGTGTCCTGGGTTGCCTGGCCGCGGCCGGGCGTGTGCTGTTCGCACTGGGTCGTGCCGGTTTGTCACCCGCACTCGCCACTGTGCACCCGACCCACCGCACGCCGGCTGCCGCGGTTTCGATGACGACGCTGCTGATCATCCTGCCGTTTCTGGCTGCAGGACCATTCGTGGGCGCAGGCGACTACTACAGCTATACCAGCACGATTGGCGTGCTCGCGCTGATCCTGGTTTACATCGGCGTCGGCAGTGCTGAAGTGCTGGAGGCCTGGCGCGAGCGCCAGCAGTCCTGGGCGGTGATCTGCACCGCAGGTCCCCTGCTGCTGCTGTGGGTGCTCTACCGCAACATCTATCCGGCCCCGGGCTTCCCCAACAACATCTGGCCCTACTTTGCACTGGCCTGGATGGGTGGCGCCTGGGGGCTGATCCGCATGCGGCCAGCGGTCGCCAAGGCGGCGCTGCCCGACTATTCTTGAACCATGTCGAGCGGCGATTCGAAGAAGCAGATTCTGGCGCTCAACGCGTTCGATCAGCGTCGCGCGGGGCATTTGGACCCGGCGCTCGCGGATCGCGTGCGACGGCGGCAGAAGCTGTTCGGGTCGGCGTCTGTGCTTTTCTACGATCGGCCGCTCGAATTCGTGCGCGGCGCGGGCTGCTGGCTCTACGATGCCGACGGCGTCGCCTATCTTGACGCGTATAACAATGTGCCATCGGTCGGCCACTGCCATCCGAAAGTCGTGGCGGCGGCGGCGCATCAGTTCGGTCAGCTGAATGTGCACAGTCGTTATCTGCACTCCGGGGTGATGGATTACGCCGAGCGGCTGCTCGCGACGCTGCCGGCGGGGCTGTCCAACATCACTTTCACCTGTACCGGCAGCGAAAGTAACGATCTGGCGCTGCGACTGGCTGCGCGCTTCACGGGCGCCGACGGCATCATCGTGACCGAGACTGCCTATCACGGTAATACGGAACTCACAGGTCAGGCCTCCCCCAGTTCGGTGCAGCCCGGATCGATCGCACCACGCGTGCGGCTGGTCCCCGCGCCCGACTCGCACCGCGTACCGGCCGGAGAGCTGTCGGACTACTTTGCGAACGCTGTCCAGGAGGCGGTCCTGGACCTCAGACGCCGTGGCATCGGTGTCGGGGCATTGCTCCTCGACAGCATTTTCTCCAGCGATGGGGTGTTCGCCGATCCTCCCGGCTTTCTGCGTGACGCGGTCGAGATCGTGCAGCGCGCCGGGGGCCTGTTCATCGCCGATGAAGTGCAGTGCGGTTTTGGGCGCACGGGAAGCTCGCTCTGGGGCTTCCAACGCCACGGAGTGCAGCCGGATATCGTGACCATGGGCAAGCCGATGGGCAACGGCTACCCGATTGGGGCGGTGGTGACGCGGCCGGCGATTCTCGATGCGCTGCGCGAGCGCGAAGGCTATTTCAATACTTTCGGTGGTACCGCGGGCGCCGCGGCCATCGGCAATGCCGTACTCGATGTCATCGAGCAGGAAGGACTCATGGCCAATGCGCAGCGCGTGGGCGACTACCTGCGGCAGCGCCTGCGTGGACTTATGGAGCAGCATCCGCGCATCGGCGATGTGCGCGGCGCCGGACTCTTCATTGGTGTCGAACTGGTCGATGCGAGCGATCAATCGCGGCCCTGGAGTGCGGCGTCGTCTGTCATCAATGCAATGCGCGACCGCCGCGTACTGATTGGCGCAGCCGGTCGCTGGGGCAACGTGCTGAAGATCCGACCCCCGCTGTGCTTCTCCAACGCGAATGCCGATCAGCTGGTCTCGGCGCTCCATGACGCGCTGGACGCCACCCCCTAGTCACCATGAGCGGCGCCTATCCGCCCGAAGTGGTCGCCGAGCTCGAGCGCATGGTCATGGCCGCGTTGCCGCGGTGGTCACTCTCGCCGCGCACCGCCGTCAGCGTGCTCAACCTGTCCGAGAACGCCACCTTCTCGCTGACTGACCCGGAGGACGGGCGTGAACTCGTGCTGCGCGTGCACCGCGTCGGCTATTCGTCGCCCGCGGAAATTCGCTCGGAACTCGCATGGATCGAAGCGCTCAGCAGGGAGCGAGTGGTGGAGACCGCCACGCCTGTCGCCGGAAACGATGGCGAGTCGTTGCAGACTCTGATCTCGTTATCGGGCGCGCCGTCGCGCAACGCGGTCGCCTTCACCCGCCTGCCCGGCACCGCGCCCGATCCGGCCGGTGATGCCGTGCGCTGGTTCAATCGGCTGGGTGAGGTAACCGCCCGCATGCATCGCCACGCCCGCGGGTGGGGACTGCCGCCCGGGTTCCTTCGCAAGCGATGGGACCTGGACTCCATGGTGGGACCTGCGGCCTTCTGGGGTCCCTGGCGCGACGCCATTGGTTTGACGCCGGGTGGAAGCACCATCATCCAAGCGGCGCTGCGTCTTATCGAGAAGCGCCTCGCGCGCTATGGATCACGTCCGGACCGCTTTGGTCTGGTGCATGCGGACCTGCACCTTGCCAATCTGCTGGTGCACGACTCGCACCTGCGCATCATCGACTTCGATGACTGTGGATTCAGCTGGTTCATGTACGACTTCGCCACCGCTGTGAGCTTTATCGAGCATCAACCCAACGTACCCGAGCTGCTGGCGGCATGGACCGAGGGGTATCGACGGGTGGCGCCGCTATCCGATGACGAGCTGGCGGAGATTCCGACCTTCGTCATCCTGCGCCGCATCCTGCTGTCGGCATGGTTTGCCTCGCACAGCGAAGTGCCGATGGCGCAGCAGATGGGAAAGTCTTATACCGACGGCACGGTCGAGCTTGCAGAGCAGCTGCTATCCGGAACATTTCTGTGAGTTTGCGCTTCGTCAAATAACCATCGAGGCCCCGCCATGTTCGCATCCATCAAAGGTCGCAGCGTCATCGTTACGGGTGCGGGCCGCGGCATTGGCCGCGGCATCGCGCGCAGGTTCGGCGCCGTTGGCTGCCGGGTGCTGGTGGTCTCGCGCACCTTGAGCGAGGCGCAGCGCGTGGCCGCGGAGATCACGGCCGAGGGCGGCGCTGCACATGCGTTTGCGGCCGACGTGCAGCGCGCCGCGGACATGGCCGCCATGGCAAAGACCGCCGTGGACATCCACGGCGGCATCGACATCCTGTGCGCCAATGCCGGCATCTTTCCGGCCGCAAAGCTCGGCAGCATGACCGAAGCAGACTTTGATAAGGTCATCGGCACGAATCTCAAAGGTACGTTCCTGGCTGTGTCCGCCTGCTTGGCCGTCATGAAAGCGCAGAAGTCCGGCCGCATCATCCTGACCTCTTCCATCACGGGACCCGTCACGGGCTATCCGGGATGGTCGCACTACGGCGCCAGCAAGGCCGGACAGCTCGGCTTCATGCGCACCGCCGCCATCGAGCTCGCGCCGTTCAACATCACGGTCAATTCGGTATTGCCCGGCAATATCGCCACCGAGGGCCTGGCAGGCCTCGGCGCCGATTACGTGCGCTCGATGGAGGCATCCGTGCCGCTGGGACGCCTCGGTTCGGTGAATGACATCGCTAACGCGGCGCTGTTCTTCGCCACCGACGAGGCGGCCTACATCACGGGCCAGAGCCTCGTGATCGACGGCGGCCAGGTACTGCCCGAGTCCCTGGCCGCTCTGGATGAGATGAGGAGCGGCAGCTGATTAAAACTTGACGTTGAGCTGCAGTCCGAAGGTCCGCGGCTGGTTGGTCGAATACCGCACGGTCTGCGGGATGTTGAACTGGAAGCTGGTGTTGTTGGCGCTGATCAGCGCCACTTCATTGGTGAAATTCTCGACGAACAGGTTGGCCGACCACTTCTGGTGCTCGAGAATCAGGTGAAGGTTCGCGATGTTGTAGCTCGGTAGATCGTAGCCGAAGTAGTAAGCCACATCGGTCGAGGGCCCGACGAAGGTGTCGTCGAAGCGCGCCGTGAGCTTGTAATCCGGCACGATCTCCCGGCTGTAGGTCACCGAGCCGCTGACATTGTCCTTGGCCACGTTCAGGATCGGCACGGTGCAATTGCCCGTGGCCGGGCAGGGACGTCCGCCGAGTCCGGAATTGAGCGGATAGCCCCCCGCATCCGGAGTGTTCGCCACGTTCGAGAGGTAGCTCCCAAAGGCGGCGGTCGGGGAGGTGATCTTCGAATCCACGTACGAGCCGCCGACCTGCACCGTCAACTCGTCGGTCAGCTTGCCGGTGATCTCCAGTTCCGGGCCGAAGGAGCGACCGTCGCCGGCGTTGTTGTAGTACTGATAACCGCAGGGCAGCGTGATGACCTGCTGCACGCCCTGCCAGCGGATGTAATAGACATCGCCATTGATGGTCAGGCGATTATCCAGCAGCTTGGCCTTTTCACCGACCTCGTAGTTATAGGCCGAGTCGGGGCCGAACTGGAGCACACCGGCCTGGCAGTTGATCGGCGGCTGGGTCGGCACGATCTGGTTTGCGCCACCGGGCCGGAAGCCCTTGGAGAAGGTGGCATAGAGATTCAGATCGTGATTAGGCTCATAGGAGAGATTCACGCGCGGGTTGAATCCCTTGTCCGAGGCGCGGGTGATGAAGATCGGTGAGACGGCCTGGTTGGGGTAAGGCGCGTCCAGACCCCAGGAGAACTCATGCTGCTCGCTGTGGTACTCATACCAGCGGAGCCCGGCCGCGAGCTTCCATTGATCGGTGATCTTGTATGAGCCGTCCGCAAACAGCGCAAACTGCTTGACCCAGTAGGGGTTCCAGGAGGTGAAATACGAGCCATCGTAGTTGTTCACAGCCACCGGGCCAGTGGTGGAGACGAGTCCGGGAGTGCTGCTGATTTCGTTCCAGACCGACTTGAGTCCGTCGTAGAAGGCTCCCCCCACCCAGTGCCAGGGGCCGACATCGTGTGAAGTCAGCCGCAGCTCCTGCGCGAACTGGTGCGATGGGTCGTTCTCGTAGTAGGTAACGGGCGCCAGCGGCGAAGCTCCGCCGTTGGAGTAATACAGCGACTCGGATGCGTCCTCGCCCTGCTTGCTTTCGCGGGTGAAATAGCTGGTTGCGCTGGTCAGGTCGGCGAATCCAAGATTGGCGTTGATAGTGACCCCGTAGATCTGCACGTCGTCATGCAAACCCTCGCGCTGAGGAAACACTTCGTAGTGAGCGTCATAGACCTTCCCCGGCGACGCGCTCGTCGGCGAGCCGTCGACCAGATCGTAGCCGCCCATGATCAGGTGCTGATCCATCACAAACAGCGTCGCCGAGAAGTCTTCGCTCGGCTTGAAGAGCAGGCTCGCTCGGCCGTTCCATTGCCGCTCGTAGTTGGCCCGGGGAATGTTGCTCTGGACCGGGGCGTCGTAGACTTGCTGCTGCATCTGCGCTGCCGTGAGATTCTTATTTAGCAGCGTTGCGGCCGCGTTCGGCAGGTTCACCGCGGTCAGATTGATCCAGCCGCTGCGGTAAACGTCCCCGCCGACCACGCGCAGCGCGAGCACGTCCCCCAGCGGTATGTTCAGCATCAGATTGCCGCTGTAGTTGCCGCCGCCGCCCTGCGTTTCCGATCCCATCACCGCCGCTGAACCCTCGTACTCGCCGAGCTTGGGTTGCGCCGTGACGATTTTGATCGTGCCGCCCATGGAGCCGGAGCCGTAAAGAGTCCCTTGTGGCCCGCGCAGGACCTCGACGCGATCGACATCGTAGAGACCCGGGTCGATGACCACCTTGCCGGACTGGGACAGCGCCGGCGGCGACAGCGGAATCTCATCCAGGTAGAAGCCCACCGTCGGCGCCGCGCCGCCGTTCGATGCCATGCCGCGCGCATCGTATTCCGTCAGGCCAGGGCCCGCCGAGCGCACCGAGATGCCCGGTACATCGCGCGCGATCTCCTGCACGCTGGTGATGCCGGAATTCTCGAGCTGGCTGCCGCTAAGCGCGGAGATGCTGATGGGCGTGTCCTGGATGGTCGACTTGACCTTTTCGGCAGTAACGACGACTTCGGCGAGGCCGCCCTCATCGCCGGCCGAATCAGAAGCCGCCGCCGCAAGATCGGCGACCAGCACTCCGGCCAGCAGGAATGTGCACGCAATGCGAAACCCACGAGTCGACAGCATGGAGTCTGACCTTTAGTTTTGCTTCGTTGTTACAGACGCGACCGCGCACCGAGCTGCAAAGTATGTACCAGTGCTAGAAATCCGCAAGACGCCCACTCGGCTTAGGGGTGCGCACTGCTAAAGACTAGCGCACAGAGCGCGCACGCGCGCGCGTTTACAAGGAAATCAAACGAATAAGCAGATATCCGAACCCAACTTCCGAACCCCTGGACTTCCGCGAATGCACCCTGTATCGCCCCGTATTGGACGAGACAGTTTCGATAATGCACCACGAATGCGCGGTGTTGCGCGCTAGCTTAAGGCAGGTAGGCCACGAGCTCGTCACCGCTCATCACGTGGCAGTAGATCATGTTGATGATTTCCAGCTCGTCGCGGTGCAGCCGATCCGATGCTGCCGCGCAGCCGTCCTCGACGACGATCACCGAGAAACTCTCGTCGGCCAGACTGCGCACGGTCGAGGACACGCACTGATCGGTGAAGATGCCGCAACAGACCACCTGCGAGATACCGAGGTTATGCAGGATCAATCGCAGGTTAGTGCCTGTGAGTGCGCTGTCGGTGGTCTTGGTGAGGACGATCTCGTCCCCTTCGGGGGCGACCGGTGCCGGGATCTGCGACTCCCATTCGTCCTTGGGCAGCAGCAGGTTGTTCCACCCGGGAAGTCTCTGACTCAACGAGCGATCGCGTCCGTTGCGCGTCTGGCAGGCGATGCGTGCGTATAGGATCTCGTGACCGTCATGGCGGAAGCGCGTCTGCAGACGCTGAATGGTGGGGATGACCGTCTGGCTCATCCGCTCGTGAAACGGCGTCCAGGCGTCGTACGTCGCGCGCTCAGATGAACTCAATTGCGAGGGATCCTTGCGCGACAGGTAGACGTTTTGCACGTCGATGACCAGTAATGCCAGCTTGCCGCGCGTCAGTCGCGGATCATCCGGCTCCGGAGCATCCTGGTAATATAGCGAGCGAAACGCCCGCTTCCAGGAGACGGTCGGCGAGTTCATCCATGCAGTGTAACCTTCTGCCGCCGCGTCCGAACACATCCATACCTCGAAGAAAACTCATCGCATCTCATGGAGGAATGGAAATGATCAGGATTCGCCCTATCTATGCTGCTGGCCTGGCGGCGGCCTTTGTCCTCACCTGCTCCCTGCCGGCACTCGCAGACGACATGGTGTCCTTCGCCACGGCGGGCTATGCGAGAGGCCTGCGTACGCCAGAAGTGATGCACAAGATCGACACCAATGGCGATGGCATGGTGTCCAGGGAGGAATGGCTGGCGTTTCACGAGAAGGTATTCGCGATGCTGGATACCCAGAAAACCGGCAAAGTAGATGCCAAACAGTTCATCAGTCACACGGGTGGCGATATCACCGGGTTTTCCAGTGGTGGCTTCGCCCGGGGCCTGCGCACCGAGGCGATGATGCACAAGATCGACGCCGATGGTGACGGCACGGTATCGCACGAGGAATACATCGACTATCAGAGCAAGGTGTTCGACATGATGGACACGAGCACGGCGCACAAAGGCATGCTCGGCAAGGAAGAGATGCTCGCCACCGGTGGCGGCAACAGAAGCCACTGATCGGACTGCGATATCTGGCGGCGGCGATCACCCGATCGCCGTCGCTTGAGAATCAGGGCCGCGGCGTCAGGATCTGGTCAAGCAGCGCGGGGCCGGTTCCCTGGCACTCCAGGTGCGGGTAGCGCAGACCCTCGTGGTAGTCGACTCGCGCCACTCGGTAACGATCACCCGTCCGGACGATCAGCTCGATGGGCTGAAAGTCACCCTTGGCGGCGCGAATGGCATCCTTGAGAAGATCGGCATCATAGGCGATGCCGTTCACGGCCAGGATCTGTCCTCCCTCAGTGAGCTGGGCCTTGAAGGCCGCGCCGTTGTAGACGACTCTTTTCAGCATACCCTGATGACTCTTCTCCTCGTCGTCGATCTCGATGCCGATCGAAAAAGACAGATCGACGCGTTTGTGCTCGGTGTCGCTGGCAGCCAGCATCGCACTCGGAGCATCGGTATAGACCAGTCGGTATCCGCCGCGCGTCAAACCCTCGAGCGGCGGGGCCTTGTTGATCGCATTGATGCGCTGGCTCAGGAAGTTCGCCCAATCGTAAGGCTGCACGGCGTTGAGCGCCTTGACGACATCATCGAATGTGTATATGACCGGCACCGCGCTGCCATCATTGATGCCGAAGAATGCCCGGGCGAAATCATCCAGTGAACGCTTGCCGCCGGACTGCTCGCGAATCAGGGTATCCGCTTCAAGCCAGATCAGCTTTCCCTCCTCGTAATAATCCTCGAAGCGCTGCCAGTCGGTCCACGATTGCGGGCGGCGTGGATTGATAATTTCATCGTTAGTGGTGTCCTCGAGCGGCCGCCACTGACGCCCCGTCTCGAGCTGGTAATAAGCCGCCGTGTATGCCATCTCATCCAGCGCCTGCTGAGCACTCCAGAGTCCGGAACGCGCCGCGAGTACCTGCCCCCAGTACTGAGTCTGACCCTCGTAAACCCACAGCAGGCTGTCCTGCATCGGCACGTTGTAATTGGGCGTCCATAGGTCCGCGGGGCGCCGGAACTTGCCATTCCAGGAATGGGTGAATTCGTGCGGCAGCAGGTCCCTGTCATGCACGTGCTCGTCCCACTTGATGAACGAGTCCGGATCGGTGCCATTTTCGCTCGACTGATGATGCTCGAGACCATTGTTCTCGATCTGGTCGCTGAGCGAGTAGAGAAAGTCGTAGTGCGAGAAATGATGTGATCCGAAGAGCTTGTAGGCCTGCTGCAGCAGCAGGCGATGCGCCTGCAGCTCATCCTGCGTCACGGCCAGCAATTCCGGGCGGTCGGCGAACAGATCCAGGTGAGCGGGCACGACGCCACCCGGGTCCAGATCGAAGCGGGCTGTATAGCGTCCGGCATACAGGGGACTGTCGATGAAGGTCTCGAGATCGGTCCGTTTAAAATCAGTCTGCGCGCCGTTGGTCGAAGCAGCCTCCAGCGCCGAGCCGAATTGCCAACCCGCCGGCAACGTGACGCTCGCCTCAACCGGGATTTGCCGTGCGAAGAAGCCTGCGGGATACAGCACCAGCGCGTTCCATTCCAGCAGCAGCACGTCGCGGCTTATCTCCAGGGTGCCTATTTTGGAACTGGTGGGCGACAGGTAATCGAATTCGGTATCGACGGCCGCGGCGGCACCTGGATGCAGACGGAATGCATAAATGTCCACGGGATCACGCGTCCAGGCAACCGGCGCCCCACCGGAGGCGATCTTCAAACCGGCCAGTCTATCGATCGGACCTTCCGGCGCGTGAGTGCCCGGCAGCCACTTGGGATACAGAAGGATGCAGTCACCACTCAGCCCGGTGAGGGTCTCGTGAACGTGCACGATGCGCCGCTCGAGGTCGGTGGCATCGACCGTCAGACGAATCTCGCCCGCATAGGCCCGGTCCTTCGGCGCCGGAATCGGCGTGCTCGGTATCGTGACTGCCGGACCAGGGCTCGCAAATGCTCGTGCAAAGGCCAGCAGGGCAACGCAGATCGCCGGCGTCCGTGTCGCCGGATTCATCATTTTCATTTTTGGTTTTATGTGACCGTGCATGGAGCCGCTCGAGCCATATTGGCGGTGGCAGAATACCAGCGCCAGTTCAGTTGCGCATGGATGAGGGCGCCTTTGCCCAGGAGAAGACCGCCATACTGCTTATCAACGGAAAGTGGTTTCGGCCGCGGGGTGCAACACCCACTACGCACATTTTAAAGCTCCCGATCGGTGAGGCGGCCCAGGGCATTGATTTGCGAACATCCATTGAAAACGAATGGAACCGACCGCGACGAAAAGTACGAAAGTGACGGTGGTCCCGGCATCGAGACCATCATGAGTATCCTCTTAGGCTCCGCTCAGCCGGAGCAGGATTGACTGGACTTCTTCCGCACTGTTCTCTCCGCTTTTCCTGTGTTGGGAAAGAAATCGCGCCAACTGTCGCCTCAAAAAAGTCAAGATGGCCATGTCGGTTCAGGGTGACGCCAGACGACACTACAACTGGGATTCCATTCTTCTGCGCCACTGGCGCGGCCTGGCGAAGCGATGTGGCATATCCGCCCAGTTCGACTCGATCGTCGCAGGCCGCATAGAAGTTGCTCCCAAGGCCATCGACCGCGTCGAGTCGCTGCTACCCAAGGGTTTTCCGGACGCAGTGCACGAGCCTATCCTCAAAGGGCTCGCAAATTCCGCCCGACGACTCGCCTCTGAGTTTGGCGCCCCCGGCCGGAGTTGAACCGACGACCTACCGCTTAGGAGGCGGTCGCTCTATCCACTGAGCTACGGGGGCTGCGCGCTGATTTTACACTCGCTGGCAGCCTCAGACCGCGACTACGCGGTTGCGCAGTTCACCGATACGATCAATTCGCGCCACCATGACATCCCCGCCTTTGAGGTATTGCGGCGGGTTCATCGCAAAGCCCACGCCCGACGGCGTGCCGGTGGCAATCACATCCCCTGGCTCGAGCGTAAGGCCGGCCGATAGCGAGGCGATGATGGTCGGAATGTCGAAGATCATCTGGGAGACGCGTGCACGCTGGCGCTCCTCACCATTGACCGCCATCGACAGCTCCAGCGTCGTGGGATCGCCCAGCTCCTCCCGATCGATGATCCAGGGACCGAAGGGCAGCGTCGTATCGAGCGATTTGCCCTTGAACCATTGGTCGTGCCGCTTCTGAAGGTCGCGCGCGGTGACATCGTTGGCGATCGAGTAGCCGAAAATATGATCGAACGCGGCCTCGGCTGGAATGTCGCGGCCGCCGCGGCCGATCACGAGGGCGAGTTCGACTTCATAGTCCATGCGGCGCGTGACTTTGTCGTCCAGGCGAACATCCGCTCCCGGGCCGATAACGGTGTGAGTGGCCTTGGTAAAAAACTGTGGCGCCTCGGGCAGTTTCAGGTCGGTATTGCGGACCGCCGCGCCTTCTTTGACATGGTCGACGTAGTTGCGGCCCACGCAAAACGCATTGCGTGGCAGCGTGGGTATCGGCGCCAGCAATGGCGCCGCAGCTGTGGGGAGCAGATCCACCTGCCCGCGCTCTGCGCGCTCGGCCAGACGCCGAACAGCCTCGAGAGCGGCCTCGCCGCCGCGAATGATGCCCAGTACCGAAGATAGATCTATGCCCTCGCCGCTTTCCCTGGCAGCGCGCGCGATCGGCACGACCCCTTGGGTCAATACAAGACCGGCCGCCGGCTGGCCGTCGCTGAGAAAAGTGGCCAGTTTCATGTTAAGTGCCCCCGCCAATGTTCCGCCAGGCAGTATCGGCCCAGATCACGGCCTGCCGATAGATGTCGGCCACGGTCGTTGCCGACAAGCTCATGAACGACACGCTGTCCCATCGGGCATGTTCATAGTCGAGCGAGCAACGCAGCGCCTCCCCCAGGCTCCCCTTGTGCTCGAGCAGCGCGCTCTGAACCTGCGCGCTGAGCGGAAGCTTTCCGAGCGCTTCCTGGAGTGGTTGCTGCAGCAGTACATCGACCATCGATAGCAGGCCGGTCATGAAATAGGCCTCGCTGCCGCGCAGCCCGGCTGCAATGCACAAATCTTCGCACATTTTCGCGCGAACCAGCGCCTGCACCGGTACATATCCCGGCTGATCGTCGAAGCCGGCGAGCGTGACAGCGGCGCAGAGCTTTCGCAGCTCGTTCAATCCGATCAGTACGACCGCCTGGCGGACTGAACTGACCACTCGCGGCAGGTGATAAAAGCTGGAGTTTATGCAGCGCAGTAGCCGATAACTCATGCCCACATCGCCGGCGATCATGCGCTCGATCTTGGGAATGGCGACATCGGGGTCGTTCAGTTCGATCATGAGCTTCAGTGTCGCCAGGCGACTGGTCGGCGCCCGCTGGGCACTGAGAATCTGCGGCCGCTCGAGCAGGTAGCCCTGGTAGCCCCCGAACCCCAGGGACTTGCAGAGGCTGAACTGCTCCCAGGTCTCAACCTTCTCGGCGATGAGCTCGCGTCCTGCCGAACGCAGACGCTCGACACAGTCCTTCAGCCGTGCGGAGGAATAGTCCTGGATATCGATCTTGACGATGTCGGCGGCCTCGAGCAGCGCCGAGCTGCCGCCGCGATCGTCATAGTCATCGAGGGCGATGCGATATCCCTGTTGCCGCAGGCTCGCGAGTCCCTCGAGGACTTCCCGGTCTGGCTTAACGTCTTCGAGCACCTCGACCACGATACGCTTGGGCTGCATCGGCAGGGGCCGCGGATTGATCAGCAGCGCATGCGGAAAGTTGATGTACGCGGGCTTATCCCCGACCAGCTGCGAGAGGCCGATGTCCATGGCGGCACCCACGATCACCGTAGCGGTGGCGGCAGTCGCATCGCTGATTTGGGCGCTGGTCGCGCCGTGGGCGCGATACAGCAGCTCATATCCGATGATCTCGAGTCTTCCATTGAAGATGGGCTGCCGCGCCACCTGCGCCATCGCAGGGCCGGAACTGTCATTAGGTTTCGACACGGCGGGTAGCCCAGAAATGGTGGAGCGGAAGGGGATCGAACCCTCGACCTTCGCATTGCGAACGCGACGCTCTCCCAGCTGAGCTACCGCCCCACGAGGCGCGCGATTCTAGCATCCGGCCGCAGTGCCGCAAGGGCCATCGGACTGCGCCGACAGCAGGCTGGGCGGTCCTCCGCTGCATCGCGGCGGTACGGTAACCGATCCTTTCCTCGACCGTCCAACCGAGGTACCCATCATGGAATCGTTCCAATCCGAACTGCGGCGACTGCTCGATCGCCAGGGCGAAATCCGGCGCGCCATGCGGCAGCCCGGCGGCATTCGTATCACGGTAGAACGCGAGCTGCTGGCCATCGCAGAAGAGCTCAAGAAGTACTCGGGCGCACTCGTCGCCGGATCGCACAACTTTGCGGGCAGCACCCGCGAGCAGTGACAAGACTCAGGGAGGGACTGCCCTACCCATGCGGTGCGACATGGGACGGTAGTGGCACTAATTTCGCGCTGTTCTCGGCACATGCCACGCGAGTCGAACTGTGCCTGTTCGATGCGCCGGGTGGCCGAGAGACGGAGCGGATTGCCCTTCCCGAGTACAGCAATCAGATCTTTCACGGGCGCCTGGAGGGTATCGGCCCCGGAACCTTCTACGGCTATCGCGTGCACGGGCCGTATGAACCGGAGGCCGGCCATCGCTTCAATCCCCATAAGCTGCTACTCGACCCGTATGCGGTCGCGCACGCGGGCCGCCTCAAATGGAATCCGGCCTGCTTTGGCTACCAGATGGAGAGCGGCGATGATCTCACGTTCGACGAGCGCGACAGCGCACCTTTCGTGCCCAAATGCGTGGTCGTGGACCCGAACTTCGACTGGAAGGGTGAAGCTGCCCGGCACCACGTTCAGTGGGATCGCACCATTGTCTACGAGGCGCATATTCGCGGCCTGACCCGGCTGCGCACGGATATCGGCGAAGACGTGCGCGGCACTTACGCCGGACTCGCCAGCGCCCAGGTAATCGATTACATACGATCCTTGGGTGTGACCACGGTTGAGTTGCTGCCCATTCACACCTTCATCGATGACAAGCAGCTGCTCGAAAAGGGGCTCAGCAACTATTGGGGGTACAACAGCATCGGCTTCTTTGCACCTGATCCGCGTTATGCAGCCGACCACCTGAACACATTGCGCGAATTCAAGGAAATGGTCGCGCGCTATCACGACGCCGGCCTCGAGATCATCCTGGATGTGGTCTACAACCACACGGCCGAGGGCAACGAAAAGGGTCCGTCACTGTCCTTCAAGGGCATCGATAATGCCAGCTACTACCGGCTGCTGCCGAATCAGCCGCGCTACTACATCAACGACACTGGCACCGGCAATACGGTCAATCTGAGCCATATGCGCGTGATTCAGATGGTGGCCGACTCGCTGCGCTACTGGGCGCAGGAAATGCATGTCGATGGATTTCGATTCGATCTGGGTACCATACTGGCGCGCGAGCCCAACGGTTTCGACAACCAGAGCGGATTCCTCAAGGCCGTGACACAGGATCCCTTACTCGGAAAACTCAAGCTGATCGCCGAGCCGTGGGATTGCGGCCCCGGCGGCTACCAGGTGGGCGGCTTCCCGCCCGGCTGGGCGGAATGGAACGATCAGTATCGCGATACGGTCCGCAGCTACTGGAATGGCAGCGCGCCGGCCGGCGCGCTGGCGCCACGACTGTGCGCATCAGCCGATATCTTCAATCGATTGGGCCGATTGCCGTGGTCCAGTGTCAACTTCGTGACCGCGCACGACGGCTTCACCTTGGCTGACCTTGTGAGCTACAACGACAAGCACAATGAGGCCAACGGCGAAGAGAACCGCGACGGCACCGCAGACAACCGCTCCTGGAACTGCGGCGCTGAAGGGCCCACCGGGGAGGCGGCCATTCTCGCGCTGCGTGCGCGGCAGTCGCGCAATTTCCTGGCCACGCTGCTGCTCTCGCAAGGCACGCCGATGATGCTGGCAGGTGATGAGTATGGCCGTACGCAGCGCGGCAATAACAACGCCTACTGCCAGGACAACGAGATCAGCTGGCTCGATTGGACACAAACGCCCGCCACGGAGGCTTTGCAGCAGTTCGTCCGTCAACTCACCCGGTTGCGCGCTCGATTTCCGATCCTGCACCGCCGACGGTTCCTGACGGGTCACTTCGATGAGGAATTCGGCATCAAGGATGTCACCTGGATTCATCCATCAGGCAACGAGATGCAGCAGGAGGACTGGACGGCAGAGGCACGCTGCTTTGGCATGCTGATGGACGGCCGCTCACAGGCGCATGGGCTGCATGAACGCGGCACCGATGCGACCCTGCTCCTCGTGTTCAATTCGCACCACGAATCTGCCGATTTCGCCCTGCCTGACTGCAGCGGCGCGCGTGCCTGGGCGCTGCAGTTCGATACCTCGGTGGAGCAAGGCCAGGCGCCGCGCGAATTCCAGATCGGCGAGGCCTTTCGCGTCAGCGACCGCTCACTGGCGCTGTTCGAGCTGCTGACGGACACCACATGAACGGTGCGGCGCTCGAACGAGCCGCGCGGTCGCACTCGATGCCCTTTGGAGCGGAGGTGCGCGGTGACGGCACGGTTCGCTTCAGCCTGTGGGCACCGGCGCAAAAGGAGGTCGGGCTGCGACTGGCGGGCCTGGACGGTGATCTGCTGCTCGAGCCGGAGAAACTTGGCTGGCACTCGCTCGTGACGGACGCGGCGACCGCCGGGTCGTTGTATCAATTCGTGCTGTCCGATGGCCTGGCAGTCCCGGATCCCGCGTCGCGTTTCCAGCCCCAGGATGTTCATGGCCCCAGCGAGGTCGTCGATCCGCGCCAGTACCACTGGCACGACGCCGATTGGCGTGGCCGTCCGTGGCGCGAGGCGGTCATCTATGAGCTGCATGTCGGCTGCTTCACTGCCGCGGGCACTTATGACGGCGTGCGCGAACGACTGCGCCATCTGGCGAATCTCGGCATCACGGCGATCGAACTCATGCCCCTGGCGGACTTCCCCGGACGGCGCAACTGGGGTTACGACGGCGTGCTGCCGTATGCGCCCGACTCGAGCTACGGCACGCCCGGGCAACTCAAGGCGCTCATCGATGCCGCGCATGCCGAACAGCTCATGGTGCTGCTCGATGTGGTCTACAACCACTTCGGCCCGGACGGTAACTATCTGTCGTTGTATGCGCCGCAGTTCTTTACCGACCGTCATCACACGCCCTGGGGCGCCGCGATCAATTTCGATGGCGCCGGCAGCCGGACGGTGCGTGATTACTTCATCCACAACGCCCTCTACTGGCTGACGGAATTTCATTGTGACGGATTGCGCTTCGATGCGGTCCACGCAATTCTGGACGATTCCCCGACCCACATATTGGCCGAACTCGCGCAGCGCGTGCACACGGCGCTGCCGGGTCGTGCGATCCATCTGGTGCTCGAGAACGAGCACAATGAGGCAAGCTGGCTAAAACGTGCGCCGGACGGCGAAGCGACGCTCTACAGCGCGCAGTGGAACGATGATGTACACCACGTGCTGCATGTCGCGGCTACCGCCGATAGCGAGGGCTACTACGACGACTATCTTGGCCGTACGCGGCTGCTCGGCCGAGCACTCGCTGAAGGTTTCGCCTTCCAGGGCGAACCGATGCCCTATCGGGGGGCGCCGCGCGGGGAGCCGAGTTCCCAGCTACCGCCCAGCGCGTTCATTGCCTTCCTGCAGAATCACGATCAGATTGGCAATCGGGCCCTGGGCGAACGCATCACCGCGCTGGCTTCCCAGTCAGCGATTCGCGCGGTCACGGCCATCTACCTGCTATTACCGCAGATCCCGATGTTGTTTATGGGAGAAGAGTGGCAGTGTCCGCAGCCGTTCCTCTTCTTTTGCGATTTCGACGACGAATTGGGTGCGAATGTGTTGCAGGGACGGCGAGCCGAGTTTGCGCGATTCCAGGCGTTCCGCGATGAATCCGCTCGCGAGCAGATTCCGGACCCGCAGGCCGAGGATACCTTCCGCGCCAGCCAGCTCGATTGGACCGGCCTTGCCTATCCCGACGCGTCGGCCACCCTCGTACGCTACCGGGAGCTGCTGGCTGTGCGTCGGCGGCATATAGCACCCTTGCTGCCCATGCTGACTGGCGCCGGGGAGTATCGCGAGCTGGCAACTTCGGCGGTGCTCGTGCGCTGGATCTCATCGGCAGGCGCCGCGCTCACGCTGGTCGCAAACCTGAATAGCGAACCGGCGCTCAAGTTTCCGACCGCTGCCGGTCACCTGCTCTGGCAGGAGGGTCACATCGACTCAGCCGGTAATTTTGGCCCCTGGTCGGTCCGCTGGACTCTGCTCGCCTGAGGCGTTTGCGATGATCCCACGCGCCACCTATCGCCTGCAGCTGCACAAGGACTTCGGCTTCGATGCCGTGGCGCATTGCGTTCCCTATCTGGCGGCACTGGGAGTCAGCCATGCGTACCTATCGCCCTATCTGAAGGCGCGCCCCGGCAGTACGCACGGCTACGACATCGTCGATCACGGCCAGATCAACCCGGAGCTGGGAGACGAGCTGGCTTTCGGGCGCATGAACGGCGCGCTCCGATCCCACGGCTTAGGCCAGCTTCTCGATTTTGTTCCCAACCACATGGGCGTTGGGGGATCTGACAATCCACTTTGGCTGGATGTGCTCGAATGGGGCGCGGATGCGGCGCACGAGGGCTGGTTCGACATTGAGTGGGACACGCAGCGACGTTACCTGCACAACAAATTGCTGGTGCCGCTGCTCGGCAATCACTATGGCATCGAACTGGAACGCGGCGCGCTCGAGCTCAGGTACGACGACAGCGACGGCAGTTTTGCCGTCTGGGCCTACGCGACGCACAAGCTGCCCATCTCACCGCCGCATTACGCGCGCATTCTCGGCAGCGACAATGCCGAGCTCGAGCAGCTCGCCGATGCCTTCGCGTGGCTGCCCAACTGGCATCTGCAGATGGCGCGCCGCGCCGCCGAGCTCAAGGCTCAGCTCGCCGTGCTGGTCGAGGAGCGCCCGGACGTGCGCCAAGCGCTCGACCTGCGCCTGGCGCGGTTTCGGGGTCGCGAGGGCAATGGCGGCAGTTGGCGCGAGCTCGATGCCCTCATACAGCGCCAGCACTGGCGAATTGCCTATTTCCGTGCGGCGGCGGATGACATCAACTATCGGCGCTTTTTTAACATCAATGATCTGGCCGGCCTGCGCGTGGAGCTGCCCGAAGTGTTCGATCACGCCCACCAGCGCATCCTGCGACTGGTAAAGGACGGTGTCATCGACGGCCTGCGCATCGATCACATCGACGGCCTGCTCGATCCCAAGGGTTACCTGGAGCGGCTGCAACGGCGCGTTGCTGAGCGTCGCGAGCACACCCAGGCGGCCGAGGGGGGAGCCTTCTACCTGGTCGTGGAAAAAATCCTCGCGCCGCACGAGACGCTGCGAGAAGACTGGGCCACGGATGGCACGACCGGCTATGACTTTCTGAATCAGATGACTGCCCTGCTGGTCGATCCCGCCGCGCAAGCCGCCTTCAGCGACTTCTACTGGCAGTTTACCAACGAGCAGCGGCCCTTCGAGGAGATCGGACGGCTGTGCAAGCTCCACATCATGGACAATGAGATGTCCGGTGAGCTGCACGTGCTCTCCCGCGATATGGCACGGCTGGCCCGACAGAATCCGCACACCGCGGACTTCACGCAATCGCTGCTGATGCGCGCGATCAAGCAGCTGATTGCCTGCTTTCCGGTTTACCGCACTTACATGGACGCCACCGCGACCGTCGATGCTGCCGACGAGCGCGACATGGGGTGGGCGCTCACGCAGGCCCGTCGCCACGAGACCGAGATCGATCCGAGCGTCTTCAGCTTTCTGGAACACGTGCTGACGGCGCGGCTCGTGCAGCAGCCGCGCAGCGGCTACTCGCGCCAGTCGCTGCTGCGCTGTGTCGCGCGACTGCAGCAGTACAGCGGACCGGTGGCGGCCAAGGGCCTCGAAGACACCGCGTTCTACCGGTACAACCGATTCATTGCATTTAACGAGGTTGGTGGCGATCCGGCCAGATTCGGCGCGAAGCTCGCGGCCTTTCATCGCGCCAATCAATTTCGCGCGCAGCGTTGGCCGAACGCCATGTTGGCTACTTCCACGCACGACACCAAGCGCGGCGAGGATGCGCGAGCGCGTCTGGCTGCGCTATCGGAATTTCCGCATGAGTGGGCGCACCAGATCCCGGTCTGGTCGCGAATCCTGCGCGGCCCCGGAGTGACCACGGATGGTTCCGGCGAGCTGCTGGAACCGGATCGTAACGACGAATACCTGCTCTACCAGGTACTGCTGGGAAGCTGGCCGGGCGAGCTGCTCGAGCAGCAATACTGCCAGGGCGAACCGCTCAGGGTGTATTCCGAACGTGTTCGCGCCACGATGCTCAAGTCGATGCGCGAAGCACGCGTATACACCAGCTGGGCCTTTCCGAACGCGCGCTACGAGGACTCCATGAATGCATTGATTGACACCGCGCTGACCGGAAGCCGCGCCGGCGCCTTCCTGGCCTCGTTTCTGCCGTTCGCTCGGGAGGTAGCCGCCATCGGCGCGCACAACAGTCTGATCCAGACGGTCGCGAAGCTGACCGCTCCCGGAGTTCCCGACATCTACAATGGCAGCGAGCTATGGGACTTCTCGATGGTCGATCCCGACAACCGCCGCCCGGTCGACTATGCCGCTCGGGCGCGCCTGCTCGCCGAGATAGATTCGGCGTCAAATCCTGATCGCGGCTCGCAGCTCGCAGAATGGTTGCGCGAGTGGCCGGACGGTCGCATCAAACTGGCGGTAACCCGGGCGCTGCTGCGCCATCGGGCCGACTTCGCCGAGCTCTACCGGGTCGGCGAGTATCAACCGCTCACGGCCAGCGGACCACGCGCCGAGCAACTGGGCGCCTACCTGCGGAATCACGCCAATCACACCGCGCTGATCGCCTTTGCGCGCCATCCGCGCCAGTTTGGTCCCCGCTCGTTCGATGATGAGACGTTCCTGCCGCTGGCCCAGACGCTGGCGGGCAGGTCATGGCGCGAGATCCTCAGCAACAGCGCCATCGCGGCCTCGGATCGGTTGATGCCGGCCACGCTGTTTGCGCATCTTCCGGTCGCTGTCCTGGTGGCGGATTGAGCGGCGCCTAGCCGGAACGGAGCGCCAGCTCCTCGGCGGCATTGAATTGCAGCGCGGCGAGTCGCGCATACAGCGGGCTGTCACGCAGCAGCCGCGCGTGTGTGCCAATGGCCACCAGCCGACCTGCTTCGAGCACGGCGATGCGATCGGCCTTCAGCACGGTTGCCAGCCGATGAGCGATGACGAGGGTCGTCCGCCCGCGCATCAATTCAGCCAGGGCGGTCTGCACCAGTCGCTCGGATTCGGCATCCAGCGAGCTGGTCGCTTCATCGAGCAACAGGATTGGTGGATCCTTGAGAATGGCACGCGCAATCGCGATGCGCTGGCGCTGGCCCCCGGATAGCCGCGTGCCGCGTTCGCCAAGGAACGTGTCGTAGCCGGCCGGTAAGGCCCGCAGGAACTCATCGGCCGCGGCTGCGCGAGCCGCGGCCTCGATCTGCTCATCGCTCGACCCCGGTCGCCCGTAGCCAATGTTATCGCGCGCGCTGGCTCCGAATAGCACCGTATCCTGCGGCACGAATCCGATCTGCCGCCGCAAGGACTGCGGATCGAGCTGCATGACCGGATGTCCGTCGATGAGAATCGCACCGCGCTCGGGGTCGTAGAAGCGCAGCAGCAACTGAAAACTGGTGCTTTTGCCCGCCCCGGAGGGTCCGACCACCGCGACGGTTTCCCCGCTGCGTACTTCGAGCGACAGATCCGACAGCGCCCACGCGTCCGGGCGCGAGGGGTATCGAAACCAGACCGCATCGAAGGACACATCACCCCTCACGCGCGCGGGCAACACCGTCGGTACAGCCGGCGCAGTGATTCCGGGCTCCGCCGCCAGCAACTCCGCCAGCCGTTCCATGGCGCCGGCTGCGCGCTGCAATTCGCCCCACATCTCCGTCAGCGAGGCCACCGAGGTGGCAACCAGCAGAGCGTAGATCAGGAACTGGCCGAGCTGCCCCGCGGTCATGCGTTGAGCCATCACATCCTGCGCCCCCAGCCATAGGACATAGGTAACGCCACAGAAGACCATGGCGGTGCCAATGGCGGTCAGCGCAGCGCGCATGCGGCTGCGCCGGATTGCGGCCTGGAAACTCAGCTCGACTGCAGCCGCGTAGCGGCGGCCCTGCAATTCCTCGAGGGTAAAGGCCTGCACGGTCTGGATGGCATTGAGCGTCTCATCCACCAGGCTGCTGGTATCGGCAATGCGATCCTGGGTCGCGCGCGACAGCCGCCGCACCCGCCGCCCCACGATCAGGATGGGTACGATCACGAGCAGTATCAGCATCAGAATCACGGCCGTGAGGCGTGCGCTGGTCAGCGCCAGCATGACCAGGGAGCCGACCAGGTTGAGCAGCGAGCGCAGGATAATCGACAGATTGACGCCGGATATGGCCTGCACGAGCGTCGTGTCGGCCGTCAGGCGCGACAGCACTTCCCCGGTTCGCGTGACCTCGAAGAAGGTTGGATCCATGCGGACTACGCGCCGATAGACCGCTTCGCGCAGGTCGGCAACTACGCGTTCGCCCAGCCATGTCACGAGATAGAAACGCAGCGCCGCGAAGATACCGAAGACCACGGCAGCCGCCAGGAACCCCAGAAAATAGCGATTGATGACCGCGACGTTATTAGCGACCAGCCCGTGGTCGATCAGCTGACGCAGTGACACCGGCAGGATCAGGATCGCGAGGGCGGCCGCGACCAGGGCCCCCAGCGCCGAGGCTAGAATCCAGCTGTGCGGCTTCAAAAATGGTATCAGGGCGCGCAGCGGCCGCAGCGATTTAGCCTTGGGACGGTCTCTTGTATCAGCCATGCGCCATGATACTGGGAGCTGCAGCACACAATGGGGTAGGATGCCGCTTGTCTCCAGGCCGAGACAGTGGTCTTCTATTGGGGTTTAGCGGTACCGTGGCTGTTTACGACTAATTTTTTATCTGGAGGATCCGCTCATGGCGCTTTGGAAGGAAACCGGTTCGAATCCGAGCCCGTCTGCGAGCGGCACCCCTGCCGCGGGCGGTCCATCCACCGTAACCGAATTGCACGGCAAGACCCCGGAGCGAGCTCCAGAGCCAGCCCCGGCGGTAGACAGCACGCGCCGCGCAACGCCGCGCGCCGCGACTACTGAATCGGTCATCGCTGCCGAATTGGCCATCGAGGGCAAGATCGTCGGCGGCGGTGATGTGCGCATCGCCGGCCGCTTCAAAGGCGATGTCCAGGTCGATGGCAATTTCCGCATTGACCCGGGCGCCAGGCTGGAAGGCCAGGTGCGCGCCGGCGTGGTCGTGGTCGGCGGCGAACTCCAGGGCAATATCGATGCGGCCAAGCAGCTCGATGTGCTCTCCACGGGTGTCATCGTCGGCGATGTGAAAGCCGCCTCGATCACGGTAGCCGCCGGCTCACGCATGCGCGGTCACGTCGAGTTCGGTTGGGACGATAAGCACGCCGCGGTGGAGTTGAAGGGGACGTCGCGCTCGGTATGAGCCCCCGATGAGTCTCATTCGCTCAGGTTCGCCGGGTGCAACGCGGGTCTGCCCGCACTGCAAGGCGACGGTGCTTGAAAGTGCCGCGGTATGCCCAGGCTGCAAACACCATCTGCGATTCGGTGGCACGAATCACGCGCTGGAAGCCGGTGAAGGCTACTGCGCGCTGAGTGTCGACGGCACCATCGCCCACGCCAAGGCCAGCGAACCCTGCGAATACTGTGTAGTGCTGGATGTGCGCGATGACCGGGGCGAGCAGTTGACGCGCCAGGTGGTCGGGGTCGGGGTACTTCAGACCGGCGAGCGAAGGCGGCTGAACGTCACGGTGGAGATGCTGCCTGTCAGAACGGCCGCGGCGTCGAAATCACAGGCAGCGGGCAAGCCGACGAGCACCACGTCGAGTCCCGCCGCCACTGGCATGCCCGGTGCGCCCGGTGCGCCCAGTGCGCCCAGTGCGCCAAAGCCCGCGACGATCGCGCCCGCAGCCGCGGCCGCCAAATCGACCGGGCCGCAGCAACCCGCCAACCTGATCCACTCGAGCGCCTCCACAGCATCGATGCAGCGGCTGGGGATTATCCGCAAGCCACGCTGAGCGCCGGTTCGGCGTTTGGCTGCGGCACACGACGCACATTGGCGCCGCGTATCGCTGCGCCTTACCTTCCGGGCTTGCGGAACTTGAGCAGGAACTTGTCGCTTCGCCCTTTGAGTTCGAATACTTTGGCGTCGTGCGTATCTTCGGGATTGTGAAGCAGATCGCTGCCCGCCACGAACACAAAGCCAGCACTCGTCACTTCCTGCTTCACGAGTTCCGGGTCGATCCGGTGCAGCGTCTCGGTATCGCGCGCACCGGACCCAGCCGCTGCCGCGTGGTCCTCCACGATGAAAACCCCGCCCGGCTTGAGTGCATCGTAGACAGCGCGATCGAGCAATTTCACATCGGGCTTGCCGAAATACGCGTTGTGGAGGTCGTGATAATTCTCCGACGTCCAGACCACATCCAGTCCGGACGGCAGCTTCAGTGCCGAGGCGTCCTGACTGTCCGCCGTGACATTGGAACAGGCACTGGCGGGCGGCGGCGCGGCGGCGGCGGCATCGGGCGGGGGCGGATCGCGCTTCACCGCCGGGATCATGCTGATCGTGTACAAATGCCCGGTGGGCCCGACGATCTGACAGAAAAGCCGCGAAAAGTAGCCGCCGCCGGGCATCAGCTCGCCCACCTTCTGGCCGGGCTTGATGCCCGCAAAGGCGATGACCAGATCAGGCTTGCGATTCACATCGCGATCGCGGTCCTTCTCCGGGCGGCTGCTGCTGGCGACGGCGCCGGTGATGTAGGCCGGCACCGAGGCGGCAGCGGCGATCAGAGCGGCTGCCGAACAAACGGCAAGCGCGACACGCAAATGCATCCTTCGACTCATGTGGCAAGGATACTCCAACCGTCAGGTCGAAGGCATGCGGCCACCGAGCGCGAGCTGCAGCTCGATGATGTCCTCTAAACGTTGCGCCTGCGCGCGCACCAGGCCGAGACGGGCCTGTTGGCTCTGCCGCTGCGCCTCGAGGATCTGCAGTACGCCCGTGTTGCCCGCCGTATAGCTTTCGCGCGTGAGATCCAGGTTCTCGCTCGAGATTGCGACGGCCGATTGTTCGCTGTCGATGAGCTCCGCGTCGTGATCCAGTGCTTCGAGTGCATCAGCCACCTGGCCGAAGGAACGCAGCACGATCTGCTCATAGTTGTCGAGCGAGGCATGCATGGCCTCCCGCGCCGCCCGCTCCTTCGCCCGAAGCGCGCCGTGATTGAACAACGGCTGTGTGAAGCTACCGGTGAGACCGGCGGCCGAGCTGTTCGAATCGAACAATGAATGCAGTACGGTCGATTGCATGCTGGCGCTGGCCGTAAGGCTCAGCTGCGGATAGAGATTGGCCGTCGCGATGCCCACCGCGGCGGTGGCCGCGTGCAGCTGCGCCTCGGCGGCCAGGATATCGGGTCGCCGATGTGCGAGCTCGGATGGCAGCGTCTGCGGCAACTGCGACGGCAGCGCAAATTCCTCGAGCCTGAATTCCGGTGCGCTCCACTCCGCCGGCGCGCGGCCCACCAGCAGCGCCAGCTCGTGCTGCGCACTGCTGAGCGCGCGATGCAATGGCGGCAGCTGCGTCTGATCATTGGCAAGCTGGCTGCGCGCGTTGAGCACATCGACACGGTTGGCGCTGCCCGCATCGAAGGCGTCCTGCACCAGCTTCAGATCTTTTTGATCGTCCTGCAGCAGCGCCTCGAGGCTCTCGATTTGCGCGCGCGCCGATGCGGCCGCCAGCGCCTGCAGCGCGACATTGCCGCTGACGGAAAGCGCCGCGGCCTCGACCTCGCGCTGCTGATACAGGGCCAGCGCATATTGCTGTTCCACCGTCCGGCGCACGCCACCGGCCAGGTCGAATGCGTAACTCACGCCGAACCCGACGGAATAGAAGCTGAATGGCGGCAGTTTATCGGGACCCAGGAATGCTGCGCCGTACTTCTGGCGGCCAGCGCTCGCCTCAAAATCAAGGCTGGGGTAGCGCGCACCCTCGCTGGCGGCGGCAAGCTCCTGCATCTGTCCGAGCGTGGCGCGTGCCGCCGCCAGCTCGCGATTGCGGTCCAGCGCCAGGCGGATCGTGGCATCGAGTTGCGCGGAATGCAGGGGCAGCCACCAGGCCGGCGCATCATTCTCGGAGGCCGCTGGCGAATCGCCCTGAAGATGCGTCAATGGCGCCGAGGTGAAACTGGTCGGATTGGCCCCCGTGGGCTCGGCGAATTTCGGTCCGGCCACGCAACCGCAGGTCAGCGCAACGATGACGGCCGCTGTCAGGCCAAAGCGCGATGCCCTATTCAATGGCGACATTCGGGGCTCCTGCAGGGGCAGCACGCGGTTTGCGCACGAGCAGCAGCAGCGGCAGCGCCAACAGCGTCAGCAGCAGCATCAGATAGAAGTCATCGATGTAGGCCACCATGGCGGCCTGCGCGGTGACCGCCTGGTTGAGCGCGGCAACGGCCGAGGCTCCCTTCAGGGCGCCGAGGGCATGGTGCGCCATCACTGCCGGTGTGATGTGCTGTGCCAGCGAGGCATGAACGACCTGCGTGTTGCTGACGAACAGCGCCTGCACCACCGAAATGCCGATGCTGCTGCCGATGTTGCGAATCAGATTGAAGAGTGCGGTGCCCTCGTTGCGAAAAGCCGGCGATAAAGTCGCGAAGGTCAGTGCCGCCATGGGCACGTAGACGATGCCGGTGCCGAGCCCCTGGATCGCGCCCGACCAGATCAACGAGTTCATCGGCATCTGGATGGAGAAATGCGTCATCATCCAGAGGGAAATGGCGGTCAGCACGAATCCGACACCTATGATCAGCCGAACATCCAGGCGCCCCACGAGACGGCCGATGAAGAGCATGGCAAGCAATGTCCCCGCGCCGCGCGGTGCGGTGGCAATGCCCGCCTGCAGCACCGTGTAGCCCATGAGGCCCTGCATCATCGGCGGCAGCAGTGCCAGCGTTGCGAACAGCACGATGCCGACCAGGAAAATGAGAATGTTGCCTGTCAGGAAATTGCGGTCTTTGTAGAGCGCCATGCGGATGAAGGGCTTCTCGACGGTCAGCGTATGCACGACGAACAGGTAGAGCGCCACGACGCAGACCACTGCCTCGAGCCTGATCTCATTGGAATTGAACCAGTCCTGGGTCGTGCCTCGATCGAGCAACACCTGCAGCGTGCCGATGAACAGGCTTAAGACCGCAAAGCCGAAGAAGTCGAAGCTCTTGCGTTCGTGCGTGGTGTCGGGGAAATAAGCGAGCACGCCGAGCACGGCCAGAATGCCGAACGGCACGTTGATATAGAACACCCAGCGCCAGCTGTAGTTGTCAGTGAGCCACCCGCCGAGCATCGGCCCGAGCGTGGGACCGAGCACCACACCGATACCCCAGATGGCCATGGCGCGACCGTGCTGCTCGGGTGGATACACATCGAACAGTACCGCCTGCGACATCGGGATCAGTGCGGCACCGAAGGCACCCTGCAGCACGCGGAACAGCACGATCTGATCGAGTGTCTGAGCCATCCCGCAAAGCGCCGAGGCCAGCGTGAAACCAATGATCGAGACCAGGAAAAGCGGCTTGCGGCCAAACCGATCGGCGAGCCAGCCCGTCAGCGGCGTGAGGATCGCGGCCGCGACGATGTACGAGGTCAGGACCCAGGTCATCTGGTCCTGCGTCGCCGACAGACTACCCTGCATGCGCGGCAGCGCGACGTTGGCGATGGTATTGTCGAGAGCCTGCAGGATCGAGGCGAGCATCACGGTACCCGTGATCATGCCGCGATGGGCTGCAACACCGGGGCTGGGGGCAACGTTCAACTTAACTCCTCAGCGCTGAGCGACCGCCGCTGAACCGTGGCCGAAGAGATGACGGCGGTGCCCGGTGTCCACCGTCACATCGACACTGAGTCCTGCGTGTAGCACCACGCCCTCGAGGTTCGGATCGTCGAAGTGCAGACGCACCGGAACGCGCTGCACGACCTTGACCCAATTACCGGTCGCGTTCTCCGGCGGCAGCAGCGAGAACTGCGCGCCCGTGCCCGGGCTCAGCGAGGCGACGGTCGCCTTGAACGTGCGTCCCGGAAAGGCGTCGATGCGCACCTCGGCGCTCTGCCCCGGACGCATGTAGGTGAGCTCGTCCTCTTTGAAGTTCGCCTCCACCCAGACATCCTGGCTCGAGATCAGGCTGAACACCGGCGTTGCCGCCGTGATGTAGTCCCCGACCTGAAGCTGCTCGACCTTGGCTGCGACACCGGCATCGGGAGCCCGGATCACGGTGTAGGAAAGGTCGAGATTCGCCTTGTCGAGGGCCGCCTGGGCTTCCTGGACCACCGGATGCTGGTCCACCGGCAGATCGGGATTGCCGCCGAGCAGCGCGAGCACGCTGCCCACCTGTTGCCGCGCCGAATTGAGCTGTGACAGCGCCAGATCACGCGCATGCTGGGTCTGCTCGAATTGCGCGCGAGAGCTGATGCCCGATTCCAGCAGGTGCTGCTGGCGATCGAACTCATGCTCCTGGTAGGCGAGCGTCACGCGCGCGGAGCTGAGACTTGCCAGCTGCTGCCGATAGGTGGCCTTGGCGGCGCCAATCTGCATGCGGGCGGCTTCGAGCTTGGCCTGTGCGTCTTCGACAGCGATCCGATATGGACGGTCGTCGAGACGAAAGAGCACCTGGCCTCGCGGCACCTGCTCATTGTCGTGCACGTCGAGTTCGACGACGCGCCCGGACACGTTGGCGCTGATCGAGGTCTGTGCCGCCTGTACCGAAGAATCGTCTGTCGATACATAGCGGCCCGTGAGCAGGTAGTAGCAAAGCACGCCGAGAATGGCGACCGCCACACCGCCGATCATGAGTATCCAGCGCAGACGAGCACGCCGGCGTCGCATTCCCTCGGCTTGCGCCGCAGCCTGTGCCGCCCCTTCCGCGGCAGAGCTGTGGTTCACGCTGGCATCCATACTTCCATTCAACCTTGCTTCGTCTCCAGGGCCAGCAACGTGCCGTGCACGCGCTCGAGCAATTCGACGAGCTGCTCACGTTCGCCCTGACTGAGTGCTGCCAGCGCCGCGCTGCGCGTCTGTCCCGCGATTTCCCAGATGCGCTCGACGATGGGCCGGGCTGCATCGAGCAGATACAGGCGATGTGCGCGGCGATCGGCCGGATCGGCACGACGCTCGATCAGGCCGTCCTGCTGCATGCGATCGAGTGTGCGCACCAGCGTCATCGGATCGGTTTCGGTGAGGTCGGCGAGACGGGCCTGGCTGATGCCCTCGTGGCGTGCCAGCAGCGCCAGCACCTTGCACTGCGACATGGGCAGCGCCAGCGCCCGATCGCGCGCGTGCCGCTCGAAGAGCTTGGCAGACAGCCGCGAGACATCCTTGGCCAGGAATCCGAAATTCCGCACCCTGTCCACCGTCAACATATCGCTTACGACCCTATCGACTGCCACATGGCCCCCAGGAAATACCGCCTCACATTTTCACTATAGATACTGTATCACTAGTTACTATCCAGGGCAATAGCGGCTAACGCCCCGATCGGGGCCCGGTCTTATCTCGCAACGCATTGAATTACTTAGAGTAGCGCTTCATACCGATCGAAATCTCGGCTTTTGCGGCCTCTTCGTCTCCCCAGCCCTCGACCTTGACCGATTTGCCGGGCTCCAGATCCTTGTAGTGCTCGAAGAAGTGCTGGATCTGATAGAGCCGGTGCGCGTTGATGTCATCGTGACGGCGCCAGTGACTGTAAATCGGCAGCACCTTGTCATCCGGCACCGCCAGCACCTTAGCGTCATCGCCCTTCTCATCGGTCATCTTCAGCAAGCCCAGCGGCCGGCACCGCACTACCACGCCCGGCAGCAGCGGAAACGGCGTGATGACGAGTACATCCACCGGATCGCCATCGCCAGCCGTCGTGCGCGGCACATAGCCGTAGTTGCACGGATAGTGCATCGCCGTGCCCATGAACCGATCGACGAAGATCGCGCCGGTCTCCTTGTCGACCTCGTATTTGATCGGATCGGCGTTCATCGGAATCTCGATGATGACATTGAACATATCCGGAGCTTCATTGCCCGGTGTGACCAGATCTAATCCCATACATACCTCACTTCGAGGGCACGAATGCGCGACGCTTTCGCTATCATCGTAACCGCGCGCGCAGCGTGCGGCACGTCTCAATCAATCGCAGTCATCCGAAGTCGACGCTGTGCGTTTGTTAGTCTCAGGTAGTCCGCAAATTGGAGAATTGACATGATTAGAGCTCGAGGCCTCAAGGCCGCTGCGGCTGTGCTGGCCCTGGCGTCGGTGACGCTGACTGGCTGTGTCGTAGCTCCTGCGCCCGGCTATTACGAAGGCGGCCCGGTCATGGTGGCGCCGCCGGCACCGCAGGTGGAAGTCGTCGGCGTCGCGCCGGGTCCCGGCTACCTCTGGGTCGGCGGCTACTGGAACTGGGTCGGCGGTCGTCATGTATGGGTGCCGGGGCGCTGGGATGTGCCACCGCGCGGTTATCACACCTGGGTCGGGCACCGCTGGGTTCCCTATCGCGGCGGCTACCGGCTCGCGCCGGGTCACTGGGCGCGCTGAAATGCCGCTGCGCGCGTGCGTCACCTGGATGTCGCGGGCGCCGCGCGCCAGCTGATGCACGCGCCATCTGATGCAATAGCGTAACTCCGGAACAGGGTGCCGCCGTCTCCGGATCGAGCCGGCGGCACCACGCGTGGCGCGGAAACACATCGCCGTGGGTTCCCAGCGCATCCGAGCTCCCGCACAATCGCTATTCTGGCCACTGTGCCTCCACGGATCCGGGCGATCTCATGAACGATCAGGTCTCCAAGAATTCTGTCTATGAAAAGCTCCGGTCGGAGCTGCCGGCATTGATCGGCAATCAGACTGACTTTCTCGCCAATATCTCCAACTTCGCCGCACTGCTGTTCAATACCTTGCCGAGTCTGAACTGGGCTGGCTTCTATTTGCTGCGCGGCACGGATCTGGTACTCGGGCCCTTCCAGGGCAAGCCCGCCTGTTCATGCATCGCCCTGGGAGATGGGGTGTGCGGCACGGCGGCGCTGCAGCGCGCGGCGATCGTGGTACCGGATGTGCATGCCTTTCCCGGACACATCGTCTGCGATGAGGCCTCGCAGTCGGAAATGGTGCTGCCGGTATTCAAAGACGGGCGTCTCGTCGGTGTGCTCGATCTGGACAGTCCTCTGCCCGGCCGGTTCGATGAAACCGACCGCGACAGCATCCAGCAACTGCTGCAGACGCTGATGGAAGGAACGGTGGTGCCCGAGTTCAGACTCGCTCCGGCCGGCTAGCCGACACAGTCCCGACGCGTGCAACAGGGGAACGAGGGTCTCGAGCAGTTCGGCTACGCCCAGGAGCTGCGTCGCGCGCTGAGCACGCGCGATCTGATCATCTACGGCCTGATCTTCATGGTGCCGATAGCACCCCAAGCCGTCTATGGATTCGTCTGGGACGCCTCCAAGGGCATGGTGCCCCTCGCCTATCTGCTCGGTCTGGTGGGAATGTTTTTCACCGCCATGAGCTACGCGGCCATGTCGCGTGCGTTTCCGGTCGCCGGATCCGTGTACGCCTATGCGCAGCGCGGACTCAGCGAGACGGCCGGATTCTTCGCCGGCTGGCTGATCCTGCTCGATTACCTGCTGATTCCCGCGCTGCTGTATCTGATCAGCGCCGTGGCATTGCAGCCCCTGCTGCCGGCGGTGCCGCAGTGGGCCTGGCTGCTCGGCTTCATAACCTTTAACGCCATCGTCAATCTGATAGGCATCCAGTTCACGGCGGGCGTGAATCGTTACATGCTCGTCATGGAGCTGCTGGTGCTGGCTTTGTTCGTGGGTGTTGGGCTTGCCGCCCTCTACGGCGGCGCCGGGGCGGGACGGCTGACGCTGACGCCGCTTTACAACCCGCACGTTTTCTCGCTTGCCACCGTGGCCGGGGCGACATCCATCGCGGTGCTTTCATTCCTGGGGTTCGACGGCATCTCGACCCTCGCGGAAGAAAGCCGCGGAGGACCGAATTCGGTGGCGCGCGCGACCCTGGCATCGCTGCTGCTGGTGGGTGCGCTATTCATGATTCAAACCTGGCTGGCCACCGATCTGGCGCAGGGCATGACCTTCACCTCGGCAGCCACGGCCTTCTACGAGATCTGCGAGCGCGCGGGAGGACCCTGGCTGCGGCTCGTGATCATCCTGGCCAACGTGATCGCATCGGGTATCGCCAATGCGATGGTCGCTCAGGCCGCTGTGTCCCGCATCCTTTATTCAATGGCGCGCGATGGCAAGATGCCCGCCGCGCTGGCGAAAATTCATCCGCGCTTCCGCACGCCTTATGTCAGTACCATCGTGGTTGCCGTCATGGGCCTGGCCGTGGGACTGCTATTTGCCCAGCACATCGACGACCTGGCCAGTGTCGTCAATTTCGGCGCGCTCTCGAGCTTTCTGCTGCTGCACATCGCAGTCGTTCATCACTACCTGATTCGTCAGCGCAGCGGACAGTGGCTGCGCCACCTGCTGTTCCCGCTGGCCGGATTCCTCGTAATCGCCTACGTGCTCTACGAGATGGATCGATCCGCCAAGATCATGGGCGGCTGCTGGATCGCGATCGGCGTGGTCTACTACGCGGTCCTGACGTTCGTGCTCAGGAAATCCGCCACGCTCGAGGTGTAGTCTCCGCCCCGCCCCGCCCGTGCGCACTGCCGCGCGAGTCATGGGCTTAAGTCAGGGGCTTAAGTCATGGGCTGGCCGCAGCGGGCCAGCACGCCGCGCAGATCGCGAATCGCCGGAAACACTTCGTTGTTCCAGTCCGATCCCTGGGCGTCGTACGCGAGCTGCTCGAACTCCACGATTTCCTTGTCCTCGCGGAAGATGTTTTCGGTGAACCAGGTTACGAACGGCCACACCATGTGGATCAGGCCCGGAACGGGCGGCTTCTTGACGGACAGGTAGCCAAACGTGCGGTTGGTTCGCTGCTCGGCATCGAGTGGCGTATAGCCCAGCCAGACATCCAGCACAGGAGCGTCGGTTTGCTGAATGTCCCTGCCCACCCACACTTTCAGACTCTGGGTCGGATAGTCGGTGCGTATCTGCATGTGGTCTCGAAAGTCCTTCTTGGCTTCGTCCGACTTGGCGCGACGGCGCACCAGGTCCACGATCACCGCCTCACCCATGGATGCTTTGCCTTCGGTTCGGCTGAAGGTGTACTCGACCTGCGCCCAATTCTCACCGTGCTGGCGGCCGATGCACTGTGCGCGAATGGAACCCATCTGCTTGCGATGCATGAACTGATGATTCATGTCGAACAGGTTCTCGTGCATGAACGTGTAGTGACAGGCGACTTCGCGATTGAGCTCGCGGGTCTTGTAATCCTTGCTCCGCGAAGATCCCAGGTGTGCGGGCAACCGGGCTTCGGCGAGCGTCGGATCGCCGGGAAAGAAGAAGATCAAGCCGTCGACCTCGCGGGCCGGATAGCTCTTCACGCCGTTGGGCAGACGCTCCTTGCCAAGATACGGGACGTCGATGCACTTGCCGGTCCCGTCGTAGGCCCAGCCGTGATAGTGACACTTGAGTTCATCGCCGCGGACCACGCCCAGATGCAGCGGCACCTGGCGATGAGCACAGCGGTCCTCGAGCGCGAACACGCGGTCTGCCATGCCGCGATAAAGTACGATCGGCTCTCCGGCAAAGCGCCTCCCGATCGCCTTGCCTGGCTTCAACTCGCGCGACCAGGCCAGCGGGTACCAGTAGTCGGGATGGGCCCCCACGCGTCGCAGATCGAATGCGTTGGGTGAATTGGCGGGCCGCAACGGGATCAGGTTCGCACCATCCTCGGGCATCGAACGCTCCATGCATTTGTCAATATACGAGATTAGCGCGCCGGGTGTCCCGTGGCTACTTTTGCGCCCCGCACCCCATCAACGCCGCGCAGCGAAGGTGTGAACCCAAGATCGGCGATCGCGGCGATACTCGTAACATAATCTGCATGATGTCTGTGCGGCGCTAAGCTTGTGCGCGCAGCAGGTCGGCGGTGAGATACTTGTGTCATCGCCATGACAGACGAGCTGCCGCAGACATTCAACGATTTCGCGCGCGGCGTCATTTCGCCAGAGACGTTCCAGCACCAATTGCTGACGCTGTGCGAGACGACGCCCGACCGGGCCTGGGAGTCGCTGGCGATGCTGGACCAGCACTTTCGTCGCGGCAGGATCCCGCGCGAGCTGGAACATTCATTGCGTCATCGAATCGAGCGTCAGGCGCTCGGCATCGAGAGCTATCAACAGCAGCGGGCAGCCACGCCGAGGATAGCGACGGCGCCCGCTCTTGCTCTTGCGCCGGATGCCGATGCCGTGGACCCGACGATCGAAATCATCGTTGAGCCGCCGGCGCCGCCTGCGATTGCGCCAGAACCGGAACCAGCTCCAACGGCAACCACTCTGGTTGTGGCCAGCGCCCGCTGGCGGCCGCACTTTCGAATCTCCCGCTCCATGGCGCTGACGGCAGTAATGCTCGCCCTCGCCGCCTCGCTTACGGTCAAGGAGGCTCGGGAACACTGGTTGGCAATCGATGCGGGAGCGGCTGACACCGGGACGGCGATCGCAACCGGCAGCGATGCCAGCGCGACAGCGTCGGCCAACCAGCCCGAAGCGAGCGCCGATATGCTGTCCCTGTCGAGCGACCGCTACATTATCGATCCGGATCGCGATGTCGCGGAATTATCGGTCGAGCGGTCAGTGAATGCCGCCGGCGATACCAGTTTTCTGTGGTGGACCGAAGCGTCGGGAGCAAAACCCGATCAGGACTATATCGCCGGTAAGCCTCGACGCGTGCAGATGGCCGAAGGCGTCGGTTCCTCCAGCCTGCGGATCCCCATACTCGCTAATCCGAACCGGCACCACATTGAGATATTCTACGTACTGATAGGCAGGCCCGAGGGCAATACCGGCGTCGGCCCGATTCATCGTGCCGCCGTTTTTCTGCTGCCTCGGCAGGCCCGCTGACTATCGCGCGCTGAAGCTCGGTCCGGTCGATTATGTGCTGCCGCTTGAAGGAATCGCCGGGCTGGTCCGTTCGCTGCCGATAATCAACGCGCGCTGAGCGCCGCTCTCGGAGCCGGATTGCGGGGCTCACGATCGCATTGCATACTTTGCACCCATGCGTACACGCGGCATTGTATTTCTGATGGCGGTCGCCTGACGCCACCGCCTGACTACGATCCGCTCAGCGCAATGAAGCCGTGCATCCCACCGCCCCTGTTGATGCTGCTCGCAGCGGCCCTCATGTGGGGTATGCACCGCTGGTGGCCAATCGCCCGTGTACTCACCGCGCCGTGGAATCGGATCGGCGTGCTTCCGACCGCTGCCGGCATGCTGATTGCCGCAGCCGCCATCACGCAGTTTCGCCGCTCACGAACCACACTGAACCCGATCGAGCCATCCAGGGCCTCGCATCTGGTAACGGCCGGAATTTTTGATTTCAGCCGCAACCCGATGTATCTCGGTTTGGTGCTGCTCCTGATCGGATGGGCGCTCTGGCTCGGCACTGCGAGTCCCTGGTTCGTGCCGCCGCTATTCGCGATCTTCATATACGCCGTGCAGATCGTTCCCGAGGAACGGGCCCTGGAGACGCTGTTCGGCGATGCCTACGTCGCCTATCGTCAAAAGGTGGCGCGCTGGATCGGGCGATCTGGCTGACGAGCCAATCCGCACCCTGGCCGCACGGCCTTGGCCGACTAGGGGCTCATATGTTTGTCGAACCAGTCCACGATGCGCGACATGGCATCCAATTGGTCCTGTCGCTTGAAGAACACGTGACCCTCGTCCGGATAGACGACGAACTCCGTGGTGACGCCGAGACGGCGAAGCGCATTCCAATACTCATATGATTGTGAGATCGGCACTTCCGCGTCCCGATCACCGCCCAGCAACAGCGTCGGTGTTCGCACGTTCTTGATGAAAGTCAGCGGCGAGCTGCGCTCGTAGACCTTGGGATCGTCGTAAACCGATGCTCCGAAATACGGCAACATCCAGGTATCGATATCGTTGGTGCCGTAGTAGCTGAGCCAATCCGAAAGACCAGCCCCCGCGGCTGCCGCCTTGAACCGCTGAGTCTGAGTGAGCGCCCACATCGTCATGTAGCCCCCGTAGCTCCAGCCGGTAATGCCTACCCGCTCGGCATCGATCGGCGCGCTTTTCAGGACGGCATCAAGGCCGGCCAGGATGTCGCGCAGATCGCCACCGCCGAAGTCTTTCACGTTGGCCTGCGTGAACGCCTCACCCTGGCCGTAGCTCCCGCGTGGATTTGGCTTGAACACGTAGTAACCGCAGGCCGCCAGCGCCGCGTCGAAGGAGTCGGAAATCGTCGGAAAGATCGGGTAATGCGCGTATGCCGGGCCACCATGCACATCTACCACCATTGGGCAGCTTACCGGGTTCGACTTTGGACGGCGCAACCAGCATGCCCTGAACTTCATACGGCGCGCTCTTCCATCGGACATTGGTGACCGCGCCGGTCAGCGCACGCACGTGGGCGTTTGCGTGCGTGATGGGATGCCATTTGCCGGGTGGTCCGGTCTCCACCTCCGGCGGCTCGGTGTAGGACTGGCGAACGACGGCTGAGAACCTGCCATCCCTGGACAGCGAAATGCCCGCATCTCCGGGTGCCAAACCGATGATATTGTTCGCCCAGATCATCTGCGGTCCGCGCCACAGCTCGCGCTGGATTTTCCTGTCGACGTCGATGACTGCCAGCACCTCATCGCCGCCGGCAAACTCGTTGGCAGTGACGCTCGAGGCGGACCCGTTCCAGGTGAAGGTCTGGACCGAGGCGGCAAGTTCTGGCGTCACATCGATCGGCACACCGCCATCGCGTCCGATGACGTACAGATCTCCACCGGTAACCGTCTCATCGCTCATCACGCCGCCGATGTAGGCAATCCGCTTCCCGTCTCCGGACCAGCGCGGGGCAGCCATCTGCAGCGGCGGTGTCAACAGCGTGCGCACCGCACCGCTGCCGGCGTTCATGACATCGAGTTCGGCGAGCCACCAGTTGTTATCACCGGAACCATGCGCCGCTGTGACCACGAAATTCGTATTGTCGGGTGACCAGTCGTATTCGTAGATGTTCAGATCGGCAGGACCCAGCACCATGCTCGCCCCGCCGCCCGCCGGCACCACGGCCAGACGCTGTTCGTAGATCGTCGATGACAGTACGCCCGCGTCGCGGCCAAGCGGGTTCAACGGTCCGGGCTGCTTCGGGGCACCCTCCGAGTACAGAAAGGCGATGCGCTTGCCGTCGGGAGAAAACCGCGGCGTTGCCACCGGACCGTGCGCCTGGGTGAGCGTCGTGATATTGCCGCCCGCAGCATCCGCGCTCACGATCTGCGCCTGTTCGTCCGCACCGGTGGTGACGAACGCGATATGTTTGCCGTCTGCCGACCAGGCGGCACCATATTCATCGCAGATCAATCCGGGGCAGGCCGTCAGCTGCACCGGCGCCGATCCATCTCTGGCATCGACGATCCAGAGGGCCGAGACGTCGACATCGGCTCCGCCGCGCTTGCCAGAAACCACGTTGCCGTATACCAGGCGCTTGCCGTCGGGCGACAACTCGACTTCGCTGAACGGATGGACTGAGTTCAGCCCATCGAGAATCGCATCCAGAGCCTGTGGATCGACGGCGCGAATCTTGCACTAAGGAAGTCACGGCCCGGTACCCGGCACATGCGCCGGTTGGACGCAGGGCTGGAGAACGCGGCAATACCGCCGGCAATCGTGCCATGACATGCATCGGAGCTAGCGAGGAACACCATGAGGAAGCGCCTGAAGTTAATCGGCCGGTTGGCATCATTTGGGAGCACCGCGGTTCTATTGGCATCAATTGGGAGCACGACATTGCTGTCGAGCGCATCGTTGGCGGCCGAGCAGGCGACTGCCCCGCAAGTGAGCGCCAGTGTCGCCAAGCCGCTCAAGGCCGCGCAGGATGCGATGCGGGAGAAAAAGCTCGATGAGGCACTCGCCAAGACCAAGGAAGCGCAAGCCGCTTCGGGCGAGAAGAGCGCTTACGATAATTTTGTCATCGATGTCATGCTGTTTCAGATCTATCAGCAGAAGCAGGATATGGGAGCTGCAATCCCGATGCTGGCACAGGCGGCGCAATCCCAATACGCCGCTGCGGAACAGCAGCGAAGCTGGCTGAAAAATATCGCCCTGTACTACTTCCAGCAGAAGGATTACGCCAAGGCACTGGAT
>Ga0182016_10000594_pt1 | contig 45198 bp, 38 predicted proteins | sample 712S2MmetaG_FD_120491 | JGI IMG/M metagenome (GOLD analysis project Ga0182016, IMG submission 120491) | Permafrost microbial communities from Stordalen Mire, Sweden - 712S2M metaG | ecosystem: Environmental > Terrestrial > Soil > Wetlands > Permafrost | place: Sweden: Stordalen | collected...
AACGCTTCAAAGCCGCCCTCGCGAGCGGCTCCGCATGACTCGGGGCCAGTGTGGTTCGCTAAACCTTCACTGTATGAAACTTTCATTCACTACACCTCGCCGGTTTTTACCGGCGCACAAGGAACCCAATTATGAACGGAAAGCAAGCAATCGCGGCTCTGGCGTTTCTTGCCGGTTGTGTTGCAGGCGGCGCGCAGCAGACCAGCCAGGTTCAACTGAAGATCGAACCCGCCAACCGCACTCTTACCGTCAGCGCCGAAGAGCGGGTAACCGCCGATCCTGACCTGGCGATCTTGCATATCGGCTTTGAAACCCAACCAGCCGACGCCAAGGCCGCCTATGCCGCAGGCGCTAAGGCCTCCAACGAGATAGTCTCGGCGCTCAAACAGGCCGGAATTCCCGAGACCTCAATCCGGAGCGAAAGCCGGCACCTGGACCGCATATGGGACAAGCCGCACAAGTTCAAGCTGGTCCAGGAGTGGGCCGTGAAGACGGAGCCGGATCGCGCTGCGGAGATTCTGGACATTGCTGTCGCCACTGGAGCCACTGAGCGCGGCGAAATGGATTGGGCTGTAAAGGACGAGCCGGCGCTCGAAGAATTGGCCCTCGATCACGCCGCAGAACGCGCAAGAGCGAATGCCGCTGTGCTGGCAAAGGGCATGGGAGTGCATCTGGGTGCGCTGATTTATGTCAGCAATGAGATTTCAGCGCCGGAGCCCCAGCCGCGCGCGGTGGCGAACAATTCGATGGTCCGGATGGAATTGTCTGCTGGGAGGGCGGTCCCGAGTGAACTAGTTCACCCAGCCCCGCCGTTGGCCATCGAGCCGCGCAAGGTGAGCCGGACGGCCACCGTCTACGCCGTTTTTGCAATCGAGTAGCGGCTTGGAATGGCTGCTACAGCAGGCCGGAGCGGCCGGCGAGGCGGCGCGAGAGCAGCCAGGAGAGCATCGACACTCCCAGGGCGCAGGCTACCCAGCTTGCCTGTTCGAGGGACTGCATTGACCACGGCGAAAGTGGGGTCGGTGATCTTTCTGCGGGCTCAGAACGGCCCTTACTTGGCGGGCCTGATTCCCCTCTTGGTCGGCGTGGCCATGCTGGTCTACATTTACTTTCTCTCCCGACCGGTGGAGTGACTTTGGGCGCGGACTGTCATGCAAGCCTGTATAGCAACAGACCGGCCACCGCTCCACCCAAAATCAGCCAGGTGGCATTGACGCGGAAGCGGAGCAGAAGGGCAAGGCTGAACAGACACAGCGCCCAGGTCCACAGGTCGACCAGCGCGGCGCGGCCCAAGGCCAGCGCTACGGAGGCCATGAGGGCCACGGCGGCGGCGTTGACACCGTCGAGGAAGGCGCCGGCCAGCTTTGACTCACGGATGCGGTCAGCGAATGCGCCTACAAGGCCGGCCATCAGGAACGAAGGCAGAAAGATGGCCGCGGTGGCGACGGCGGCTCCGGCCCACCCGCGCAACAGGTAGCCGAGGAATGTTGCTGTGGCAAAGACAGGACCAGGCGTGACCTGGCCGGCGGTAATGGCGTCGAGCAACTGCGAATTTGTCACCCAGTGCAGGCGGTCTACCAAATCGGCCTTGAAAAAGGCGAGCAGCACGTATCCGGAGCCGAAGACCACCACGCCCATTTTGAGAAAAATGAGCAGGATGGGGAGCAATCCGACAGCGCCCACTGCCGCGCCGCCGCCAACAGCTGCTGGACCCGCGCCGATGGCGGAGGGCAAAACGGCAAGGTTCAGCGCAGTATTTGGCCGGGAACGCAACCAGACGGCCAGCAGCGCGAGGCCGCCGGAGACCAGCAGGACAGCGATGGGTGGCGCGCCGGCGAGGACCGCCGCGAAACAAGCGAGCCCGGCCCCAGCCAGCGGCCAGCGGCGAAATGCCGTGCGGCCCAGGTTCCAAACCGCCTGCGCGATAACGGCGATGATGACTGGCTTGATGCCGTAGAGCAGTCCCTGCGCCTGGGGCAGGCTGCCGTAACGGAGATAGGCCCACGCCAGCGCCAGGGTAGACACTGTGGATGGAAGGATGAAGCAAGCGCCGGCGACGGCAAGTCCCATCCAGCCGGCACGGCGGAAACCAAGCGCCATAGCTACCTGAGTTGAGCCGGGGCCGGGCAGCAGGTTGCAGGCGCCTACCAGATCGAGAAATTGCGGGCGGCTCATCCAGCCTCGGCGCTCGACGGCTTCGCGCTCCATGAGTCCAATGTGCGCGGCGGGGCCACCGAATGCGGTAAGGCCCAGGCGAAGAAAGAGGTGGGCAATGCTGCCGAGTTCGCTCATTCCTTCGATCCCCTCGATGCCTCTTCTCTGGTTAAGATTCCTTGAATCCTTCGCTTTTATTGGCTGTTCAGCAGCTTTTCAATCGCCGGCCGCAGGGCATTTGGCTTGGTAGAGGGAGCGAAGCGCCGCACTACGTTCCCTTTCCGGTCAATCAGGAATTTCGTGAAGTTCCAGCGGATGGCCCCCGCGCCGAGAAAGCCGAAGATTCCGGGCTTACTTCGCTTGAGGAAGCCGTAAAGCGGATGAGCATGGGGACCGTTGACGTCAATCTTGGCAAAGATAGGAAAAGTGACGCCAAAATTTTTTTCGCAGAAGACGCCGATCTCTGCTTCCGTTCCCGGCTCCTGGGCGCCAAATTGGTTCGAGGGGAAGCCCAGCACCGTCAAGCCGCGATCCTCGAAGTCGCGGTAAAGCTTTTCCAGGTCTTTGAATTGCGGGGTAAAGCCGCATCTACTGGCTGTATTCACGATAACCAGAACCCGGCCCTCGAACGCGGCCAGTCCGAGGACGCGCCCATCCAGCAGCGGGGCGGAGAATCGATAAACTGTCTCTCGCGACTTTTCAATCACCCGAAAACCTCCAGGCAAAAAGGATGCCATGTGAGCCCGGCCTGCGTCTAAGAGGGATGCAGCGTGGTGGAGCTGGGATGCAAAGGCCTCCCAACCCTCCTGAGTCCAGTAGACTGTGAGATAGGTCCGAAAACAGCAAATGCTCCTGGCGTCGGAATCTTTGTCGCAAGGGGCCGAAGGGCAAGCCCGAGTCCGCCGGGGCCAAGCGCGGCAGGGAATTCAAGGAAAGGTATGATTTCCGAGCCGATTCGCAGCCTGGTGGTTTGGGTGGGACGGGTACGGTCCAATATAATCAATCTTTCCTCGAAGCAGGATCAGAATTTCAGCAGTGAGGGTGTCGATATTCTTCCCGTGAAGCCGAACTTGATGGCGAAATATGGACCGCACCAGTACTTTTGCTCGCCGCGTGGCTCCAGCCCGGTGAAGACAACGCATGGTTGCATCACCCGCGCTCTGCGCGCCGTGAGCCGGCTGGCAAGCACAAACCGTCTGGCGGGCACGGCGTTGCTGATGACGCTGGCGCTGACCGCAGGCGGGGCTCTTGCCCAGCAGTCGCAGACCATCGATCAGATCCGTGTGATCGGCAGCCGCCGCATCCCCAAGGAGACGATTTTGGCGCGCCTGTTCACTCATACGGGCGATACCTACGATCCGATCTCGATCGAGCGCGACTTCAACTCGTTGTGGAACACCGGGTACTTCGAGAATCTGCGCATTGAGCGCGAGGACTCTGAGAAGGGCATCATCCTGGACGTCTTCGTCAAGGAAAAGCCCACCATCCGCGAGATAAACTACAAGGGCCTCAACGCCGTCTCGCAGTCGGACGTGCTGGACAGGTTCAAGAAGGAAAAGGTCGGGCTTTCGGTCGAGAGCCAGTACGACGCGGCCAAGATTCTGCGCGCCACGACCGTCCTGAAAGATATTCTTTCGGAGCACGGGCACCAGTTCGCGGTCATCAAGCTGGACATCAAGGATATTCCCCCGGCCTCGGTGCAGGTGAACTTCAACATCAAGGAAGGCCCCACAGTGAAGGTGGGCGAGATCAAATTCACCGGCAATCAGCACTTGAGCGGACTGGTGCTGCGCCGCTCGATGAAGAATCTGAAGCCTATCGGCATCCCCTACTCGATCATCTTCGAGAATCTGTTTGCGCAGACCTTCGATGCCTCCAAACTCGAGGAGGACACCGAGCGTGTGCGCCAGGCCTACCGCGACAAAGGCTATTACAATGCCGCGGTGGAAGAGCCGAAGACGCAGATCAGGGATCAGGGCGGTTTGAACCTCTTTACCTTCCGCCCGAACAAGGGCAAGCGCATCGACATCCAGATGCCCATCGAAGAGGGCGCGCGCTACCGGCTGGGCTCCATTACCTTCACCGGCAACAAGGCAGTGACCAACGTGAGGGCCCTGCGCGCCACGTTTGCCGTGAAAGACGGCGATTGGTTCAACGCCACGCTGATCGGCAAGGGCCTGGAGAATCTGAAGAAAGCCTACGGGCAGTTGGGCTACATCAACTTCGGCGCCATTCCCAAACCCGTCTTCGACGACGCAAAGAAGACTGTGTCCTTGGACATCGATATCGACGAAGGGAAGGCCTTTTTAGTTTCGCGCATCGAGTTCCAGGGCAACACCATTACCCGCGACCGGGTTATCCGGCGCGAGCTGATGCTGGATGAGGGTTCGGTTTACAACTCTCAATTATGGGAGTACAGCTTGCTGCGCCTGAACCAATTGGAGTACTTCGAGCCGCTCAAGGTGGATCAGGACTCAGAGGCTCACCAGGACGCGGATGCGGGCACTGTGGACCTGCTGCTGAAGGTCAAGGAGAAGGGCAAAAACTCGATTGGCGTGAATGGCGGCATAAGCGGCTTGTCAGGCGCATTTTTGGGTGTCAACTACCAGACCAACAACTTTCTGGGTCTGGGCGAAACGCTCAGCTTGCAGGGCAACCTGGGCAACGTAAGCCGCCAGTTCATGTTCGGCTTCTCGCAGCCCTATCTGCACAATCGCCCGCTCAATTTCGGCTTCCAGCTCTATAACACCAAACAGGATTTCAACGCAGCCAAAAACTATCAGACGTCCACCGGACTGTCGGCGAACCTGACGCAGGCGCAGCAATCGCTCACGCAGAACTACAATCAGGCCGCGACCGGGCTGACGGTCTCATTGAGCTATCCGCTCAAACGGCACGCGTTCCAGCGCGTGGGCGTGACCTATTCGCTGAACAAGTCGACGATTACCGCATTCAGCACCGCGTCGCAGACGTTTTTCCAGACCATCAGCTTCCGGTCGGGGATTCAGGGGTCGAATGCGCTGGCGGGAATCGTCAACAGCTCGGCGTCGTTCAGCTATATCTACAACACGATCAACAACCCCCTCCGCCCGCGCACCGGCAAGGAATACACAGCGGCCTTCCAGATTTCGGGCATCGGCGGAAATGTGCGCTACATTACGCCGGCGGTGGCCTTCAAAGAGTTCAAGCCGATGCACTACCTGATTCCGTCGCCCACCGGCCGCAACGTCCTGGGCATGCGCGCGCAGTTGAACTATGTGCAGGGCTTTGGAGGCGATGTCGCTCCGCCCAACAACCGCTTCTACTCCGGCGGCGAGGGTGAGTTGAGAGGCTTCGATATCCGTGGGGCAACGCCGTATGGATATGTTCCAAATCGTGTCAATGTACAACTAACGAATCCAGATGGCACTTGCGTCCCTCGCGATCCGAACAATCCGCAAGACAACCAGTGCATCCTGGTTCCGCTGCCGGTTTACGGCGTGGCATCGATCGGAGGCGACACCAGCCTGACGACCAATTTGGAGTACCGCATTCCGATCACCGGTCCGGTTACTTTCTCGTTCTTCAACGACTTTGGCATCGACGTGGCCCTCGACAAGGGCCAGTTGAAACAGAGCCCCGAGGGATTTGCGTCCCTCACTGCGCCACTCTATGGCTGCCCGGTCTACAACAACGGTTCCTGCCAGGGCGGCATTCCGGGTTCGCTGGTGGGCTTCACGCCCAATATCCGTCCGATTACCGGCACCAATTTCGTTCCGCGCATGTCTACGGGAGCCGAGATTTCGGTCATCATGCCGATCATCAATGCGCCTTTCCGCCTCTACTATGCATATAACCCGCTGCGCCTGTATGAGAGGCCGTACTGCAACGATGTGGCTCTCGGCGACCATAAGCAGAGCTGCTCCGCCGAACTGATTACGCGAGACTTGTTTCCGCCGGGCGGCGCGGGCGACTACACATACGCCGAGTCGCTGGCGGGGTACGGCGCGCGGTATCTCTTCCGGGAGCCGCGCAAGACCTTCCGACTCACTGTTTCCACAACCTTCTGACAAGGCGATTCTGCTTGATTTGAAAAGGGCCGCTCGTTGAGAGCGGCCCTTTCATCGTTGCGCCTCGATTACAAAAGTTGGATTGTGACGATGATCCTTGACTTGGACCGCGTTTCAGAGCCAGCATGGATGCCATGCAAACGCTCGGATTGTCTGGCGAGAGTAAACGCTCCGACGGATGGCTGAAAAGCATCTTCTGGCCCACGGTGGAGAATGCGTGGGATGTGGATTACCTGGGGCGGCAGGGATTCTGGATCTGCCTGATCATTGCGGCTCTCCAGGCTATCGTCGCGATCATTTCTGGAAATGCAATTCTGATCGTGGCCGGCATGGCGTCGGCGGTTGTATTTTTGCTTGGCGGCATGGGAGTGCGAGAAGCAAGCTGGCCCGCTGCCGCACTGGTCTTCGCCGTCTACTTTGTAGGACTCCTCTATACCATGGCGAGCGGACAGTTCCCAGGCGTACTGGCGATTCTTGCCGCGGGCATTCTGCTCTCCAATCTACGTGCGGCATTTCTGGCCTCAGAATGGCGGCCTGCCGCTGTGGACGAAGATAAGCCCACGCGCTTCAATGACACGCTGGGCGATAAGCTGGCCGACCAACTGCCTGCGAGAGCCTGGCCGATTTTGCAAATTCCATTTTTTGTGATCGCGGCGCTCGTTCTGCTCCTGAGCCTTGCCGGACTTGGCTTTGTGCTTTTACAAAGGTTCGGCGCGATTCCCCTCTCCGGGGCCGCGCAACCCTGATCCCGGCGGCAGAGGCCGCCGATTGGCCGACTGCGCGGAGAAATTCACGCATTGCCGGTTTGACGCTCCTACCCAGCCCTCCTATAATCCATGCAGTTCCTGCTGATGTTTCCGCTCGCGTTTTTTGCGGTCACTGCCTCTATCCGGCGCGACCCCTGAAGAAGGACGGTCTGGTTTCTCAGGAGGCACGGGTCCGGTTTCGCGCTGAAGCGCGGACGGCCACCAGGAATTCCGAAGGAGTCTTACCCACAAATGAAGCTCTCGCTTGCATTGATTGTTTCGCTGGCTTCGGGCATGGCCCTGAGCGCAGCCGCTCAAACATCGCCCGCACCAGCCGCCCCCGCCAAGGTAGCCGTCATTGCTTTTCAGACGGCCGTAGGCCAAACCAACGAATTCCAGCGCGACTTCGCCGACCTGCAGAAGAAGTACGAACCGAAGCGCGCCCAACTGAAGAGCCAGTCCGATGAAATCGAGTCGTTGGAAAAGCAGTTGCAGGCGCAGGCCGATAAGCTGAACGACGCCCAGCGCGCCACTCAAGCCAAGACCATCGACGACAAGAAGAAGCAGGCTCAGCGCTTTGCCGAGGACGCGCAAAACGACCTCTCGCAGGAGATGCAAGAGGTCTTTAACGGCGTGGCCTCCAAGGTGTACGACGTGCTGGCAAACTACGCGCAGCAGCAGGGCTTCACGCTGGTGGTGGATGAGAGTACAAATCAACAGCAGGCGCCGATTGTGCTCTACGCGAGCCCTTCCACCGACATCACAAAGGCGGTTATCGACGCCTACAACGTGAAGTCCGGCGTGCCAGCTCCCCCGCCAGCGGCAGCGGCGCCCAAGCCGGCCCCCAAGACGCCCGCTCCCGCTACGCACTGATTCTGAGCCGGAGTTGCTGTCAAAGTCCATTGCCGACCCGGGGCTTCGTAGAGCGAGGCCCGGGCGAAGCAAGGGATCGATCTAGACGATGAACCACGGCGCTTATCGGTACAGTTTCGAGGCCTTCGGCTTGGCGCTGGTTGATACAAAGGAGTTTTTGTTCAAATGAAACGTATGCTTGCAATGGTTTTATTGCTGGCTTCGGGTTGTGCCTTGGGCGCCTCGGCCCAAACGCCGTCCTCGGCGCCTGCCGGACCGGCCAAGATCGCGGTGATTGCCTTTCAGGCGGTCGTGGGTCAAACCAACGAGGGGCAGCGCGATTTCGCCGATTTACAGAAGAAGTACGAGCCCAAGCGCCAGCAACTCAAAGCTCTCAGCGATGAGGTCGACGCATTGACCAAGCAGTTGCAGACGCAGGGCGAAAGCCTGAGCGATACCGAACGTGCGAGCCGCGCCAGGACCCTCGACGAAAAGAAAAAGCAGCTTGACCGCTCCAGCGAAGATGCCCGGAACGATTATCAGTCTGAAGTCCAGGAGCTGTACGCGAGTCTGGCCTCCAAAGTTTATGATGTTTTGGCAGGTTACGCGCAGCAGCAGGGCTACACGCTGGTTCTCGACATGGGCCAGCAACAGAGTCCCGTGCTCTTTGCGAACCCAACGACCGATATTACGAAGGCAGTTCTCGATGCCTACAATGTGAAGTCGGGTGTTCCCGCTCCACCGGCTCAGCCGGCCGCCGCAGCGCCCAAGCCTTCCACTTCGCACTAGAAACTGTCGATGCTATCGCAAAGGTTCTGGAAACGGAACCTTTGCTCTTTTGTTGAAGAAAACCAGTGAGCGCAGATGCCTTATTGTCAAGCGCCATAAGGGTTTCACATCGCATCGCGCGTCTGTGGAAAAAACTGTGGATTACTTCCGCCCCGGCAACGTAAAGTCTCCCGATTTTCCTCTTGTCAACCGTTGCAGAATTCTGATAGAGAATACAACCCCTTATTTATCAACGCGAATCTAAGATATGCCCCGCAAGCGAGGCAGGAATGCGTGTGAGCAATCTCATATCCCGACTTGGCGAGGTTTCCACAGTTCAAGATAAATGCCATGTGACTAAAGTATCCAGGCCGTTACGGTACCGCTCTATTTCTGCTGATCTTCTCCCACCCGCAACACGGCCAGGAAGGCCTCCTGTGGGATATCGACTTTGCCGATGCGCTTCATGCGCTTCTTGCCTTCCTTTTGTTTTTCCAACAACTTGCGCTTGCGGGAGATGTCACCGCCATAGCACTTTGCCAGCACATTCTTGCGCAGGGCGGCCACGGTTTCGCGGGAAATGATCTTGGCTCCGATGGCGGCCTGGATGGCGACCTCGAATTGCTGGCGGGGGATCAGTTCGCGCATTTTGGAGACCAGCGCCCGACCGCGCTCATAGGCAAAGTCCCGATGAACGATGATGGAAAGCGCATCGACGGGCTCGCCGGAGACCAGGATGTCGAGCTTGACCATGGGTGACTCCCACTCGCCTGCGAGTTGATAGTCCAAAGAAGCGTAACCGCGGGAGATGGACTTGAGGCGATCGTAGAAGTCGAGCACGATCTCATTCAGCGGGAGCTCGTAGGTGAGCATAACGCGGGTGGGCGTTACATACTCGAAGTTCACCTGGCGGCCGCGCTTTTCTTCAACGAGTTTGAAAATGCCGCCGACGTATTCCTCGTTAGTGAGTATCTTGGCGGTAATTACAGGCTCGCGGATGGAGTCGATGTTGGTAGGCTCGGGCCAGCGCGAAGGATTGTCGACTTCGAGGACGCTGCCGTCAGTGAGCGCGATGTGGTAGCGCACGCCGGGCGCGGTGGTGATGAGGTCGAGCTCATACTCGCGCTCCAGCCGCTCCTGGATGATCTCCATGTGGAGCAGGCCGAGAAAGCCGCAACGGAAACCGAAGCCGAGAGCGACTGAGCTTTCCGGCTCAAAAAAGAAGGATGAGTCGTTGAGGCGGAGCTTCTCCAGGGCGTCGCGCAAGAGCGTGTGTTCGTGCGAATCGACGGTGTAGAGGCCGGCGAAGACCATGGGCTTGATATCTTCAAAGCCCGGTAACTGAGCGGCGGCAGGACGCGCGTCCTCAGTGACGGTGTCGCCGATTTTGGTGTCGCCGACGTTCTTGATGGTGGCCGCGAAAAAGCCCACTTCGCCGGCGAGGAGCTCGCCGATCTCGACCGGCTTGGGCATGAGCACGCCCATGGACTCGACCTCAAAAGACTTGGAGTTGGACATGAGGCGAATGCGCTGGCCCTTGCGCATGGTTCCTTGCATCACGCGCACCAGCACGATGACGCCGCGATAGGCGTCGAACCAGGAGTCGAAGATGAGCGCTTGGAGGGGAGCATTGGGATCGCCTGTTGGTGGGGGGAGCCGGTGAACGATTGCTTCAAGCACTTCGTCCACGCCCTGGCCGGTCTTGGCGCTGACCGGGATGGCATCGGTCGCGTCCAGGCCCACGGCCTTCTCGATAGCCTCCTGGGTGCGGACGATGTCGGCCGAGGGCAGATCGATCTTATTGATGACGGGGATGATTTCGAGTCCGTGGTTGATGGCTAAATAAGCGTTGGCCAGAGTCTGCGCCTCGACGCCCTGGCTGGCGTCCACCACCAGCAGCGCGCCCTCGCAGGAGGCCAGCGAGCGTGAAACCTCGTAGCTGAAATCCACGTGTCCCGGCGTGTCAATGAGGTTGAGCTGATAGGTGTTGCCGTCGTGCGCCTTGTACATCATGCGCACGGCATGGGCTTTGATGGTGATGCCGCGCTCGCGCTCCAAGTCCATGTCGTCCAGGATCTGCGCCTGCATCTCGCGGCCGGTCACGGAGCCGGTAAACTCGAGCAGGCGGTCGCTCAGCGTCGACTTGCCGTGGTCGATGTGGGCGATGATCGCGAAGTTGCGAAGGAAGCGAGCGTCCATTGGAGGCTTTCAAAACAAATGGGTTGCGGGCGCGCAGGCGACCCGCCTCTGCGGCTCTCCCATGGTTTAGCTTATCATCGGCATCAACGGGGAACGATCATGAGCCGTGGACGAATCTCGGAAGTAGTTCTGACGATGCTCGGCGCGGTTTTCCTGCTCATTGCAGCGGCCAGCAAGCATCCTTACGGCTTTTACATGGTGCTCCGGCTTGTCATCACGGTTGGCGCGGTTTATTGGGCGTGGAGAGTGTACAAGACCGGCCTTCGGGCGTGGATATGGGCGTTTGTCGCGGTCGCGCTTCTTTTGAACCCATTTTTGCCAATTCGGATGCAGCGGACACAGTGGCAACCGATTGATCTGTATCTGGGCATTTTCTTAATCGGATGGTCTGGATATTGGCTTTTCCGCAAAAGAACAGGGGAATCTGAAATAAAGAAGCTTGCTGAAGAGAAGGCCAAGGAGATTAACGAGGCGAACCAGATCCTTTCTGATCCGCAGGAGCGCCTTCTTCACGACCAACAGCTTGACGCCCACCAGCAGACGCAGGCACCACAGCGGCAACCACCGACTAGCTCACAGGACGGCCAAGCGCACCGGTGGCCGGGAACTGGGCCTTATCAAAAGACCGGATCCTCCACGAGTGGACCAGTAGCAACTGCCGGAACTAGAGCCGCAAGTCCCATGAGAACTTTGTCCGCGGGAGGATGGTGGACGGATTCGAGGATGTACAGCATTGCTTGGACGGCAATGTGTCTGCTCTTGGGAGGAAGCTTTTGCCTGGCCGTCCCTTCGCCGAATCCCTTTGGGATTGTTCTTGTTGTGTTCGTCATGATATGGGCTGGCATCGGAGCATGGTGGACGGATTCGACGCTGTACAGAATTGCTTGGACGGTGGTGTGTCTGCTCTTGGGAGGAGTCTTTTCTCTGGCGGTTTCTTCGCCGGATTCCGGTTTGGGTAAGATTATTGTGTTCGCCCTGGCATTTGGCGGTTTTGCATGCACTGCATTGCTTTGGTCCCGCGCAATCAGTAAGGCCCTGTCCAAAATCGGAATTTCAAATTTCGCAATGTGGTCTGCGATAACTTGGTTAATCTTATGTGCAATTCTTAACCTCAATTTCGTCGGCAGTCACGCAGACCGATCATCAACTCCCGAGACCCAGTTGGGAAACAGTGTCTCCGGCACGAGTGCTCTTCCAGTCCAAAATCAAAATAACGCGAGTGATGCCAGTAAGAGGGCCGTCACTAACGGTGTTTCGGGTGCGTCGGCAGGGTGTCATCCGCCTGTTTTTTCGCAGCAGGATCTCTCCGCTCTCAAATTGAGGGCCACCAACGGCAATGCTGAGGCACAATGCATGCTCGGGGATTCGTACAACGAAGGCAAAGGTGTTCCGCAAGACTACACTCAAGCGGCCTTTTGGTGGCGCAAGGCGGCGGAACAGGGCGACGCCGACGCGCAAGACAACCTTGGGTACTCGTACGGCGACGGCCAAGGCGTGCCTAAGGACGACACGCTAGCTGTTCTCTGGTGGAGCAAGGCGGCTGAGCAGGGCCTCGCCGACGCGCAAAACAATCTTGGGGTTTCGTACGACCACGGAGAAGGCGCGCCCCAGGATTATGCTCAGGCTGCGCTCTGGTATCGCAGGGCGGCTGAGCAGGGCGACGCCCTCGCGCAACACAATCTTGGGGATTGGTACAAGGAGGGGAAGAACCAGGGAGTGCCCCAAGACGATGCCCAAACGACGTTTTGGCGTCGCAAGATCAGGGCATGGAGAGCATATATCAACTCCGTTGACTTCCATCACTCCGAGCACTGGCGCTACGCTCAGGCTGCGTTTTGGTATCGCAAGGCCGCCGAACAGGGCTCCGCCGACGCGCAAGACGACCTCGGGGATTTGTACTACAGCGGCCAGGGTGTGCGCCAGGATTACGCTCAGGCTGCGTTTTGGTATCGCAAGGCGGCTGAGCAGGGCGACGCCGACGCGCAAAACAGCCTTGGAAATTTGTACTCCGAGGGCCAAGGCGTGCCCCAAGACTACGCTCAGGCCGCACTCTGGTATCACAAGGCTGCTGAGCAGGGTGACGCCGACGCGCAAGACAGCCTCGGGGATTTGTACCTCTACGGTCAAAGCGTGCCCCGGGACTACGCAGAAGCCTATTTCTGGTACGATCTAGCGGCTGCTGGCGAGAAGGGCACCCCGGACGAACAGGACGCTTCGGACGCCAAACCATTTGCGAAGGGTCGAGACGAAGCCGCGTCTCACCTAACGCCTGCCGATCTATTCCGCGAACAGGGGCGGGCGTGGAAGTGGTTTGAGGAGCATCAGGCGAAGCCGCAATGAGGGAACCGGAGGTAGAATGCTCAAGATTCTTAAGGTTTTTATTTCATTAATATTTGCGTTGATGGCCGCGATGGTCGGAATCTTCGCTGTGGCAATTATGAAGGCGATCATGCCAATATTCTCGTTTACAGAGGGGACGAAGTTTCAAGTTTATGTTCAAGATCCTGTCCTCTACATTCTTGTCCCTCTATACGGTGGATACATGGCGTTCCGAGAGGTTATGAGCAAGAGCATGAACGGGAGGGTTCTAAAGTCAACGGCTTTGGGTGTCGCTGCGGGAATAGTGACGACAATTGTCGGAACATTAGCGATCCCCTTCAGAAATTTTGAGGGACCCCTCCGGTGGCTTCTGGTATTGGCGCAATTTCCAATCGTTCCGTTCGTTGTCGCGTACATGGTTTATCGCATTACCCTGACGATGTACCATGACACAAACGGAGGCAAGCCAAGTTTGCACCCATGAAACCATATAATCGCGTTGGAGAACAGCTTTCGGTCATGCGTATCTCAAAGAACTGCCAGACCGTGACGCTGAGCGACGGCTCACGATGGCGCGTCAGTGCCGGAGACGTGACCAAAACGTTTTGCTGGTATCCTACACAACGCGTTGTTGTCGAGAACTGCGATGATGGCGTTTATCCATACGAATTACGCAATCTTGACACTGAGGCCGGTGTCGCGAAAGCATCACTTGCTTGATTTATGGAGTTGCGAGATAGGCGGGTGGCCCTGGTCTCGATTCTGAGACCTGGGAGACCACCCCCCAGGCCATAGCTTATGATCGGCATAGCGCCTTCCGTGGATTGATCGTAACCTTGGCGGCCGCATCCTGATCATGCGCAACAGTTGGAATCGATATCGTTTGCTTGCTTCGGCCGCGCTGGCGTTATCGCTGGCTGGCTGCGACCCCTCGCAGCAGGCTGGCTCGCCGCCGCGCCAGCCTGCGCAGGCTACCGCGCCGGCACTGCCTGCGCCGCCTCAGCCGCACGCTGCGCAGCCCGCGGTTCCCGCGCCGCCGCCGCTCACACGCCAGCAGCAGCGCGTGCGGTTGCTGATCCAGCAGGTGGAGCAAGCCTATGCCCTTGGGGAGGCGGCTTATCGCAAAGGAGATCTGGCCGAGGCCAAGGTGCAGTTCGATCGCTCCGTGGACCTCATGCTCTCCAGCGGCATCGACATCAAAGCGGACGCGCAGTTGCAGGACGAGTTCGATCGCGTTGTGGACGGCGTGAACGCGATGGAGATGGAGGCGCTGAAGCAGGGCGACGGTTTTGTGCCCAAGGCAGAGCCCTCACCCGCCGAAGTGGCCAGCGACGTCACCTTCGAGGTGGACCCCAACATCGTGGCCAAGGCGCAGACGCAGTTGGCCACCACCAAGTCCGATTTGCCGCTGGTGGTGAACGATTACGTGGCCGCCTACATCAATTTCTTCGCCAGCACGCAGAAGGGCCACAACACGCTGCTTCACTCGTTCGAGCGTGCCGGCCGCTACAAGGCGATGATCCAACGGGTGATGGCCGAGGAAGGCGTGCCGCAAGATCTCATCTACCTTGCCGTGGCCGAGTCGGGCTTCAATCCGCGCGCGCTCAACCGTCGCTCGGGCGCGGGAGGCATGTGGCAGTTCATGCCCCATGGCGACTATGGGCTGGCGCGCAATGTGTATGTGGACGAGCGCTTCGATCCGGAAAAATCGACGCGCGCCTATGCCCGCTACATGAAGTTTATCTACGACCAGTTGGGCGACTGGTATCTGTCGATGGCCGGTTACGACTGGGGCGCGGGCAATGTGCAGCGCGCCGTGCAGAAGACGGGCTATGCAGATTTCTGGGAACTCTACAAGCGCAACAACCTGCCCGCGGAAACCAAGAACTATGTGCCGGAAATTCTGGCGGCTATCATCATTGCCAATCATCCCACGCAGTATGGTTTTGACGATGTAACGCTCGATCCGCCGGTGCTGACCGATACGGTGACGATCAACTATTCGGTCGATCTGCGCCTGGTGTCGGACATTGTGGGCGCGCCGGCGGATGAGTTAATGGCGCTGAATCCCAGCGTGCTGCGCATGACAACGCCGCCGGATGCGGCCTTCGATTTGCACTTGCCCGCGGGCACGGCCACGCTTTTTGGCCAGCGCATTGCGGCCATTCCCGAGGCCAAGCGCAACGCATGGCGCTATCGCCGCGTTGCGGCCGAGGACACGCTGGCGTCGGTGGCGCGGGAGTATCACATTTCCGAAGCGGAGTTGGCCCAGGCCAATCAACTGCGCGCCGGAGAGAGCGTACAGGGCGTTGAGGCGCTGGCGATTCCGCTGGCTCCTGTGGCTGCGCCATCGACGCACATGACGCTGTATACCGCACGCAGGGGCGATACTCTGGTGACGATCGCCGATCGTTTCGGCGTCTCGCTGAACGAGCTGCGGCGCTGGAACAACATCACGGGGATCAAGGTTGAGCCAGGCCGCCGGTTGCATGTTGGCGAGCCCGCGCATGTGTCGCGCTCGTCTCGGAGCCATCGCAGTGCCAGCGGTACAAAAGGCGCAAAGGCGCACGCAACGGCTTCCACAGCCGCTCAAAAGAAACCCCCCGCGCAAAGGTCCGGAACAACGGCAAAGAGCGGCACCGCGAAGAACAAATCTTCCGCGCAGAAGTAAAAACAAGCAAGGTAACTCATTTCATACTTGTGCATCGATGGTATTTGCGTTCATGCTATTGCTACAATGGCTTCCGCACGCGGAGCACGTGTTTGTCCGTGCGCGAAGAAGAAAATGAAAACAACGGCAGCGGCGAGCCGCTGGAGGCAATCGGATGGAAGAAGCATTGAGGATGTATGCGATGAGTGACTACGATCCCGACAAGGAACCGAAGGAACTGGATTCCGATCTCGACGAAGACTTAGGCGACGAGGAAGACGAAGAGGTCGAAACATCCAGTGTGCTGACCTCCTCGGACGACGATGAGGGAACGGCTGAGGAAGTCGTGATCGTAGTTGTGGAAGAACCCGCAAAGAAGCCGGCCGGGAAGAAGGCCGCGAAGAAAAAGTCCGCACCAAGGAAAGCCGCGAAGAAAGCTCCTGCAGAGACAGCTACGGTCGTGGAAACTCCGGTTGTTACGGCTCCAGTCGCGGAGGTTGCGGCCAAGAAGAAAGCTGTGAAGAAAGCTAAGGTCAAGAAATCTGCGCTGAAGCAGAAGAGCACAGGCGCGACTGGTGGAAAGACCGCACCGAAGAAGGCTCCGGCCAAAAAGGCGGCCGCGAAAAAAGTTGAGGCCAAGAAGGCCGCAAAGAAATCCGCCGAGAAGCAAAAAAGTACTGGCGCAACAGGCGGAAAGACCACGGTGAAGAAAGCCGCGGCCAGCAAGCGCGTCAGCAAACCCACCAAACGAGGTAAACCATTGGCAGTTAAGAAGGCAGCAAAGAAGGCCCCCGCCAAGAAGGCAGCGGCGAAGAAAGCTCCTGCGAAGAAGGCAGCGGCAAAGAAGGCTCCTGCGAAGAAGGCAGCGGCAAAGAAGGCTCCCGCGAAGAAGGCGGCGGCAAAGAAGGCTCCTGCGAAGAAGGCAACTAAGTAGGAACCGACAAAGGCAATACCCAACAGGCAATACAAGGCAAGCAAAAGAGCCCGGCTTGGCGCCGGGCTTTTTTGCGTCTGGACTTTGAAGAACAGACTACATTCCGACGACAGGAGCGGCGAGTTGCGCGAGATGCCAGCGCTGATGCCTGAAGTAGTCTTCGACCAAAAAGCGCAGCGTGACAGGCGCATTCTGGCCGACAACGCAGCAGGACTCTATCCGTTCCTCGGGGATATTGTCCACGGCGGCTGCGAGAATCTCGTGCTCAGTCAGCCACCAACTCAGCAGCGTGGGCCAGGACTGGCCGGCATAGCCGTGCGCGGCCACCCATGCGTCCTGCGCGTAGTCTGGTCCGGCATAAACGCCGTCGATGGCGGCGCGCACAAATCGCTGGCGGTTGTTGGCCGCCGAATCGAGCAAATGCCCGACGATTTGCTTACGCGTCCATCCGCCAATGCGCCAGGGAGTATCCGCAAGCTCCGGAGGAATTGCGAGGAGCGCCGCATGAACCGCATTCAATTCAGCGCGAAAGTGCGCGGCAAGCTGAGTTGCCATGGGGTTATCCTTTGCACACACGATGAGATCGGGCAACGAGAAAGCGCTCGGCCTCGTGCGTGAGGCCGAGCACTGATTACTTCTTCAGTTCGTCGATTGCTGCCAGCACTTCCTCGGAGTGGTGCTGGACCTCGACCTTGGTCCACACCTTCACGATCTTGCCTTGCGGATCGATGAGGAAGGTATTGCGGCTGGCGATGGTCATGGAGCCGAAGTGCCCTAACGAGCCGTAGGCATCCACAACCTTGTGCTCCGGGTCGGCGAGCAGGCGGAAGGTGAGGCCTTCTTTGGTGCAGAACTGCTTGTGGCTGTCTGGTGTGTCGACACTGACGCCCAGAACAACCGCATTGTCAGCATCGAATTTGGCCTGATCGCGCTGGAAGTTGTGGGCCTCGATGGTGCAGCCTGTGGTCATGTCCTTGGGGTAAAAATAGAGCACGACCCATTTGCCGCGAAAACTGTCGAGCGAAATCTGGGAGCCATCCTGGGAAGGAAGGGTGAAAGTGGGAGCAACCTGCCCTACTGTTGGCATGGGTTGATCGGCTGCATGGACGGTGACGAAGGCGACTGCGAGTGCAACGGCCGCTGCTAAAGAGAAGAGAAGGGGTTTTCTCACGGGGAACCTCCTAAAAACAGGGACTAGGGACTAGGGAACAGGGAAAAGCAGGGCCGTCAATCATGGGGTAAACCTGCTAGCAACAAGTATAGATACTAAATACTACATAGAAATCAATGCCCGCAATCAACGTTCTATAGTCCTGGTCCTGTCCCTAGTCCCTGCCTTGGAGAGGCCACTATGGCAATGCCGGCTTGATCGGCGCGGCGCAGCAGAGCCTCGCGATCGAAGAGGAGCGTGCGGCCGGCCTCGACAGAAAGGCAGGTGGCGCCGGACCGAGCCATGACCTCGACGGTCGCAATGCCAATGACCGGCACGTCGAAGCGCATATCTTGCTGGGGCTTGGCCACCTTCACGACCGTCAGGCGGCGTTCGAGGGTGGAGGCGTCATCGTCGAGCGTGCGCATCAACTGGCCGGCGCGTTCGATGGCCGCATCTGTGCCCTCCATGGCCTCGACAGCCACGCAGGCCTGCGCGGCCACCACGACAGTTTGCCCGATGTCGAAGCCGGCCACGGCGCGCGCCACGCCCAGGCCGTACTCGATGTTCTTGCGTTCGTCCTCGTCCGGGGCGCGCGCGGTGAGCACGCCCTCCTGGGCCAGCAGCGGCTCAAGGAACGCCGTGGAACCGATTAGCTCAATGCCCTCGTCGCCCAGCACCTTGGCCACCGCGCCCAGCAGCATGTCGGTATTGCGCGTACGCAGGTTGAGCAGCAGCTTGGCCAGTCGCCAGTCGGGACGGATGCTGGAGAAGATCTGCTTGTGCTTCACCTGTCCAGCCATCACGGCGGCAGTGACGCCCTCCTTGTGGAAGATCTCGATAAGGCGCGATAACTCACCGAGCGAAAGCCAGTGGACGGTGATCTTTTCGTCGCCAGCGGCGCGATGGTTGATTTCCCGGTCGGTTTCCTCGCGGATGGCCGCTACGACAACGGCAAAGCCCTGCGCCCGCGCCGCGTCGAGCAGCAGGAAAGGAAAACGGCCGTTGCCTGCGATGAGGCCGAGCTTCATTGCTACTTGATCACCCCGCGCTCGCTGCGTTCGAGGAAGGCGGCCAGCAGCGCGGCGTCCTCGCCTTCCAGTTCCTTGATCTTCTCCAGCGCCTGCGAGGTATTCATCTTGGCCGTCAGCAGCAGCCGGAATGCCTTCTGAAGCAGCTGCAGCCGTTCCGCCGAGAAGCCGCGCCGCGTGAGCCCGATCTTATTGATGCCGAATGCCTTGTTCTCCCGCCGTGACGAAGTCAGCGAAAAGGGCAGGACATCCTGGGTAACGATGGTGCCACCGCCAATGAAGGCATAGGTGCCCACCGTGCAGTGCTGGTGGATGGGGCTGAAGGCTCCCACGGTAGCGTAGTCCTCGATGACAACGTGGCCGGCGAGCGTGGCTGCGTTGGCCAGGATGCAATAGCTGCCCACCTGGCTGTCGTGGCCGATATGCACGCACGCCATGAGCAGGCAATTGGAGCCGATGCGCGTAACGCCCCCGCCGCCCGTTGTGCCACGGCTGACGGTCACGCTCTCCCGGATGGTGTTGCCGTCACCGAGGACCGTTTCAGTAGCTTCGCCGCCATACTTCAGATCCTGGGGCGCTACGCCGATTGCACAGAAGGGATGAAAGACATTGCGCGCGCCGATGCGGGTACGGCCGTCCAGTACGACGTGGGAGATGAGGGTGCAATCCTCGCCGAGCACGACCTCGGAGCCGATGGTGCAAAAGGGGCCGACGGTGCATGAGTCCGGAACAACCGCTCCCGGAGCAATGACGGCGCTGGGATGAACGCTCACTCGGAGGTTCCTGCAGGCGCATCGGCCTCTGGAGCGGCTGGATGGGGCTCCCGCACCCGCGGCACCACCTGGCAGGTGAGAGTGGCCTGGCAGGCCAGCTTGCCGTCTACAAAAGCGTTGCCCTCGATGCGCCCTAGGCGGGTCTTCATCGAGAGAACGTCCACCTCGATGCGTAGTTGGTCTCCGGGCGTGACCGGGCGACGAAACTTGGCCCGCTCAATGCCGGTGAAAACCACGAGTTTCTTTTCGCGGTCGGGGATTTCGGCCATCATGATGATAGCGCCGGCCTGGGCCATGGCCTCGATTACCAGCACTCCCGGCATGATAGGGTAGCCGGGAAAGTGGCCCTGAAAAAAAGGCTCGTTGATCGTTACATTCTTGAGGGCCACCAGCCTCTTGGCAGGTTCGAACTCGACGATCCTGTCGATCATCAAAAACGGGTAGCGGTGAGGGAGAAAACCCAGGATTTCCTGGATGTCAAGCTTCATTCGCGGGCTCCAAAGAGCGGAGGGGCGGGACCAGTTCGCTCGTTAGGATTATAAACAAGCCTGTGCGGGCCACGTCTGGAGCGCGATTTTAGATGACGGCATAGAGTGAATCGATCTCGAACAGGCTGAAATCGTCGAGGAAGCCGAGATCGCGCTTCCGCTCAGGCCACTCGCGCAAAAAGTCGATGAACTCTTCGGCCCCAACCGGCCGGCTAAAGAGATATCCCTGGCCAACCTCGCACCCGAGCTGCCGCATCGTTTCAAGCTCGCCGAGTTCCTCGATTCCTTCCGCTATCGTTCGCATCTTCAATTGCCGGCCCATTGCCACGATTGTCCGGCACAAGGCCTGCATATCATGGGAGCTATCGACGCCGCGAATGAAGCACTGATCGATCTTGATGGTGTCCAAGTGCAGCTTTTTCAGCACGTCAAATCCAGTGTAGCGAGTGCCAAAATCGTCTATGGAGACGCGCACACCGATGGACTTCAACTGCCGTATTCTCGCCCTGAACAGATCCAAGTTGTCGAAAGCCAGCGATTCGGTGATTTCCAGTTCCAATTGAGTGGGAGCAATACCGATCTCTTCCATGACGCTGCGCACGGCGCGGGCAAACTCATCCTCGCGAACATTAGCCGTGGAGGCATTCACCGCGATAATAGGCAATGAAAACCCGAGATCGCGCCAGCGCCTGACATCCTCCAGCGCGGCCCGCAGATTGAACTCGAAGATGCTGTGCATCAGATCGGAGCGTTCGGCCACGGGAATGAACTCACTGGGGGTGACCGTGCCTAACTCAGGGTGATTCCAGCGAATCAGCGCCTCCGCTCCCTGAACCTGCCCCGTTTTCAGATTAACCTTCGGCTGGTAGAACATGCGGAACTGGCTCTGGTCCAGCCCCTTGCCCATCTCCACCTCCAACAGATGGTTGCGCACTATCTGGCTGTTCATCCTGGAATGGAAGGCGATTACGTTCCGGCTCTTGACGTATGTGGCGCGGTCCGCTGCCAGAATGGCAAACCGCACCAAGTCCTCGACCGAATCGGTATCGAAGGGGAAAAAGGCCACTCCCGCTGCTACCTCGAGTCTCGTTTCCGAACCGTTCTGCCGCGAGGGCGTGAGCGCGTCCACGACCGCCTGTATTCGGAGGCGGCCGGCCTTGTCGAGTTTGTCGGCTTCCATGGCAACAATGAAGCTGCTGTCCCCGGTACGGCCCAACAGCGCATCCGCATCCAATACGGAGCGCAGGGTTCCGGCCATGCGACGCGCGAGCGTCTCCGCCCCCTTCCAGCCGCGCAGTGAAAACTCCCTGCGCAGGCCGACCAGATCGATCCAGATCAGCGCGACCCCACGATCTGCCGCTCTGCTCGCCAGGCGCGCTGAGAGTGCCTCATGGAAGGATTGGTGATTCAAGACTCCGGTTTGGGAATCGAAGAGTTGGCTGGATGCGATAGTCTCGCGGTTCAGATCGTTCCCGGCGAGGTGGTCGATGAGGCTCTCCGGCCTCCCTTCCTCCGTTGCCCCGCCAGCAAAATCTGTTCCGTGGTCCGCCACACATCCTCCTGTGTTAAATACGACATTGGGCCAAAAACCATCGCGCTCAGAGGGATTGTTGCGCCGAACACGTGAGACCGAGTGCAGACCCAAGTACCGATCGACATCCGCCAGGGTCTTCGCGCCATAAGGACGTCATCTTTTTTCTACTCGCCAAAGAGAACCAAACGCAAGTGAATAAACAGCGTCGAGCTACAACTTACGTGTAGGTCATCTAGTTACCTAAGTACGGGAGTCTCGGCGAGCTGGTTACCTTGAGGGTGAGAAATACCATCCCTCAGTTAACTATTCTTGCGGTGGCTACTCATTGTTAACTTATGAGTCTCTTGCAAAATTTCATTGAGACTGCAAGAGCATCTTATGCTGGAAATAACTCTCCACACTACTTCTTGATGCGGCGGTCAGCTGCATCTACGCTCCAGAAATCGGGCGGCAACTGCTGGTTATAGCTCACGTGAACCACGAAGTACTGGCGGACGATCTCGGTGTTTTTGAAGCGAGTGATGGTAAACGGTGTGGGAATGCCGTCGAAGGTGTGGTAGTCGTCGTACTCCTCGGCGTCGAGGTTCTTGTCCTTGAACTCCGGATCGCGCCACTCAAAGGTGCGGCGCAGCGGCAGGTGGGTCTGCGTGTCCATCAGGATGGTGACAGCCTCGTTCTGGGCGGAGATGAGAGTCACCTGATCGGCCAAGTGCCGCTCGGCCAGTCGCTGGCCATCGTAGACCAGAATTGTCGCCGGATCTTTGAGCCAGGTCTTGACGACGGTCTCAATCGAGTGGTCGCGGCGGCGCAGATAGTCGTCCACCTGATCTTGAGGCAGGGCGTTCTTGCCTTTATAGGTAACCTCCCAGCCCTGCCGCCCCAGGTAGAACTGGACCACGTCCCGGTGCTTGGTGTATTCGATGCGGTCCTGATCGGGCCAGGCATGATAATCCCAATACTCCGTGGTACCTTCGCCCGGACTGCCGTGGTCGAAGCCGGCCAGGTGCCCCTGAAGCATCCGATTCTTCATGTTGAGCCAAGCCTGACCGCCCATGGCCTGGACCATGGCGTCCAGGGCGGCGCGCGCTTTCTGGGCGTTCTTGGCGCCTGCGTCGTCCGAGGCCTTCGTCTGGGTTGTAAGCGGCGTGGCCAGCATCAGCAGTGCCAGCGCCACCGGCAAGATTGCGCGCATTCGACCTTCTCCCCTGACCATTGGACGCGATTTGGCTGCCAACGCCGCAGTCCTACCGCTGACGCTACCGCAGAGAGCCGGGATGGGGCAAGAGAACCGAGGAAGATTGACCGTACGGATTTGGGAGCATCAAATGGCGCGGAGCAGGCGCACGGGTAGAAGGATCACCGCACTCACCAGTTCCAAAGCGCCGCCCACCGCGATTCCCGCTAGGCGAAACGGCAGAAGGAGCAGCCAAACGATTGGATACACCACCAGGGCGGCCAGCGCCAGCGGCCAGCACAGCACCAGAAGAATGCACCATAGAAGGAACTTGACCATTTCTTTAGTGCCTCACTGCATACACGCTTGCACCCGGATGAACTCACTTGAGAATACGACGGCCAGGCTGGAGCAGTTCCCGACGGTCATCTAGGGAATCATCTCTGCGGATATAGCATTGACTGATATATCTATTGTTGATATAGTGCAACAAGAAATGGAGTAGCGCTTAATGGCACGCACATCCAACGATCTTGCCGATGACCCGAAAAACGTACTTCCTCTCACCTCTGCGGTGTTCTTCACCCTATTCGCTCTCGCCGATGGAGAGAAGCACGGTTACGCCATCATGCAGCAAGTCGGCCTGCTTTCCGATGATTCATTCCGCATGGGACCAGGAACTCTTTACACGACGCTTCAGAGACTGCTCGATGCGTCGCTGATCGATGAAATGTTACAGGAGACGGAAAGAGATAACCGCAAGCGAACATATCGACTGACCGACGCGGGCAGAAGGCTCTTTGAAGCGGAACTCAGGCGTTTGGGCTCGCTGCTGCGGATGGCGCGCCAGAAGGAGCTGATCTTTCGCAATGCGCAATAAATGCCACCAAGTTCTCGTCGATTGGAACACCCTGGCATACAGTTTGCTGCTTCGCGTCTATTCGGGCCGTCTGCGAGAAGATTTCGGGGCCGAGATGATGGATGCTTTTCGTCAGCAAATAGCGGACGACTGCGTGCGATATGGTTTTCGCGGACCCCTGCATACTTGGTTTTATGTCTTCGCCGAAGTGCCTGCGTGCATCTCGCTCAGTGAGTCTCCGTGGCAGTTCGCCGGCCTAGCCGCACTTTCGATTTCAGTTTCGATTCTCATGTTTTGGGGTTTGATCGAGGGAACCGGGGTTGCGAGTCTTGGAGTCATGTAGACCGGATAGCGTTCGCCATTCGTCGAAGACCCGACAGGTCGCGCGGATATAGGAAGCCGGCAACTGGGATCGCATCGAACGGATGTATAGAGAAGAGTTGCTCTTGGAGGAGAGATCCTATGGAGAAACGAACTCAGGCTCGAACACGAGGCGGCGCGGGTAAGGGCAAGCCTCGCCGCAGTTCGTTGAGGATGTTATTGCGATTCGCCTTCGTGGGTCTGCTCGCCGCCTTGGTAATGATCGCCGTCAGTGGAGTCGTCTACGAAAAAATCGGAGAATGGCAAGATCGGAGACACTTTCCGCAAATCGGCCGTTCTGTCGACATTGGGGGAAGAACACTGAACCTTTACTGTTCCGGGCAAGGCTCGCCAACCGTGATTCTGGAAAGCGGCCACAGCATATCTGGACTGGGATGGGCGGTGATTCAGCCGAGAGTGGCTAGCTTCACAAGAGCATGCTGGTATGATCGCGCCGGCTACGGCTGGAGCGACTCAGGTTCATTTCCGCAACATAGCAATCAGATCGCACAGGACTTGCATCGTTTACTGACGAGTGCGGGTGAGCGCCCACCCTACGTTCTTGCCGGTCATCTCTTCGGTGCTTTCAATGTCCGGGCTTTCCAGCATTTCTATCCTCAAGAGGTTGCCGGGATGGTCTTGATCGATCCCTCAAACGAGAACTCGGCGGGCGACAATCCGACCATTCCTACAAATCATCATGTTGAATCGCTCAGGCCTGCCATGGCGGCGCTTGGTTGGACGCTGGGAGAACTAGGGCTTTGGCGGCTGCGCAGGAGAGACCCAGGGCAGGCGCCCGCTGGTTTTTCAGCACGTGACTGGGAGGCAATCTCGGTCCTGGAGAATCAGCCGCAAACGGTTGCGGCTCGAATGAAGGAAACGCCGCTGCGAGCGAGCGCGGAAGAGGTCCGTGCGGCAAGCTCGGCAGGCGATATCCCGCTGATCGTTCTGTCCCCGGCGGATATGCCATCCAGCGCGGGCAGCTCAAAAAAACTGGCACTTCAGGCCGAACTATCGCACCTTTCAAGCCAAGGACGGCAGATTGTATTGCCTGCTGTGGCCACGCCGATTCCCTACGAGAACAGCACGCATATGACGCCTTTCGAGTCCCCGGACGATATAGTGGCGGCGATTCATACAGTGGTGAGCGAGACCGAATCGGTGCATTGACCTCGGTTTCCCTTGTTCTTTCGAGCCGGCTTCCGGCCCTTCTTTTAGGACTGAGTGTGGGTCGCTCCAAGATGATCGAGTTCGATTCTGGTCCTAACCCGGCTTGGCTTTCTCCCGCCCTGCCAGCAGCTTTTTGCGCTCGCGGATGGCCTTGGCGCGCTCTTTTTCAGGCAGGGCCAGGATGGATTTGGTGCGTTTGGGCAGTTTTTCGTAGATCAGGGCATGGGCGCGACGCAGCTCCTCTTCCACTTCCCGCGGCCGGAGGGCATCCCAGCGTTCCATAGCCACCCAGTGGGCTCTGGCCAGGTGGGGCGCGGGATAGATGCCCTCGTTCTCAAGCAGCTCGTGATAGCGCTCGGCACCGCAATGGAAGCTGAGTACCGGAGTTTCCATGCCGTCGGCGTTGGTCAAGGCAAACATCTTGCCGCCGATCTCGCGTTCGCCGACCCAATAGACGAGTACATGGCCCCAGTTGAGCGTCTCCACAACGTGCGGGAACGCCAGGCAGAGTTCGCGGATACGCTCGTTGTCCATGGAGAGAGTGTAGGGGTAAATCGGCTGCAAAGGGAAACCGAATCTTGGACCGGTACGCAGAGGTGCTTATGCATTTTGCAGAAGCGGTACCGTTCAGGGCTCGCGCTTTTTTGACGCCCAAGGAGAAGCCGAGTGCCACTCCTCCAGTGTGACATCTATCGGCGATGGATGCATTACCTCGGTAATCAGAATTGTCCGAGAGATCATCGTAAATTGATGCGAATCAGGGAATTGCCTGCCACAATCAGCCGGGGCTAAGCGCTAATCGCTGCGCTCCACACTCTACCTCGAGGTGAAAATCAAAATGCGTCGTATCTGTCAGGATCCCCCCCTGCGGACTCAAATGGCCCGTATGCTCGCAACGTCGTTCATAATCGCAATTTTCTTAACTGTTCTTTCAGGATTTGCGGCCCCTCCTCCAGCCGCCGCGCAAGCGACGGCGCAGTCCATCACGATTAGCCCCGGCTACACCGACCTGGGCGTCGGACAAAAATTGCAGTACACGGCGACAGTCGCCGGCCTGGCAAACAAGACGGTTACATGGAAAGTGAACGGAATCGCCGGCGGCAACTCCACAATCGGGACTATTACGGCTGGCGGGCTTTACAAGGCTCCGTCAAGTGTGCCCGCCGGGAGCACTCTCGTGGAGGCGCTTGGTTCAGACGGGAAGACGCTTGGAGTTGAATATGTGAACGTAAAGGCCGACGGGCCAGCCATCACCGCCATCGCTCCCAACCCGATTGTGACCGGGAGTTTCACCATTACGATCACCGGAACGGGCTTCCAGTCCGGAGCTGGCGTCAGGATGGACGGAAACAACGCCGATCTCATTGTCACGTATGTGAGTTCCACCACGCTGAAGGCTAGCGGCTTCCAGGGCACAGTGCGGTCGGGCACGTTTCAGGTGCGCAACCCCGGCTCTCTTTGGGGACCGGCATTCGCCGTAGCGTTTGTGGCGCCTCAAGCTATTTCGCCAACCACAGCTTCGGTCACACTGGGGCAGACGAAGCAATTCACGTCTGCCAAGGCAACAAGCTGGACCGCCAGCGAAGGTGCTATCTCTTCGTCCGGCTTGTATAAAGCCCCGGCGACCATGCCGGCCTCGACCGCAGTGACGGTAACGGCGACTGGGCCCGGCGGCTCGGCCAGCGCCAAGGTCACGCTGCTCCCGATCTCGCAGACCATCAGCTTCGCAGCGATTGCAACCCAGACAGTAGGAACGCCTCTGACGCTTACGGCCACGGCTACCTCCGGCCTGCCGGTCAGCTTCGCTTCGACCACTACGTCGGTCTGCGCAGACTCCGGCGCCACGGCCACGTTCTTAGCCGCTGGAAGCTGCACCGTTCAGGCAACACAGGCGGGCAACGCCACCTACGCGGCGGCAAAGCCGGTCTCTCGCAGCATTACCGTCAAGGCCGCGCCTAAGACGGCGCAGACCATCACTTTCGGCGCGATTGCAACGCAGACAGTGGGAACGCCGCTGACTCTTTCCGCTACGGCTACATCCGGTTTGCCGGTCAGCTTTGCTTCTACCACCACCTCGGTTTGCACCGTCTCCGGCACGACGGCCACGTTTATCGCCGCCGGAAGCTGCACGATCCAAGCGACGCAGGCGGGCAACGCCACTTACGCGGCGGCAACGGCGGTTTCGCAGACCTTTACCGTCAACCCCGCCGCAATCTCGGCGCCAACCTCATTGACTTACTTCACCAATCCCGCTGTCTATACGGTTGGGGTTGCAATTGCCGGCAACTTTCCGTCCAACTCCGGCGGCGCAATCGTATCCTACGCCGTCACTCCTGCACTGCCAGCCGGCCTGAGCCTGAATGCAGCCACGGGTGAGGTTACCGGAACCCCAACTGCGCCGGCTGCAACTGCCGTGTATACCGTGACTGGAACCAATACCGCTGGGCACACCTCTGTAAGTCTGACGATCACCGTGAACCCGGCAGGAACCGGGCCGTCGTGCGGCGGCATGACTTTGGGAAACAACGCCAGCCTCAACGGCTACGTCCCCTTCCCATCCTCCTACGCCTGGAATACAAACATCGCCTCCGCGCCGCTCGATCCCAACAACACGGCTATTACATCCGCGGCGGGATTTGCCGGTGTGCATCTGCACCACGACTTCTCCTCCGTGGCCGGGGGCAACTACGGCATTCCGTACGTCGTCGTCGATTCCAGCTCCACGCCGCTGGTTCCCATCAATGTGGTCGCCTACGCCGGGCAGAGCGACATTGCCAATGCTCCGTTCCCGCCCACCGCGCCGATCGAGGGTTCTCCGGCTGCCTGCACAGGCGGGCCGAATAACTACCAGGGAGACCAGCACGTCCTGGTGCTGGACCGTAACCGCTGCATGCTCTATGAGACTTTCAATTCGGTTCTGTGCAATGGAGCCTGGAGCGCGGATCAGGAGACGATTTGGGACATGCAGACCGGGGAGATGCGCCCCTGGGGCTGGACCTCGGCCGATGCCGCCGGGCTGTCGGTCTTTGCGGGTCTGGTGCGGTATGACGAAGTTGCTTCCGGCGTCATCAACCACGCCATCCGGTTCACCCTGCCGCACACCAAGAACGACGCCAACGACGGATACTGGGTGCAACCGGCTACCCATGCCGCTGGAACCGACTGGGGCGTGAGCAACGTAATGGGCATGCGGATCAGACTCAAGGCCAGCTTCGACATCTCCGGTTACTCGCCGGCGAACCAGGTGATCCTGACCGCGATGAAGAATTACGGCATGATCCTGGCCGACAATGGCGGCTACTTCTACTTTCAAGGGGTTCCCGATCCACGCTGGAACGACGATGACCTGTCGAGCCTGGATTCCATTCAGTCTTCGAACTTCGAAGTCGTGCAAATGACTCCGGCATTTCCGGGCTGGGACACCGCCACCGCGCCCACGGGGCTGCCGCCAACCATCAACAGCTTCACGGCGTCGGCCACATCGGTCGCCGCCGGAACGCCTGTAACGCTCACCTGGGATACCAGCAACGATTCCTACGATTTCATCGACAAGCTGGGCGGAGTACATGGCGGAAGCGTGACCATCGCGCCCACCGCGACCACAACCTACACGCTGACCGCGACCAACCAGTACGGACCATCGACCGCGCAGGTGACAGTCACGGTCAAATGATGCGCGCGACCTAAACTGCGGCCCTCCCCCGCGCGCTAATGCCCAGGCCTCGATGCTGAGGCCTGGGCACACACCCCTGCCGGAGCCACCGGATACAGGATCCCGTTTCTGGCGCGGTCAGAACTTGTTTTCAAACACCCGGAACCGCCATTCCAGTTCCCACTGCGCGGCGGCTTTCTCGCTGCCGTCGAGGAACGCTTTGCAAGCGGTGGTGGGCTTTTCAGCGCCGAGAGGCTGGGCTTTGCAGGGTGCGGCGGCCGCTGTGAAGATGTCCGGTGCAGCCCAGAGGCTGGCGCCCGGCAAAAAGTCGTGTTCCATGCCGGTGCGGGCAAGCTGCTTCAAGTCCTGGTAAGTGAGGTGGTAGTCGAGAGCGGCGCGCACATATTCGTGGGTAATGTCGATGCGGCTCACGCCTTCATCGTCCGTGGAGAGCGCAACGGGAACGTGGGCGGCGCGGTAGAGCGGGAAAGGGTGCTCTGCGCCCTTGACGCCCAGAATGCCTTCGTTAGAGCTGAGGTTGATCTCGACCATCACATGCTTCTCGGCCAGTTCCTTGAGTAGCCCGGGAGCGTCGTCCTCTTCCATCACATCCACGCCGTGGCCGATGCGTTCGGCGTGGCCCAGCTCGACCGCCTGCCGAATGTGAAAGCGTAGCCCTTCGGGCGGCACGAGGCCGGGGGCCAGCTCGCCGGCATGGAGGCTGATCGGCGCCTGCGGGTAAACCGAGTGGAGATAGTCCAGCATCTTCATCTGCAACGTATAGTCGCGCATGGAGATGAAGCCGTCCTCGGGCTGGACGAAGTTGATGCCGACGAAACCGGGCTCGTGGGCTTCCATGGTGGCCTGGATGGTCTCAAAGCCCAGCAGCGTCTGGGCGAAGACCTGCTCTGGCGGCGCGCCGCGCAGAATCTGGTAGACATAGCGAATCTCAACCTGGCAGGCGGGTGCGGCCTGCGGTGTGTCGCAGCGCTCGATCTGGCGGCGCTGCGCTTCGGCTGAGCGCACGTTGTCGCGATCGGCGGCTACTTCATCGCGCAGGCCGTGGTCCAGCAACTCTTGGCGCAGTTTGGCAAGATCCGTCGGGGCGGGATCCGGCTTCCAGCCGATTTCGCTAGCGATTTGGGCGGCGTGGCTGAAGGGCGGAGTCTGCATCAGTTCGAGGTATTGCTGGTTTTGCTCGGCGGCGCGGCTGGCGGCCTCGTCGATCCACTCAGGGGTGTGCCGCTTGTTCAAGCCCCCAAAGCGGCCAAAAGTCGCAAAAAACTGATCGTGGCCGGTGACGCCGGGGGTGGGAACAAAGCCGCGCATCGAAAACGAGTCGATGAGGCGGTCGTAGAGCACCTGGCTGGCCGACGAGATGTTGCCGGATAGCTGGCTTGCAGGCAGGAGCGGCGGATCGCAGGGGGGCTTGGCAAAGCTCAGCGCCACTGGGTCGACGCAGAGGGCGTCTTGGCCCGCGTCGCGGATGAAGGTCTCCGCATAGACCGCGCCGGAAAGGTGGACATGCAGGTCGGCGCCTTTGGGGAAGTCCGCCAGAAACCCGCGCATCGCCAGCGGGCCGGCCTGCACAGCGGTCTGATAGGCGCGGGCGGCGCGGGCTTCGGGCTCAGTAGCGCGGGGAGTGGGTGCCTGAGCACATAGTGCGGCGGCGGCAAGGGCAAAGCAGGCGAGAGAGCAGGCAGGGATGCGCATGATTGGCTTCCAGTGTAGAGCAGAAATCACGCCGGCTTAGATTGAAGCGGAGCGGAATTGCACAAATTCCGCTCCACGGAGCCTGAGTTTAGTGCTCGTGGCGGTTAGCTGCATGGGCCGCCAGGTTAACTTCCTCTCTCGCCTGCCTGAGCAGTTCCTTCGCTTTTGCAGCATGGCCATCCATGTCGAACTCGTTGGCGCGCTGCGCTGCGTCCACACTGCCGATGGCCTGGTCAATGAAACCCTGTGCGTGAGCTAGATTTGGATGCCGGTAAGGATCCACGGCTGCTGCTACGGTTACGCAACTCGCGACAAGTCCAAGGACCAGCGCACTACTCAAGACTGTGTTCCGGATATTCAAGGGGGAACCTCCTGCGGAACACGCTACCAGATTGCAGTGGAGGCTGGGAACCGAAATTGCATGATTTTTTAGATCGGCCGGCCAGGGAATCTCTGCTCGAGCATCCCTCCTGGCCCCGGCCTACTCCGGCGGCCCAACGGAAACCACAAAGTACGAGGCCGGCTCGGTTGCGCTGGCATTGGTGATGTAGTGGTCGTCGCCGGCAATGCAAAGACCCATCTCGCCGGCCTTGAGCGTGCGCGTCGTGCCCGCCGTCATCAGCGTGGCCGAGCCTTCGTGGATAAACCACATCTCTGTATGCTTGTGATGCTCGATCTTCTCTGGCGGCGCGCCCGGCGCCAGATACGTAACGTGGGCCTCCAGCCGGATATTGTCCGGCAGCATGCCGGCCAGATAGTGGTGCGATACGCGCGGCGACTGCGGATTTGACGCAGCTCCGCCAATGTATTGTCCGGATGTCAGCTTAGGCAGTTCATGCGCTGCGCCGGCAGATTGTGGCGCGGGCGCCTGGGCTTCGGCAGTGGGCGAAAGAGCCGGGGCGGCAACGAGCAAGGGCAGAAGTGCGGAAAATTCACGGCGATTCATAGGATCTCCCATTCGTGCGTCATAGTATCCATTGCGACGGGCAACCTGCAAGCAGTTTGAAGTCCGCGTCCTGATATTCATCCACCCCGGTGGCGTGAACAGGCCCTGAATATCGCGAGATGCGACGACTGGCCCCTGACAGCGATCCCGTGCTTGGGCCGATTCGTGTATCCTGCTCGCACTATGACCTTTGGCGGGCATTCGAAGATCGTCCTGACTGCGATTTCGCCTTTTGTGGCCTGCAACTTCGACACGGGAGCCGGGGAGAAGTCGAGCGGGCCGAAAGGCCGTGCCGCAAATCGGGAGGGACGGCCATGGCTCAAGTGATCCGGCAGATTGTTCTTATCGTGACGGCGCTCTTTCCGATCGTTAACCCAGTGGGCAGCGCACCCATATTTCTCTCCATGACGCGCGAAGGCTCGCCGGCGGAGCGACGGACCCTTTCCTGGAAGGTGGCCATGAACAGCTTCTTTCTGCTGCTTGGCTCCCTCCTGATCGGTTCGCACATTCTCTCTTTCTTTGGCATATCGCTGCCGATCGTGCAGGTGGGTGGCGGGCTGCTTGTGATCTCCGGAGGCTGGGCCATGCTGAAACACGAGGATGAGGAGGACCGCAAGGGGATTGAACGCACTGCGGGCGCGGGGCGACTGCTTCGCAAGGCCTTCTATCCCTTGACGCTGCCTCTCACGGTCGGCCCCGGCTCCATCGCCACTGCTATTACACTGGGCGCCAACGCGCCGCACCCCGGTGGCGGCAGGCTCGCGCTCGGACTGATCGCGGCTGTCATCGGCGCACTGGTAATCTCGCTCAGCGTTTTTCTATGCTATGTTTTCGCCGAACGAACCGGAAAACTGCTTGGACCCACCGCAATGAGCGTCGCGATGCGCTTGTCGGCATTTCTCTTGATCTGCATCGGATTGCAGATCGTCTGGAACGGAATCTCCGCGCTGATTCGCACCCTGTGATGTCAGGACGCAATTGAATGGAACTGAGCGTCACGGTCATGCGGTTGAATTCCACAGCCGCGATTTGCACTCCCATCCAAGTGTCCGGTGCGGGGCCTCAAAGTATACTTTTGCAGTGAAGATGTTTTGAAAACCTGCCGCGAAGGAGCTTTTGGGTGAAATTGAATCTGAACAGCATTGCGATCCTTTTTCTTGGCTTTTTGATCGTCACCCCCGCGTTTGCGCAAAGCGGCGAGGATATCTTCAAATCGAAGTGCGCTCCTTGCCATGGCGTAGACGGTCTGGCCGCCACGCCGGCCGGCAAGATGCTGAAGGCCGCATCGTTCAAGGATCCGGCGATTGTGAAGGCGCCGGACGCTCAACTGCTTGCAATCATCAAGACCGGCAAAAACAAGATGCCCAGTTTTGCCGGCAAGCTCTCGGACGATCAGATCAAGGCGGCGCTGGCCTACATCCGCACGTTGCAAAAATAGCGATCGGCTAATGGTCTGCCGCTTTTCCTCTGCTGAAAAATCCATAGCGCTTCAGCATGACAAACCAGAGGACAACTCCGGCCAGAAATAGCCCGAGGAACAAAAGCAACGGAGACCATTGCGTCTTGACGGCAAACTCCTGGGGATGGAAGTACGGCTTGAGATAGGCGTCGCGCAGGATATCTCTCATGACGCACATGGTGAGGACGATCAGGCCGGTAATGCCGGTAACGGCGATGGCGGCCAGGCGGATATTGTTTCTTCTCAATGCCGCTGACATCAGGAAAATGGAGATCAACGAACCCAGCACGCCAAAACCGAAGAGGGCAGTGGCCAGAGGGTTGTCTCCCATGAACACCATGCGCAGATCTCGCGGCAGACTGACGAGGAACCACATACCGATCGCAAACTGGGCCATGGTGGCATACATAAAAGCCTTGCCGCCGAACTGAAAGAGGGCGCGCGCATAATCGGCATCGTGTTTCCATATTGTCCACGCAATGAGGACAAGCAGCAAGCCGCCCACGGCCACGGCCGCGGTCATGAAGTGCAGATAGCGCGGAAATAGGGTGGGCTCGGCGAGGTTGAGGGTCCAGCCGGATGCGCCGCTGGAGAAGTACTTCTGCGCCCAATGCGATGGAATCTGGCTCAATGTCAGGTTGTTGGTGTAGATGAACCCAATGATGAGCACGAGCGTGATGCTGAAGAGCATGACCCGCCCGGCAGCGCGGGGCCGGCGCTCGCCTTGGTCGGAAACAAAATAGAAGCCGTAATAGGCGGCAATAAGAAACGCGATGACCAGGAACCACGGCCAGGCTATCAGGATGGACGAGGTGTAAAAGTACTGGCCATAGAGGACTTGCACGAACAAAAGCGGCGCAATGCCCAGGCTAATGGTTGCAGCCATCAAAACTGGCACTTTTTTGGCCACATCGAGGAAGATGCGGTTCCCGTATGGATTGCCGATGCGCCGCCAGCGCGCCAGCAGCGCCATCACGGCGCCGCCCAGCATGAAGTTCATGGCCAGGATGTGGAGAAAGAATGTGACGACTAACAGTAGTTTGAAGACCCAATAGGGCGCGGGCAGCTGATTGGGGTCGGGCGCGGGAACCATGCTGGGGTCGAACATCTCAGTTGCCTCCCTGTGCAGCCGGGGCGGGGGCTTGCGCCGGACGTTGCGTGTTGACCCATTGGACGAGCGCCTGGCGCTCATCCTCTGACAACTTCAAATCGGGCATGACCGGAAACATTCCGGGCAGATCCTTAAGGGCTTCGACGGCTGTCTTCGTATCTCTGGGCAAGTTGGCGAAGAGATGGTCGTCGGGGCGCGCCTGATGACACATGGAGCAGTTGCGCTCGAAGACCGTCTTGCCGTCGGCTGGGCCGGAGGGGCTTGCGATGGGCGGTTGCAGCGAGCCGAGATAGGCCGCCAAAGCATCGCGCTCGGCGTCGGTTCCGGCGAAAGCGGGCATCGCGCCGTTATGCATGAGATAGAGGCTGCCCAGCATGGCGCGGATCTTGGCCTGATCCCATTGGCGCAGGACGATGTATTGATGGAGGCCCCGGTAACTGGATGGGGTGTGGCAGCTCTCGCACTCGACGCGGAAGATTTCCCGGCCGGCCGCGATCTGGTTGCCGCTGGTCAGTTCCCTTGTGCTGACCCACCGGGCGGACTTCAGAACTCCCGCATCGCCGATCTTGTCCACAGTGAAGCCGCCATCGCCCGGCATGGCGGCGGAGTAGACGGAGTTGGCGTAGAGGTAGTTTTCGATTACATAGGGTTTGCGCACCGATTCGCGCACGAACTCGAAGGAATCCATAGCGCCAAAGGCGACAACGGCAACCAGCAGGCTAAAGGCCAGATGCAGGCGGCTTGGCCTGATGAGAGCCACCAGCGCCAGCAGCAGCGTTACCCCCAGCAGAATGCAGGCCAGCAAAGCGAAGTGTGTGCCGGTCGGCATGGCCCCGCGCGCGCTGGCCCAAAGCTCGGCGGGAATCTTGCGGATATACCATCGTGCGAAGACCGGCAGTAGCAGAAGTGACGGCACGGTCCAGAGCGCGCCCCATCGCACGATGCGCGCCTTCAGAGCGGCATCCTTCTGCACGCTGGCGGTGATCAGCGCATAGATGCCAGCCAGTGCCAGCGAGACGCAGAAGCGAAAGAAGAGAGACGGCCAATAGGTGGGATTGAAGAAGCCGGTCCAGAACTCGTGGTCTTCGATCCAGTGTCCGGGGGTGAGCATGAAAGTGATGATGCCGTTGATGACGACCATGCTGGCAAAGGCGGTGATGAAATAGACCCATCCGAACCACTCATGCCGTTTCGGCTCCAGCTTGTCCCAGCCATACAAATACAGCAGTGCGGCGGTAATCTCCAGAAAGAAGAAGACCCACTCAATGGCCCAGCCCCACACGAAGATATGGATCAGGTTGCTGGTGGCAGTGGGACTGATGAGGCTGATGGTGAACCAGATTCCAACCCCGCTCACAGCCCCGAAGACCACGGTGAGCAGGACGAAGAAGCGAGTATGGGCCTTTAGCCAGCCGAGCAGAGCTTCGTCGCTGTTGCGGAGGGCCTTGCGCTCGGTCAAAACCAGGAACAGGCCACCGCCGACAGCAAAGTGAGAGACGAAGACGTGGAGGCCTGCCACCAGGGCCATCAGCAAGCCAGCGCCAAAAGCTACGTCCCAAACCGGAAAATTCACGATTACTCCCTCCGTCTCCGCGCTTGAGCCGGCTCATTCTTCCCGCGGCCGGCCTCCCCGCTGGGTACGAACGAAACCCGCTGGCATGGAAGAGAATACACCCGCCGGGCGCGGTTTCTCACGCCGGAATCCCGAATAGGGCGCGCCGCGCAGGCTCTCCGTGGCGTACAACCAGCGCATCGTCGCCTGGCGGCCAGCAAATTTTGCTCGTGTGTACACATGTATTTGCGCTACCATCCTTTTGCGCCGGTTTTGGCATCCTACTGCTGTTCCCCAGAACAGAACCGCACCGGGTGAACCGGCGAAGGAGGATTATGACAAGCCCCAAGAAATGCGCGAATGCTGCCTGCACCTGCCCTGCCCCGGAAAAAGGAAAATATTGCAGCCCCCATTGCGAGGGAATCGGGAACAGAATCGAGATCGCGTGCCTCTGCCGCCACCCGGATTGCGGCGGCAAACCTTCCTAAACTGACGCACGGGCACGGATTCGATCGATGTAAGACCAACGGCCACCAGTCCGGCCTGAACTCTCAGGCCGGACCGACGGGCGAAGTTTGCGGTGTTCCATCCTTTCGCCAAAGAGCTCAAAAGGATGGAAGACGGAGGCCATTGACGAAATAATTACCTGCAAGGTTTTGAAAATAAATATAAAATGGGTATTAATTAAATGGTAACGGGGTCCGGAAGATGGCTGAGGCGGTTTCTCGGCATCTCGCCCCTTCTCAGCCCGTCTTCTACTTGCCAGTATGCACGAACGGAAGCTTATTTTCTGCAATGAATTGAGGCGGAGGTTTATGGTTTCGCAAAAGCAGGAGACCCTTCACCCATGCTGAGGGCAGGTTTTCGACAAGCTCAGCGCAGGCTCATTGTCTGGAACACGGAAACGGATGGTCGAGGTCTGAGTTCTCCCATGTCCCCAAATGCGAGGGACATGGGGCACCCTCATTTGCTACATATGGAACCTCGGCCGACCGCCCAAGTGTGCGAAAGGGGGTACCCGGCACCCGGCCTTCGGCCTTACCGTGGGCCTGTTTACCCCAGGAGAGAAATCAGCTCTGACACGATCAGGGTCACTATATCTGAGTTGCCAATTGTCGATGAACCGCCAGCCGGTCCACCAGTTTTTCCTCCGGTAGCGCCCGTGGTTGCATTGGCCGGTGCGGAGAATGAAAGCATTGCAACGAAAGCGAGAACGACCATGAATTTTTTCATGTGAATATCCTTTTCCGGTTGGGGGATCAATGGATTCAATCGACTGGCAAGACAGGAAACCATACCTGTCGCCGACGACCAATTATACTCCGAGTTCTTATCTAATCGCGAAGCGCGTACTGCAGTCAAGCTCTAAATCTAGTTGTTTTGTTAAAAATCATGTTGCTTAGAATTGTGTAGGGTTTGTAAAAAGCATACTAAGATTCGATGCTTTGGTTCCTCATAGCGGATGGCTGGAAATGGGAGATGGACGGTCGGGGTTCACCGTCTCCCACATCTCAAAATCGAGATGTGAGTCACCCGCAATTTTTCAAAACGGTATTTCGTCATCGAAGAAACTTGGGTCAATCGAACAAACGAGAGCTTTGAGAGCCGGGCTCGATAGGCCGGAAGATGTGCGTATCAAATTTATTTCGCTTCCAATCTTCGACTTCATGCTCCCGTGGACTTTGCTCAGCATGAACTTTCCGAGTCGCTTGCCCGGAGTAAGTGGGATTTCCCTCCCCAGGAGGGCCATTGTATCCGGACAGTTCTCGGGGTCTTTCTTGTAAATCAGCTTCTTTGTATCATCCCTTTTTCGCGTAAATGCATGTTGCAGCTCAATGTGATTTTCTTGAGCAATCTCTTCGAGCCATTTTGTAGCATCTGCGGGCTGCATAGAGGTTACGGCGGCTATATGGTCTGGCGCTATGAAGTAGCTTTCAATATCCGATCCCTCCGTAAGAAACACCGCTGCTCCGCATTCGCTGACTTTCTTAATCGCGCGCTGGATTTCAGGATCTGTCATGAAATCCCTGTCTCGGTGGATGATGATATTTGTTGCCGGCGCAAAATCCTTTATAAAGGCCGCTAGGGTGCTAGCCGTTTCAAGATTTGAAACCCCTCGATAGCTGAAAAACAACGTGTTCTTCGACAAAAGGCCAAGTCGTGATGCCAGAGTCTTGAGTGGCGTCATGTCAACGTCCTCAGAAAGGAAGACCCATTGGACCTTTCCTGCTTTGAGCCGGTCAAAGTCGTTGAGCGCCCCAATATCAATCAGCAAGGGAAGGTGATCTAGACCTACTCCCTGTTCTGAGACAACTCCCCCTTTCAACCATATAAAATTCGATTCTTCCCGGAGCGCCTCCACGAGATGGCGGCTATGGGTTGCCAGGATCACCTGTGTGCTTGTCTCAGAAGCAACCACTCGGAGGGCGTTTGCTAGCAAAATCTGATTGTCTGGATGTAGGTGGGAATCGGGTTCGTCGAGGAGCAGCAATTGCGGCTCAAAGAGAGTTACGTAAGAAAATATCTGTAAAGCCTGTAACACTCCAGTACCAGTCAAATCAAGGGAGTACGCCACGGGACTATTAGCCGTCTGCACAGTTACATTAATGAAAGTATCTCGTAAACTATTAAATGAAACATTAATAATAATGTTAGGAAATATTCGCCGCATGAGGCTTTCTAGCCTATTCCATTGTTTCTTATACGCGATCTGGAGGATCACGTTCCTGAGGTAGAGGTTTGCATCGCCGCTTGCGACTCCGCGCCGAACGACACTAATTGTCCGATATTGCTCGGACGATGGGATACCGGCAAGGCCCGGAACATAGATACTGAAAAGCTTTTCCGAATCGGTGATCGTACTTCCCAAAATTTGGTTACCCAATCTCATGCATCCTACGTTTCCCTCGTTTCTACCGCGATATATAGAAATGTGATATTCTGCTTCGACACCCTCAGGAAGTTTTGCGGAAATTGTTAGGTACCCCTTGTGATTTTGGTTTGTATACGGCCCGCCGTGCCCTAGTTCTTCAAACTTTTGGGCGGGGCAAAAGAGCAGCATTTCTTGCTTGTAGGTATTGCCGCCGGCCTCTCGAGAGGCGATCGCGGCAGTGAGATAGAAATGGATACCTTGCAATACGCTACTCTTGCCGGAATTGTTGCCACCAACAATCACATTGATATTCTTTAGTTCTAGCGCAACATTCTTTACTCGTTTGAAGTCGCGAAGCTGTATCTTTTTCAGCTGCATGACGTGGGAGCCTCGGGTAGGAGTTTATACCTTCAAGAGTTCCATTTTCAACTACCACTTCAGGTCTCGATTTCTTGAGACCTGGGAAACCACGAACTTTGTGCGAGCGGATAGCGAGCGGCTGGCCACACCGCAGGTGCTATTCTTCCTCTTCTTCCACGGGGCGTTTGGCGTTGGCCAGGATTTTGTGGGCGGTTTGTCCCTGCGTGTTACCCAATCGCTTCACGGAAACGGCCCCGATCAGGGAGCGTATCTGAGAGATGGCAATTGCGTTAAGTTGCCTCAGGCGTTCAGGCATCCTAAGTCCTTGGTGGATCAGGACGGCGTTGATGCTTTCGAGATTGGACAGCACGACCAGTTGTTCAATCGTTGCGTGGTCGCGCATGTTGCCCGGATGCTGTGGATTCGCCTGTCGCCACTGCGAGGCCGTTGTGCCGAACAAGGCTACGTTGAGCAAGTCGGCCTCATTAGCATAGACGGTAACGATCTGGGCCTTTGTCAGTTGTGGTGGAATCAGCCGTTCCTTGATCGCGTCCGTATGGATACGGTAGTTGATTTTGGCCAACATACGCTGGATACTCCAATCCAGCGATGCCGTTCGCGCCTCTTCCTCTTTGAGCCTCTGGAACTCCTTGATAAGATACAGCTTGAACTCGGGACTAAGCCAGGAACCGAACTCGAAGGCAATGTCGCGATGAGCGTAGGTGCCACCGTACCGGCCGGCCTTGGCGTACAAGCCGATGGCTCCTGTGGCGACGATCCACTTCTTTGCGGACAGATAGAAACTATTGCGCCCGGCCTCATTTCTAATTCCCTCGAATTCGGGGGAATTGAAGGCGGGGTTGTTGATCTGTTCCCACACGCCGAGGAACAGCACCGTGTCCTTATTCTTCAACCACTGTTCGATCAGTGCGCCTCCACCCTCGAAGCTTTTCACCATGTCGGTCAGCGAAATGTAATCCTGCTCATGCCGAGTCGCGATTGCAACTTCAGCGCCCCGAACGGTAATGCTGCGATTCTTCATTTCGTCCGGCTCCAATGGGCAGGTGATTCAATATGTAACAAATGTGAGATGCCCCAGGTCTCGATGTATTGAGACCTGGGAAACCACGAACCCACTGCGAGCGGATAGCGAGCGGCTGGCCGCACCCCAGGTGCTATTCTTCCTCTTCCTCCATAGGCCGTTTGGCGTTGGCTAGGATTTTGTCGGCTACTAGCTGGGGAACTATGTCGTAGTGGTCCATCTCCATGCGGTAACTGCCTTTGCCTTGGGTCATGGAAGTTAGAAGGGTTCCATAAGTCAGCATCTCGGCCATGGGAACCTGGGCATTAATGACTGTGGTGCGGCCTTTGGACTCCATGCCGCCTACGCGGCCACGGCGGCTGTTGAGGTCGCCCATGAGGGTTCCGGCAAACTCGTCGGGGGCTTCGATCTCCACCTTCATGATGGGCTCGAGAAGGCAGGGCTTGCAGGATTCCATGGCTTTTCTAAACGCGAGCCGTCCGGCCATCTTGAAGGACATTTCGTTGGAGTCGACGTCGTGGTAACTGCCGTCGTAGACGGTGGCTTTGAAGTCTACGACTGGGTAACCGGCGAGATAGCCGCGGGCGGCGGACTCAACAATGCCCTTTTCGATGGCTGGGATGAAGTTGCGGGGGACTGCGCCGCCGAAGACTTCGTTGCCGAACTCGAAGCCGCCGCCGCGGGGCAGAGGCTCCATGCGAATCTTGCAGTCGCCGAACTGGCCGTGACCGCCGGTCTGCTTTTTGTGGCGTCCCTGGGCCTCGGCCTTGGCGCGGATGGTTTCGCGATAGGGAACCTTGGGCGCCTTGAGGGTGACCTCGGCGTGGTAGCGCTTCTTGAGGCGGCTGACGATGGCCTCGATGTGCGGCTGGCCTGCGCCGGCGATGAGGAACTCGTTGGTCATGGGATCGCGGAAGAAGCGGATGAGCAGGTCTTCTTCCATGAGCTTGTGGATGGCGGGGGCGAGCTTGTCTTCGTCGGCGCGGCTCTTGGGCTCGATGGCGTAGGTCATGGCGGGCTCGGGGAGCGGGGCGAGATCGACCTGGATCTCGGAGCCTTTCTGGCCGAGCGTGTCGCCGGTGAGGGTGTCGCGAAGCTTGGCTACCGCGCCCAGGTCGCCGGCGTGGAGTTCGGGCACTTCGACGGCTTTACGGCCCTGCATGACGCTGAGGTGGGAGAGGCGCTCCTGGCTGCGGCGAGTGTAGTTTTCGACGGTGGCGTCGTTTTTGATGACGCCGCTGACGACCTTGAAGAAGGTAATGCGGCCGGAGAAGGGATCGGTCATGGTCTTGAAGACGACCAGGGCTGCGGGTTCCTTGTCGTCGATCTTGCGGAAGAGGGTGCCGGCTCCGGCTTCGACGGCCGCGTCCCCGTTGGTTGGCGCCGTTTCAAACGTTGGCGTATGGACGGCGATGGGCGCGCGCTCGATGGGGGATGGCGCGTAGGCCCTGAGGAAGTCCAGGAGGTGATCGGCGGCGATGTTAGCCTGGCCGCTGCTGAAGAGCACGGGGAAGATGCGGTCTTCGCGGATGGCTTCGTGGAGGGCGGAGATGAGGTGCTCTTCGGGGATGGTGCCCTTCTCGAAGTACTCCTCCATGAGTTCGTCTTTGCCTTCGGCGACCAGCTCGACCAGGGCTTCATGGCGGGCCTTCGCGTCGGCGGCAAGGCTGTTGGGAATTTCGCCAAGCTTGCCGCGGCCATCGCCGCCGGGGGTGTAGAAGAAGGCCTGCATGGTGACCAGATCGACAACGCCGTGGAAGCCCTGAGCGTCAGAGATGGGCAACTGGACAGGAACACAGTTGCGGCCCCAGCGGTCAACGAGGTCGTCGATAAGGGCGCTCAGGCCGCTGCCGCCACCGGCTTTGGGGTGGTCCATCTGATTAATCAGGACGATGCGGGGAACGCTGGCGTCGTCGGCGAATCTCCAGACCCGCTCGGTGACGGCTTCAATGCCATTTTGGGCGTTGACGACGACGACGGCGGCTTCAACGGGAATGAGGGCCGCGCGCGCCTCGTGACTGAACATGTGGAAGCCGGGGGTGTCGACGAGATTGATTTTGACGCCTTGCCACTCGGCAAAGGCAACGGCGTTTTGCATGGTCGCGCCGCGGGCTATTTCTTCTTCGTCATAAGCGGTAACAGCCGAGCCATCGGCGACGCGGCCCTGGGTTGGGGTCATTTTTGCGGCATGCAGCAGAGCGGCGATCAAGGTGGTCTTGCCGCTGTGCGCATGCCCCACTACAGCTACGTTGCGGATCTCACTTCCCTGGTACGTTTTCATGGGTTTCTCCTTGAAATTGCGGGCTTTGAACGGATGTTTGTAAGAAGGGGGGATGCGGGTTCCCAGGTCTCAAACACGAGACATGGGGTACTCTGTGACTCCCAGGTCCCCAAGTGCGAGGGACCTGGGGCACCCGATGAGTTGGGATGGGGAAGGCACAGGGACTGTATGGGGGCGTCCTTGAGGGCGTCCAGGTGGCCGGATTGTAGGGCCACGTGTCCCGGTCTGCCGTCTACCTCGTCCATAAAAGGTTTAGGCCGGCGCCGTGCAGATGAAATTTGGATGAATCCGCCAGGCGTCTAGTGCTAAGAAGCGGATGCTATCACACGCGGAGTGTGAACGTCCTGTGACTCAGGGCACAAAGTGGGGACGAAGGACGAAGGGACTAGCGACTAGGGACTAAGGGACTGGGGACCAGGAAGTTGGAGCGAGTGGCCGGCGATTGCGGATTTATCAACATGAAGGGCGTACGCGTAGACGCAGCCTTCGCCTCGATCGAGGAGCGCCAGCGCGAAGATTAGGATGGCTAGATCAGGAGAATAGGAATAGCTGGACCCTCGACCAGCGGCTTCTGCACCTCGGCCTCAGTCTTGACGTAGGCGATTTTGCCGGCCTCGATCTCATCCTGGGCGATGCGGCAGAACTTGGTGGACTGGCTGGGCACCAGAGCGTGGGAGCCGTTCTGCAACTGTCGGGCGCGGCGCGCGGCGACCAGAACCTTGCGATAGTTGGAGTCGAAACCGGTCTCAATCGTCATTGGGATCCCCTTTATCATCCTGGGAGTCGTCCTCATCGGAGGGCTCCTCGAAGTTCAACCGCTGCTGGCCGTTCGAGCCAAGAATGCCAAAGGCCTCGAGCACGGGCTTGAGCCGCTCCTGCGAGTTGACCTGCAAACATGCCGCGGCCACCTCCAACACCCGGCGCGACCGGTACGCGATGGCCTCGCCATTGCGGTAATAGCGCTCGGCGAGTACGATCGCCTCCAATTGCGCGACCGCCCGGTCGAGAACGTCATTGACCAAAATATAGCCGTACTCGCGATAATTCTCAATCTCCCTGCGGGCGGCGGCCAACCGGCGGAAGACCTCCTCCTCATCCACGACCCCCTCGGCGCGGCTGCGATTGCGCAGGCGGGTGCGCAGGACCTTGGGATTTGGGGGCATGACGAAGATGCTGACGGCCTCAGGCATTTTGGCCCGGACCTGGGCGGCGCCCTGGACGTCGATATCCAAAAGCAGGTCATGCCCGGCGGCGCGGGCCTCGTCGAGCGATTGGCGGGCGGTGCCGTAGTAGCTGCCGAAGACTTCGGCATGTTCGAGGAAGACGCCAGCGGCAAGCATCCGCTCGAATTCCTCGCGAGTGGCGAAGTTGTATTCGCGCCCGTGTTCCTCAGAGCCGCGGGGCTGGCGGGTGGTCCATGAGACGGAGAAGTCCACGCCGCTGACCTGCTTGCGCAACTCGCTTACCAGGGTGCTTTTGCCCGAGCCCGAAGGCGCCGAAATAATGAAGAGAATTCCTGCCACGGTTCGATTGTTCCCCTAGGCCGCTGTGCCGAAGACACGCCGCTTTCCCTGTGCAGATGCAATACGGTTGATTGTAGCCGACTGGAGGCGCATTCGACCCTAGGCGCAAGAACAAAGACGCGCTGCCCAGGGGGCACCCAGGTGGGGCACCCGCGCCATGGACGGGATGCTCAGCTGAAGTGAGAAGTCAGAGGAATGTACCGATTTAGTGCATGGCGCCGGCGCCGGGGCCTTCGCCGGGCTTGTTCTTGCTGAGGAGGAAGGCTAGTACTACGAGGCCGATAGACGTGTAGGAGAGTTCCATGTAGACGTCCTGGTAGCCCTGTACGCCGGCCTGACGGTTGAGCTGGTTGTAGAGGTTGGCCAAGGCCATGGCTGCGCCGTTGGGGCCGCCGAAGCCGCCGTTGAAAAAGCCGGTGAGGGCACTCACATGCTGCTGATAAGAGATGCTGGCGGAGTTCATGGCGTTTTGCAGGTGGGCCTGGTGCCAGAGGGTGCGGTTTGTGACCTGGGCATTGGTGACGGCGATGAGGATGCTGCCGCCGATGTTGCGGGAAAAATTGATGAGGCCGGCGACCTGGTTCGAGTCCTCTTTGGGTACGCCGATGTAAGCAGCGGTGGTGATGGAGATGAAGCAGAAGGGCAGCGGCAGCATCTGCACGACGCGCAGCCAGGAGGCCTGCGCGAAGGTCATGTTGAGGGTGGTGACCTCTGCCGCGATACGGAAGGTGACGATGAACATCACGAAGCCGAAGGCGGTAAGGTAACGCGCGGATATCTTACCGGTGGCAATTCCGGCCAGGGGCATCATGAAGAGCAGCGTGACGCCTCCGGCGGTGAGAGCGAGGCCGGCGGTGGTCGCAGTCCAGCCGAGCAACTGCTGCATGAACTGGGGCTGGAGAACGGTGTTGGCGTTGAGTACGCCGCCGACCAGCGCCATGAGGAAGCAGCAAATGGCGAAATTCTTGAAGCGGAAGACCCTCAGGTTGATGAGGGGGTCTTTTTGCCGCCACTCCCACCAGACAAGCGCGATCATGCCGCCGACAAAGAGGAAGGCGAAGAAGCAGATGAAATTGGAGGAGAACCAATCGTTCTCCTCGCCCTTGTCGAGCATAATCTGCAAGCCGCCCATGGCGATGGTGAGGAAACCGAGGCCGACATAATCCATATTGAGCAGGCGGGAGCGGTCAGCTTTGATCCACGGGGGATCTTCGACGAGGCGGGTGACGAGAAAGAAGGCGAGAATGCCGACGGGGATGTTGATGTAGAAGATCCAGCGCCAGGAGAAGTTGTCGGTGATCGCGCCGCCGAGGGTGGGCCCGATGGAGGGGGCGAGGACGGCGACGAGGCCGTAGAGGGCAAAGGCCTGGCCGCGCTTCTGGGGCGGAAAGGAGTCAGCCATGATGGCCTGAGCCATGGGCTGGAGGCCGCCGCCGCCGGCTCCCTGAAGGACGCGGAAGAGCAAAAGCATGGGCAG
>Ga0182016_10000596_pt1 | contig 45137 bp, 36 predicted proteins | sample 712S2MmetaG_FD_120491 | JGI IMG/M metagenome (GOLD analysis project Ga0182016, IMG submission 120491) | Permafrost microbial communities from Stordalen Mire, Sweden - 712S2M metaG | ecosystem: Environmental > Terrestrial > Soil > Wetlands > Permafrost | place: Sweden: Stordalen | collected...
CAAGCTCAACTTCTCTGCTTCGCGCACGCTGATGTTCAATCTCCAGCATGCCTAACCCTTCAGGCTCATCTTGTGTTGGAATCAACTTCTGCCTTCAGGCTCATCTTGTATTGGAAGAGAGTACTGCTTGCGAAATCCGCGCCCGAGGGAGGATGATGCTCGTGCTCCCCCGACAATGGTTCCTTTGGTTTTGAAATCAGGAGATTCTGTATGCGTAAAGGTTTCTTATGGGTCGTGTCCCTGGCATTTTGCCCGATGCTCGTAGCTCAACCGGCACAGCCTGCGACGGCTCCCCCGGCTGCGGACAAGCCCCGCGTTTTCATCACCGACAGCGAGTCGTGGGAGATGAGTGGCTCTGCCGCTGGAAGCAATGGTTCCTTCGCAGCACAATCTCACGGCGGGGCGCGTCCGCAAACGGCTGAAATCATAAAGACATTTGGCGAGCGGTGCACAGAGGTTATCGTCAACAACAAGCAGCAGCTAGCCGACTACATCGTGGTGCTCGATCACGAAGGCGGGAAGGGATACCTTCGACACAGAAATAAAGTCGCAGTGTTCGAGCATTTATCAGGCGACGCAGTGATAAGCCACTCAACTCTTTCACTCGGTGGTTCGGTTGAGGATGCTTGCAATGGGATCGTTCAGCATTGGGCAGCGCATAGCAAGGAGATTCTGGCAGCTAAAGCCTTGCCCCCCAACGCTCCAACATCGCCCGCGCCCACAGCGTCCGTTGCCGCAACCGCTCCACCCCCAACTCCCGTGCAAGCATCTGTTGCCATCGAATCCACACCACCAGGAGCAGACATAGAAGTTGACGGAAGCTTCGTCGGCAACACGCCTTCCACCGTCACCGTATTACCTGGAAGCCACGAGATTATCGTCACGAAGAAGGGATTTGAGGATTGGGGTCGGAAGCTGAATGTCACCGGCGGCAGCATTCATCTGAGCGCCGATCTCGATCCTGCAGCACCTGCATCGCCGGCAGCCACTCCGAAATAACAGAGGCGAAGCACCCACAGCAAATTCACCGCCACCCCCCGCGCCGTAGGCGCAACGGATGTTAGCCCAGCGCTTCAGCGCTGGGTACGCATTGATTTGAAAGGCAGTCCCGTAGGGACGATGCAGTCATGTCCCACACCTACGCAAGCAATTTCGTCCACTGCATTTTCAGCACGAAGGATCGCCGGCCCCTTATCCGCCCTGAACGAATGCCGGAACTCTTCGCGTTTTTTGGCGCCGTCGCTAAAGGCGAGGGTTTTGAGCTGATCGTTGCCGGTGGAACCGCGAACCATGTCCACCTGCTGTTCGTTCTGCCGGCAACGCAGTCGCTCGCATACGCGGTCCAAAAACTGAAGGGCAGTTCCTCGCGATTTATGGGAGGGAGCTTCTCATGGCAACAAGGATATGGCGCTTTCAGCGTCAGTCCTTCGCAGGTCCCAATCGTGAAGAAGTACATCCAGAATCAGGAGCAACACCACCGAAAACAGAATTTCGAAGAAGAATTTACGACCATGCTTCGAAGCTGCGGCATCGCCTACGATGAGCGCTACGTATTTGGTTGACAACGCACCAGCATCGTCCCTACGGGACTCTCTCCCTGATTGCAGGTTTCCCAGCGCTGAAGTGCTGGGCTAACATTCGTTGCGCCTACGGCGCGTGACGGTTGGTCATCCTATTTTCCCAGCGCTGAAGCGCTGGGCTAACATTCGCTGCGCCTACGGCGCGTGACGGATGATTGCTTCATTTTCCCGGCGCTGAAGCGCTGGGCTAATTCGCCGCGGCGAACGCCTACGGCGCTTAGCAGATGGCCTCCCGCACCTGCCACAGGTGATACGGTATTTCTTGACGGCTCATGCCGTCACTCATGCATCGGCGCACGCGCAGAACGCTTTTGATTGTCGCCGCGGTCCTGGCTTCACTGGCCGTGGCTGTCTTTCTACGCTCCAAGGCTCCGCCCGAGGCCGCGCGGCTGCTGCCTGAGTCCGACGGCATCATCTACATCGATCTCACGCCCATCCGCGCCGTCTTTCACAAGAACCTGAAGCCCCTCGAGCCCGTGCCCGAGTACCAGCAATTCATCGATACAACCGGCATCGACTGGGAGCGCGACCTCGACCAGGCCGCCATCGCTCTGCACCGCATGGACAATCCCAACGGACCCAACGGCCCGGTCGCATATTCCATGGTGCTGGTGGGCCGGCTCACCGGCCAAAAGCTCAACACCTGGCTTGAAAGCCACGCCACCTCGCGCGAGGACTACGCCGGCAAAACCATCTACAACATCCCCTCCGAGAGCCGCACCGTGCGCGTGGCGCAAATCGGCTACGACATGCTGGCCATCAGCAACACGCCCACAACCGAGCAGATTCACTCCATCATCGACCGCCATCGCTCGGCGGCACTGCCCTTCTCCGGCTCGTCGCTGCTTGAGCAGCACTACAAAGACGTGCCGCTGCTGAGCGTGGCCTGGGGCGTGGGGCAAATCGGCCTGCCCTTCAACGAGAGCGGCGCAATCAGCATCTTTGGATTCGAGCTTCCCCTGCCCGCCGACGCCACCATTGTGGCCAGCGTCGCGCCCGTGCTGCCCGTGCCGGGCAAGCTGGGAGCGCTGCGCCTGAAGGTGGAAGAGTTTGCGCCCAACGAAACCGAAGCCGCGAACCAGGCCGCAAGCCTGAACACGCTGGTGGCGCTGGCGCGCGGATTTACAGCGCCGCTCGGCGACAACACCGCCAACAACGCGCTCAAGGCGCTGCTTAAAGATGCCAGCGTAGTGCAGCACCACGAGCGCGTGGTGGTGACGGCTTCACTGCCGGCAGGGATGTTGGCCGGCGGCGGGAAGTGAGAGGAAGGAAGCGGGGTTAGCGGGGTTAGCGGAGTTCGCTAGGCCTGTGCGGCGTCTCAGGTTGGATTTCTTGCAGCCCTTTATTTGCCGGCCCCGCGATCACATCAGGGATTCAGATGTCCCGCAGGCGAGCCTAACGCCGCTAACACCGCTTGTTTTTCCGCTTATTCGCCGGAGCCGGACTTGTCAGCGCCTGAGTCGGCAAGCTGCTCAAACGTCATGCGCAGGTATTTGTGCGGGTTGACCGGCACATTGTGCACGCGGACCTCGTAATGCAGATGCGGCCCGGTAGCGCGGCCCGATTGGCCAACGTATCCGATGACCTGTCCGCGGGTGACATGCTGGCCTGGCAGGACTGCGATAGCCGAGAGATGCCCGTAAACCGTCTCCAGATCGTGACCGTGATTGAGCACCACTTCCTTACCGTAGCCTGCGCCCATTGAGGCGTCGGAAACCTCACCGTCGCCGGCCGCATGAATCGGCGTACCGTAGGGCGCATCGATATCGATGCCGGTGTGGAATTTGCCTTCGCCGTTGATCGGGTCTTCACGCTCGCCGAAGCTTGATGCGATGGGCCCCTGAATCGGCCACAGCGAGGGCGCGTCGGCAAAGACGGTCCAGTCGCCGCTAAAACTTGGATTCAGCCCGCCCTCGAGCGCGCGGGTCACGCGGCCTGAGAGCGCATCGCTGCGCAGCGCATAAAACTGGTCGATTGTTTTTGCGAATTGCTGCTGGGCCGCCTCATCGGTCTGCGTTTGGCCTGCCTGCGCCGGAGAGGCAGTCTTGACCACTGGCGTTACACTGCGCGGAGTTGCGCTGGAGCGGTTCGGCCTTAATCCGTAGAGCGTTGAAACCTCGTTGGCCAGCGCGCCCAGCGAAGCAACCTGTACGCTGCGGTCGTGAGCAATCTGCGCCATCTGGTTGTAGTCTTTGCGCAGCGTCTCGCGCTCCAGCCGCATCTGGTTGTAGCTCTCGGTTTTCATCAGCATGCGGGTATAGGAACCCGCCAGGCCCACGATGGTGAATGCGCCAACCACCGCGGCAACGACAAAGCCGTAAGCGTATCGCAGGGGAAGCGGAATCTTGCGAACTCTTCCGTCTTCATCCCGGGCTACAAAGAGAATGTAGTAGCGCTTGCGCAGCATAATTCTGGCCTTCATCCCGCCGCAGCAGGTCCGCAATTCGCCAAAAACCAAAAATGGCGCAGAAACACTAACCCTATTGCAAAACCGGAGTTGCCGAACCCCTGGAGCCTACCCGCTGAGTTTCGATGCAATCAACAGGCGACAGCTACCCCTTCGACGAACCCCAGCAGGGCATACCCGCCTCGGCTTTGCCGTTAAGCCTAACCGTAGCAACCAATGCGCACGAGGGCGCAGACACGAGAACTGCCTTAAAGGCTAACAAAGGCGCCTCTGCCGGGTCAATCAATTTCAAAAGGAGAAACGCTGCGACTCCAGCGGTTTGCAACGGATTTGCAGCAATTCGTTCGAAGTAAAGGCCTCCGTGCTTACTGCTTCGGCCAAATCGGGCCGGAACTTGAGCGCGCCGGCCGCGCCTGCCTGCGCCGCGTCAGATGTAAACCGGCGTGTATCCTCAACCCATGGAGCACATTCAGTAATGGAGAGGCGTCCACTTGCTGGCCAGGAATCAACGCAACGCCGGCCTGTTGAGCGGGTTGGCGAGCTGGCTCTGCTGGCCCGGATCCGTGCCCGGGTCACGGCTGCGGGCTCCAGCCCGAGTGTGCGCCTGGGGATTGGCGACGATTGCGCGCTGGTGAGCGTGAAGCCCGGCGAAGAGGTTGCCGTAACTACCGATTTTTCAATTGCCGGGCGGCATTTTGAGATTGCCTGGCACCCACCTGAGGCGATTGGGCAGCGGGTATTGGCGCGCGGCCTGAGCGACCTGGCGGCCATGGGCGCGCGTCCGCTCGCGGCGTTCCTTTCGCTGGGGCTGCCGAAAGAGTTGGCCGGGAGTTCCAAACCCCGCAGCGCAAAGAGTCCGGCTGGGACAAGCTGGATCGACCGCTTCTACGACGGACTGCTTGCCCTCGCCGCCGAGTTTCACACCCCACTCGCCGGCGGCGACCTGGCTGAGTCGCCCATTGCAGCTGCCGACATTGTTCTGCTCGGCGCTGTGCCGGCCGGCAAGGCGCTGCTGCGCTCGGGCGCGCGGCCCGGCGATGCGATTTATGTAACCGGAAGCCTGGGCGGCGCGGCGGCTGGGTTGGAGATCTTGAGAGAGCTGGCCAGGGTGCGCAAAGGCTCTCGCGCTGGCGGGGCGAATACTCGGGGGAACATGAAGGAAACCCTGTACAGACACTTGTATCCCCAGCCACGAGTCAAACAGGGATTATGGCTTGCAAAGCGCGGGTTCGCCGCCGCGGCCATCGATTTAAGCGACGGGCTTTCGACCGATCTCGCGCATCTATGTGACGAGTCGGGAGTGGCCGCGGAGGTTGATGGCGGCGCGTTGCCCGTCACGGCCGGCGCTACGCTCGAGCAGGCGATCCACGGCGGTGAGGACTACGAGTTGCTGTTTACCGCGCGGCCAAATACGCACCTGCCGCGAAAAATCGCTGGCGTGGCCGTAACGCGCATCGGGCAGGTGGTAAAGCGCTCGGCGAAGCAGCCGATTGTTACGCTGATTACGGCTGAAGGACGCCAGGCGCTCGAGGCGCAGGGGTGGGAGCACTTTGCGTAATGCAGCCCGCCCTATCTACATTCGACAAGAGTTTCCCTCACCACTGGCAAGCCGAAGTGCTGCCCGCCCGGCCCGCAATTCTGCCCGCGCGGCACTACGTGTATCCCCGCCAGGCCGAAGAAGTGGAACGCGGCGCGCTGGAGGTGCTCATCAGACCGCGTCCGGGCAAGGAAATGGGTGCCCCAGGTCCCTCGCATTTGGGAACCTGGGAGGGAACTTCGCTTGACCCACGGACCCAAACCATTCAGCCGTTTCTCGCCACCTGTGCGCTCGGATTTCGCGATCCTGTAGTCCCAACTGGCCTCTGGTCCGCTCCAAACCCTGAAGAAATCTGCATGGTCGCCGGCGGCTACGCATACATCGTCGACACCACCGCGCCTGAGCGCTTCACCATGATTCCGTATCGGCCGGTGCTGCGCGTGGTGCCTGCGGTCGAAGCAGCGTTGCTGCTCTTCGTCGGCCACCGGTCAATTCTGGCCTGGGGCCGCGACGGCCAGGCATGGGAGTCGGAAAAACTCTCAGATGAAGGCGTGACGATTACAGCGATCGAGGGGCCGGTTCTGCGTGGGACCGGGTGGGAGATGAGGTCTGACAAGGAGACGGCGTTTTCGATCGATTTGCGCAGCGGCGTACGTCCAACTTGATTGCAGATTCCTGATCTTAACCAGCGGATTCTCGCACGGGCAACATCCCCGCATACCCCGCGTACACTCCTTCAAACACCGAGTCCCAGCTAGCCGTGAGCGCATATGCGCGGGCCGCAATCCGCATCGCCGCGTGCTTTTGAGGATCTCCAAGAATCGCGGCAATCGCCGGCGTAAATTCTTCATCGGTGACAATGCGGCCGGTCTCGCCATCGCGCACAATCGTCTTGGGTCCGCCGTCGGGAGTCACGATGGCCGGCACGCCCGAGGCCAGCGCCTCAAGCACCACGTTGCCGAAGGTATCGGTGTGCGAGGGAAAGACGAAGAGGTCCATGTTGGCGTAGGCCGTCGACAGCTCTTCCCCTCGCAACACACCGGTGAATTCCGCTTGATGCAATCGCTCGCGCAGCCAGGCCTCGTCGCCGCCGTGGCCGATAATCAGAAAGCGGTAATTTTTCTCGCTTTGGTCGAGTTCGGACTGAATATCAACGAGCAGCGCGATGTTCTTCTCAACTGAGAGCCGGCCAACAAATCCCAGTACGATATCGCGGTCATCGGCGGCCCGTTTGCGCTTGGCGGGATTGAACAGCTCAGCGTCGACGCCGCGCGGCATCAGGTGGCAGGGGCGATGGGTGACCTGCTCAAGCTGCGCGCAAAGCTCGGGGTTGGGCGCGTAGGTCACGCCGGCTCTCGAGTAGAGAATTCCAGCCGTGCTCAGCGCCAGGTCCTGAATCTTCTTCGCCGTTGCAGCCGATTGGCGCTCCGGCAGCCGGCTCAAAAACCACGCAGAGCGGCGGACAAGATACTCGTGCACATTGGTATGCCAGCTTGCCGCGAACGGCAGTTTAAGGTGATGCGCCAATGCCGCGCCCAGCACTCCAATTTCGCTAGGGCCGGTTATGTGAATCAAATCCGGCTTGAAGCGGTCGAGCACCTCGCCCATCAGTGGAACATGACGCAGATAAATGGGATCGATGTACAGATCCTTCTCGAGCGCAACCGAAAGAAAGCCGCGCGGCAACTCGAGGGTCCACACGTTTCCTTCTTCCACCAGAGATTCGGCGCGGTTCCCGGCGCGCACGCACAAAAAAGGCAGATTGCGACGCCGCGCGAAGGCCTCAAAATGGCGGCTGGTGTGCGCCACTCCATTCACTTCGTGAAATGAATCGGGGAAATACGCGACACGCGGAGGAAAAGGCGAGGCGTCGCTCGAATGATTGGATTGGAAATGATTTGAGGTTGCAACGCCCGTTTCCGGGGCCGCAGTCGCCACACACGACACCTGATCGCTTGAATCGGCTCGCAACGGTCACTCCCGGTGAATTCTCTTTGGAGTCCGGTATTAGCTATCCAGCTCGCCAAGCGCCAGGCGCAGCTCGTTCGATTCGCTCCAGGCATAGCGCAGGCCGCCTGAAACCAGGCCGCGGCCCATCATCTGCACCATCGCGATCAGCGCGCTCATCGCCCGCGGCGGCGCTCCGCCGGGCCACAGTTCGCTCAGCGGCCTCACCACGCAGTTGCGGTCAGGGTGGTAAACACGTTCGTCCCAGGTGCGCGATCCCTGCGGGAACTCGGGATAGTGGCGGACGGCATCGACTGCCGACTGCAGAATGCGGTGCTTCCACGGCTCGGCGTACTGCGGCATAAACAGCACGTTGCTCAACTTCTGCCGGCGAATCTCGTGCACGAATTCGGTGAAGCTTGTCGCATTGGTCACGTTCACGTTGGCGTTAGGCTCAACGCCGTGCCGGTCGCCGCCACTGATCAGCAGCATATTCCACTGCGAGGCCAGTCGCCGCACCTGGCGATTCTCATCCCAGTTGCGCAAACCGTTCAGCTCAAGCGCGTGAATAAATGCGCCGTTCTTCTGCAGAAACTCATTCACCAGGAACTCGTGCTTTTCTTTGCCAATCAGGTAAAGGTCCCACATGGGGTGGTTGAACACCACCAGCACATTGGGCTCCTTGTTGAGGGCCGATAGAACCTCAGTCAGCCGGGCGTCGTTGGGATGGGCGGTCAGATCGGTAAAAATCTGCATCCACTCATTCGCCTTCGCGCTGGGCAAGTTGTGCACACCCAGATGGAACGACTGCATGCTGCCGTAAGGCGCGCTCCACTCCACTGAGACCGGTATGCGCCGCGCGCTGGGAACCGTGCGCAGCAGCATGGGAGCGTTGATGTTGTCGTGGTCGGTGATTGACACCATCGGCGCCAGGTCAAGCTTCTCAATCTGGCTGCACTCGAGATCGAATGCCAGCTTGGGAGTCATGGGCGGAGTCCAGTAGCTGGCGGCGTAGTTGATGCGCACGCCGTGAACCTGCTCTGAGCGGCGCTCGAGCCGCGCCAGCAACGGCCTCATGATGGGATACTGGTTGCCGAAGTTGGCCAGGAAATCCAGGGTCTCCTGGGACTGGTTCGTGTGGCTGTGCAGCGAAACCCCACTCTTGAAGCCTTTGGGGGCCTCCTTGTCGCGCCATAGGTACGAGATGGATGATGTAGGCATATCTCCGCTCCAACTCCTTCCTTCGTTCCAAGGTCCGATCCAGGGTTGTTCCCGATTTCCAGCTACAGTATCCATGGATTCGTATAAATGCGCGGTTAAGAGAACGCAAAAGCGCTAACAATTAAGAAAAGAATCAATAGAGTTACGGCAAAACACCTATAAATCCCAACAAATAACCGAGATTGAATTACGCCTGCGTTCAGTTTGTGCCGAGATTGAGAGATTTGTATCTCAGAATCCGGGCCACCTCCGCACTCGATTTTGAAGCGGCCGCAATCCTGAATTTTTACCGGATCAACGATCAAACATGGTGTCCGTGCACTGCTTCAAGTCTACGCTTCGCGATCCGCTGCGGTTCCGACCTGTGAATCTGACGGATACCCCCCTCTCCCCCTCTTAAAGGGATAAGTGCATGATTCGGTTGAAGTTGATGATGACAAAAAGCGCGCAAAGCGAACGCAAGCATTTCAATGCAAAGAATTTAGATTCTAAAACCCTGCGGGCCAATAATTTACGGGTTCGAGTGTTGCGTCGGCCGGGGCGAAAACTGATCCAGGCGTGGCGGAATTGGCCGCCGGTCTCGCAGGGAGTTGCTTTGCGCTGATTTGAGAGTAACTCGAAGGGGTGAAATTAACTGCAAAGAGGCGTCGACGTAAGCCCCTCTATTTAAATGATGTACGGGAGCGATTGCCGGTACGGGACTTGACATTTTGGCACGAAGGGCATGCGTCAGCGAGCAAAGGCTTCGCGCCGGCCCTCCGGGGCGGCTGGGAAATTTTGCGGGCCTTCCCCAGTCCCCTTGTTCCCTCGTTCCCCTGTTCCCTGCCTTTGTCACTTCCGCGTCTTGGCCAGCTCGGGGCTCAGGAAATCTTCGACCGTCCAGCCGGCCATCAGGTCTTCATCGGGGTGGTTACCGTGATTATGCGCATGGGCCGCTGCCAGTTCGCCGGCCAGGTAGTTCTCGGTCAGCCCGCGGCGCAGCATCTCAAAGGCCTGGTCAGGCGTATCGGCAAACTGGAACAGTTCCAGGTCCTTGGGCGAGATCGCGCCGGAGTCCACCAGCGCGTCGAGGTCCAGTATCTTTTTCCAATAGTCGGTGCCGTAAACCACCACGGTAATCTTCTTGGCCAGCTTCTGGGTCTGTGCCAAGGTCAGTATCTCGAACATTTCGTCGAGCGTGCCAAACCCTCCCGGGAAGACGACCAACGCTTTTGAGAGATACGCAAACCACAGCTTGCGCATGAAGAAGTAATGAAACTCAAAGTTGAGGCCGGGCGTGATGAAGGGATTGGGCGACTGCTCAAACGGCAGCGCGATGTTAAGGCCGATGGTTTTGCCACCCGCCTCGTAGGCGCCGCGGTTGGCCGCCTCCATAATGCCGGGGCCGCCGCCGGAGGTGACCACAAACCGATGCTTCCGTGACGGAATATTCATTGACCAGCGCGTGAATAATTGCGCCAGCCTGCGCGCGTCTTCATAGTAGCGAGCCATTTCAACCGCGGCTACGGCGCGCTTGCGCTGCAGATCGCTGGCCTGTCCTGAGGCGATCTCGCCCGCTTTGGCGGGCTGTTCTTCGCTGGGCGCCGGCTGCGTTGAGCCTGTGTTATCAAGCAGTTCGAGCGCGCGATCGGCCTCGGCGCGGCCGCGGAACCGGGCCGAGCCAAAAAAGACGACCGTGTCCTGAATCTGCTCGCGCCTGAAACGCGCCAGCGGCTCAAGATACTCGCTCACAATGCGGATCAGGCGGCCATCGGCGCTGTTCAGGAAGGCGTGATTCTCATACGCGAGTGGGGCGGCGGCAAGCGGCGGAGGTGTATTGTCGGCCGGCATCAGCGGGCCTGGGCCGGTTTGCGATGGGGCTTCAGGGGCCGCGGTGGTTTCAGTTCCCTGCTGGTTGATTGCCGTTCCGTTATTCTCGTTTCTTTGATCGCTTTCGCTCATAAAAACCCATCCAGCTTCATTCTTCTGATGCGCAACATTGCAAACCAATGTTGCAATCAAGGGACCGTCAGTCCCGGCCTCGCCTCAACGCATCCTGAAACGCGATCCAGAGATTCAAAAGCCCGAGGCCTGAAACCAGGCCGCGCACTGCGCCGTTCACCGCAATCATGCCTAAGGCCGGATACTGCAGGAAGATCGGGTTCTGATCCCAGAACGCATGCCACCACGGCATATAACAGACGAAGAGGCCTATATACATCTGCAACATAACCCGCAGAAACAGTTCCAATCGGACTAGCCAGGGGGGAATTCGTTGCGGGGGAGGAGGTTCGGGCTGAGCGGCTGGTGGGGAGGGCTCCACCTGCGCCATTTCGCTTGTTGCCGGAGTCTGCACGAAGTCGCCCCCCGGCCCAGGCAGCGATGCCGGACCAAGAGTGGGAGATGACACTATCGTTTCCGGCTGCTGCGACATTCCTTTGCTGTTCGGCGGGTGGAACCGCGATGCCAGACCCGCTCCGAATCGAAGGGGAGGGGGCAAGCACCGGCCACGGAGCGCCGTAATCAAACGGTAACACATGCCCGTGGGCGCATCGACGGGCCTCGTCCCGCAGGGCCGGACGGATCTGGATTCGTTTCCAATCTGGGTTTGTCTCCAACCCCGAACCGGAGTATTTTGTTGGTGTGCGGTAGACTGCGGCCCGGGCCGGCAAAACCGCCCGTCGGAGGATTCAGATGAAACCGTCCCTCATGCTCGCCATCGCGTTGTTTTCAGGTTCAATCCCGCTAGTCGCGCAGCAGCAAGGCCCTTCAGGCATCTCCGGAGGGCAGGTTTCCCATGGTGTGGTCAGCACTGTAACCGTTAATGGTCCAGCGCCCCAGAGCCAGGCCGCCACGGCCGAAAACCGGGCGATCCTCGCGGAGGCAGCTAACTGCCCCGTCGCGCTGAATGTCTCTCATCTGGCAGATGGGTCGATGATCAGGACCGGGAACGGAACGGGCAGCGCGCACCCCAAGGGCATCGGCCAGTGGCTGCATATCACGGTGATGACGCCAACGGTTTCTACCGCTCAACTGCTGGTTCGCGGCTTCACTGACAAGCCCCGCGTGACCCAGTCGGCCGGGAAAAACGGCCCCGACGCGGAACGGACAGTAACAATCTCATTCGGTGACAGGCCCAATGGAGAAGCGATCGGCGATGTGTGGGCGCCGGGACTGACATCGGTGGATTCAATCAATTTGATTTCGCTGACCTATCGCGATGGCACGCAATGGAGCGCGCCCAGCGGTCATGTCTGCAGCGTCACTCCCGACAAGATGATGCTGATCTCAGGGCGCTAACCGGAGCCTTCTCTTTTCTCTTTTCCCTTGCTCCCTTGCTCCCTGTCTTTCTAGAACCTGAAGTACGCGCCCAGCATGGGTTCGGCAGAGTGCGTGAAGGCCCCGGTTGATGTGTACACCTTGGTGAGATCGGGCGCCTTGTATACGTTGCCGCGGTATTGCAGCCTTAGCCCGAGGTGCGGCAACAGGCCCCAGTCAATCCCCGCTCCGTAGACAAACACCGGCTTTGTGGACGAGGTTGTGTTGCTCTGGCCGCTGGCAGGCTCGTTCAACAGCAGCCCCACGCCGCCGAGCGCAAACGGCCGGAGGTTGGACACATGGAACGATATAACGTAGTCGCCGGTGAGCTCGTGCGCGTTGGCCGAGACGGCAACCCATGGGTCGCAGCTCGGATTGCAGGGAACTGGAGAGAAATACGACTGATTGTCGCGATTGTACGAATAGGTGACGTCGAACCCCATGAGCGGGTGGCTGATATGTCGCAACTCGAGCATTGCGCCCGCCGAGTTCGAGGGACTCTGCTGAATGTAGTTGCCAGCGGTGGAACCGTTGAAGGCGCCGTAGATACTGAGCGCCACATCGGTTTGCGCCTGGGCCGAAGCCGCGGCGAGGGTGAGAATACACATGCCGAAGAATGCAATCCAGAATTTTGTTCTAACCATTGCGCTTAACATTGCCTCCTTGAAATGAATTTCAGAACTGACATTACGTGCAGGAATATTCAGGAATAGGTTTGCCGTCTTTCCTGCTTCAAGTATAGACGCGAAGGAATCGGCTGGGGCAGCGGGAAACCGTCGAGACGATGCCGCCAAAGATACCCTTCGAACGGCTGCCGGCAGGGCACACTGCGGCTGCCTCACGAAAAAGTAAACCCGGCCCGCGGCGAAAAGTTATGATTTTGAAATGCCTACCTGCCGTCCCCGCAACTGGCTCGTAACCAGCCTCGCCTCCTGCACGGTTCTGCTTGTTTCCATCCCCACACCCGGGCAGCAGAGCCCCGCAAATGCAATCCCTTACCTGACCGAGCAGCCGGTGCGCGCGCAACACGGAATGGTGGTGAGCGTTCACCATTTGGCCTCGGATGCCGGAGTGGCAGTTTTGCGGGAGGGCGGCAACGCCATTGATGCCGCCGTGGCCACGGGATTCGCGCTGGCCGTGGTGCATTCTGCCGCCGGAAACCTGGGCGGCGGCGGGTTTATGCTGCTGCGCACCCGCGACGGCAAAACCACATTTATCGACTACCGCGAACAGGCCCCGCTGGCCGCCACCGAGAACATGTATCTGGACGCCCAGGGGAATGTGATTCCCGATGCCAGCGTGCTGGGCTATCGATCGATTGCCACGCCCGGATCGGTTGCGGGCCTTGCCTACGCAGAAAAAAAATATGGTCGCCTGGGGCTCGAGAAAGTAATGGCTCCGGCCATTGCGCTGGCGCGCGACGGTTTTGTTCTGTCGGAAGGAGAGGCGCGCGAGTTCGCCGATCCCGACCTGGCAAAGTTCGCCGATTCAAAACGCATTTTTCAGCGCGATGGCAATCTCTACAAGGCCGGCGAAACCTTTAAGCAGCCTGAACTGGCGCGGACTCTCGAGCGGATTGCCAAAGATCCTGGGGGCTTTTACCACGGCAAGATGGCCGCGGAACTTGTGGCCGATTTGAAGGCGGGCGGCGCATTGCTCACCACCGACGACCTGGCGAACTACACCGTGGTTGAGCGCACGCCGGTGGTTGGCACGTTTCACGATTACACGATTCTGAGCGCTCCGCCGCCATCGTCGGGCGGAGTGGTGCTGCTGAGCGCGCTGAATATTCTTGAGGGCTATGACCTGAAGAAGTACGGCGACCGGTCGCCGGAGTGGATTCACCTTGTGACCGAGGCCTTTCGGCGCTCTTACATGGACCGCTCGCAATACCTGGGCGATCCGGATTACAACCGGATTCCCGTGGCCGCGCTGACCGCGAAGAATTACGATGCGGCATGGCGGGCCGGCATCGATCTTGACAAGGCAACGCCGAGCGCGGCGCTGGTGCGCCCCGCGGGCTTTGTTCCGCCGCCGCCCACCACCGCCGGCCAACGCCGTGCTGAGTCAATGGATACCACGCATTATTCGGTGGTCGACGGAGAAGGCAACGCCGTTGCCGTAACCACCACGCTGAACAATAGCTTTGGTTCGCACGTCACCTCCGGGTCGCTCGGCTTTTTGCTCAACGACGAGATGGATGACTTTGCCTCCAAAATGAACACGCCCAATATGTTCGGGCTCATTCAAGGGCCGGCCAACGCCATTGCGCCGGGCAAACGGCCGTTGAGCTCGATGACGCCGACCATTGTGCTTGAGAACGGCAAGCTGCGCTATGTTCTTGGCTCGCCGGGCGGAGGACGCATTATTTCAACCGTGGCCAACATCTTTCTGTCGGCGGCAGAAGGCGGGCTTAATATTCAGCAGGCAGTGGACGCGCCGCGGTTCCACCATCAGTATTTGCCTGACCAGCTCTACCTCGAGCCGGGATTTGCGCCCCAGACGATGGACGCCCTCCGCGCCATGGGCTACGACCTGAGCTTGAGCCGCGGCCACTGGTCTGACGGCGAATGCATCGCGGTCGATCCGGCGACCGGCGAGCTTGAGGGCGGCCAGGACCACCGCGGGCATACCGGTGAGGCGGCTGGGTATTGAGGGCGGTACAGGGCGCTTGAGGGTTGAGGTCTCCGGCCCACCTTCTTGCTTGGTTGAGGCGGGCCGATTGAGGTTCGTGCTATCCCAGTTCTGAAAATCCAGACCTGGGGCACCCAGGGCCGCTGGTTATTGGAGACGGCGAGCGGGTTTTCGGGAAATCGAATATTTTTGGCCGGTCATGCAACTCTTTTCCCGGCATCCGTCATCTGAGTAGTCAGGGTTTCATGTTTCACCCATGGGTACGTGTCTCTCTCCAGACCCCTCCCCAACCCTACGCCGGGAAGACTTTGAGCGGCTTCACTGAAGCGGCTCGGTCTTCCCGGTATTTTTTGGCGGCCGAACGAAGAAATTAAACGATTTGCTCAAGATTCGTGCCAGGGCCAGAGCCAATCAAGCCGTTTCTCTCATCCATACCCTTAGACGGCAACGCCCAAACAGGCGGAGCGCCGGTTTGGTCAGTTGAGACGTGAGAAAATCGAGTCAGACTCCGGACATTGCCTAAAATCTCACTCGGAGCCGGGGGAACCCACAAGATGCTGCGTGTTCTATCGACGCATGTGTTTCTGAACCACCGGCTGCACCCGGGTCTGCTTGAAGAAGCCGGACGGGCGGGCGTGCAGGCGATTGAGTTGTTTGCGGCGCGCCAGCATTTTGATTACACCAGCCGTGAGCACGTGGCTGAGCTGGCCGAGTGGTTCCGTTCGGTGCCGGTTGAACCGTTCTCGATGCACGCGCCGCTTTACCCCGACCGCGAAATGGGGCGCGCCGGAGCGCCGGGCGTGAACGTGCTTCATCCCGAGAAGTCGCGCCGCATCGACGCCATGGACGAGATCAAGCGCGCGCTCGAGTCGGCCGAGCGGATTCCCTTCAAAAATATGGTGGTGCACCTGGGCGAGCGCGACGATACCTGGTCGCCGCGATCGATTGAATTCGCGCAGATCGCGCTGGAGCACCTGGGCGCATTTGCAAGGCCCCTCGGGGTGCGGCTGCTGGTTGAGAACCTGTTGAGCGAAGCCACCACTCCCGATCACCTGGTGCTGATTCTGGAGTTAGGCCACCTGGACAACGTGGGTGTGTGCCTTGACCTGGGCCACGCGCACATAACCGTGGGCGTGGCCCGGGCAATGGCTACGCTGGGGAAACGCATTGTCTCGGTCCATGTGCATGACAACCATGGCGAGAAAGACGAGCACCTGTGGCCGGGCGACGGCACAATCGACTGGCCGGCGGCTGCCAATGCGCTCAAGGATCTGGCCGCGCCCCCGGCAACCGTACTCGAAATCAACAGCAGCCAGAACGATGCGCACGGCACGCTGGCCGGCAAGATCGCCGCGGCATTCGAGAAGTTCGAATAGGGTAGCGCCGGTCTCCTGACCGGCTCTACTGGTGGCGTCCTCGCCGCCAAGGGAAATTAATCCGCCAGTTGGTTCGCTTTCTGTCTCTTCGTAGCTGACCCATTCCCGCCAGCCGCCGTGATAGCATTCCCTCGCAATCAATCGCTGAAAATTGGTGCGCCCATGAAGAATTCGCAGCAGATTTTTGTGAACCGAAGAGAGTTGATCCGCAATGGATTGTTGTTGGCGTCGGGCTGCGTTTGCGCGCCCTGGGCTTTGAGCGAAGATTCGCCCGGTCAGGCCGCTGCCACCGGCGCAGCCCAATCCTGGACCATCGGCAACGAACAGATTGCAAGAACCCTCGCCTACAGTCCGAGTGCCGGTCTGTACACGCATCAGTTCAGCAATCTCTCCACGCACATTGACTTCGCTCTCAAAGGCAGCCTCGGCATGGGCCGGGAGTTTTCTTTCAGGTGCAATGGTCAAGGCTGTTCGGGATCGAGCGCGGCGTTCGCACTGCTCGATGCGAGTGAGTCCGCTCTGCCCAACGGCCGCACTTTGAACATCAGCCTGCGCCACAACGAGCTTCCCCTCGAAGTCAAAGTCGCCTACAGCGCCTATGACGCGCATCCGGCCGTTCGCAAATATCTGATCTTGACCAATACCGGGGCATCGCCGCTGCACATCTCGCACCTCACTATTGAGGCCATCGACCTGGCGCTCGGGCCGGCTAATGAAACCACGCTGCTAACCCAGTACGGCACTATTCCGCGCGAAACCTTCTACACCGGCCGCACTGAAGACGCGGGACTGCTGGTTGCCGACGGTCTCACCGGCAACGGCATTGCCGTCGTGAGCGAAGTGCCGGGCTGCATGAAGCGCACCGAGATTGGCGGCTGGGACAGTGCGGACGCCGTGGGCATCGGAGCCATGTACGACACTGACCTGATGCCTTTTGAGCGGTCGCTCGCGCCCGGTGAGACTTTCACCACTGCCGCGGTCTCGCTGCTTGGGTTCCGCAACGGAGACGGATTCAACGATCCGCATTGGGTGCTTCCCTCTTACACCGCGCAGGTGCTCGAGCGGCGCGTCGACGCGCAGGGACCGCCGTGGATTTACAACACCTGGGAGCCTTTTAATCGCAATGTGAATCACGACCTGGTGCTCGAACTTGTGAATGCCGCGGGCGCCATGGACATGGACATTTTTACGATCGACGACGGCTGGCAACAGGATTACGGCGAGAATGTCGTCAACCTCACCGCGTTTCCCGGCGGGTTGCAGCCCATTATGGAAGCGGTTGAGGCAAAATCGATGCGGCTCGGCCTGTGGATTCCGATGGCTGCGGTGGGCACATCGACGGCCGTCTATCGCCAGCATCCGGAGTGGGCAGCGCTTGATCAGGATGGAAAAACCAAAATCACCGGCACCGCGGCCGGCGCCATGGGCGTAATGTGCATGGCGACCGACTATCGAGAGGCCGTAGCTGCGCGCGTCATCGACGCCATTGAACAATTCCGCCTGGCCTATGTGAAGCTCGACCTGACCACCATCTTCAATGCCTATGGCGAAGCACCCGGCTGCTGGGCCAAGGGCCATTTGCATGGCAGCTGGGCCGAATCGCTCAACATGATTTATGAAGGCATCTCGTGGGTCACGGCAAAGATTTACGCCGCCCATCCCGACGTGCTGCTCGATCTTACTTTTGAGCTCTGGGGGCAAAAGCACATTATCGATGCAGGCCTGCTGGCCGCGGGCGATCTTGACTGGATGAGCAACGTGGATGACACGCAGCCCAACTCGGCGGGACCGTTGCAGGCCCGGCAATTGCTCTATCAGCGCGCCGCTTCAATGCCCGTGGAGAGCATGCTGATCGGCAACCTGCATGCTGAGCTGCCTACCATTCAGGAAAGCTTCGCCACTGCCATCGGTTCGGCGCCCTTGCTGCTCGGGGACCTGCGCAAACTCAGCGCCGCGGACCGCCAGTGGTACCACGAAAAAGTCTCGTGGTTCAAAAAACTGCGGCGCGGGACAAAGATCAGCGAAAGCTTTTTCCCGCTGGGCAGCTGGCTGCAAACCAACCCTTCAGCATGGGACGGCTATGCGCGTCTCGCCCGCGCCGGTAACGGCGTTATTGCGCTCTTCCGCAATAAATCAAATGCTGCCGAAGCGCTGGTGAAGTTGCCGTTGATGCCCGCGGGAAACTACAGGCTGCGCTCGGTGATTACGGGAAAAGAACTGGGCAAATTCGTTATGGCGGATTTTGCTCGCGGTGTCGCAATCGATTTGCATGCTGCCGGCCCTGCTGAGGTTATCGAAGTTACTCGGCTCGAATAGAGCTAGCAAATTCTTGGCAGTTGCTCGCCGATTTGCGTCGGAATTACGCGGTTGGCGCCCATGGCTGTGCGCGCTACCAGCATGCGTTTGTGTTCCGCGGTCACGTGGCCGATGCGAGCCGCGCCGACGCCCAGCGGATGTGCGCGCATGACTTCGAGCGCGCGATCGGCGGCATCCGGCGCGATGAAAAACACAACTTTGCCCTCATTGGCTACATACACGGGATCGAGCCCGAGCAGTTCGCATGCCGACTGCACTTCAGGCCGCACCGGCATCGCAGTTTCGTCGATATCGATGCCGACATTGGATGACCCGGCAATCTCATTGAGCGTTGAGGCCAGGCCGCCGCGCGTAGGGTCGCGCATGGTGTGAACCGAACTGCCCACCGCGTCGAGCACATTGCCGATGAGGCCGTTGAGCGCCGCGCAGTCACTGCGGATCTGGCTTTCGAATTCGAGGCCCTCGCGCACGCTCATAATGGCCATGCCGTGATCGCCGATGGTGCCCGAGACGATCACCGCATCTCCGGGCATTGCATGCAGCGGACTCACTGAGATGCCCGGGCGCACGAAACCGATGCCGGCCGTGTTGATATACACGCCGTCGCCGTGGCCGCGCTCGACGACCTTGGTGTCGCCGGTAACGATCTTGACGCCTGCAACGGCCGCGGCCTTCGCCATCGCGTCGACAATAGCCGCGAGCTGCGCCAGCGGAAATCCTTCTTCGAGAATGAAACCGGTTGTGAGAAATTTTGGAATTGCGCCACTCACTGCGAGATCGTTCACAGTGCCGTTGACAGCAAGCTCGCCGATCGATCCGCCGGGGAAAAACAGCGGCTGCACAACAAACGAATCGGTGCTGATAGCGATGCGCCCGCTGCCGACGTCAAGTACTGCTGCGTCGCCGAGATTCTCGAGCGCGGGGTTGCGAAACGCGGGCAGAAACAAGTGCTCGACAAGCTCATTGCCCAGCTTTCCGCCGCCGCCGTGGCCCATCACGATGGTGGGATAGTCGGCCAGCGGAAGCGGACATCTCCAGTTCGAGAAATCCGGTGCGTCGATATTTACCTTTTCAATCATTCGCAACCTGTATTAACGATGAATAATCCTGGATATGAGAGCACGCGCATTCTTGCTATTCGCAATCACAATTCCGAATGTGATCAAAAGGGCCCCAACAATATTAAGAATCAACTCGTCCTGTTGAAGATATTCCGAGTTGGATGGCGAGAGCAGGAATGGCGCGCCGACTGCGTAGGGCAGTGCATAAAATGCCCTCTCTGAGTCAACTCTTCCGTACAATGCGTACTCGACAATGAGGATGGTGGGCAGATACGCAAGGTACCCGCACACAAATCCCAGCAATGTGCGATAAATTGGCCTCCACATACCCTGCGCTTTCCCTCCGAAATTCCCATCAACCGCTTGTCACCATCTCAATTCGCTTTCCCTGCGCCAGCAAGTTCGTCCGCCGACATAAATCGCCCGTAGTTGAAGTACGCCGCACAGGCGCCCTCGCTTGAAACCATGGTCGCGCCCAGCGGATGACGCGGCGTGCACTGCTTGCCAAATGCCGGACATGCGGCCGGCTTGATCACGCCACGCAGCACATCGCCCGACTTACAAAGTGGCGACTCCTGCGTGTGAATTCCGGTGATATTGAAACGATGCTCGGCGTCGAACTCGCGGTAGCCCGCATTCAGCCGCCAGCCGCTCTTGGGAATCACGCCGATGCCGCGCCACGCGCGATCGGTCACTTCAAAAACTTCGCTGAGCAGCTTCTGCGCGGGCAGGTTGCCCTCAAAACTCACCACACGCTCGTAGGCATTTTCAACTTCGTACTTCCCTGCCTCGAGTTGCAGCACAGTGCGCCGAATGCCATCGAGCAGGTCGAGCGGCTCAAAGCCGGTAACGACGATGGGCACTTTGAAACGCTTGGCCAGCGGCGGATACTCCCAGTAGCCCATCACACTGCAAACGTGGCCGGCGGCGAGAAAGCCGTTGATTTCTGTTCCCGGCGCGCTGAGGATCGCTTCGATGGCCGGCGGAACCAGCACGTGCGAAACCAGCACCGAAAAATTCTTGATGCCGCGCCGATTGGCCAGGTGCACGCTCATGGCGTTGGCCGGCGCGGTGGTCTCAAATCCCACGCCAAAAAATACCACCTGTTTGTCAGGATTCTTCACCGCAAGATCGACCGCATCGAGCGGCGAATAAACAATGCGCACGTCGCCGCCCGCGCCTTTTACCTGGAAGAGGTCGCGATCGGTGCCCGGCACACGCAGCATGTCGCCAAACGAGCAGAAGATCACGCCGGGTTGCGCGGCGATGGCGAGCGCCTTATCAATCAGCTCAAGCGGAGTAACGCAGACCGGGCAGCCCGGACCATGCACCATTTCGACGCCCGCAGGCAGCATCTGGTCGATGCCATTTTTGATAATCGAGTGCGTCTGCCCGCCGCAGACCTCCATGATCTTCCACGGGCGCGTGGTGACGGCGTGAATTTCGCGCGCAATCCGCTGCGCGATTTCGCCGTTCCGGAACTCGGTGAGGTATTTCATCAATTCAAGCCGCGCCCTTCCACGAATCTCCGTGCCCCATCCATTTCGCGCTCTAGGCGAAATGGATGGGAAACCTCGAACCCCGCCCCGCCCATCTCGACCAACCACAAACCTGGGTGCCCCAGGTCCCGATTTTGGGACCTGGGATACCTCAAATCTCAATTGCCCTTCGCTGACTCGCCGACTTGCCGACTTGCTGACTCGCTGGCTTGTTCCGCCTCGCAGCTACCATCAGGGCAGGCCGACTGCGGCGCTAGTGCCGCCCGCGCAAACGCTTCTTCCTCGCTGGCCAGTTCTTCTTCAAGCATGCCCATTTTGCGGAAGACTTCCAGGGTCTTTTCGGCCGTCTCGGCGTCGAGCTTGGAGATGGCAAACCCAACGTGGACAATGGCATAGTCGCCCACTTCAATGTCGGGGACGTAGTCGAGGCAGACCCGCTTGATAATGCCGCCAAAGTTCACGCGGCCAATACGCAGGTCGTTCTCATTCAGAATTTCGTCAACGCGGCCGGGGATAGCAAGGCACATGGCAATTACGTTATACCCCCCGGGCCTAACGGGGAAATGTGATTTAGATCACTCGGGGGCTTGCCAGCTGTCGGGCAGGACACGGATCGGACCCTTTAATTAATTCCCAACGCGGCGGCCAGCTATGGCGCGCCACGCCCAATTTGAAGGCCCGACATTGATAATGGACTGCAAAGGAAATCTGACTCAATGCCAACCTCGCGCCGAACAGTGGTTGCGCGACTCTTACGGCTCAAACGGAACTGTGGTGGAGTTTGAACCCCGCATCGATGAAATGGAGAAAGACGATGGAGCATCTAGTGAAGCGGCTTGCACTTGGTTTCTCAACGGTGGGTTTGCTTGTTGCGGTAATTGGACACGGACAAGCCGTATCGCAAGCGAGCGTACCGCCTGCAAGGCCGCATCCGGCAGGGGTTGTGTCGCCTGAAGTGAACGCTGACCGCACGGTCACCTTCCGCATTCTTGCTCCCGACGCAAAGACGGTGACGCTGGACGCGTGGGATACAACAAGCCAGGGGCAGAAGGTGCCTGAACTTACCAGAAACGATGATGGCGTTTGGGAAGCGACGACGGCCCCGCTCGCGGCGGGCGCATATCGCTATCTGTTCAAGGTCGATGGCGTTTCCACGGCCGACCCTGTGAACCCGGCGATGAGCGAATCGCAGGCAATGGCGTGGAGCCTGGTGGTAGTGCCAGGCGCCGATTGGGTAGACGATCGCGACGACGTACCGCATGGCGCTGTCTCCGAAGTGTTCTACTACTCTAGTTCCCTCAAGCGCCAACGGCGTCTGCATGTATATACGCCGCCCGGATATGAGACCAGCAGGCAGAAGTATCCGGTTTTTTACCTGCTGCACGGGTCCAGCGACAGCGATGACGCGTGGACAACGGTTGGCCGCGCCAACTTCATCCTCGACAATTTGATCGCCTCAGGCAAAGCAAAGCCAATGGTGGTCGTGATGCCGGCCGGACACACTTCGCGCAGAGGCTATGAGCGACCCTCTCCCGATGGAAAACCCACCCGGAATGAATTTGTAGAGGATTTCGTCACCGACATCATGCCGTACGTGGAGAAAAACTTCCGCGTTCGCACGGATCGGTCTCACACGGCCATTGCGGGTCTTTCAATGGGCGGGGGGCAGACAATCGACATCCTGATGTCCCGCATGGACCACTTTGCCTATGCCGGCGTGTGGAGTGCCGGAGTCTTCGCCGGATCGCGGCGCATCCACGATGACGGCTATCCTACGGTTGTTTCGCCGGAGTGGGTGGAGCAGCATGCCACTGTCCTCGACAATGCGAAGCTCAGGTCGGGGCTGAAGCTTCTATGGTTTGGCACCGGGGCCGACGACGGTCTGTTGCCGACAACCAAAGGGACGGTAGCCATGTTCAAGGAGCACGGATTCAATCCTGAACTTGTGGTCAGCGGGGGCGCGCACTATTGGAATAACTGGCGCGACTACCTGAACGAATTCGCGCCGCGGCTGTTTCGCTAAGCAGCCTGGTTTGCCACCATCGCAAGGTGGCTAGTCCGACACCATGGTCTCGCCGGGCAGAATCGGCCTTGTGCGGGGCAGGATGCCGCGAGCGGCCATTGAGCCTACAATCGCCAGCACGCCGAGAAAGACTGCGAGCTTGACCAGCGAGCCGACACGCGTTTCGGGCAGGGCCTTCCACAGAATCAGCAACACCGTTTGCGCGATGGTGACGGCCCAGACTGAGCCGTAGAAGTAGCGGCGCTCAATGCCCTCGCGTTTAGTCGATGTACCCACACGCGGCAGCTTGCCCATGAGGCCGAGGAACAGAATCACTGCGCAGAGCGGCGAATAAGCGTAGAGATAAATCTGCTTCATCATCCAAGTGCCGGTAACGACCGCGATCGCCAGGCCTGCCATGTTGAGCAGCGCGAAGTTGAGCACCGCGTTCCAGGCAAAGGTGTAGCAGATGCGCCGGTAAAGCGGGTTGGGCTTGTCTTCGTCGAAACGCAGAATGTAAGGCCGGTGCTCGACGCCGGGCAGCTGCGCGTAGTAGCCGGCAATGGCCACGCCGACCAGCACGACGGAAAGCCAGATGGTATTGCCCATGCTGAAGCCGTGCGCAAACAGGCTGAAAGTGAGCGGCCCGGGAGCGAGAAAAAAAACCCATATCCAGATGGGCAGGTGGCACATGCGGTAAATGGTGGTGTTGCGCTCGCGGATTTTGCGCTGCTCTGCGTACTCAATCTTGCCGCTGTATCCCATGGGCTGAGTCTCGCAAAGCTGGTGCAGGCGCGTCAATCGGCCGCACCTCATGCTGAACCGGGCGAATCGTGGGCATGATAGACTCCGGTTGCAACGGAAATCGATTTCAATTACGGGAGTAGGAGACGATGCTGAAACGCTGGTCGAGTGTAATTGCTTTGGTTGCGGCCGTGGCCGCGGGAACGGTTTGCGCCGCGCAGGGCGGAGCGAAAACTCCCTGGGTGGGAACGTGGGCGGCATCGCCCATGGTGGCGCAGCCCAATTCCATGAGGCCTTTCGCCCTCACAACGCTGCGCCAGATTGTGCACATCTCGAACGGCGGCAACCAGGTGCGCATCCGGTTGAGCAACGCGTTCGGCACCGATCCGCTGACCATTGCGGACGTGCATGTGGCCGTGAGCGCCGGACAGACCGCGATTAAGGATGGCACAGACCACGCCGTCACTTTTGGCGGCGCGGCCAGTATTCGTCTTGCGCCGGGAGCTGAAGTATTCTCCGATCCGGTGCCGTTGACCGTCGCTCCTCTCTCTGACCTTGCGATCAGTTTCTTTTTCCCCAACCAGGTAATGCGCGCGGAGACCTATCATCAACTCGGGCAGCAGACCAACTACCAGGTGAATGGCGATCAGTCGGCCGCGGCAACCCTGAGCGATGCCACCAAGTTCGACTCCTGGTATTTCATCGACGGCGTCGACGTGCCCGCGGTTGAGGGCTCGCGCGCCATTGTTACCGTGGGCGACTCAATTACCGATGGCTACGGTTCCACTCCCGACTCCAACCATCGCTGGCCCGACGATCTGGCGGCGCGGCTGAAACAGGAGCATGGGCTCGAGAATGTCACGGTGCTCAACCAGGGCATCAGCGGCAATCGCGTGCTGAATGAGGGCGCCGGCCCCAGCGCCGTTTCGCGCATCGATCACGATGTGCTGGCCCAGGACGGCGTGAAGTACCTGATCGTGCTCGACAGCATCAACGACATCGGCCGCCTGGCCTCGAAATATCTTGCGCCGGAGGACAACATCACGGCAGCAGATCTTGAATTTGGATTGCAGCAGCTTGCCGACGCCGCGCATGAGCATGGAATCAAGGCATACGCCGCAACCATCACGCCCTACGGCGGCGCAGGCTACTCCTCTGATAAGGGCGAGCAGATTCGCGAGGCTGTAAATAACTGGATGAGAACCAGCGGCGTCTTCGACGGCGTGGTGGATTTCGACAAGATCACGCAGGACCCGGCGAATCCAACGCACTTTAACCCGGCATACGACTGCGGCGATCACTTGCACCCGAACGACGCGGGCTATAAAGCGATGGCTGACGGCATCGATTTGAAATTGTTTGCGAAGTGAGCTTCCGCAATCGCGTCAACTGCTAAGCAGGCCGGCAGATTGAGAATTGCCGGCCTGTTTATCGGGGCCGAGCTTCGCCACTCTGCGTTCCGGCCTGGGAGGGGACGGGCTGAAGCAATCGAGGTGAATGTCAAATTTGCTGCCTTCCAAATTCCGCAACTGCTCTTCAACCAGTTTTTGTACCTGCCCGGCATCGCCCTTGACGCGCAGATTCACCAGCAGTTCGTGACGGGCCGCGGGCGACGCATCCAGATTGCCTTCGACAGTTGGTTCGTCGCCATTGGCGCAGACGGCCACTTTCAACCAGCCGCTGGGTGAACGGTCAAACACCTTGAAATGCGCAATTGAAATTCCAGCATCGGTAAGCGCAGCGTGAAGATTGTCAAAAAATGGGCCGCTCGCAAGGGCTGGAGACAGGGGCACAGCCGGCTCAAGAGTAAAGCTTAGATTGAGCCACGCCAGAGCCGCTTCAGCGCGAGCGTACTGTGCGTAGTCGATGTCAAGAGTCGCCTTTCCTGCCTCGATCGCTCCTGAAAGAATCTCATCCATCCACTCCGCAACTCCTTGCCCGGACTTTGCGCTGACAAAACGCGCCTCTACGCCGGGCAGGCTGGCTGCGTCTGGGTAGAGATCGGCCTTTGTGATGCAGACCAGGTCGGCTTCGTGCAGTTGCTTTTGAAAAAGAAAAGCAACGGGCGAATCGGGATCCTCGTCCCGCAGCGCATTGGCTCGCGCAGGATCGACGAGCACGGTAAACGGGGCAACCTTGTAACGGCCAGGCTCTTCGCGCAACGGGCCGAATACAGTGGCCGAAATGTCTGTGCAGCTTCCCACAGGTTCGGCAAAAATCACATCGATGTCCCGCGTGCGCAGTTCGTCGAACTTCGATACCAGGTCAGTTAATCTGCAGCAGAAACATCCGCCCGTCACTTCTCGCGCGATCACGCCGTGCGTCTCTGCAAGACGCGTATCCACCAGTTCTGATCCCTGGTCGTTGAGAACGACGGCGCAGCGCAGGCCGCGCTTTTCAAGAACACGCGCCGCCGAAAGAATCAGGCTGGTCTTTCCCGAACCAAGAAAACCGCCCACGATCACGATCCAGGGTTTTTGCGGATGTGCCGCTTCGCTCATCCGTGCACCATGATCGTCAACTCGTCATTCGCGGCAAGGTTCTGGGGTTCATCCAGTGTCACGACCACGCGTTCACCGTTGTGGCTTACACGATTTGCCAATGCCCGGCCGCCTCTCTCGATATGAGCGGTCGCGCCCGTTGCGGCAATCTCGCAGGAGCGGCAGGCAAGTTTTCCGCTCAGCACCTGGATCGAAAACAGTGTTCCGCCGTTTTGTTTGCGCAGTGAGTAAGTGCCCCACCCGGTTCCGGTTGACCAGAAGCATTTGAAATTGTCGCGCTGCATGCGCGGAACAGCCACAACGGCCGCCGCAGCGCCGTCGTAAACAAAGCCGCTGAGAGCCACAACAGTGGACCACGACGACATGGCGCGCGCATAGTGGTGCCCGCACTCCGGTTCGTCCCACGGGTTGCGCTTCTCGCCATCGTAGCGCGCGCGAATATTCTCGACACACTCAACGCCTTCTTTTACCATCTCCCAATTCATCATCAGGCTGGCCACCAGATATTCCTGGCCGGTCCATGCCTCGGCGTAATAGGGAAAAGGAATGTGCGGGCGCTCGGCCTTGCCGTAGTCGCAAACCACCACCGCCGCTTCTTCATTCAGCGCGTAGGTTCGCTCAACATTTTCGTGATCGGCGAGCGTTGGCTTGTAGTTGTATTTGTAGATTGAGCCAAGCGTGGCGCGAATGTTTTTGGGCGACACCAGCGGCCCCATACCTCCAATCTCAGCAAGGTATTGGCCGATCAACTGGTCGGCCAGACAGCCGCCTCCAACCTGGTACTCCGGCAACTCGGTGTTATCAGTTCCCATATCGCCGCGCAGGTTATTCGCAATCTCTTCCTTCTTGTATCCGCGTACTTTCTGTATATAAAACTCTCCGTTGAACAGATTCTCGTCAGTCCATTTGCTTCCCTTTTCAAACACACTTTTGTACGTATCTGCTGAAGCCGTATCGCCCATCGCGCGCGCCATCTGTTCGGCGGCTCGCAATGCGCCCAGGTAATAGATTCCGCACAGCGGGTTGGGCCCGTAAAACTCCACGTCGTAGGTGTTGTGCTGCACGCCTTTCATCACGCCGTCGCGATTGGCGTCCCATCCTCCGGGAACCCACGCAAACTCGATCGCTTTCTTCACGCGGGGCCACAATTCTTCAAGCAGCGCCTGGTCGCCGGAGATCTTCCAGTCAAGCCAGGCATGGATAATCTGGCCCATCTGGCCGTCGGCCGCGGCGTAACCAAAACGCTCCTTGCCGGGTGGCAAAAACTGGCGGAAACGCATCGCGCCCGCGTCGTCCATCGAATATCCAAAGGCGCTGCGCCGCAGCGACCGCGCATACTGCGGAAACAGGAATGCCGTGGCCGTCTCGTAATTCCACACATGCGTGCAGTTGCCAAAACAACATCCCCACGCGTCGTCGCTGCCTTCGAATGCGTGAAACTCGCCATCAGCGGTGCGGAAACACGTAGTGGTCGCCAGCGTTGAAAGGTTTGCGCCGGCTGCCTCTTTCACTGCGGCGGGCAGCGTGCTCTCGCGCAGCGCATTGGTAAACATCCGGGTCCGCGTTTCCAAATCTTCTAAATGTGCTGCCGTGTAACCGACCGCATCCCACGCGCTCTTGAATCGAGTGGCATACGCATTGCCGACCACGGTTTTGCCCTCGCCCTGCGGCGCAGCCCAGCCCATCCAGTCGGGTGTGCGATTGGGAAATCTCCAGCCGAGGAAAAACTCAAAACTCGCCGTCTGCCCCGCGGGAATCGTCTTCTTGAGACACAGCACGCCCACCATGTTGTGCGGGTCGGGTGTCGCGCCCAACTCGCCTTCTTTCGAAAATTGATCCCAGAAATGCAGCGGAGCATTCCACCAGCGGCCCGCCGGCCATCCCTCCCAGTGTGAAACGTCTGCGCCGCTCACGGTGGCCGCCAGCACCAGCTCGCCGTTCATCGGGTCGTCTGCCGCGAGCGCCGAGTTACTCATTACCAGTCCCGCAATTCCTGCTTCGGTGCGGTAGTCGTTGCGCCGCCCGTTATCCAGCTTCTGCCGCGCATCGTCGTCCTGTTCTCTCTTGGTCGTCACCGGGTTCTCGATTGAGAAAGCAATGCTGACGGCGGCTGCCTTATGCCCTGGATTGGTGACCGTATAGCGGAGAATGCACACCGGCAGTCCCGAGTCATCCGGCTCGTGCGGAATGAACGGCGAGAAAGCATCGAGTGTGACATTGACAGGGAGCGAGCGGTCTTCGAATTCGATGTGGGCCAGCGGATACTCGCCGGTAAACGTCGCCGACTCCAGCCGGCCGAGCCCGGGAACGTTGCCCGAGCCCAGTCCGTCCTGGCCTGCATAGGGCGGCTGAATGCGCGACTCAAGCACGCGTGCCACCGGCATTCCGCCTTCAACCTGCGCCCAGATGGCCGGGAATGCGTACGGTGGCCGGAATCCCTTGTTGGGCCGGTTGAACATCTCCCAGTCCACCAGCTGGCCGCGCCCGCCAAGCCCCAGGCTTCCTGCGGCCACGCCGCCCAGCGGAAACGAAATCATCTTGAGATGCCGCCCGTGAAACTGTCGCGGATAACTGGGTAGTGCCTGCGAGCGGTCTTGTGCCGCCTGCGCCGATTCTGTCTGTGCTCGGCCCTGCTCCGCGTCCGCGGCGCCGCGTTCCGCGAGCGTTACCGCGCCCACCGTTCCAGCCGCTCTCTTCAGAAAACTCCGGCGATCAAGTTTCAGTTTGTCTGCCACTCCAGATTTCCTTTCACATACGGTTCGCCTGAATTGTATCGTCCGTGAGCCGGGCATGAAGTGAGTTGACCTGATGAGAAACAAACAGGACGGGATTTGCCGGGTGGATGGAATAGGGCGACATGATAGCTACTCCCCGGATGGTAGGATGACATGCCAGGTATTCTAACCATCCGTGACCCCACGCAAACTACCGATCCGCCGCTCATGAGCTGGGCAAGCTACAACACGAACAACCAACTCGCGGCGACCAATCAGGCGCCCGGCGGCGTTCCCTACGATGAATCGGGCGACGTGCTCAACGACGGCCTGAACCGGTATCTCTACGACGCCGAGGGGCGCATTTGCGCGGTGGCCAGCACGCCCGTCGCCAGCTTGACCGCCATGACCGGCTACATCTACGACGCCGATGGCACGCGCGTAGCCAAGGGCAGCATTACAACGTGGAGCTGCGATCCGACAATCAGCGGTTTCGCCACCACCAACGATTACATCATCGGCCCCTCGAACGAGCAGATGACAGAGATGGGCATGGGCGGCGTGACGAACGGCACGACCACCACCGGCTTGACCTGGCAGCACACCAACGTATGGGCCGCGGGCAACCTGCTGGCGACCTACGATAACGACGGGCTGCACTTCTACCTCGACGACCCGCTGGGCACGCGCCGCGTGCAGACCGATTACGAAGGCGTCGTGGAAAGAACCTGCGTCAGCCTGCCCTTCGGCGACGGAGAGAGTTGCGGAACGACGCCCACAGAGCACCTCTTCACCGGCAAAGAACGAGATTCCGAATCTGGCAACGACTACTTCGGGGCTAGATACTACGCATCCAGCATGGGGAGGTTTTTAAGCCCCGATTGGTCTTCGAAAGAGGAGCCCGTACCGTACGCGAAGCTGGATAATCCGCAGACCCTGAACCTCTACAACTACATGCGGAATAATCCGCTTGGAGGCACTGATCCCGACGGTCACTGCTCTTCGCCTTCAGTCGGGAAAGGACAGGTCGGCGTTTGCGTTGACTACTACATTTCAACAAAAACTGTAGATCCGCATGGGCTAGGTTCGCTGGGGCTTGGTGATAATCGTGGGCCTACGGGAGACGATACCGAGAGTAGATACCGCGTTGAAATCAAGCTGGTTGTCGAGGATGGACAATTGGTTCACTCGGTGCAGGAAACGGATGAACCTGGAATCAGCAAAACAAAAATTGGCCCTTCACTCGTGGGCGACGAGAAGACTACAACATCGACGTCGGTTGACGATAACGGCAGCATGCACATTGACTTACAGACTACAGCCATCAATGGGTATCAAAAAGCTGGCGTGCCTGGAGCTCCGCCGGGGCAGATTGAGGGCGACGTAAAACTAGTCGTAACGCCCGACGGGAAAGTGGGAACAGACGCGGGGGGATCGCGAACCGCATTTCCTGCGCTGGAAATCTATAAATATCAGTCTGGCCAGAGTCCAACCCAAATTCTAAATATGCCTCAAAGTTCCGATTCCAAAGACTTGACGAGAGGGAAGACACAGACAATTCCTCAGGTGCAACCGCAATGAAAAAGCCGCTCACTTTTGCAGCCTCGGCCTGCATGTCCGCGATAGTCGGGTCGGCGCTCCTCATCGCTGCGACCGACAGCCTCGTGCCGTGGATCGTTGATGGTTATCTCTTCGTGCTTTCAATGTGGGTGGCGCTCAGAATCGTGCGGTACCGACCCCCATCAAGCTTGCGAAAGAGTTATCAATTTACACAGGTGTTGCTCGCCGTTATCTGGTGGCCGTTGGTGTTGGCCGGAGGCCTCTTGGGTCTGATTGCAGCCAAGGATGTAACCATGCCAGGGCTGATGCACTCGTTCATCATGTATGCTTTCGCCGCGTGTGTCGCGGTAATACTTGGCGCGGGGTCCGTAGCGCTGCGCGGCCTGCAAGTTTCCAGCGCCTTGCTGTGTGGGGTATTGGTAGCCAACTTGGTTGTGATCGCCGCAGGGCTGGGGCTATATGAGCATTTTCAAGTTACACCTTTCACCCTGAGCAATCACTACGATGCTTGGCTGGTCCTGATACTCCTCTTACCTCTCGCGGGGCTCAATGGTTGGGCTTATGGGCGAGCTATTGACACGTAGCAACCGAGGAGCGAGCAATCGCTACCATGCAGAGCAAATTTATCTACGATCGCACTCCGCGCTTCATGCATCAGTGCGTTTTGAACGCATACTGTTCTACCGGCAAAGAACGAGATACCGAATCCGGGAACGACTACTTAGGGGCAGGGGCTGTAACAGATCGAATGCCAGCTACGGCGGGGCGGGCAACCCGTTATGACGATTTAAGTGACCGCACGATGCCGAGGAGTAACGAGTCATGAGGAAGAATTCAGTTTTTTCGGGCCACATCTTTATGTTGACCAACGCAACAAACACGACGTTAAGCCTGTTCGGCAGGCGAGCGTGCGGCTTGGCACTGCTGTTGTTTCTGTGCGCCGCCGTCAAGGCTCAGGTTCCCGACCCGGTGAACGCCGCCATGGCTCCGCAGCCGGGTGAAGGGCACCACTATATTGGAATCGGCGCCGAAACGGTCAACCCGGCCGACGGCACCCTGAGCTTCGATCTGCCAATTCAGCCGCCGCCGGGGCGCGGCCTGACCATGCCTTTCGGAATCCGTTACAGCGGCCCCCAGGAATTCTCCATCACTAATCTCAACGGAGAACCCGGCACACTCAATTGGCTAGATTGGATAGGCCTGCCAATGCAGTTTTACGGCTGGCAGTATGACCTTCCCTTGCTGACCGCTCAGAACAAAATAATGGGCACGGCGAGTGAAATCGTCCAGAACGGTAACTCTCCGACTGGCCTTTCTTATATCGCGGGACAATGCGACGGCACTGGCAACTATGTCTTTCGGGGATTCGACAGCCGCCAATATACGCTTTACCTGGGCGACACATACCAAGACCCGATGATTACCCTGTTTCCGTGCCCAACATCATCGCAAATGCCCAATGTTGGGACAACCAGGTTTTCTATTCGACGGTGACCGACTTGGCCAGGTTGCGGGGCTGATCTACGTCGCAGCCGCGCCGCACGGCGATGTAATAGGCCAGCAACTGCAGCGGCACAATCTCAATGATGGGCGAAAGCAGGTCGGGCGCGGGCGGAATGTAGATAACGTGCTCCACCAGGCCGCCGATCAAGGCGTCGCCTTCAGTGGCTACCGCGATCACGCGGCCGGAGCGCGCGGTCACTTCCTGGATATTCGAAAGCGTCTTTTCGTAGCGCAGCTTCGAGGCCGCGTCGGCGGGGTCGCGCGTGGCAATCACCACCACCGGCAGCGACTCGTCGATCAGCGCATTGGGCCCATGCTTCATTTCGCCGGCAGGGTAACCCTCGGCGTGAATGTACGAGATTTCCTTGAGCTTGAGCGCGCCTTCAAGGGCGATGGGGAAATGGATGCCGCGGCCGAGGTAGAGAAAATCCTGAGCCGAAGCAAAATCCTTTGCCAGGGCCTCGCACTGCGGCGAGCGGGCGCGCAGCACCTCTTCAAGCTTGGCGGGAATGCGGCTCAATTCCGTAATCAGCTCCACCGATTGATCGGTGTTGAGATGGCCGCGCAACTGGCCCAGCTTAAGCGCCAGCAGAAAGAGCGCGGTGAGCTGCGAGGTAAAGGCCTTGGTTGAGGCAACGCCGATTTCGGGGCCGGCGTGGGTGTAGATGGCTCCATGCGCCTCGCGCGCCACCATTGCGCCCACCACGTTGCAAATGGCGACGGTCTTTGAGCCCAGGGCCTTCATTTCGCGCTGCGCGGCAAGGGTGTCGGCGGTTTCGCCCGATTGCGTAATCAGCATGCCCAGCGCATTAGGGTCGGCAATAGGATCGCGGTAACGGTATTCGCTGGCGTAGTCCACATCCACCGGCAGGCGCGCCAGCCGCTCGATCATGTACTTGCCCGCGAGCGCCGCGTGCCAGCTGGTGCCGCATGCGGCAATGTTGATGCTCGAAGCGCGCGCCAGCTCGTCGTCGCCAATCTCCATCTCGCCCAGCAGCACTTTGCCTGAGTCGAGCGAGACGCGGCCCCGCGTAGTGTCGGTCACGGCGCGCGGCTGCTCCCAGATTTCCTTGAGCATGAAGTGCTTGTAGCCGCCCTTTTCCGCCTGGATCGGGTCCCACTGGATGCGCGTCAGCTCCCGCTCAATGGGGTGGCCGTCAAAGTCGGTCAGCTCAACTCCGTTGCGCGTGATGATGGCCATATCGCCGTCGGCGAGAAAGTAGATATTGCGCGTGTGGTGCAGAATTCCGGGCACGTCGGAGGCGACAAAATACTCACCCTCGCCCACGCCGATCACCACCGGGGGCCCCAGCCGCGCCACCACGATCTTGTCGGGCTCGGCAGCCGACAGCACCCCCAGCGCAAAGGCGCCGGTGAGCCTGTGAGCCGTGCGCCGCAAAGCCTCTTCGAGCAGAATCGGCCGGCCTTCAGATTTGGCCTGGCGCTGAATCTGCTCAATCAGGTGGGCGATCACCTCAGTATCGGTTTCGGTGGCGAACTTGTGCCCCAAAGCTGTGAGCTCGCGTTTGAGCTCAAGATAGTTCTCGACAATGCCGTTGTGAACCACCACGATGCGGCCGGTGCAATCGCGGTGCGGGTGGGCATTTTCTTCAGTGGGACGGCCATGCGTGGCCCAGCGCGTGTGCCCAATGCCGTAGGTTCCATCGAGCGGGTGGTCGAGCAAAACCTCTTCAAGGTTGGCCAGCTTGCCTGGCGCACGCCACACTTCCAGCGTATCGCTCGATGGCGAGCCCACGGCAATTCCTGCCGAATCGTAGCCGCGGTACTCCAGGCGCCGCAGCCCACCAAGGATGATGGGCACAACTTTCTTCGGTCCTACGTACCCGACAATGCCGCACATGGCACTATTCTAAGCGACAATTCGGTTTACGCCGGCGTAACCTTGAAGCTATTGATGAACCGGTAGTTGTTCCGCGCGCGGCGGCCGAACATGTTCCGCCCGGCGGCCCAGGTTTCGGCGCATCGCCGGGTAGCAAATATGGGTACTGCCATTTTCCAGCAAGTTTGGCTAAAATGACATGCAATCCCAGCGTCAGGCGTCTGGTTGATGCGGAGAGCTGTTCAGCGATGTTTGGAATCGGCGATCTTAAACGCAAGCTTCACAAGTTAGGCTACCCTGAGCAGCCACGCGCCGAGCGACTGCCTGCCGCCAGGCTTGCCGCCCATTGCGAAACCGAGCTCAACCGCATTGATGCCGGAGTCAAAGATATCAGTTCGACCGGACTGTATCTGGTTACCGAGAAACGCTTCACTACGGGCGAAGTTGTTCACCTGACATTGCAGGCGCAGGGCTCTGGAGTGGATCATTCACAGCTTGAGGTCGCGGTAGAGGCTCGTGTGGAGCGCCAGGGGCAGGACGGCATCGGCCTCTCATTCGTTTTGCCCGCCGGGCTCGACACCAATCTGTGGGGCGTCCTGGTAAAAAACACGGTATATCTCACCCAGGCGAGCGAGATCGCCCACATGTTCCGGACGCTGCGCGTCATCCTCTTCCTATGCCGCCTTTGCCAATCGGGAGCCGAGGAAGCAATCATGTTGATCGGCGGCCAGCTTGACCCGGCCAGAACGCAATGCGTCTTTGAAATCGCGCTCAGCGCAGAAAAACTGCTGGCCACGGAACCCAACGCCGACAAGATGCGCGCCGACGGCAAGCTGGTGGCGCATATTATGCGAGAAGGCTCGTGGGCCCACACGGTTCAGCAGAAGCAGCTCTGGATCGGTCTTTTCGCGAATTCGTGCAAGCCGGAAGGATGGGACGACTCGAACATCGCCTTTGCCGACATGCTTGTGAACGTAACTCCGGCCCAGGCGACGATCTTTATCGATGGCTGCAGCCGGGCGCTTGAATCGATGCGGGAGACTGACACCACGCCGCCCCATCGGATCGTAATGTCGCCCCGCGGAATGACCGACCTGACCCACCAGTACGACCTTACCAGGGTGGCCACGGATGTTGCGTATCTTTACAACCTGGGCGTGCTCGACCGATTGTTTGACTTTACCTCGTACGTCGACACCGAGAGCTTCGATATAACGCCGAACGCCACGGGAATCGAACTCTACCGCCGCTGCCGCCCCGGACTCGGGTGCGTGCTCGATACCTCGGATGAACGCCCCGAGCCGATCGACCTCGCGACGGCCTTCAAGGATTAAGCAGCTAAGGCGTTCTATTCCACTATTTCGTAGCTGAATTCTTCAATCACCGTGTTGGTGAGCACATCGCGCGCGATCTGCTCTATCTGAGCCTTGGCGGCTTCAGGCGTGAGATCGTCGGCCAGGGAAAGCTGAAAATACTTGCCCTGCCGGACCGCCGTTACACCGGCGAAGCCGATCTTGCGCAAGGCGTTCTGGATGGTTTGGCCCTGGGGGTCGAGGACCGATGTCTTCAGCGTGACATAGACATGCGCCTTCATTATCCGTGATTATAGTAGTTCCGGCGCATGCAGGGGGCCTGTTTGTCTTTTTACCGGACCGGCTCAAGTAACCCGGCTCCAAATTCCCCATCCCCCCGCCGAAGAAAGAGGAAAAATGGTCAACTACCTTGAATTGCCAGTGGGCGATCGCTGCCCTGAGATCTTCCGCTGTGTCATCGAAATCCCCAAAGAAGGCGTGCAGAAGTTCGAGTACGACAAGCAGCTGCATGTTTTCAAGCTCGACCGCAACCTGCACTCGCCGGTCCACTACCCCGGCGACTACGGCTTTATCCCCTCAAGCCTGAGCGACGACGGCGACCCGCTCGACGTGCTGGTGCTGGTGCCCAGCCCCAGCTTCCCCGGCTGCGTGCAGGAGGTGCGTCCCATCGGGCTGCTTGAGATGCTCGACCAGGGCGTGCTCGACGAAAAGGTGCTGGCCGTGGGCAAAAACAATCCCCGCTACGCCAACGTGTGGAATTACACCGATATCTATCCGCACCTGCTCAAGGAGATCACGCACTTCTTCGCCATTTACAAGGACCTGGAGGGCAAGCGTGTTGAAGTGAAGGGCTGGCGCGATGCGGCCTACGCGCGCGACCGCGTAACCCGCGCGGTAAAGCTGTTCACCGATGGCAAGGCGGCCAAGAATCATGAATCGGGGAAGAAGTCGAAGGGCTAAAGTAATTTCAGAAATATGGTAGACCAAAGCCGCAAACGCCATGCGGGTTTTTCCTGAGGAAAAACCCGCATGGCGTTTGCAACTTCAGTGTTTGAAACCTTTGCAGTTAGAACTCCAGCCGCAGTGAGCCCTGCAACACACGGGCAGAGAGATCTGCGCCCTCGGGAGTTACTGTTCCCGGAATGGCGCCGAACTCGCTGGGTGAGTTTGTCAGCACCATGTTGTTCTGGAAGCTCGGCGACTGAAAGCTCGGATGGTTTAAGGCATTGAAGGCGTCGCAGCGGAACTTCAGGTTGACACCTTCCTTATAGATCGGGAAGGTCTTGCCAAGCCCGAGGTCCGCGTCGAAGAAGCCGGGGCCACGCAGGTTGTTGCGCGAACCCATCTCAAAGCCCGTTGGACCTCTCCACTGGGTAATGGCCGTCTCGGGATTCTTGAAGGAAGAAACCACGCCATTCGCCACGCTCACATGGGCCTTCTGAAGTCCTCCCAGGCTGCCGCTCAAAATCGCAGGGTCTTCGTTGGAGTAGCTCATGAGGAAGGCAATCGAGTTGGCCATGTAAGGTGTGCCGGTATGGTAGCTCGGCAGGCCGCTCAATTCCCATCCGCCGACAATCTCGTTGACCCACAGTGGAGAGTTCGCCATCAAGCTTTTGCCACGGCCAAACGGTAACGTGTAAAGAACGTTGCCGTTTAATACCTGGGTCTCGTCGAAGTCCGAGTTTCCACGGCACAGGCGCGGGCGCAGGACGTCGCAGATAAAGCCGTAACCCTCGTATGCATAGGAGTTGGCAACGAAGGAAGTGTTGTCGATGGAGTGCGACCACGTGTAGTTAAGGTCGAACTCCAAGCCATGGGTGGTGTTCTTGTGCAGCGTAGCCAGCAATCCGTCGTAATTTGAGAAGCCCAGGTCGGTGAAAAAGGTGTTTTCAGAGAGCTGAGCGGCCATGCCCACATTGGCAGGCAGCAAACCGTAACCGGACATCAGGTCGACAGTGTCGGCCACGTCGCCACGCGCCGGATACGGCGCCATGTTTTCCGCAATGTAGGCCGTGTTGGATATGCCGGTTCCGTTCGGGTACAGCACGTTCTCAAAAAACGGCTGTGCGGGAATGGCGCTGGCGGGGGCATTCGGATTTTGGCGCAGCCATGTAGTCATGGCGGCCATGGCCTGGCTCAGTTCCTGCCCTGACACCTTGTCAGGGAAGTCGATCAATTGCTCGGCATCGGCCTGCGCCAGCAAATGGCGTCCCAGGCGGCCTACGTAACCCAGCCTGAGGAGGAAGCCCCCACCGAACTCCTGCTGAATGCCCAGGTTGAACATGATGTTGTACGGCGTGGGCAGATTGTGATCGACAGAAATGTTGAACGCTCCGCCATTGGCCAAACCGCAAGGCCCGGCCGAGGGGCATTCAGGAGAATAGGGGCCCACAAACGGAATGAGGGGCTTGGTGATTGCCGGTGGGGTCGGTCCCGGCGGCGGAGCGCTGAGAGACGTAAAGCGCGTATTCTGGACCAGCGAATTATATGCGGCGCTATTGGTCATAGTAGCCGGCACGCCATAATCCGACGTTCCGGAACTCTCAAACAGGTAGGAGTAGGTTGCTTCCTCCTGCAGGAAGGCATTGACGACCGTCTCGTCAAATACGATGCCGCCGCCGCCATTGATCACCAGCTTGCGGTTTGCGGTGGGTGTCCACGAAAAGGCGATACGCGGAGCAAAGTCCTTGTTGTCCGGTTCGTAGTAAGGCGCAGCGTGATTTGCTTTGCCGGCCAGGTTGTATTCGACGTACGGCACCGCATTGGTGCCGCCCGGCAGCGACTCGTCGCCACTCACGCCGGCTTTACTCTGGGAGATGCGGGCGTTCATGAAGTCCCAGAAGCTCAGGTTCTGATCTGCCTCGACGCCGTGGATCTCATAAGGCACGGTAAAGTTCTGATAGCGGATGCCGTAGCTCAAGGTTAAATTCGGCGTCAGCTTCCAGGTATCCCCGAAATAAGCTTCCGTCTCGTAATAGCGGAATGTGGTCTGCAATCCGCCGCCCTGCGGCACCACGCTGCCCGCTGCGTTGTAGTTCCAGGTGTCGTTGGTGTCTTCAAAACGGCCCAACGCAAGCACGAGCGCCGATTGGTAGATTGTCAAGCTGGTCTGGCTGTTGTCGATATCGGATGGATCGAAATTCCAGTTGCTTGATCCATTCGTGGGCAGTCCGGTAATAAAGCCGCCCAATCCGACGATCGGACCGTTGTAGTCACCATAGGTGGCGTAATGCGGTTGCGGGTACTTGAACGAGCCGCCGAACGTAAAGCTGTGACGCCCCTTCTCCCAGGCGAAGTCGTCGCGCACCACAGGGATCGGGAAGTAGTACGTCGAGCCTCCAGCGTTGGCGTAGGGGCCGGACAGGAAGTAGCCTCCGGTGGGATCTCCATCGTAATTGAACTGGTTCGCGCCCTGCGGATTATAAGAATCGGGCGTTCCGATTTTGGCGACGTTAGCGCCCCAGATCAAGCTGTTGGTCTTGTTGTTGCCGATCGTCCAGTCCCAACCCACAACCCACGCATGGCTGGTGTCGAGTGACGGGAAGGTCTCAGGATCGCCGGGGAACTGCACTGGGGAGTTCACCGAATTGATGTTGTTGTAGGTAACGCGGCCAAAGAGGTGCTGGTTCTTGAAAGGGTCGAGATCGACTCTGCCGACGTAGTTCTTTTCGATGAAGGGTTTGGGAGCATTGAAGCGGTAACCTGCCGTATTGATCAAGTCGCCGGCGTCGCCGCTAAAGTCGTTCGGCGAGGGGTAGCATTGCCGGTTGCCGCATTTGCCGGTCAAGAATGAGAACAAGCCCGGATCGAAACCGACGCCCTGCGGATCGTAGCTCGCCACCGTCGTCGCGTTCACGCTGCTGGTGGTGCCGGACGCAACATTGGTGTAATAGTTGATGGTTTCGCTTTTCAGGAAGCTGTCCATCGGCACGGTACGGACTGCGATGGTTGAAAGCGCATCGTGGCGGCCGTTGTAATCGAAAAAGAAGAAAGCCTTGTTCTTCCACATCGGGCCACCGATATCGCCGCCGTACTGGTTGCGGACCAGCGGGGCACGTGACACACCTTCGAAATTGTTAAACCACTCGTTGGCCTCGAGATCGGTGTCGCGGTGATATTCGTTGATATTGCCGTGAAAGTGGTTGCTGCCCGACTTGGTGACCATTTCAAACTGGCCGCCGCCGCCGGCGCCGGCGCTCGAGAGCATGCCGGCCGTGGTGCCGCGGAACTCCTGCACCGAGTCCACCGGGGCATTGCCGACGATATTGGCGAAACTTCCGTACCGCTCGTCGTTCACGTCCAGCCCGTCCAGCGTCACGCGGCTCTGGTCCTGGCGCGAGCCGGTTGACGAGCCGGCTGTTGCGGATGAGCCGGTGGTCATGCCCGGCTGATCAACCATGAGGCCCGCTGGAGAGTCGCGGGCCATGACCGGCAGATCCTGTACGAACTGCATCTGGAAGTTGTTGCCCACCGTCGCATCGGTCGTATTCAGGGTCACTTCCTGATTCTCTGCAGATACCGACACCGTCTGGGAGACCGTGCCAATCGCCAACTTTATATTCTCTGAACGGGTGGTGCCCACATTCAGGTACAGGTTGGTCAGCACCGAAGTCTGGAAACCGTCGTGGGAGACTGTTTCTGTATACCCTGGGCCGGGCGCGACGTTCGCAATGGTGTACGAACCTGTGTCATTGCTCACGGCTTTAAAGGTAAGGCCGGTGGACTTATTCACCAGCACGATCTTGGCGCCGGGTATCACCGCGCCGGAGGCGTCGGTGACTGTACCGGAAATTGAGGCAGCGTCCTGCGCCTGAATAAAAGGAGCAGAAAACACGGCCAGAGCAATGGCGATAAGTACAGCAATCTTCTTCACGGAAATCTCCATTGGGTCTCCTCGGAGAATAGCGACCAGATTTGAAGTCTTGATACACAGATAGAAACGGATAATAGCTAGTTGGCAATTCTCTTGCCAAAACTAATGTTGTTTTGAATCATATACTTACATCAAATTTTCTCATACAGAATCTACAATTATCCGTAGAATTTCGGACAAAATATGAATAAAGAAATAAAAATGTGGGGCGACAATATCTCAAAAGTTGCTTCATGAGTGATTCTCCAGCCACTTAATCCCCGTCCCGAGAAGCCGTAACCGGGTACTGATGAACGGAATTTTCCGCCTGGCATCCGTTGTCATTGTCCCCAGAATTTTTCCTCTTTCAAACCGCTTACCGAGTGACCTCATTTATCGGGAGCCCACCGGGAATGGGTTGGTTCCGCTGGGCGGTTTGGCAGGTTCAAGCCCTTGTCAGCCGCCGAATTTCCTTTGGGGGAATTCGGCCCACTTGCGGTCAATAGCGCCGCAGTCTGACTCATTGAATTTTAGGCATTTAGCGCCTGCAGGTAATTATCCGGCTCCGGCGCACAATCTAAATAGGAAAGGAACGGTCCAGGGACATGAACAACATCAGCCTCTCGGTCACCCGCATCGCGTATCTGTTCGGTGAATCACCCAGCGCTTTTTTACGCCCCGTTCCGGATTTCTCCGAAAACCACGCAGAAGCAGTGCAGCCGTGAGCCTCTCCAATAGAATCAATAGCTTGGAGCGGCAAGAATATACTTGACTCATCAGATATTCTCTGTCAGAGTGGAAGCATGAGACGGATAGAAGAGCCTAAGACCTTGCAGGGAGCGATTACCTATTTCGCTGATATAGACCGCTGTATTCAGTACCTTGCGGCTAAACGCTGGCCGGATGACGTTGCGGTGTGTCCGATCTGCGGACGGAAGGATGCGGCCTATGTGGAAGCGCGGCGCGTGTGGCAGTGCAAGTCTCGCCATCCCAAGGCGCAGTTCTCGATCAAGGTAGGAACCATCTTCGAGGATTCACCTGTTCCGCTCGGCAAATGGCTTATGGCTATGTGGATGGTCGCCAACTGTAAGAACGGTGTTTCATCGTGGGAGATTCACCGCACTATCGGCGTGACTCAAAAGACCGCATGGTTCATGATGCACCGCATTCGGCTGGCAATGGACTCAAACGCTACGCACCAGCTTGGCGGTGAGGACGGCGGACCCGTCGAAGTGGATGAAACCTTTGTCGGCGGAAACCCCAAGAATATGCACGCATCCCGCCGCCTCAAGCTGGTCAAGGCTATGAACGGCAATGACGGAAAAACCATCGTCATGGGCATACTTGACCGTGAACTGCGGCAGGTTCGCGCTAAGGTTATTCCGAACGTAAAGCGCGATGTATTGCAAGCGGAGATTCTTCGCCAGGTTGAAAAGGGATCGACCGTCTACACCGATGGATGGACCGGATATGACAAGCTGGCCGCGCAAGAATACGTCCACGAGACCGTCAATCACGTTCTAGAATACGTGCGCGGCAATGTCCACACTCAGGGAATCGAGAATTTCTGGTCTCTCTTGAAACGGGGATTGAAGGGGACCTACGTTGCCGTCGAACCCTTCCACCTTGACCGCTACATCGGAGAGCAAATTTTCCGCTACAACAATCGAGCAACGAAGGATAATCCTCTCACTGACTCGGATCGCTTCGCGCTGGCAGTATCGCAGATAGTCGGCAAACGCCTCACCTATGCAGAACTGACTGGCAAGGTGCCGGAAAGCAGCGAAGCAGAGCCATTCTAATCCACCAATCCAGCGCCAAAATCGCGGCAAACGCTGCCCGCGACGAGAGTGAATACCCATGCCCGATTGCGCCTTTTGTCCACACTCCGGAGCGCTCTCCGCTGAGCATATAACGAGCAAATGGATGCGTGATCTTTTCCCGGGCGCAAAGCGCATTCATCACGACGGACGCCACTATAAAATGCCTGCGCTGGATTGGAAGGCGAGAGTGGTGTGCGCCAAGTGCAACAACACTTGGATGAGCAGAATAGAATGCGATGCGCGGAATGCAATGACTCCGCTCATTACCGGGCAGGGGAAAATCCCGATTGGACAGAAAGAGGCGCGATCAATCGCATTATTCGCCTTCGTCAAGTCGGTGATTATCGACCACACTAAACGCCATCGAGTCCCGTTCTATTCGCGTGCCGTCCGTCATCAGTTCCCTGCGACACTCGTCATCCCCGACGACGTGCAAATGTGGATTGGAGGCTATATCAATCATCAAGGGGGTGGAGCTTTCAGATCCTACTATGCTGACGCAAAGCTCAGCCTCCCCTATCAGCTCCATCTCTATGTGTGCACATTTGCAATCGGCCATGCGGTCGTCCAAGTTGTCGCCTTCAAAGCGAGCGGAATTGCTGGCTTTAGTCCCACGATGGCATTCGATCATTTGGCTGTACCTCTCTGGCCGAACGTCCCTGATGGTTTCGTTTGGCCCAACCTCTTCAATCTGTCCGGACGAGATGAATTTGAAAGATTCGCTCGCCGATGGGGAAATGTGACCGCTGAATTGCTTGTCCATTGAGACAAACCTCCGCTATGATCTCTGTGAGCAGAGGATTTAGAGGCTGGGGCTGGCACCCCGGCTTTTCTGTTTATACTAACCCTTCGGTTTCCGCTTGCTACCCTTCTTTGGTCCGGGCCGGAATAGTCGCGCCTCTGACGCTTTCTTGTACTCTGCTTCGCGCCGTTTCAATTCCTCTCGCGGAACTGAAAGAACTTTGCTCACCAGGTTGTCGAATGCCGTGAACTCAGCGGATGGCTTCGTCATGGCTCAATGATACCTCCGGCATCCCCAGCGCCCTGCGAATGCTTGCAGTGGACACGTAGATGGTCCCCCGCCGCTTGGGTTGCCGTCCTACCAGTATCCGAGTCTTGATGTAGTAGCAGATGGTCTGCCTACCTACTTGCAGGTATTCGGCGGCCTCTTCTGCTCTGACCCATTCGCGTTGGAGAAAGCTGTCCACTCTCCAAGGATAACGCCGTATAATTCTCGGCACAATGACATGGAGAAGGATTCACTGCATCTGCCCAAAAACCGGGAAGGAATGTAGCGACAGTTTTGACGTTCCGGGTGAAAAACCGCCTGCGGGACAGTTTCTACTTCGATGCCGACGCTGTGGGGAAATTCACGAGTTCCGCCGCAGAGACATACTGAGAACTACCGCTGGGCGTGCACCCCGGAAAGGGACACGAGCGTAGCTACGCGCGAGCCGTGGCAGACGTACCCCGAACCGCATCCCCTACAGGTGAACTTTCCCCAGTACCGCAAAATGTTTCCTCCCATCGTGTAGAGACGCTTGCCGCACCAGCAATGAAATGTCACCGTGCATTCCTTGTCACCCGGAGGAAAAACTAGCTTTCTAGCCATTCCCCCATTCAACTACGCTATCCATGCTTGTCAAGTTTCTTTGATGAGTCAAGTATGTTTTTGCCCTTGGAGCAAACTTTCCGCACAGATTACCTACAGAAACCGCACAGATCCACCCAGGAACTGTGCGGATTCAGACAAAATCCGCCTTACCCTTCAGCCTCAGGCGCAGGCCGCGGAGGGCGAACCTGCTCGCGTTCGGCGCGCCAGGCTCCGGTGGTGACCCAGTAAAACACCGGCCCGAGCAGACCGATGATCACTGCGAACAACAGCGACGAGACATTGCCGAACGAGGTGTTCGGATCGCCGAGCTTTTCATTGCGCGACGCCCACAGCGCGTAGCCGATCAGCGAAGCCGGCCCCACGCCCAGCATGCAGGCCGAAACAAAGTTGCCGGCGCTGAATGGCCGCTTGAGTCCCGGCTCGCGAACGCGCAGCACCACCAGCGCCACAAACTCAAGCAGCAGGCTTGTTCCGTAGAGAATGAGGTCGATGGAGATGAGCCGCTCAAACGGCAGCTGGAGCGCCGCCGCCCACGCCACTCCGCAGACCAGCACGCTCACCCACGGCACGCCGCGGCTGTTGCGTTTGGCCAGCACGCGGGGCAGCATGCCGTCCTGCGCCATGGCAATCGGCAGGCGCGTGTAACTCATCATGAGCGCGTTGAACATGCCCACGCCGCAAATGACGCCGCCAGCCACTACCGCCCACACCAATACCTGGCCGCCAAGTGAACGGGCTGCATCGGCCCATGAGCCGGTAGTGAAACCCGCGGGCGACAACCCGCCAAACGCCATTGCCGCAAGTGGCAACACGTAGGTGAATGCGGTCAGGATTGCCGCGTAGATCATGGCGCGCGGATAGTTGCGCTGCGGATTCTCAACCTCTCGCGCGACCGTCGATGCGTTGTCCCAACCCATGTAGTTCCACATCGCCACCAGCAGCGCGGTCGAAATGCCCGCGCCCGCCGCCGGCCTTCCCCACGCAATTGCAGGATGCACCGCGAAGCCATGCCAAACCCCGAGCACGACGAACACTGCGAATGGCGCCAGCAGCAGCGCGCCGAGCTTGACTGAGTCCTCACCCACCTCAGGCGCGCCGCGCAGGTTCCACGCGCAGCACACCGCAACCACCGCAAGCTTCCATGCGTAAGCACGCCAATCCGCAGTGAGCGACGGCGCCAGCGCGCCCAGGTAGAGCGCGAAGATTGAAGGGTAGAGCGCCATGTCGAAGACGCTGGCGGTGAGCGAAAGCCAGCTCTCCTGGTAGCCCCAGAAGGGACCCATCGCGCGGCGCACCCACACGTAGAATCCGCCCTCGGCAGGGATGGCTGCCGCCAGTTCGCCGATCATCAGCGCAGTGGGAAGGCTCCACACCAGCGGCAGCAGCAGAAGGATAAGGATGGCTCTTCCGAATCCCGCGCCGCCAAGAATGTCTTCGATGCCGTAAGGCCCGCCCGACACCATGAAATAGGTGGCCGCGATAAGCGGCAGCATCCTGATGGCGCGGCGAGCGGGCTGGGGACGGCGGAACACAATGTGAATCTAACAATAATCGGCGGGCTGATGGAGAGAAAAATGCCGACGCGGCCCAGATTTTTTGGCCCCGATTGCAAACGCCGTCGTCAGACGAAACAGAGAGGCCCCACGTTCCGGTATAATCGCTCTCAAAGCGCCGGAGAGATGGCCGAGTGGCTGAAGGCGGCGGTTTGCTAAACCGTTGTACGGTCAAAAGCTGTACCGGGGGTTCGAATCCCCCTCTCTCCGCCATATACAGAATATTCCCTTCAAACCAAAGC